>Ga0075521_10000131_pt1 | contig 17202 bp, 16 predicted proteins | sample NGEPerD_FD_74785 | JGI IMG/M metagenome (GOLD analysis project Ga0075521, IMG submission 74785) | Arctic peat soil microbial communities from the Barrow Environmental Observatory site, Barrow, Alaska, USA - NGEE PermafrostAB12-D | ecosystem: Environmental > Terrestrial > Soil > Wetlands > Peat ...
CGGTCGAAGAACATGCGCATCCTGTTTTATAGCCAGAGTCCGGAATGGAACGGCAGTGCGCGCACAGTGGCCGCTGCGGCGCGCGGGATGAGCGAGCGCGGGCACAACGTGACGGTCGTGTGCCCGCCCGAGAGCGCGCTCGAGCAGCACCTGGAGTTCGGCGCGTACGAGGTCGTCTCGCTCTCGACGCTGCTGCCGTGGCCCGTCGCCGCAATGCGACTACGCCGGCTGCTCCACGATCGATTCATCCAGGTCGTGATCGTGAACGGCGATCGCGAGCAGCTGATCGCCGCGCTCGCGACGAGGCTCGCCGAGCGGGCGGCGGTGCTGCGGCGCGTGGCTATTGGAGAGAAGATCCGTCTCACGGCGAGCGCGCGACTGGCATTCAAGCTCGCGCCAACGGGATTGCTGTTCGGCTCAGAAGAGGACATGCGCAACGCGCCCTCCGCATCGCTCACGCGCTTTCCTCCCGCCATCGTCGCGCTCGGCGTCAACGCGCAGTCGTACGACGCCATCCGCCCCGCGTCGCGCGCAAGCATCGGCGCGCCGGGCGGCACGCGGCTCCTTGTGTGCGTGTACGACCGCACCGGTCGCGCGCGCGCGGCGACGGTGCTGCGCGTGATCGCGCTGCTCGCGCCGCGACATCCCGAGCTGCGACTCGCACTGGTCGGCGCCGGTTCCGACGACGAAGATCTGCGCATGCACGCTGCTGCCCTTCGCATTACGGGCGCCGTCAGCTTCCTCGGCGAGCGCGACGACTATCTCTCGGTGCTCAGCGTGGCCGATCTGGGCTGGGTCGTCGCCGATGGCGACAACGCGGTGTTCGCGCTCCTCGATCTTTTGGCATCGCGCGTGCCGGTGTTAGCAGAGAGGGGAACGGTGGCCGAGCATTACGTGCCGGACGGGATCGCGGGGATCCTGTTGCCTCGAGGTGAAGCGCCCGATATCGCGGCGGCGGTCGCGCTGCTGCTCGGCCACGACGATCGCCGCGCGGCGATGGGCGGCGCGGGGCGCGCGCGCGTGTCGCGGGACTATTCGGAGGCGAAGATGGTGGACGCGTTCGAGGCGGCGGCCACCGTCGCCAGCGACCGCGCGCGCTGGTGAGCGAGCGACGCGGCCCGACCGTCGCGCATCGCGCGCAGTACGCGGCGTTGCGCGCGTTCGCGTGGCTGCTCGGGCTGATGTCGTGGCGCGTGGCGACGAATCTCGCGGGGAGCATCGGGACGCTGTTCTATTCGCCGTTGGGAATCAGGCGGCGCGTGGCGGAGAAGCAGATCGCGGCGGCATTTCCGGAGCTCTCCTCGCGAGAGGTCGAGCGGGTGGCGAGAGAGAGCTATCGGCACTTGGCGCGTGTGGCGGCGGAGACCCTGCTGTTCTCGCGACTCGATGGCGCGGGGATTCTGTCGCACATGTCGGGCATCGATGGGCTCGAGCACTTCGAGCGGCAGCGCGCGGAGGGAAAGGGCGCCATCGTGCTCACTGGCCATGTCGGCAACTGGGAGATCGGTGGGGCGGCGACTGCGGCGAGTGGAATTCCGATCGACGTCGTCGTCCGCCTCATGGGAAATCCGCTGTTCGATGAGTATCTCACGAGCGCGCGGCACAACCTCGGCATGACCGTCGTCCGCGACCGGGACGCCGTGCGCCACACCGCGCGCGCGCTGCGCGAGGGACATGTGGTCGCGTTTCTCATCGATCAGTCCGGACTCCACATCGCGTCGAGCTTCGTGAACTTTTTCGGGCGGCCGGCGAAGACACCGCGCGGGCCGGCGGTACTCGCGATTCGACTTGGTGCGCCGGTGTTCTTCGGTGTGAGCCTCCGTCAGCCCGACGGTCGGTACCATCTCCACATTCGCGAGCTCGTCACGGAGCGCACCGGCGACACCGATCGCGATGTCGAAGCGATCCTGAACGCGTACTCGCGAACGCTCGAGTACTTCGTGCGCGCGGCGCCCGAGCAGTATTTCTGGCAGCATCGCCGCTGGAAGCGCCAGCCTGCGAGCACGCCACCCGAGCTCCGCGATCCGGTATGAATGCGCTCCTGTGGCGGAAGCTACGCGCTGACCGGCGCGCGATGATCGGACTCGGCGCGATCGCGCTGATGCTGCTGCTCGCGATTCTCGCTCCCCTTGTCTCGCGATGGGACCCCACCGGCATCGCCCTCGCCAATCAGTTGCAGCCACCATCGAGCGCGCACTGGCTCGGCACGGACCTCCAGGGACGCGATGTGTGGGCGCGCCTCGTCTACGGCGCGCGCATCTCGCTCTCGGTCGGCTTCCTCTCGCAGGGGATATCGCTCGCGATCGGGCTCACGCTCGGGCTGATAGCGGGCTTCTACGGCAAATGGGTAGACGAGGGCGTGATGCGACTCGCCGATGTCACGCTGGCCTTTCCGTCGCTGCTACTGTTGATCGCGCTCGCCGCCGCCTTCGAGCCATCGCTCACGACCGTGCTCGTCACGATCGGCGTCGTCGGCTGGGCCGGAATGGCGCGCATCGTTCGCGGGCAGGTGCTCGTCGTCCGCCAGCTCGAGTACGTGCAGGCCGCGCGCGCACTCGGCGAGCGCGACTACCGCATCATCACGCGTCATCTGCTGCCCAACGTCATCGCGCCCGTCGTCATCGCGGCGACGCTCGGCGTGGCCGGCGCGATCATGGCCGAGGCGGCGCTATCATTTCTGGGACTCGGCGTGCAGCCTCCGACGCCGAGTTGGGGCTCGATGATCGCGGATGGCCGCGACCTGGAGCAGCTCAGACATGCGCCGTGGACATCGCTCAGCCCCGGTCTCGCGATCGGCGCCGCGGTGCTCGGCTTCAACCTGCTCGGCGACGCGCTCAGAGATGCGCTCGACCCGCGCGCACTCGAGGGACGCACATGAGTTACGACGTCGACGCACTGCGCGCGAAGGAATTTCCGTGGACGCTGAAGAGCGAGGTCACGTTCCTCGACAACGCGAAGACCGGCGCGCTGCCGGCGCGCGCGGTGAAGGCGCTCAACGCGTGGGCCGACTTGCGCGCCGAGCCGTATCGGCTGTCGACGTATCAGGACCTCGAGGTCTTTCGGAAAACGCGCGAGCTGGTGGCGAAGCTCATCGGCGCGAAGATCGGCGAGATCGCGTGCATGGGGAATACGTCGTACGGGATCAACGTCGCCTCGCTGGGGCTGCCCTTGAAGGCGGGCGACGTGGTGCTCACGTACGAGGGCGAGTATCCGGCGGATGTGTATCCGTGGATGTCGCTGGCGAAGAAGGGAGTGAATCTCGAGCTGATTCCGAAGCGAGATGGCCTGCAGGATGAGGCGCGGCTGCTCGAGGAGCTGAAGCGTCCCGAGGTGAGGGTCGTGACGATGTCGTGGGTGTCGTTCAGCACGGGCTATCGCGCGGACCTCGCGACCATTGGTAGAGAGTGTCGCAAGCGCGGCATCTATTTCATCGTCGACGCGATCCAGGGTGTGGGTGCGATGACGCTCGACATGTCAACGCTCGAGATCGACGTGCTCGCGTGCGGCGGGCAGAAGTGGCTGTTGGCGCCGTGGGGATCGGGATTCGTGTACGTGCGCGAGGGGCTGGTGCGCGAGCTCGAGCCGGCGGTGGTCGGGTGGCTAGCGATGAAGTCAAGCGAAGACTTCACGCGCATGGTCGACTACGACTTCAAGTTCTACGACGATGCGCGTCGCTTTCAGATCAACACGCTACCGGCGCAGGACTTTGCGGGACTGAATGCGAGCCTCGAGCTGTTTCTCGAGCTGGGGCCTGCAGCGGTAGAGAAGCACATCGAGGGGATCGCGTCGGAGGCGGTGAAGTGGACGCAGGCGAACTGCGACAAGGTGCGTCTCGTCACGCCGGCGGATCCCGCGAAGCGTGCAGGAGTGCTGGCAATCGCGCCGCGAGATCCGGTGGCGGCGTCGAAGGCGCTGAGTGAGTCGAAGATCTTTCACTCATTGCGCGAGGGCGCGATCAGGTTATCGCCACACTGCTTCAATACGAGTGGGGAGATGCGGAGGGCGCTGGCGGTGCTGGAAGGCGCATAGACCGTGCACAGCGAGCGAGAGCATTAAGAAGCATCTTTCGAAGCAGCACCACTGGCGAGCCGTTTCCACCTTTCGCATGCTGTAGCTGTCGTTTCCCTCGACCTGCGCTGGAGTGCTCTGATGACTACACGCCTTCTTATCGCCGTGGTCTCCGCCCTCGCGTTTACCGCGGCATGTAGCGCGAAGGACAAGTCATCCGACAAGGCCGTCTCCGACTTCATGAAGAAAATGGGTGACACCAGCTCCTCGGGTGGCCAGGCCGTCGCCGGCGATCCGTGCTCGCTGCTCGATTCCAGCGAGGTGGCGTCGGCGATCGGGCCGCTTGCGGCTCCGCCCTATCGGGGAGAGTTCGCGCCGAACGCCAATGCGCCATCGTGCCGCTATGACACGAAGGATCACCGGCGCATGCTCGTGAGTGTGGATTGGTCCGGCGGTCCGGCGGTCATGAAGATGATTCATTTCGGACGAAACCTCACCGATCCGATCGCGAAGCAGGGCGTGGAGAAGATCGGAACAACCGTGCTGTCGAGCGGCGACACGCTCAAAGGTGAGTGGGACCAGGTCGCGGAAGGCGCGATGCAGTGCTGCGATCTCCACGCGTTGCGCGGCGACCGGCACGTCGAGCTCGATTGGACGGGAACACGACTCACACCGCAATCGGCCGGCGCACTGCTCGACTCCGCCGTCAAGCGTCTCGACCACCCGCTTGCGATCAACGGTGCGGCGGGAGTCGCGGCCGCGCAGCAACTGTTCGCGACGGACGCGAAGGACAGCACGCTGGTGATGTGCAATCTCATTCCGCAGGCGAAAGCGGAGGCGCTGCTGGGACGCCCGCTCGTCAAGCCGCCGCAGGGCGGACAGGCGAAGGGAGCAGCGGGCGCGCGCGAGTGCACGTACACGACCGTGCTTGCCGCCCCCGGTGTCATTCCACAGGAGTATGACCTGACGCTGTGGGCGTGGCACGACGGCGCGGTGGATTTCGCACAGGACCAATTCGTGTTGCACATGGCCGGGCGCGCGATGCGTCGTCAGCTCGTGGGTGACACCACGCCGGTACCTGTCGACACGGCGGACTATCCGGTGGGGCCGTGGGATGTGGCGTCACACTCGACGAATCCCGGATACGAAGCGGTGAAGGGGGCCGCGTTAGTGAAGGTCGCTGCCTTCGACAAGAAAGGGGCGCTCGCGTTGCTTGCTGGAGCCGCGCAGGCGCTCGGCGCGCCGCACTAGTCGACTAGTGCGGTGTGATCACCCGCTCCTGCTTGCCTGGCAACGCCATCGGTCCCGCGCGATCGGCGAGCAGCTTGGACATGAAGCGATTCGCTTCCGAGATGCGCTCGACCTCGACCGCAGTGGCGTCGACGGTTTGCTCGATGTGCTCGAGACGCGCTTGTAGTCCCTCGAGGGCGATGGGAAGGCGTTGTTGATGCTTGAGCTCGAGCACGCGGCGAAAGAACCACATCGAGCCGAGAAGCACGACCGAGCCGCACATGATCGAGAGTGCGATAAGAAATACCGATTCCGACATCACCTGCCTCCGCGAAACGTGGGAGCGCGAGCTTGCCTGCCACTGGCTCGTACGGGAGGGTGGGGTTGGAGTTTCGGAGATCGCGAGCGAGGCGCGCTCAACCTGCGCTACAGGCGCGTAAGCTCCTCAACATCTCGTTCGCGCTATCGCGGCCACGTGAGATGCTTCGCCTCGACTCCCTGATCACGAACTGACATCGTGGCACCGGCCGAGTCGAAGCAGAATACGGTGATTCGCTCGTCGTCCAGATTCACCTCGAGAGCGTATTTAGGATCGCCGGTAAGAACCACGTCGAGAGTTTTCCCCTGCGGAAGGGCGTACTCGGTGAGCCACGGCTCGATGACCAGGATTCGTGGCGAGGCGAGGTTGTTCGCCACTTTGAGAGTGATACTCACCTCGTTCTGTTTCGGGGTTGCCATGTGTTTTGTCTCAGCGCAGTTAAGCCGACGGTGGGCTCACGGGTTCCATTGTTGGGCGCACCATTGTCGTCGTTGAACACGCGAGTAGAACGAGAACTACAATCGGCGCGAAGTTGATTCCGAGAGTTGGGGTTAGGCCACCCAAGTTTCCGCGGCCAACCAACCAGGCTGCTGCGACACCGCCAAAGAGATACAGTCCCTTAGCGGTGAGGGTGATCGATGCTTCGACCCCCGCAGTAAACCTCCACGTCAATGCCGGGAGGATGACGATCGGGATCTGCAGCAGTTGCGTGATGTACGCAAGCTGGCGTGCGCGTGGCGAACTGCGGAGAAGCCGTATTCCAGCCGCGAATGCAAGTCCGAACGGAATCGCGCCAAGCTCTAACGAGTTGCCGAAAAGCGAGGCGCCGTGAGCCCATGCCCAAACGGAATAAGCCCCGCCCACCACCGCGCCAGCTATGTGATACCAACCCAACGATCGCGCGGAAACTCGCATGGAGTCGATCTTCTATACCCCCACGCGCACCAACGCGTACTCCCTCGCGCCCTTCCGCAGCAACAGGTGCCCCCCCGCGAGCATCATCTCGCGACGCACCACGCGCTGCTCTACGCTCAACTTCGCCCCATTCACCGAAAGTCCACCCTGCTCGAGCAGCCGCTTCGCCGCGCCTTTCGACGGCGCCAACTTCGCCGCGACGAACAAGTCCGTCGCATCCATTCCCTCTGCAGGCAACGCCGGCAGCTCGACGAACGGCACCTCGTCCCTCAACGCCTCCAACGCGTTACCAGACAAAGCCGCCGCATCGCCGCCGCCAAACAACAACGCCGACACATCCGCCGCCGCCTTCGCCGCCGTCGCGCCATGCACGCGCGTCGTCACATCGCGCGCGAGTGCCTGCTGCGCCGCTCGCCGCTCCGGATGCGCCGCGAGCTCGAGCTCCAGCGCCTCGATCTCCTCCCTCGACATCAGCGTGAAGAACCGAAGGAAGCGGGACGCGTCCCGATCGTCGACGTTCACCCAGAACTGATAGAAGCGGTACGGCGACGTCAGCTTCGGATCGAGCCACACCGCGCCCGCTTCCGTCTTGCCGAACTTCGTTCCCGTCGCCGTCGTCACCAGCGGCATCGTCAGCGCATGCGCCTCCACACCCTCCACGCGGCGCAACAGCTCGATCCCCGCAGTGATGTTCCCCCACTGATCGCTCCCGCCAATCTGCAGCGTGCATCCCACGCGCCTGTACAGCTCCAGAAAATCCTTCGCCTGCAGGAGCATGTAGCTGAATTCGGTGTATGAAATGCCGCCCTCGTCCATGCGCGAGCGCACCGAGTCCTTCTGCATCATGTAATTCACCGTGAAGTGCTTTCCCACCTCACGCATGAAATCCACCGCGCCCATCTCGAGTAGCCACTCCGCGTTGTCGCGCATGATCGCGCCGTGCGGCTCTCCGAATTCCAGAAACTTCTCGAGCTGCCGCTGAATCGCGCGCGAGTTCTTCTCCACCGTCTCCGCAGTATTCAACTGACGCTCGGCACTCTTCCCACTCGGGTCACCGATCATTCCGGTGCCGCCGCCAATCAACACGATCGGCCGATGTCCCGCGCGCTGCAGATGCGCGAGTCCCATCACCGGAACGAGATTGCCAACATGCAGACTCGTCGCGGTCGGATCGAAGCCGCAATAGCCGGTCACGACGCCCGCGCTCAACGCCGCGTCGAGCGGCTCAGTGTGCTGATACAACAACCCGCGCCACGTCAGCTCGGCGAGCAGCGAATTCATGTTTTGCATCGCACAAACATAGATGACACACGCGGTTGTGTCACGACAGCCGCGTTGCCGCACCCCCTGCCAGAGGCTAACATTTCAGTAGCATATGGCTGACTTTCCGCTCGGCAGGCGCTTCTGGCGCGCGCACCCCACGCTCACCCGCGCCACGCTGCTCGGCGGACTCTTCGCGACTGCGTTCGCGATCGGCATCGCCTGGTCTTCCTGGAGCCTCGTCTGCCGCGAAGGCGCGTGCCCCGATCCCACACAGCTCGACGCCTTCCAGCCGCGCCAAACGAGCAAGCTCTTCGCCGCCGACGGCCGCTTTATAGCCGAGCTCGGCCTCGAGCGTCGCACGCTCATCAAGCTCGCGGACATTCCGAAGCCGGTGCAGCAGGCCTTCATCATCACCGAAGACAAGCGCTTCTACGATCACGCGGGCATCGACTGGACGCGCGTCTTCGGCGCCCTCGCCGCCGACGTCGTGCACCGCAACTTCGCGCAGGGCTTCTCGACGCTCACGATGCAGCTCGCGCGCAACATCTTCTCCGAGCAGATCTCGCGCGAGAAGACGCTCACGCGAAAGCTCAAGGAAGCGAAGGTCGCGCGACAGATCGAAGCGCGCTACCCAAAACAGAAGATCCTCGAGCTCTATCTCAATCAGATCTACCTCGGCAACGGCGCATACGGCGTCGAGACAGCCGCGCAGCACTACTTCGGCAAGTCGGTTCGCGAGCTCAATCTCGCCGAGGCCGCGACGCTCGCCGCGCTACCGAAGGGCCCCGAGCGCTACAACCCGCGCAAATACCCCGATCGCGCGATTCAGCGGCGCAACACGATCATCGGCCTGATGCGCAAGGAAGGCGTCGTCACCGACGCCGACGCGCGGCTCGCGCAGGCGTATCCGCTCCAGCTCGCGCGCAAGGCCGAGTCGGGCGAGCTCGCGCCGTACTTCGTCGAGTTCGTGCGCCGGCAGCTCGAGCAGCAGTTCGGCGACAAGATCTACACCGACGGACTCAAGATCTACACGACGCTCGACATCGAGATGCAGCAGGCGGCCGAGCGAAATCTCGAGCGGCAGATCAAGGCGATCGAGAGCGGCAAGTACGGCGCGTTCAAGCACACGACGATGGAGGAGTACGTCGCGCGCAACGCCAACGGCGAGAACGAGGCGAACTCGGTTCCGAACTCGCCGTACCTGCAGGGCGCCGTCATCTCGATGGATCCCCGCAACGGGGCTATCCGCGCGTTGGTTGGTGGCCGCGACTACGACGACTCGAAGTTCGATCGCGCGACGCAGGCGCTCCGTCAGCCCGGCTCGACGTTCAAGCCGATCGTCTACTCCGATGCGATCCACAACGGAAAGTCCGCGTCATACATGCTCAACGATTCGGCGCTCACCGTGCCCCAGATCAGCGGGCAGGATTGGACGCCGCAGAATTACGATCTGAAGTTCATGGGCAACATCCCGCTGCGCGAGGCGCTCTACCTCTCGCGTAACCTCGCCGCGATCCGCCTCGGCATGGAGCTCGGCGAGAGTAGCGTGATCGAGATGGCGCGCAAATTCGGCATTACCACGCCGATCCCGCCCTATCCATCGATTCACATCGGCTCGGCCGACGTCTATCCGATCGAGATGGTCGCCGCGTACTCCGCCTTCGCGACGCTCGGCGTGCGCGCGGTGCCGAACGCCGTGCTCAAAGTCGAGAACGCGAAGGGCGAGACGCTGTGGGAGGGGACGCCGGCGCGCTTCGAGACGCTGTCTCGCGAAGAGGCGTGGCTGATGGTCGACATGATGAAGGACGTCGTGCGTCGCGGCAGCGCGGCGAGCGTGTGGGCATCGGGCTTTCACATTCCCGCCGCGGGAAAAACGGGAACGACGAACGACGGCACCGACGTCTGGTTCATCGGCTACACGCCCGATCTCGTCACCGGCATCTGGATGGGCTTCGATCGCCCGCAGAAAATTCAGTCGAATGCGCAGGGCGGTCGCCTCGTCGCGCCGGCGTGGACGTCGTACATGTCCGAGATCTATCAACGCCGCCCCGCGCCGCCCGACTGGCCGCGCCCCGAGGGACTCATCGTGCGCGAGGTCGACAAATACAGCGGCTTGCTTCGCAGCCCGTTCTGTCCCGACTCGCAGGTGGTGAACGAGTTTTACATCGAGGGCACGGAGCCGGTGACGCAGTGCAGCGGCGTCTACGGTGTGCTCCCCGACACGGCGCACGTCGCGCCGTCGCCCGTTCCATTCGGAGTGCAGCAAGGGGCGCAGGAGCAGACCACCGTGCGCCCGCACGCGGCGCCCGTGCCCACCGCGTCTTCGACTCGCGACACCGCAGCCCACACGCAAATCGACCCGTTCCATCCGAACAAACCGTGACGAGCTGGATCCCGATCGACTGTCACGCGCACACCACGATGTCCGACGGGGAGCTCACGGTGCCCGAGCTCATCGAGCTCGTGCGCGCGCGCGGCGTGCGCCCGAGCGTCACCGATCATCTCTCCACGGATGTCTCGCTCGCGGTGAAATCCGTCGATGCCGTGCGCGCGTATCTCGACGAGCTCGAGCCCTACGACGTAGCGTGCGGCGGTGAGTTCTGCTTCCATGATTCGCTCTGGCGCGATCTCCCCGACGATCTCGCCGCGCGCTTCACGCATCGCATCGGCTCGCTGCACGCGGTGCACATCCCCGGTGCCGGTCGCCCCCTGAGCATGTTCCATCGCACGCTCCCCGACATGGTAACCGTCTCGTCGTACATGGACTTCCACCTCGATGATCTCGAGCGGCTTGCCGCCGGGATGCCGGTGGACATCCTCGCGCATCCGACGCTCCTGCCGCTCCCGATTCGCACTCTTCCCGTCGACGAGCTCTGGACCGAGGCGCGCGAGGAGCGACTCGTGAACGCGCTCTTCGACGCGGGGATCGCCTTCGAGATCTCCAATCGCTATCGCCCGCACGAGCGCCTGGTGCAGCGCGCGCACGATCGCGGCGTCCAGCTCTCGCTCGGCTCCGACGGACACACGCGCGCGCAGATCGGCGATCTCGCGTTCCCACTCGCGATGGCGATGCGCGTCGGCGCCGAGGAATCCGCGCTCTTCGATCCGTTCGTGCACGGGACGCGCGCCGCTCGGTGATCCGCTACCACGCGCGTTGGGTGCTTCCGATCTCGTCGCCGCCGATACGCGACGGCACGGTCGTGGAGCTCGCGGGAAGAATCGTCTACGTTGGCCCGCGCCACGACGCCCCAGACGCGCCCGACGGCGCCGATCGCGACCTCGGCAACTGCGCGCTCATCCCCGGTCTCGTCAATGCACACACGCATCTCGAGCTCACCGTCTTTCGCGGACTGCTCGAGGATCTCTCCTTCCGCGAGTGGATCGTGCGGCTGCAGGGAATGAAGGTGGCCGCGATGACGCCCGAGCGCTTCCTCGACTCCGCGCGCTTGGGGATCGCAGAGGGCGTCCGCGCGGGGATCACGACATACGCAGACACCTGCGACTCGGGGATGGTACTCGAGGCGATGCGCGAGCGAGGCGTACGCGGGATCATGTACCAGGAAGTCTTCTCTCCCACCGCGAACCCGAACGCGGTGCGCGATGCCGCCGCGCGCCTCGCCGAACAGCTCGCGCGCCACGATGTGCTCGAGACGGAGCTTCAGCATGTAGGCGTTTCTCCGCACGCGCCGTACACGGTCTCCGATCCGCTCTTCGCCCTCGTCGCGCGCTCGGGGCGCCGGATAGCGATCCACATCGCCGAGTCCGATGCCGAGCACCGGTTCGTGTGCGAGGGCGAGGGCCCGTTCGCCGATGCGCATCGCGCGCGCGGCTTTCCAGTCGCGCCACGTGCGACGTCGCCGATCGCGTTGCTTGGTAAGCTCGGCGTGCTCGACGCGCGTCCGCTGCTCATTCACTGCGTGCGCGTGAGCGACAGCGACATCGCCGCCATCGCGCAGAGCGGCAGCACCGTCGCGCACTGCCCGATCTCCAACGCGAAGCTCGGCCACGGAATAGCGCCGGTGCTCGCGATGCTCGATGCCGGCATTCCCATCGGACTCGGCTCCGACTCCATGGCCGCCAACAACCGCATGCATCTCCTCGAGGAGTCGCGCGCCGCGGTGCTCGCCCAGCGCGTGCGCGCCGCGCGCTCCGATGCGCTCCCCGCCGCGCGCGCCCTCGAGCTCGCGACGCTCGGCGGCGCGCGCGCACTCGGGCTCGAAGGTCGTGTCGGCTCGCTCGAAGTGGGGAAGGAGGCCGATCTCGCCGCCTTTGATCTCTCATCGCTGGCCGGCTCCGCGGATGCCGATCCCGAGTCCGCGCTCATCTTCGCGCTCGGCGCCGAGCCCGCGAAGTTCGTCGCGGTGGCAGGAATTCCCAAAGTATGGAACTGGGAGCTGCTCAACGAGGATCCGATGCTACTTGGCCGCGTGAGCGAGACCGCCGAAGCGCTTCGCACGTGGACCAACGCGCAGCCGCACCCCACGTGACGGCCATGTGACGGTCAGGCGACAGCTCCCTCCCATTTTACTCCCGTCGCCCCATGCGGTCCCCGCATCGCGCGACGACCACCAGATCGCCCTCGGCAGGGCAGGAGCAATCAACACATGTCAGCATCCAATCGTGCAACGTTGGCGACCATGATCGCCATCCTTTTCGGCGTCACCGCCGCGCGCTGCTCGGACGCTGCGGGGAGCTCGCAGAGCTCCGCATCGGCCCAGTCTGGCGATAAGTCTTCCGGAAAGAAGATCGACGCCAACCTCACTGACCTGCCCACCTACCCGAATCTGACATCCGGCGAGATGATGGGCCATCCACCCACCCAGGGAGGCGTCTACAACGCCACGACGGACGACCCGTACGCCACAGTCGTCGAATGGTATCGCTCTCGCCTTCCCGGCGCGACGCTAAAGGTCTCGGGGTACATCGATACGACGACCGCGCACAAGGAAATCGAGTTTCACATGGCCAAGTGGAACGAGCAAGTCATGATCGACTTCAATCCCCAGTATCCGGGGACGAGCATCACGCTCGGCCAGGACGCGCATCAGTAGTTCACTAGGCCCGTGCGTGCCAGCGGGCCCGCGATCGTCCGGACCTCCGCGCAGCGGGCGGTCGCGCCGCCTGTTCGGACCGATTCGGGCCATCGCGCACGCCGCGCGGCTCCGATTGATTCGGCAGCAATGAGGAATTTGAACCCATGAGAAGAAATCTATTTCTGCTTGTTCTCGGTATGGCTGCGACCGACGGGCACTCACAGTCTCCGTCGCCTCGGCGAGATCCGGTTCTTGATGAGGAGCAGGCGCTTGCCGCCAAGGTCGAAGCCCGCGCCCACATCAACGACTTTGATCTGAATACCAAGGTGCCGAAAGTTCGCATTGATGCCGGCCCGGGACTGTCGTTCTACGACATGGGAACCGGGAATGTCGTCCATGAGGAGCGCTGGGAGAAGGTGCCAGCGCCCATTCAAGCCACCTTCGACCAGTGGGCCGAGTACGCAGGCGACCAACCGAGTGGTAAGCAGCTATTTCGAGAGATATTCCATCGATTCTTCCTCGTGCACGAACTGGGGCATTGGATGGAGGATCAGGTCATTGAGCAAAGGCGGGACAAAATGGCAGCGACTGCCCGACGGAACGTCAAGACCGCTCGGTGGGAATATGAAACCATTGCGAACCGGATCAGCATCGCGTGGTGGCGGGAACATGACGCTGCCTATCTGGCCAAACTCATCAAGGACTTCCGGACCATTCAAGCGAAACTGCCCAACCCCGTTCCCGCCGGCGAGGACGCCCGGCACTATTTTGGTCGCCAATACTCGAAGCTGGCCAAAGACCCGAATGCCTACGGTTGGTTTCAGCTTCACATGGTCATACTCGCCTATGACGAGCGGCCGAGGAGCGGTTTCCAGCAAGCCATCAACAAACTTCCCGCAGAAAACTACGACAACTACTAGCGTCCTTTCGTCACCGGCGGCCGCCGTCCGCGAGCCGAGGGTGAGTTTCAACATCAACTCGGGATTCAGCGCGAAGTCGTCATTAATGACCGCGGAGGGCGAGTACGGCTTCTCCAGCGGGATATGGGCTGGTCGCGCCGGTACCGGCTGGACGGTGGCGACGCCGAAGAACATCACGGAGGTCACCAATCTCGGACGAATTGGCGCCGGCATCTCGGTCGGCATCAACTCCTTCGATCTGAGCTTCGGAATCCGCTCCACCGTGGGAGTGGGCGCGTTCGGATTCAACGCCGGGGTCTTCACACTACGCAATCGCTTTCATTTCTGAGGGCTTCGATCCGTGTCTGCGCCCCTACGCGGCACGGGTCGATTCCGTCGACGGTGGCGGGACAACTTGGCAGAAGCCGGTACCGCTCTCGATCATCGACAAGAAGGGCCTGCCACTCGACGAGCATCGCGCTCGCGCACGACGCCCACTAGGCGCAGCACGGCGCTGCGCTCTGGCGCGACTTCCGTCCCTCCCGTTATTTTGCGTCATACGCTTTCTGTACGACGACGCTTCAGGGGATCCATGGCAGAAGTCCCGTCCGGACGCACGACGAAGATTTGGCGCGACGGTCAGTTCGTCGCGTGGGACGACGCGACCATCCATGTGATGAGTCACGCCGTCCACTACGCGTCGAGCGTATTCGAGGGCATCCGCTGCTACGAGACGCCGGGTGGCCCGGCCGTGTTCCGCCTGGCCGAGCACATGCGGCGGCTCCAGGATTCGTGCCGCATCTACCGTATGCCGCTCAAGTACGATCAGGAGACGCTCATGCAGGCGGCGATGGACACGGTCACCGCCAACGAGCTGCGTCACTGCTACCTCCGTCCGATCGTCGTTCGTACGGGTGAGCACATGGGTGTCTACGCCGTCGATGTGCCGGTCGAGACGTTCATCATCGCTTGGCACTGGGGGCGTTACCTCGGTGATGACGCGCTCAAGGTCGGCGTCGATGTCCGTGTGTCGAGCTGGAGACGCGCCGCACCGGATACGCTCCCGGGGCTGGCGAAGGCGAGCGGCAACTACCTGAGCTCACAGCTCACGAAGATTGAAGCGCGCATCGATCGGTACGCCGAAGGGATCATGCTCGATGTCGCCGGGCACGTGTCGGAGGGAAGCGGTGAGAATCTGTTCGTCGTGAAGGACGGCGTGGTCTACACCCCCACGCTTGGCGCCAGCATTCTCAAGGGGATCACGCGCGATTCCGTGATGGTGATCGCGCGCGACCTCGGGTACGAAGTGCGGGAGGAGTCCATCCCGCGTGAAATGCTCTACATTGCGGATGAGGCGTTCTTCTCGGGCACCGCCGCCGAGCTCACGCCCATTCGTTCGGTGGATCGCATTCAGGTTGGCGAGGGGAAGCCCGGGCCCATCACGCGCGCGATTCAGGAGCAATACCTGGGCATCTGCAGCGGCCAGATCGAGGACCGCTTCGGATGGCTCACTATGGTGAACGACACAGTGACGATTGCATGATGGCATGCTCCCGCACTGAGTGATCAGGCGGGAGTTTTCGTATCGGCCGCGGAGGGTATTGTGGTCGTTGGATGTCTGGCACTAAATGCTTCGTTCGAGCCACTGACCATGGTTCCCATGCGTCGGGCGCTTCGTCTCGTCCTCGACGGCAAGGCGGAGATCGTCGAGAGCGATCCCGGGCGCCTCGTGCGCTCGGAGCGCCTCACGCTCCCGCGCCCCGCGGTCATTCGGCTGATGAAGTTCATTCACGTGCCGCGCCGCTTCCGCCGTCAGGTGACGAACACCTTCCTCTTCGCGCGCGACCGCTATCGCTGCCAGTATTGCGGGCGCATGCAGGTGGAGCTCAAGCCGCGCGAGTCGCTCACGCGCGATCACCTGATCCCGATCTCGCGCGGCGGAACGAACGAGTGGACGAACGTGGTCACCGCCTGCTCGCCGTGCAACACGCGCAAGGGAAACCGCATGCCGGAAGAAATCGGCATGCACCCGATGACGCATCCCGTCGAGCCGCACTTCGTGCATCTCAGCTGGGCCGTTCGTCGCCTCACGCCGGCGCAGTCGAACTACATCAAGCTGTTCTACGGCGAAGAGACGCTGCACCAGCTCGAGCACATCGAGCGCGCGGGACATCGTCCACTCGCGCTCGGGAATCGCGAGCGGGACTGAGTGGAGTGAATTTGAGATGTGATCAGCACCGAGGAGATGCAACGGTCTCCGAATGCCATCACCATCTCAGATTCACTCCACTTATCCTAGCGCGGCCGGAAGACCTTCGAGCGCGCCTCGTAGTGTTTGTCCTGGCCGCCGAGCAACTTCGTGATGAAGATCTTCGCTCCCTGTCCGATCGCCGTGCCCGGATTCTTCGCTCCGTGCACGGCAGGGCCGAGATCTCCCTTCAGCCACCGCTCGACCTCGTCCAGATCGCTCACTGAGATCATCTGCACATCGAGCACGAGGTTGTAGTAGTACTTGTCGTGCCCATCGGGCACGGCGAGCGCCGGCTGAGTGGCCTGCGACAACTCCGCCTCGATCGGATCGAGTCCATCGAAGCTCCCGAGCGCGGTGACCTTCTCGCCCTCGATGCGCGTGGCCGTGTAACGGCGCTTGAGCGGATTGTAGCGTACGATCACATCCCACTCGAGCTGCCGCTTGAGGTCGTCGAAAAATCCCGACGCGCCCCACAGCTCGAGACGATAGTGGAGCCGCGCGGGGAACCCGCTGTGCAGCATCTCGCGGATTTCGCGATCCGAGAAGATCCGCACGCTCTTCACCGTCGGCGCGCCGCGCTGTCCGGACGCCGTGTTGACGATATCCACCTCGACGCGCGCGGGCTCTTGCGCCGCTGCTCGCGCGAGCGGAAGTGCGGTGGCCATCACCACGAGAAGCGCGCGGAGGAATTTGCGCACGCTAAAAGCGGTGCCTCAGCCGCACGAAGAGCTTCGCCGAGTTGCTCCAGTCCGTGAGCGACTTGGCGACGTAGAAGCCGAGATAGTGCAGGTCGACGCCGGCGCCGGCGTCGTACTTGAAGGTGTCGAGCGACGGGAACGACGTCGACGGATACCGGAGCTCGCCGAAGCGCTCGCCCGTGAGCCATCCGCGCCCGCCATCCGCGAACGCCACGAACGCGACCTGTCGATCGATGCGGAAGCGCTGCGCGCCATCCGCGTCCTTGCGCCCGAAGAGGCGAATGCGCGCGTCGTGTCGGAACTCGACCTGGCCGAGCAGCATGTGGTCGCACTGCGCCGGCAGTCCCACCGCAGGATGCGGTCCGCCATCGCACGTCAGCACATTCTCGCTGTGCGCGGGATTCCTGAAGTCGTAGCCCGGCAGCGTCCCCGCGCCGCCGATCGCGAAGCGCCGCTCGAGTGGCAGCGCGTCGCCGTTGAAGCCCGCGCCGAAGACCAGGCGGAAGTTCAGCTGCGACTGCGGCGAGACGCGGTTGTAGCGCGTGAAGTCCGCGAGCAGCCGCGTGTAACGCACGCGATCCTTCGA
>Ga0075521_10000137_pt1 | contig 16912 bp, 15 predicted proteins | sample NGEPerD_FD_74785 | JGI IMG/M metagenome (GOLD analysis project Ga0075521, IMG submission 74785) | Arctic peat soil microbial communities from the Barrow Environmental Observatory site, Barrow, Alaska, USA - NGEE PermafrostAB12-D | ecosystem: Environmental > Terrestrial > Soil > Wetlands > Peat ...
TTCGGGGACGGCGGCATGGTGACGACACAGGACGACGCGCACGCGGCGCGGCTCCGCGCCACCCGCATGCACGGCGAGACTTCGCGCTATCACCACAAGTTCGTGGGCGGCAACTTCCGCCTCGACGCGCTGCAGGCCGCGATCCTGCACGTGAAGCTGCCGCACCTCGACGGCTGGGCGCGCGCGCGGCGCGCGAATGCGGCCGAAATCGAGACGCTTTACCTCGCGGCGGGCGGGCGCCCCTACGAAGCGGGCGGGCTCCTATTCCCGCGGGAAGCCGCGGGCCGTGAGCACGTCTTCAACCAGTTCGTCGTGCGCGTCGGGAAGGGCCGCCGGGACGCCTTGAAAAAGCACCTCGAGAGCCGCCAGATCGGCTGCGCGATCTACTATCCGGTTCCGCTGCACCTGCAGGAGTGTTTCGCCTCCCTCGGCGGGCGCCCGGGCGATTGCCCGGAAGCCGAACGGGCCGCGAACGAGACGCTTGCGGTTCCCGTATTCCCAGAGCTCACGGGCGAGCAGAAGGGGACCCTCGCGAGCACCTTGGCGGAATTTTTCCGCGAAACTTAGGTATTAACTCCTTATAAGACAATGTATTAGGCTGGATCTACAGTCTGTCTTGACAGATTTGCCTAGCCGGACTAGAGTTCTGGCACTCGTCGGTCTCGACTGCTAACAAGAGACCAACCAGTCCCCTGAATCGAAAGGAGCGTCCCATGAAAGTTCGTCCCCTCTATGACCGGATTCTCGTCAAGCGTATCGAGGCCAAGGAGCAGCTGCGCGGCGGAATCATCATCCCCGACACCGCGAAGGAAAAGCCGATGGAGGCCAAGGTCGAGGCCGTCGGCGAAGGCAAGTTCGACGACAACGGCAAACGGATTCCGCTCGACGTGAAGAAGGGCGACCGCATCCTCATCGGCAAGTACGCCGGCACCGAAATCAAGATCGAAGACCAAGAGCTCCTCATCCTCCGCGAGGACGAAGTGCTTGCCATCGTCGAGACGAAGTAAGGGGTAAATGAAATGGCTGCCAAGAACATCACCTACGGCGAAGAAGCTCGCCAGAACATCCTCCGTGGCGTCAACAAGCTGGCCGACGCCGTGAAGATCACGCTCGGGCCCAAGGGCCGGAACGTCGTCATCGACAAAAAGTTCGGCTCGCCCACGATCACGAAGGACGGCGTCACCGTCGCCAAGGAGATCGAGCTCGAGAACCCGCTCGAGAACATGGGCGCCCAGATGGTCCGCGAGGTCGCCTCCAAGACCTCCGACATCGCCGGCGACGGCACGACGACGGCCACCGTCCTCGCCCAGTCCATCTACCGCGAGGGCATCAAGATGGTCACCGCCGGCCACAACCCGATGGAGATCAAGCGCGGCATCGACATCGCCGTGAAGAAGGCGGTGGAGGCCATCAACGCGATCAAGAAGACCGTCGACGCCAAGGAGATCGCGCACGTCGGCACGATCTCGGCGAACGGCGACGTGGAAATCGGCAAGATCATCGCCGAGGCCATGGACAAGGTCGGCAAGGACGGCGTCATCACGGTGGAAGAGGCCAAGGGCCTCGACACGACGCTCGAAGTGGTCGAGGGCATGCAGTTCGACCGCGGCTACCTCTCGCCGTACTTCGTCACGGACGCCGAGCGGATGGAGTGCGTTCTCGAGAGCGTGAAGATCCTGATCTACGAGAAGAAGGTCTCTTCCATGAAGGACCTCCTCCCGATCCTCGAGCAGGTCGCCAAGCAGAACCGTCCCTTCCTCATCATTGCGGAAGAGGTCGAGGGCGAGGCGCTCGCGACGCTCGTCGTGAACAAGCTCCGCGGCACGCTGCACGTGGCCGCCGTCAAGGCGCCGGGATTCGGCGACCGCCGCAAGGCCATGCTCGAGGACATCGGCATCCTCACGGGCGGCAAGATGATCTCCGAGGACCTCGGCATCAAGCTCGAGAGCGTCAAGTGGGAAGACCTCGGCGATGCGAAGAAGGTCACCGTCGACAAGGACAACACCACGATCGTGGTCGACACGGGCGACAAGAAGCGCCGCGAGGCCATCACGGGCCGCGTGAAGCAGATTCGCGCCCAGATCGAAGAGACGACTTCCGACTACGACCGCGAGAAGCTTCAGGAGCGCCTCGCCAAGCTCGTCGGCGGCGTCGCCATCATCAAGGTCGGCGCGTTCACCGAAACCGAGATGAAGGAGAAGAAGGCCCGCGTCGAGGACGCCATGCACGCCACGAAGGCGGCCGTCGAGGACGGCATCGTGCCGGGCGGCGGCGTGGCGCTGCTGCGCGCCATGGAGGCCGTCGAGAAGATCAAGGAGTCCGGCGACGTGCAGGTCGGCGTCAACATCGTCAAGCGCGCGCTGGAGGAGCCGACCCGTCAGATCATCGCGAACGCAGGGCTCGAGGGCTCGGTGATCGTGAGGGACCTGAAGGACAGGGGGGGCAACTTCGGCTTCAACGCGCAGACCGAGAAGACCGAGGACATGTTCAAGGCGGGCATCGTCGACCCGGCCAAGGTCACGAAGTCGGCGCTGCAGAACGCCGCGTCGATCGCTGGCCTCATGCTCACGACGGAGGCGCTCGTCTCCGAGATCAAGGAGAAGGACAAGGCTCCCGCGATGCCGGGCGGCGGCGGCGGAATGGGCGGCATGTACTGATCTGACCACAGGGGGTGCGTTGTCCGCCGAAGCTCAGGCAGCGGCGCTCTCGCACCCCCCGCGTGCCCCCCTCTAACCGATCCAATTTCGCGGCCCGGCGGAAACGCCGGGCCGGTTTCTTTTTCGGGTGTTGCGCTACCCTCAGCTCAACTGATGTCGGAGAGCTCGAGAACGGCCGGCCGGGCGGGTCTCTTCTGGACGCTCCTGCCGTACCTCGTTTTCACAGTCCTCTTCATCGCGACGTTCAAGCGCTGGATCTTGCCGTTCGAAGACTCCGGGCGCGAGATGAATACGGCGCTGCGCCTCGCCGAAGGCGAAGTGCTCTATCGCGATGTCGGCTATTCCTACGGTCCGCTTTCCCCCCTCATCGACGGTTTTCTCCTCCGAACGTTCGGTCGAAGCCTCGACGTCCTCGTCGCGTGGCGGACGGTCCTCGCCCTCCTCGGCCTGGAGGCTCTCCGGCGGCTCGCGCGCCGGCTCGCTCCGGGCGAATCGCTCGCGGCCTCCGTCTCTTCGTTCGCGATCGCCGCGTGCGCATTCGGCGTGGGCGGCTCGTGGCCGTTTCCATACAGCGCAGCGGCGCTGGCCGGGACCGTCGGTGCGTGGTGGGCGCTCGAGCTCGCGCTGGCTTCGAAGTCGCCGGCGGGGTCGATGGCCGCCGCGGTCGTGGCCGGCCTCGCGGCGGGAACCAAGCTCGAGATGGTGCCACTCGCTCTTGCAGGCCCTCTCCTCGTCCTCGCTCTTCACCGCCCGCGCAAGGAAGCCTTCTCCGCGGTTGCGTGGATGCTGGGAGCGGCCGGAATCGCGTACGCGGTTCCGATCGTCCGGTTCGGCGAGGACCTGATGAAGCGGCAAGGCTTTCTCATCGCGCTCTCCGTCCCGGAATCCTGGCGGCGCGTTTATGAGCGCGTGCTCTTCGGCGGGCTGACTCCGGCGGACTTCGCGCGCGGAGGATTTCAAGACGTCCTCTTTCCATCGGCGGTCGGAATCGCGCTTGTCCTTCTGCTTCGGGGCGGGGGTAGGACGTTCAACCTCCTTCTTTCGCCGCTCCTTTTCGTGGCGGGGGGCCTCACGTTCCTCTCGCCAGGCAACGGGTGGCTGCACGCGCTCCTGCCTCTCGCGGCGTGCGTGGCGATCGACGGCCTCGTCCGGGCTGCGATTGCCTGGCGGCGCGGAGACTGTTCGCCCGACCCGGCCGCCGTGGGAGTCGCCCTCGTCATGCTCCCCGCGCTCATACGCCAACCCTTTTTCCTTCGAAATCCGGTGTACGGCGCTTTCTCGGCCCCTCTCGCGCTCGTGGTCGCGCTCTGCTGGATCGGCCGGCACGCGCATGCGCGAAAGGCGTTCACGGCTCTCGTTCTCGGCCTCTCGACCGCCCAGATTGCCCTCCGAGTTCAGGGAATCGGCATGGCCGCCATGACACGGACTGATCTTCCGGGCGCGTCGTTGTCCCTCGTTCCGGCGGAGTCGCGCTTCGTGACCGAGGCGGCGCGGGTCATCAGCGAAACCGTGCCTGAAGGGGGAACCATCGGCATCTTTCCGGAGCCTGGGTTCCTTCTTTTCGTGACAGGCCGCAAGAACCCGTTCGTCGACGAGCTCTTCGTCCCCGGAATCCAGAACGCCGCGGCGGAGGACCTGATGATCCGCCGACTTCGCGAGCGGCCGCCCGACGCGCTTCTCGTGACGAACCGGGCCTACCCCGAGTTCGGGCCCGCGATTTACGGACACGGGCTCCTCGATCGGTTCTTTCTGGAGGTCTCGCGCCGGTACGTGCCGGTGCGGCGAATCGGGGGAGGTGCGACGCCCCCGACCCGGCACGCGTCCGAGGGCATCCTGTTTCTTGCGAACCCGAACGGCGCTGAGGTCAAGGAGCCTTCACGAAGGAGATGACCGCGTCGATGACGTCGTCCTGGTCGGGAAGAGTCAGATTGAAGAAAAGTGGCAGCCGCACGAGGCCGTTCGAAAGACGGTCCGTTTGGGGGAATTCTCGGGGATCTGATCCGAAGCGCGAACCATACGGCGAGGAGTGCAGCGCCACGTAGTGAAAGGGTGTCAGGATTCCCCGGCCGGCCATGTGCCGGATGAATCGATCACGGACGGCTCCGCTGGGCCAGACGACCGCGAAAAGATGATAGTTCGGAGTGTTATGGGGGGGGCTTTCGAGGATCCGACCACCGATCTCCGTCACCGGCGCTTGAAGCGCTTCGGCGTACCGGAGCCAGAGGAGCTTCCGGCGGTCCATGATCGTGTCCATTCGCGCGAGCTGCGACACGAGATAGGCGGCGTTCAGGTCCGACAAGGCCCAGCTCGAACCGAGGTCGATCCAGGAGTACTTTTCCGCCATCCCGAGAGAGAACTCCTGACGGTTCGTGCCTTTGTCGCGCAGATGAAGAGAGCGCCGGAGGAGGTCGCCGTTTCCGACCAGGAGCGCTCCGCCCTCGCCAGACGAGATGTTTTTTGTCTCATGGAAGCTCAGACACCCGAGATCTCCAAGTGTTCCGAGCGGTCGTCCCCTGAATTTCGAGCCGATCGTCTGCGCGGCGTCCTCGACGACACGCAGCCCGCGCTCACGGCAAAGGGTGAGCAGCCGGTCCATGTCGCACGAGTTCCCGGCGTAGTGAACAGGGATGACGGCGCGTGTCGCCGGTCCGAGCGCGTGCTCGAGGTGATCAAGAGAGATGTTTCCGAAGGTGTCGCAGTCCACGAACCGGATCCGGGCGCCCCGCAGCGCGAACGCATTCGCCGTCGAGACGAAGGTGAAGCTCGGAACGATGATCTCGTCGCCCGGCCCGGTGTCGAGCAGAAGCGCGGCCATTTCCAGGGAATGTGTACAACTCGTCGTGAGAAGAGTGGGGACGCCGAAAAGCGCTCCGAGGAAGGCCTCGCATTCCTTCGTGAAGGGACCGCCACTCGAGGTATGCCCGTGCTCCACGGCGCGAGTCAGGATGCTCGAGATTCCCTCAAAGTGGGGAGGCCTGTTGAAGGGAATGCGGATGGGGATACTCCGGAAGCTCATGGAACGTCCGGAGGATAGTGCATTCGAGCGGCATTCTCGCGGCGCAGCCGGAACACACCGCGCGCGGCGTCGCGAATGTCTCTGCTACGCTAAACGGAAATGGCCGTCGGAATTTCGCCTCGAACTCGTACGGGGCTGTGGCGGATCGCAAAGGTAATCGCGGCGTGTGCGTGCATCGCGTTTGTCGTGACGCGAGCAAACCCCCGAGAAGTCGGAACCGCGATGATGAGGGTGGGATATCGATCGCTGGCGGTCATCGCCGCTCTTGCTGGCTGCCACGTTCTGACCCTGACTCTTCGCTGGCGAGCAGCGCTCAGAAGTCTCGGCGAGGAGCCTCGTTTCTTATCGCTCCTGGGTGATCTCATGGTGGGAGCTGCGTACAACAGTGTGCTTCCATCTACGGTCGGCGGGGACGTGGCGCGTGCCTACCGCTGTGCCACACGCGTGAACCACCCGCCGGCCGCAGTGGCTTCGATCGCTCTCGAGCGCATTATCGGATTTCTGTGCCTTTCGATCGTGCCGTTTTTCGGCCTTCTTCTCGGCCAACGAGATGCCCCGGTGATCTTTCTTACCGTGTCTTTCGCGGCGACGGTTGCCTTCGGAGCACTTCTCGCCCTGCTGCATGTACCGCTCGCATTTCTAAGTCGCATCATCGAACCGGTCGCACCGAGAATCGCTGTGTTCGTCGGCGAGACAGCGGCAGACCTTCGCGCGGTTCACGCGAAAGGGCGCCTCGTCGTCGCGGGATGGTCGATGGTCTACCAGGCCCTCTCGATGGCATTCTTTCTCATCGTGGCAAGTTCATGGCAGGAGCCCGTGCCAACGCGCGCCGTCCTGATCGGTGTTCCCATCGCAATGATCTTGTCCTCGCTGCCCGTCACGATCGGCGGTATCGGTCTCCGTGAGTCCCTGTTCGTGGCCGTTCTGGGGAAGCTCGGGCTGCCCGGCGGGCAAGCGCTTCTCATGGCCTCCGTCTGGGGGATCGAGTGGCTCGTTCTGGCCATCGTTGGCGCTGTTCTGGTTGCGGCCACGCGTCTCACGCGCCCGAAGATCGCGAGCGAACGAGGACCGTCCTCGCCTTCAACGAGCCTATAATTCCACCATAAAGATGGAAATCTCGCAGGAAGCTCTCGAGGTGCCTGGGCGTGAATCGAGCTCGCACGTGGTGCTGTCGGTCGTCGTCCCCGTTTACGGCTGCCGTGAGTGCCTCTTCGAGCTCCACCGCCGTCTCGTCCTCGTTTTGGAGAAGCTCGTCCCGACCTTCGAAATCGTGCTCGTCAACGACGCGAGTCCGGACAACTCCTGGATCTTGATTCAAACCCTGGCGACGAGGGACGTGCGCGTCAAGGGAATTAATCTTTCACGGAACTTCGGTCAGCACTACGCGTTGGCGGCCGGCCTCGACGTCGCGGCGGGCGACTGGGTCGTCGTCATGGACTGCGATCTTCAGCATCCTCCCGAGGAGATCGAGAAGCTTTATCACAAGGCATTGGAGGGGCACGACATCGTTTTCGGTCGGCGAACGCAGCGTCAGGACGGCCTGGTCAAGCGCGGCACATCGCGCCTGTTCGCCCGCGTACTGAGCTATCTCACCGACTCCCGTCACGACGGCACGGTCTCGAACTTCACGATTGCGTCTCGAAACGTCGTGAGAACTCTTCGAACGATGAGAGAACGCAACCGATCTTACCCGCTTCTGCTGAATTGGGTCGGCTACGACGTCGCGCTCGTCGAGTTCCAGCACGCCAGACGATTTGCGGGACGCTCGTCGTACTCCTTCTCGTCGCTCGTGGGCTTCGCCATCGAGAGCATCATCTCGCAGTCCGACAAGCCGCTGCGGCTTTCGATTCGTTTCGGTTTTCTGGTTTCGCTCGGCGCCACGCTCTCCAGCGTGTGGCTCGTCTTTCGCTATCTCCGCTGGGGCATTCCGGTCGCTGGGTGGACGAGCGTGATCGTGTCCATCTATTTTGTTGCGGGCCTCCTCTTCGCGAACTTGGGGATCGTCGGCCTCTATATTGGACGCATCTTTGACGCGACGAAAGGACGACCGCTTTACGTGGTGGAAAGCACTGTGAACTTGCCGCCAACCTATTGACGAGACAACGCTCTTCCCTCATCCTCTGATCAAGAAAGGACGGCGAATGAAGACCGGTGAGTTCCTCGAGCTCCTCGATGACATCATCGAGCAGCCCGCCGGTACCCTCGGTATCGAGCAAAAACTGGACGAACTGGAGGGGTGGGATTCACTGGCGAAGGTGAGCTTCATCGCGGCGGTCAATGGGCAGTTCGGGATCACTCTTCTAGCGGATCGAGTCGTCGGAGCGAAGACCGTCGCGGATCTCGTGGGGCTCGTGGCGCCCCACGTCGCAAACTGACCGGCTTCTCGAGCCGTGCGCACGTCGGAGGTTGACGATGGCGACGACCCGCATCCAGGGAGTCCGTATCGCCGGGATCGCCAGTGCGGTCCCGTCGTCCGTGATGACGCTCGACGACGACATTCGCGCTTTCGGTGAAGACGACAGCCGTCGAATCTTCAAGAACACGGGCGTCCGCGTCCGACACGTGACCAAGGCCGGGATGTGTACGTCCGATTTGTGCGTCCCGGCAGCGGAGCGGCTGCTCAGAGATCTCGCTTGGCCGCGGAATTCGATCGATCTTCTCGTGCTGGTCACACAGGGGTCGGACTACCCGCTTCCTGCGACCGCCTGCATTCTGCAGCACCGACTCGGTCTGTCTTCGGGGTGCGCGGCGTTCGACGTGAACCTCGGCTGCTCGGGATACGTCTACGGACTGTCGGTGGCCGCGAGCTTCCTCATGGGTGGCGGACTTCGCCGGGCGCTGCTCATGGTGGGCGACATGTCCTCGTGCAGCGCGGCGCCGCAGGATCGCTCCGTCTCGCCATTGTTCGGCGACGGGGCCGCCGTTACGGCGCTCGAAGCCGACGCGTCCGCGCCACCGATGGTATTCGTCCTGGGCACAGACGGTAGCGGCGCACCGCATCTCATACTTCCGGTGGGCGGGTCTCGGCGCCGTCGGTCGCCCGGCAGCAATGAGCGCACGCTTCGAAGCGACGGCAACATCCGAAGCGACGAAGATGTTTATATGAACGGACTGGAGGTGCTGACTTTCACTCTCAATAATGTGCCTCCGCTCATCAAGGCAATTCATGAGGCATCGGGCTGGTCGAATGACGACGTGGACCACTTCGTCTTTCATCAGGCGAGCGTTTTCATGCTCAAGACGTTGGCCCGGTCCGTCGGACTCCCAATGAGTAAGTTCGTCGTGGGCATGGAAGATTACGGGAATACCAGCTCTGCTTCGATTCCGCTCGCCATCTGCGCCAAGCTCCGCGAGGGCCTCGAGGGCCATTCGAAGAAGCTCATCCTGGCCGGCTATGGCGTGGGATGGTCCTGGGGAGCCGTCGCGCTTACCGCCGGGCCGATGCACGTGAGCGAGGTTCTCGTCGTGCCGGACGAGGCGCCGGCGGAGCCGTTCGGGCCGCCCGCGATATCCCGTCCGGAGTAGATTCCGATGATCCGATTCGAGGTGCGCGACATAGTCCTCGTCACGGGCGCAAGCGCCGGGATCGGGAGAGAGATCGCCCGCCTCCTCGTCGAACTCGGTGCGACCGTGATTGCTTCGGGCCGGGATCGCGGACGCCTGGAGGAGCTGAAGGCTTCCTGCGCAGATCCGTTGCGCCTCTTTACGGAGGAACGAGACCTGTCGCACGAGCTCGAGAACGTGCCGGAATGGGTGATCGAGCTTGCCGGCCGCTACGGCTCTCTCCGAGGCCTCGTTCACTCGGCCGGAGCCGTGGAAGTGATTCCGTTGAAGGTCTTCTCCGTAGAGGGAGCGCGTCGGCTCTTCGACCTGAACTACCTGGCTGGAATCGCGCTGGCGAAGGGTTTTGCGAGAAAGGGGATCAACGCCGGGCCGGGAAGCTCGTTGCTGTTTCTGTCGTCCATCCAGTCTCTTCGGGGAACTGCGGGTGTCTCGACGTACAGTGCGACCAAGGGAGCCGTGAACGCCGCGGTCCGGTCTCTCGCCGTGGAACTCGAGGGGAAGGGGATTCGGGTCAACGCCGTGGCCCCGGGCTACATCGATACGGAAATGACGCGAGCGCACCCTCCTGAAAGCGGACACTCTCTCGGGGATCCGAAGGAGGTTGCCCCGCTCTGCGCATTCCTTCTCTCCGCCTCGAGTCGCTTCATCACCGGCCAAGTGATCGTCGTCGATGGGGGAGGCAGTTTGTGACCGACCTGCACGGCTTCGGGATCACGCTCGTACGACTCTCTCCAGTCGATCTCGAGCTGGTCCGAACCTGGCGCAACGACCCGCGCGTCAGTGATTACATGATCTTCCAGGGTTACATCAGCGAGGAGGATCAAAAGAAGTGGTTTCGGACGGTCGACAACGCACAAAATCACTATGCAATCATCATTCACGATGACCAAAAGATCGGACTGACGCACGTTAAGAACATCAACGAGGGGAAACGAAGCGGCGAAGGAGGGATGTTCATCTATCCCGAGGAGTATCGAAACTCCGTTTTCTCCTACAGGGCGGCGATCGTCGGCACTGACTGGTGTTTCTACGACTGGGGTCTTCGAGAGATCACCGGCAGGATGTTGAAAGGCAATCGACGGGCGATCCGATTCAACCTCGGGCTTGGCCACGTCTTTGGCCCCCCTGAGACGGGCAGCAATGTTCTGACCTCGCGGCTCACGGTTGAAGCGTACGAACGTATCCGTCCGGGCCTGATCGCCGCAATAAAGTGAACGCCCAATCGTACTTTCCGGCGCTCCTTTATACGGATTCGGACTGGTTCGAGGAGGAACGCGAGCATCTGGCGGCCGGCACGTGGCAATTCCTGGGCCTGAGGGACGATCTGGCGAGCGACGGCGACTGGTTACGGAAGACGGTCCTTGGGACGGACAGTTTCGTCCAGAACTTCGCCGGTGAGCTTCGGGGATATCGGAACCTTTGCTCGCATCGCGGATACCCGCTGCGGTGCGTGGAGCGAGGGAACGGCATCGTCCGCTGCGGTTTCCACGGCTGGGTCTACGACGAAAGGGGTGTCCCGGTCGGCATTCCTCGGAACGCAGAACTTTTCGGGCTGGATGAGGGCGGTCAGCGAGCTCTGGCTTTGACGGCGGTGCGGGTCGAAACGATCGGCCGGTTCGTCTTCGTGGCGGCCTCCGCCCAGGTCGCTCCGCTTCAGGAATACCTCGGGGCGTATGCCGTCGTCCTCGCGGCGGTCTCGGCCCGGATGGGCGCGGCCTTCTTCCACGATCAGTCGCCGACCCGGGCCAACTGGAAGCTGTGCATGGAGGTCACGCTCGACGACTACCATCCCGTGGTGCTCCACCCGACGACCCTTGGCTCGGGCGAAGCCCTTAAGGTCTACCAGTGCTACTACTGCCGCGACGGCGTCCATTCGTGTTTCCTGAAGAGGAGGGACGCGGAATGGACGTTTGAGACCTATTGGGATGACCTGGGGGCCAGCGTCGTGGACAGGACCGGCTACAAGATCCACCACGTCTTTCCGAACTTCCTGCTCTCCTTCATGGCGGATTGGGTGATCTTCAGCCGATACGAGCCCGCGAGCCCCGGGCAGACGAACGTGGAGACGTATCAATGTGGTTGGGCGGACGCCATCCTGGACGCCGCAAGGATGCGTGAGTTGACAGAGCATTCAGTCGTCTTTCTCGGAGAAGACAGGAAAGCCGTGGAGGCGCAGTATGGGATGCTCGGGCAGAAAACAAGAGCCGACACATTCGGCAGACTCGAGGAGCGACACGGCTGGTTTCACGATGTCTACCAGGCGTTCATGGGATTGGACGAGGGCGAGGGGGATGCCGAGGAGAGCGTTAAATGAGCACGGACCCCCGGCGTCGCATTGAAACGATCGGCCCTTTTGTTTTTGTAGCCCTTTCTGATTCCGTCCCTCCCATAAAGCGCTCCTCGGACGTTATGCGGACCTTTTCCGCGGCAGTGTCGGCGGGTGCGGGGCCTCTCTTTCGCCGGGCCCGGGAGATCAGTCATGCGAACTGGAAGTTGTCGCGGGCGCGATTGGAGCTTCGACTCCTTCTGGAAGGACGCCGCTCGCGGGATCGTCGACCACACGGGTTACAAGATTCAGCTTTTTCGCCTACTTCCGCGCGGTCCAACACGATGCGCTTCAGTTTGGGATGTTCGTTAAGGAGCGCCGTAAGCAAGACCCCGCGATTCCCACCGAGGTCCACGAGTTCACGAAAACGGCCAAAATCGTATGGGCGGACGATCTCGGGGGTATGAAAGCGGGTCCAGGTGCTCATCGCCTCGTCGAAGAGTGTTCGGGTGTTCGCGTCGACGTGAACCTCCCAGCTGTGCGATGCGATGACGATGAATGCGATTGGAGATCCGTTTCGCCGCGAGCGCCAGCAGGCTTCGAGCTCTTTTCATTTTCGAGATCATCGTTTCCCTTCGGCCGGGAATTCCGAGGAAAGCTTCAGAAGCCGAAAACAAGAGTCGTTGGTGCGGGACAAGGGAGGCCGGCCACCTCTCTCCTGCGTGTCGTAAACATGATCTTCGCGGCAGTCGGAGGTGCACCGGGGACCACCGTCACCCGGTGTACGCGCTCATCGAGATGCATGAGGCGATCCGCGGGCTGCCCGTCCACGAGGAGTCGCGAGACCGCATCCATCGGATCGACACGATAGACGCCGGGCACGAAGACGTCGAGCACGCTGCCTGACTCGAGCTCCAGCTTCGTGAATTCCCTCCCCGGCGCGAAAAAGCAATAGTCGAGACGCGCGAAATGCGTCGCGAAGAACTCGCGATCGACGCGGCGAAACCAAGCAAGCCGGTAGTTGTCGATGACGAGAGTGACGCGGCTCGCCTTGAGCTCGTCCGCGACGGAATACATCGTCCCGGTCTTGTAGGCGGGGAGCCATCCGGAGAACATCCACCAGTGGTACGTTCCGTACCTTCCCCAGTGCATCCCTTGCCAATCGAAGACGCGCTCTGAGGGGTCGGTGGCGTCCCAGATCCACTTCACGACGCGGCGCTGCGCCAGGTTCGTCCGGCCCCAGGTCGCGCCGAACGCGGCGATCCCCTCAGAAGCCGGTATGAGTACGACAAACGCGAGAAATCCTGCACGCGCCAGGGGCGGAAAGCGGCGTGGGACCAGTGCCGGGAGTCCGACCAGGAGCGGCGCGAGTATGGGCATCAGGACGACGAAGTTGTACGGGAAGAGGAACGGGTTCGCCCCGACGAAGACGGCGAAAAAGAGGACGGCGGAGCATCCGTAGACGAAACCTGCTCTGCGAGCGCCCGCCGGGAGCGCTCCGCGTCCCGCCCGAAAAAGCGGGACGGCGATCGTTCCGAGGGCACCGAGAACGAGCAGGAGAGACGCGGTCGGAGCGTTCAGGGCCGCTCGTTGAAGGAAACTCGTGCCCTGCGGGCCGCTCCCGATCGGAGGCGAGCCCAGGAGTGCCCGAAGGCCAGTCAGGATCGGTCCCCACCCATCGGAGAGCGCGCGCACGCAATCCCAGGCGAGCGTACCCAGGATCGCGCCTGCCGCGAACCGCAGGAGGGCACGTATCGGCGTTTTGATCGACGTAAGCACGACCGAGAGCCCGAATGCCACGGCGACTATGACGAGCTTGATGTTGAAGAAGACCGCCATCCCGAAACAGATTCCGGCGAGGAATGGCCGGCTGGCCTCCGAGTGGAGGAGAAGGAGAAAGGCGCCGAGTAGGAAGCAGATAGCGACGGGGTCCGTGCGGACATCCGAAATCCGCAGCACGAAATCCCCTTGCCACGCCGTGAAGCTCACGGCGCACAGCGCCCATGTGGCAGAAGCGCCGAGTCGTCGGGAGATAACGTAGACCATTCCAAGGAGCGCGAGGGCGACGCCGAGAATGAGCGCGCGGGCAAGGTCCAAAGGGAGAAAGGATTCTGGCCAGAGCCGAAAGAAAGGGGAGAACAACTCGATGAGGGGCGTGTAGAGGAGAACGTCCACGTCCACGCCAGGGCGCGCCTTCACTGCCCGCAGCCAGCTCAGATAAGCGAAGTAGAAGTCGTCGTGTGTGTAGTCGCGCCCAAACCAGGTCCCGATCCGCAGGACGGCCCAGGCACCGATCGCCGCGACCGGGAAGCAGGAGGCCCATGCAGGGGTCTCCCGTTCACCCACCGACGCTGACATCGCGAGATTATCGCATCGCGTCGGTGAGAACCGGAGGATGTATTCCCCATGATCGGCCCTGTCGTGCAGAGTGTCTCCGTTCTCGGAGCCGGCCTCGTCGGCACCCTTATCGCCAGGACGCTCGCGGACGACGGGCGGTTCGAAGTTCTCGTCTGCGATCGTTCGGAAGATGCCCTCGGCTCCTTCGCGGGCCGGCCGCGTGTCGCGACCGCGCGCCTCGGCTTCGCGAGCGGAGCCGCGGTTGCCGCGATCTCTTCCACGGCGTCTTCGACGGACGGCGAGAGCGCGGCCGTAGAATGGGAACGATCGATGGTTGAAAAGCGCACGCTTGCAGTGCTCATTCCCTGCCTGAACGAGGAGAAGGGAATCGCGTCCGTCGTGTCGGAGTACCGTCGCGCGTTCCCGGAGGCGCGCATCCTCGTCGTCGACAACGGGTCGATGGACGGCACGGCGAGCGCGGCGCGTGCCGCAGGCGCGGAAGTGATCCGAGAAGAGAGGCGCGGCAAGGCGAGGGCCGTGGCGACCGCCCTGAACCTGATCGACGAGGACCTCGTCCTGATGGTGGACGGCGACGGGACTTACCCGGCGGAGGGCGCGTGTCTCCTGTTCCCGCTCTGCGAGCAGGGGATGGACATGGTAACGGGCCTGCGGACCCCCGGGGGAGGCCAGGTCGCCGTGTTTCGCCGATTCCATCGCGGCGGCTCGGCCCTGTTCCACGCGGCGATGCGCTTCGTGTTCGGCTACGCGCCGCGCGACCTGTTCTCGGGGCTGCGGCTCTTCTCACGGCGTTTTTACAAGAACGTACCCATCCTGTTCCGCGGGTTCGAGCTCGAGACGGAGCTCACGATTCAGGCCGTCGAAAAGGGCTTCCGCGTCGCCGAGGCACCGGTGCCCTTCAGGGAGCGTGCGGAGGGAACCGCGTCGAAGCTGCGGACCGTGCGCGACGGAATCCGGATCCTGCGGCTGATCCTCGTGCTCTTCCGCGACTATCGTCCCTTCGAGTTCTTTGGGCTCGTTTCAGCATTCTTCTTTGCGGCCGGACTCGCCGCGGGATTCCTGCCCGTGCGCGAGTACTTTCAGACCCACCTCGTCGGACGCTTCCCGCTCGCGATCCTCGCGGCGGCCTTGATGAACCTGGCGCTCTTCTCGCTCCTCACGGGCGTGATGCTGGAATCGGGGCTCCGGCACCGTCGAGAGGCATGGCAGATCCAACTCCGCAACTTCCGGGGATGAGGCCGGAGGTCTCACCGGGGCCGCGTGGCGTCGTCGTCCACATCCTGTCGCAGTACCTGTGGCCGGACGACGCGCCCACGGGAATCTACGCCGAGCAAGTGGCGGACGCGCTCGCGCGCGGCGGCATCACGGTGCGGCTCGTTGGCGGCACAGGCACGTATCGTTTGGGAGAGAGACCGGCGCCGGCCACGTCCATCGAGCGCGTCGCGCACCGCGAAGGGAAGAGGGGCAACCTCCTCTCGACGGCGCTCGAGTACGAATCCGTGAGGCGAGCGTTCGCGTCGGAGATCATGCGATCCGTCGCGCCGGGGGACGTCGTCGTCGTGACGAGCGCGCCGCCGACGACGATCGGACTCATCCGCCAAATCCGGAAGAAAGGCGCGCGCGGTGTCTACTGGCTGCAGGACTTCTATCCCGAGCTGATCCGCGGGGTCGTCGATTTCCCTCTCGTGCTCCGCCGGCGCTTCTCGGCGACGTGGCGGGCGCGTCTCGCGGAATGGGACCATGTGGTGAAGGCCGCCGGGAACCTCGGCTACCATGGCGCGAATGCGCGGGTCATCCGCAACTGGCCGACCCTCGACCTCGGCGAGTCCCGCCCGTTTCGTCCGGGAACCGCGCTCTATTCCGGGAACCTCGGCTGGGGCCACCACCTGCCGAGCTTCCTCGCGCTCTGCGAGAAGCTCGCGCACGAGGGGTTCGAGATTACTGTCCAGGGCGACGGCCCCGGTCTCCTGCGCCTTCCGGACTGGATCCGCGTGGGGCCTGCGCTGAAGCGACCCGGGGATCTCATCCGCGCGTACTGGGACGCCGAGGTGCACCTCGTCGCGGGCCACCCGGCCATCCCCGACGCCGTCTTCCCTTCCAAGTTCTGGAACGCCCGGGCGACGGGTCGCACGGTTCTCTTTTCGGGACTGGCAGGCGAGATGGAGGAGGAGAGACTAGCCGCCGAGGCGGCGGAGTACCGCCGCCACCTCCCGGACCTCGCCAACTTCATCGGCGGCCTCGCCCGGGGAGCCCCATGACGAAACCGCCCGCCCCCGAACGCGGGTCGCGCACGCGCCGAAAGCTCGCGCTCTATCGGCTCGGTCTCACCCTTCTCGGAATGACGTTCCGGGTCGGGCCCCTCGCCTCGATCCTGGCGCGGACCTCGAAAGTCTTTCTTCGACACGCGAGGATCCGGACGTTTCTGGCGCGCTTCGCGTTCGACGGGATCGTGGATGGCGGCGCGAACGTGGGTGAGTTCGCTCATCTTGTGCGGGACACCCTGCCGGATGCCGACCTCGTCTGCGTCGAGCCTCACCCTCCGAGCGCGAGCCTTCTCAGGAAGAAAGGCTTTCGCGTGGTCGAGGCCGCGCTGTGGAACCGAGCGGAGACCCTTCGGCTCACGCAACCGGGCGATGCGACGACGTCGTGCACCGTGATTCCGGGAGACGGAAAAGCGCTCGGAGCCTGGGAGGTGACGGCCATGCGGCTCGACGAGCTTCAAGTCGCCGGCTCGAACGTTCTCGTCAAGCTCGACCTCCAAGGCGCTGAGCCGCAGGCCTTGTGCGGGATGGACCGCCTCTGGGATCGCTGCCGCGCGCTTCTCCTCGAGGTCTCACTCGGACCGAACGGCGACTACGAGTCTCTGCGCGCAGACCTCACGCGGCGCGGTTTTCGCGAGTACGCCACCCTGAACGAGTTCGAGGTCGACGGGCGCGTCGTCGAGGCCGACAAGGTGTGGGTGCGGTCGGAGCCCGGCGCCGCATGAACCCGAGCAAGCTTGAGTACGTCCTCAGGCCGACCTTCGCCTACCGCCTCGTGAAGCCGCTCCTCGAC
>Ga0075521_10000138_pt1 | contig 16895 bp, 15 predicted proteins | sample NGEPerD_FD_74785 | JGI IMG/M metagenome (GOLD analysis project Ga0075521, IMG submission 74785) | Arctic peat soil microbial communities from the Barrow Environmental Observatory site, Barrow, Alaska, USA - NGEE PermafrostAB12-D | ecosystem: Environmental > Terrestrial > Soil > Wetlands > Peat ...
GAGTGCTAGCACTCCAGTGACCGTACCGCCGGCCGCCTGGACGGCCGCAACGGCATTGAGGGCCGAGCTTCCTGTGGTGATGACGTCTTCGATGACGACAACACAGTCGCCGGCCCGAAACGGGCCTTCAATGAGCTTTCCAGTTCCGTGCATCTTCGCTTCTTTGCGCACTGTGAATGCTCGAAGTGGCTGGTCAGTGAGCGCGCTCGCATAACTAATCGCGTAGGAAATCGGATCTGCGCCGAGCGTGAGTCCACCAACGGAGTCGACCTTCCAGGTATCCCGGATGGTTTTGAGTCCGAGCGACCCAATTACGACAAGCCCTTCGGGGCTCATTGTCGTCAATCGTGCGTCGATATACAGTGAGGATTGCCGCCCTGAGGCGAGTGTGAACTGTCCGCGTCGTGCAGATCGCGAGGCCAGTAGGTGAACGAGCTGCACATGTTCCGTCATTCGAGCGTAGGTTAGGGAGAATGCGAGTCAACTTGATAATGCGGAATATTGGTCGAACATCCAGAGCAGAAAGCCAATGTTCATAGGGAGACTGCGCCCTTCTTCCATTGCACTCGCAGTATCACTCCTGTTCGCACTCGGCGGAATCTTCGCGATCGACCGTGCGCTCGCTGACTCCGATCGCTCGCGTGTGCAGATTCAAGCGGTCGAATCAGCAGCGCACGTTGAAGGTTTTCTCGCCGTGCACGCGCAGGCACTGCAGTCGGTGCGTGGCCTCTATCTCGATTCCAACCGAGTGGTCACTGAAGATCAGTTCAAATCGCTTCTGCAATCACTCGTACAATATGCACCTGCATTTCGCAGGGTGTGGATCACTGATTCGATAGGTCGAATTCGCTTTCAGGACTTACTCGGCAAGGAAGGATCTGCGTTGCCACGTGGAACACGCGTCGACACGGTTCAGGAACAGCCTTTTCATGATGTAATTCAACGCGCAAGAATTTCGAAGCTGACTCAGATCTCATCAATCGGGACACTCAGCAACAGCGAGCGTGGAATTTTACTGGTGCAGCCACTCTTTGTCGGCGACCGATTCATAGGATTTGCCGGTGGCACACTCACAAGCGAGAGCATCCTCGACTTCGTTGAGCAGCAGGAGCCACGGCCTCACGGTCAGATCGTCATCATTGCCGCATCGGACACTGTAAACGGCACCTCATCTTTTGTTGCGCATCGTCGCTTTCCCGTGGATTCCGCCTCGGCCAGTATTCGCATCCCTGGCGGAGGGAGTTGGCGACTGGTAGCCGTCGAGCAGGTGACCGATCAGAGCGTGCGCTTTCTGCTCTGGGGTGTTGGCCTTGCGACCTTGGGAACATTGCTTATCGGTCTTTTGCATGAGCAGCGACAGGGACTGCGTCTCGCCGAGCGAAGTGCTGAGCTCGAGCGGCTGTCGATCGAGTTGCTGCGTGCCAACCGCGTGAAGAGCGAGTTTCTTGCTAATGTGTCGCATGAGCTTCGAACCCCTCTCAACGCAATCGTCGGATTCGTCGAGCTGCTGCGAGACGGTGTGTATGGAGAGTTGAATAATCGTCAAGCAGGTCCCGTTGAGCGTATTGCCTCCTCGGCGAATCACCTTCGCCAGCTCGTCGATCAGATTCTTGATCTCGCGAAAATGGCTGCGGGCCGACTAGATGTGCAGTGGGAGGTCATCGAGCTCAAGGCATTCGTAGTCGATCTAACGAGCGAGATCGAGGCGCTTCTCGCTGAGCGTGGATTGACCCTGTCGATATCTGTGAGCGCTTCGCTTCCACGCGTGCGCACCGACCCGATGCATCTTCGACAAATCGTTCTGAACCTGCTCGGCAATGCGCTGAAATTCACGCCAAGCGGTGGAATTGCCGTTCGCGCACGGCTCGTTGATCTCGCAAACGAAAGCGCGGCGGAGGGAGTAGTCACTTCGGCCCCGGTGGCTTCACAAGGCGGCACTTGGATCGCGCTCGAAGTAGCGGACACAGGCGTGGGAATCGCCCGCAGTGACCAGGAACGTATCTTCGAGGAGTTCGAGCAGGTGAATGCCGGACCCAGAACCGATTCCATGCAGCGCGGTACAGGGCTCGGCCTCCCCATCTCACGGAGACTCGCGCGACTCCTCGGCGGTGAGCTCACGGTCGTCAGCGACAGCGAAAAGGGGTCGACCTTTACCGTCTGGCTGCCGATGACGGGACAACCAAAGGGATCTGGGGTATTCAGCGCCGAGAGAGATGGAAGGCTTGCACGTGAAACGACGGGCGCTGAGCAGAGGTAAAGCGGGGTGGCTAGCTCTGATCGCCGCGCTTGATGAGGGACTTTATTCGCGAGAAGATCGACCCCCGAGCGGCTTCGGGGACCGGCGCGTGGATGCAGCTTTTCAGGGCGGTCGCAAAGGACACGACGTCGGGATAGCGATCGGAAGGGTTACGTGACAGCGCCTTCATGACCACGGCCTCAACGGGTGCCGCCACGGAACAGCCCTTCTTGGCGCTGTTGAGCGGAATAGGTGGTTGGGACAGGAGCTGTGAGAACATTTCGCGCTGCGACTTCCCGGCGTAGGGCAGGCAGCCAGAGAAGAGGTAGTACGCGATGGTCGCCAGGCTGTACTGGTCGGCGGCCGACGTGACGAGTTGGCCGGAGAGTGCTTCGGGAGCGACGTACATGAGCGTGCCGACGAAGAAGCCTGCTCGTGTGAGGCGTTCTTCGGGAGCCTGATCGGATTGTGCAGCGATTCCAAAGTCCAGTAGCTTCGCTTTTTTCGAAGCTGGATCGTACATGATGTTGTCCGGCTTCAGATCCCGATGGATGATCCCGGCGGAGTGGACGGCGTAGACGGCATCTGCGACCTGCCCGATGATCTCACCGACCTCTTCGGGCGGAAGTGGCACGTGCTGCTTGGCGTATTTTTCGAGGAGCTCGCCGAGTGCCCATTCGATGGCGAGGAAGTGAACACCGGTTCCGGCTTCACCGATTTCGATCGTACGCACGACATTGGGATGGGTGACACGGGTGCCGTACGTTGCTTCCCGAAGAAATCTTGCTACTGCGGTCTTATCCGTTCGCAGCTTTTCCTTCAAAACTTTGACGGCAGCGATGCCATGGGTCGGGTGTTCGGCGCGGTAGACCACTGCCGTGCCACCTTCGCCGACCATATCCTGCAGCTTATATCCGGCGAGTGTAGTACCGGTAAGATTTTCGCGGCTCACGGGCCGAAGCTAATCGCACCACTCGAAGGGAGCAAGCGAGCGGTCATGCAGTCGGCGGTGGACGCCGTCGGTAGAATCCATCAGATGAGAGCAAGGGGACATATGGCGGGATCACTTCGTCGGCATGGTTGGGTGGTGGGGCTTTCCGTGACGGTGGCAATCAGCTGCGCGCCTCGCGCGCAGAATGGCGGCGGGCGCGGACGCGGACGAGGGGAAGGGCACGGGCCACCATCGCCGGTCGCGAATGCCGGGGCGCCGGATCCCAGTCCCTTCTACCGCCAGCTCGGGATGATCGCGCAGAGCGGCCCTTTCCCCGTGGTTGGGCAGATTCGCTATCTCGCGGGCGCAACCACCGACAGCACGCTCGCGCTCATCACGCTCTCGTTCGCCAATCAGTCGCTGACCTTCAATGGCGATGCGGGAGGACAGCGGGCCACGTACACGGTGGCACTCGATGTCACGCAGGGGTCGACCAGCGTGCGACATGTCGAGGTCCACAAACAGATTCGCGTGGCGTCGTTCCACGAGACGCAGCGTGATGACGAGAGCGTGATTTTTCAGCAGTTTCTTTCGCTCTCGCCGGGAACGTACTCGCTCTCCGTTTTGGTGCGCGACGATGGCGGCAGCAACTCTGCTACGCAGGAACTTTCGGTGATCGTGCCGCGGCTGGGATCGCACACGCTGTCGACGCCGATCAGTGTCTATCAGGTGAAGCCGAGGTCGCGGATCGACACCGTTCCCGCGCTGATCGCGAATCCACGATCCACCATCGTGCTCGGGCGCGACACGTTGGCCGGACTGTACATCGAGGGTTACGGACTTCCCGCGAGTGCTCGCGTGGGTGTGCAGGTGCTCAACGATGCGCACGTCGTAATTTTGCGCGACACCGTCAACCTCGTGCGACAGGGCGACCTATCATCCGCGCTGCTCGACTTTCCGGTCTCGAGCATCGGCGTCGGTCCTGTCACGGTAGTCGCATCGCTCGCGGGCGCCATCGACAGCGTGCAGGCGCCGCTCTTCCTGAGCTTCGGCGATGAGTTCGGCATCACGAGCTTCGACGATCTACTCAGCTACCTGCGTTACTTCGTATCGCCCACGCGGATTCAGACGCTTCGCGATATGCCGCCAGAGCAACGAGCAGCCGCGTGGGCTGCGTTCTGGAAGCAAACCGATTTGAATCCATCCACACCCGAGAACGAAGCGCTTCGTGACTATTTCAAGCGCATCGCGACCGCGAATCAGCGCTATCGCGAAGTGGGGGTCCCCGGCTGGCTGACGGATCGCGGCAAGGTTTACATCACGCTCGGCGAGCCCGATCAGGCGGGGCAGCAGTTTGGCCAGAACGCGACTGCGCGTTCGCGCGCGGAAATCTGGGTGTACACGCAGTACAACCTCAGACTCATCTACATGAACCAGGGAAGCGGATCTCCGCACCTGCGGCTTTCGCCGTCGAGCCAATCCGACTTTGACAAGGTCGTGCGTCGTTTGCAGACCCAGTAATGTGCATTGTGTCAACTTGACAAAAAATCACTTCGCTCCTATATAGGCGCCGCAAGCCGTCTCCGGCTTGCCCCTCTGCACTCGGAGGGGAACGATCTCGAGCAGGAGACCGGCAATGGCCAAGGGAAAGGTGAAGTGGTTCAATGATGCCAAGGGCTTCGGCTTCATCGAACAGGAGGGTGGCGAAGATGTCTTCGTGCATTTCTCCTCCATCACGATGGATGGATTCAAGACGCTCGCCGAGGGACAGGAAGTCGAGTTCGAGATTCAGTCTGGCGAGAAGGGACTTCACGCGTCGAACGTTCAGCGAGTGTAAGTCGCGAGTGTAAGTCGAATCAAGCGGGCTGGCATTCAATGGAATGCGGGGTGAGCTTTCGTTGATGCAGCCCCGCCTTCCGACATCGCCTCGACTTTTTCTAGTTGATGGCTACGCGCTCATCTATCGCGCATTCTTCGCGCTGATCTCGCGCCCCCTCACCACGAGTCGCGGCGAAAACACATCCGCTGCCTGGGGGGTCGTCAATTTCCTTCAACGTCTCATCGATACCCATAAGCCCGAGTATGTGGCGTGGGTGCACGACTCCGGCCTTTCCTTTCGCCATGAGCAGTATCCTGCGTACAAGGCCACGCGCGAGAAACTCGGCGAAGAGCTACAGGCCGACTTCGATCGTGGCATGGAGCGCATCGAAGAGCTACTCGCGGCGTTCAATATTCGCGTGCTCGCACTCGAGGGGTACGAAGCGGACGATGTCATCGGAACACTTGCGCGGCAGGGCGTCGACGCCGGCGTGAATGTCGTGATCGTATCTGGCGACAAGGACTTCTATCAGCTCGTGCGGCCTGGTGTGTGGCTGCTCAATCCGGGGCGCGGCGGTCCTGCGAGCGTCGAAGAGCAGTGGGTCGGAATGGAGAATGCGAGCGAGCGACTCGGCGTCCCGCCACATCATGTAACTGACTATCTCGCGATGGTTGGTGACTCCTCGGACAATGTGCCGGGAGTCAAGGGCATCGGCGACAAAACGGCGAGCGAGCTGGTCGCGACTTATGGCTCGCTCGAGAATATTCTCGAGCACGTCGCCGAGATCATGAAGAAGCGTCCGCGCGAGGCGCTCGTCGCGCACGAATCGGATGCGCGACTCTCCAAGAGTCTGGTCACGATTCGCGAGGACCTCGCAATGCCGCTCGAGCTCGAGACACTTGCGCTCGCGGAGCCGGATCATGCACGACTGCGCGATCTCTTCGTCGAGCTGGAGTTCCACGGGCTCGCGAAGGATCACGCGATCGTCGCGCCGACGGTGGCGCGCGACACGAGCTACGTCACTGTCGACACACTTCCTGCGCTGGATGCGCTCATGCAGCGCATGCGATCGGTGCCGTATGTCGCGGTGGACACGGAGACGGTCATCGAGCTCGGAAGTCCGCAGATAGTCGACCCGCTGCGCTCGACGCTGGTGTCGATCTCGATCGCCGTCGCACCAGGAGAGGCGTACTACCTTCCGCTGCGGCATCGCGAGCGGCAGAACGCGCAGGGCGAGCTCATGGTCGACATGTCCGGAGACCGCGCGCCCACCGATGCGCCCGAAGACCGCGGCCTCACGCTCGGCGGCGACGAGCCTCCGGCGCCGAAAAAGAAAGCCGCGCGAAAGAAGAGCGTGGGTTCGACTGAGGGCAGTGGCATCGCCGCGCGGATGTTGGCGGAGAGAAGGCACCCCGTGCGGAATCTGCCGCCGCTCATGTCCGCTGAGATGACGGCGCTGCGAGAGATGCTGGAAGATCCCGCGGTTCGGAAGGTGGCGCAGAACGCGAAGTACGATCTCCTCGCGCTCCGCCGCGCCGGCATCACGCTGCGCGGCCTCGAGTTCGATACGATGATCGCCAGTTACGTGCTCGATCCGGGACGCCGCTCGCACGGACTCGATGTGCTCGCGATGGAATTCCTCGAGCATACGATGACATCGTACGAGGATCTGTGCGGAAAGGGAAAGGGCTCCGTTCCGTTCGACGAATGCCCCATCGAGGCCGCGCGCGACTACTCGTGCGAGGACGCTGACATGACGTTCCAGCTACGCGCGATCTTCGAGCCACAGCTCGAGACATACGCGCTGCTGCCGCTCTTCAACGACATCGAGATTCCATTGATCGATGTGCTCGCCGACATGGAGTGGGCGGGGATCGCGATCAACCGCGAGTGGTTCGCATCGCTCAAGGAGCGCTTCGCGCGCGAGCGACAACGCGTCGAGCAGGAGATCTACGTGTCCGCGGGAACGGAGTTCAACATCAACTCCAATCTCCAGTTGCGACAAATTTTATTCGAGCGACTCGAGCTTCCGATGCTCAAGCGCACGGCGACCGGGCCATCCACCGATGCGAGCGTGCTGCAGGAGCTCGCGGAGATGGGGCACGTGCTCCCCGAGCAGCTCATGGAGTATCGCGAGCTGTCGAAGCTCGAGAACACGTATCTCGATGCGCTTCCGGCGCTCGTGCATCCGCACACGCAGCGCATTCACACCTCGTTCAACCAGACCGTCGCGACGACTGGGCGGCTCTCATCGAGCGATCCGAATTTGCAGAACATTCCGATTCGGCGTGAACTGGGGCGCGACATCCGGCGCGGCTTCATTCCGCGCGAGGGATGGTCGCTGATCGCCGCCGACTACTCGCAGATTGAGCTTCGTCTTCTCGCGCATCTCTCGAACGACCCTGCCTTCGTGAGCGCGTTCCGCGCTGGCGGTGACATCCATCGACAGACGGCGTCGATCATCTTTGGCGTGCCGCTCGAGGAGGTCACGTCGGAGATGCGCGGGCGCGCGAAGACCATCAACTTCGCGACGATCTACGGACAGGGCGCCAACGCGCTATCGAGACAGCTGCGCATTGATCACGCCGATGCCCGCCGTTTCATCGACGAGTACTTCGAGCGCTTTCAGGGAATTCGTGGCTATCTCGACTCGATGGTCGCCTTCGCACGCGAGCACGGGTACGTGCAAACCATCTTCGGGCGGCGCAGGTACATCCCCGAGCTACGCGATCGGAACTTCAATGTGCGCGCATTCGGCGAGCGCACGGCGACGAATTCGCCGATTCAGGGATCGGCTGCGGATCTGATCAAGATCGCGATGATTCACATTCACGCGCTCTTCGTGCGTGAGCGGGTCGAGTCACGCATGCTGCTTCAGGTGCATGACGAGCTGGTATTCGAGGCGCCCCCATCGGAAGTGGAGTACATCTCGACACTCGTGCAGCAGGAAATGCAGGAAGCAGCGAAGCTTTCGGTACCCCTCGTCGTCGACCTGGGAATTGGTAGCAATTGGCTGGAAACAAAGGAGTAAGAGGCTACCGGCAAACGTCCGGCGAGACGTTGGAAACGCCTGATCGTCAGATAGTCACGGACATCAGCATTGTGCGGAGTTCGCGCCACGCATAGCATGGACGTACCCCACGAGCACTAGCTCACCCTCATCTCCGCCACGCACCGAACGAATGCTCTCCCGTCGTCGCCCAGGGTTCTCATTGATCGAGCTCTTCGTGGTGCTGGTCGTCATCGGCATCCTCGTGGGCTTGGCCATCCCCCGAATGCACGGGTTCAAGCACCAGTTCTACCTCACGACCATGATTTCCGACCTCCGAAATCTGGCGGCAACCGAAGAGGGGTACTGGAGCTCAGTGGATTCGTACTCCTCGGATCTCAACGCCCTCCGCTTCAACCTCACCCCCGGCGTTTGGGTCACGTTTGTGCAGGCGGACAGTACCGGCTGGTCCGCGACGGCCACACACGACGATGACACCTCAAGTTGCGCGATTTATTACGGGAATGCTCCACCGCTTCCCCCGGCGACAGTCAAGAATTTCATCGGCTGCAGCAAATAGACGAGTCCTTGGGTTCATTGCAGATTGCCGAAACACTGGCAAATCGACCGGTCAAATGTGCCGAAGCAGATGGTCCATTGCGAAGTAAGTCGTTGCCTCACAAGCATTTCCATATGCGGACTCAACGGGCATTTGGCTTGCCTTCTACTTCGCCGCGGACAACTGCTTCCTCACGGTGGAGCAACATGACGAAGACACGAAAGTCGGGTTTTACCCTAATCGAACTGCTCATCGTCGTTGTGATCATCGGCATTCTCGCCGCGATCGCGATTCCAAAGTTTGCCTCGACGAAGAGCCAGGCGTTCCTTGCCGCGATGCGCAGCGACCTGCGCAACCTCGCGACGGCGGAAGAGGGGTACTACTACTCGAACAGCGCGTACAGCAACAACCTCTCGCAGCTGAATTTCCTGACGTCTGCGGGCGTCACCATCACCGTGCCCGAAGCGACAGCCGGCGGCTGGTCGGGTGCCGCAACGCACCTCTCGCTGGGCGCTGAGAAGTGCACGGTATATTTCGGCACCGCCGCGGCGATCGCGCCTTCGACACTCGAAGGACGCATCACCTGCAACTGATCCACCCACGATCCATCGCCGGTGACCAGCGCATCGACGAATCGAAACAGCTCGAGCGATGATCGTCCGTACCGCGAGTTTGCGCTTCGGCGCGAAGGGATGATCCACGCGATGGACGGCGGGCTCTGGCTGCACCGACACGTATGGAAGGGGCGCCCAATGGCCCACCTGGTCTCCACCGATCGAGAGTGCCTGCTCGAATACGGCCGCTCCCTTTGCCTCCCGGTTGCTCGACTCCAGTACAAGCCGCTCAAGGATCCGCGCACCGGCGAGCGTCGCGAGGCGTGGCACTGGGATCTGGTCGGCGATCTACTTCCGCCGCGTTGAGCCAATGCGCACGTTGACGCATGCCTCGCGCCGGGGAAGATTGATCTCCATGTCTGCCCGCGGAATTCTCACGTGCGTCATCATCGCCGCCTTGATCGGCGCATGTGAGCGCAAGGCACCCGCGAAGCCGGCGGACTCCGTCGCCCAACCGCCATCGCCGACTCCCGCCATACAGTCGGCGCACGCTCCCGTCACTCCATCGACGTGGGACACGAGCGCCGGGCCGGTGATGTTCGTGCGCGGAACCTCGATATCGGAGGCGTACGTCGTCTTCCCAACCGTCACCGACAGCACGCCGTCGGATGCAGTCCACTTTGATTCCGTGCTGGCGCGCAACACGACCGTCGAGCTCTTTCAGCGCGCCGGTGGTGGAGACGCGGCGCACATCGGCGCAATGGCCGGCGGCGAATGGAATGCCGATCAGTGCATCGAGTGGCCCGCCGCGAAAGTGCAGAGCGCAGCGAATGGCGACGCGACCAGCGGCTGGAACGTCGCCTTTCTCAAGGGGCGCGCGAAGGCGCTCACGCTCGATACCGTTGAATCGATGGCGCACGCCGATTCTGCAAAGCTCGCCGCGGACATCACTCGCCTCGTCTCGACGGTGCCGAACGATACCGCGCGCACCTTTCGCGGCATTCCCTTCTCCGTGCGCACGGCCTATCGCTTCACGCCGGTCACCGGCGTCGAGGCGGTCGTCGCCGACGTCGTGCGAACGCTCAACCAGGAAGCGAACCCCCTCGAAGAGCACACGCTCATCGTTGGGGAGCGTCCGGCAGGATCCAACGCGCCTTATCGCCTCGCGTATCGCGAAGTGACCGCTGGCTCCGACGAGACACTCGAGAGCTCCGACGTCCTGGCCGCGGTCGCGATCGGGACGCCAGCGCGTATCGATCTCGTGCTCGCGCGCGAAGGTTACGAGTCGAATGCGTACGCCATGCTCGAGCGACAGGCCGACGGTAGCTGGCGCCTTCGCTGGACGAGCGCGCACACGGGTTGCTGATCGAGTAGTCGCCTAGGCGCGCACGAGCCGCACGACGAGAACCTCCGCCGGACAATTGACGCGAAGCGGAAGCACGACGCCGACTCCCGTCGTCACGTAGAGCGGCACCGGCGATCGCGCGACCCATCCACTTGCCGACGATGCATCGCACACGGCGCAGTGCCGTGAGGGCGCACCGAAGAACGGCAACACGATCTGCCCTCCATGCGTGTGGCCCGCGAGCACCAGATCAACGCGCGCCGATTGCGCGAGCTCGAGCGCCCCGTCGGGATTGTGCGATAACACGATTCGCGGAACGTCAGGTGCCAGCGACCCGCATCCGCCATGCGGATCGGTGCTGCCATGTGTCCAGTCGTCCACGCCGCCGATGCCGAGCTGCACATCGCCACGCGCAATGACGATGCAGTCGTTCACGAGCACGCGCGCACCCGCTCGCTGCAGCCACGCCACGACCTTCGCGGGATCGTAATCGTAGTCGTGGTTGCCGAGTATGGCGATCACTCCGTCGCGGGCACGAAGGCCGCGGAGCGTTTCCGTCATTCGTGGCAGCGCCCAGTCGTACAGCCAGCGCGAGATCGTCCGCAAGCGCGTGTGTGAGAGCGCGTAGTCGCCGAGTAGGACGGTGAGATCGGGAGAGACATCATTGGCGAGGCGGACGGCGCGCGCAAGGAGTCGCGCCGGCACGATCGTTCCGCCGTAGTGCAGATCGCTCAGCACCACGATCGTGTAGCCCTCGAGCTCGGGTGCGAGCGCCGCGATCGGCGCATCGATGCGCGTGTATCGAAGTGCGATGGGCGTCAGCAGAACGACGTACGCCATCGCGGCCAACGCTATCAGCGCAGCGCTCAGTACCACCGCAGCGATCGAGAGCACCAGCGTCAGCGCGCGCTGCTCACAGGCCCGTCGGTACGTCGATGAAGACGGTGGGGATGCCGAACGTGCGACCGACATGATCCGCGAGCGCACGCACGCCGAACGTCTCCGTGGCGTAGTGCCCCGCGTAGATCACTACGATTCCCATCTCGTCGGCATCGACTGCGGTCCAGTGTGGCCCTTCGCCAACGATCAACGTGTCGATGCCATGCTCGGCAGCTTCACGCAGCGTGTCTGCGGAGGCGCCCGCACCCGTGCAGATCGCCCAGCGCCGCGTTGTCCGCGCCGCATCGCTCGGCGAGCTTCGCACGGTGCCGCCCCATCGGTGTGCGACTGCGCCCGCGCGCGCGATGAGCTCACTCGTTGCGATGTCGGCGTCGCCGCGCACGCCGATGTCGATGGTCTGGTAGCGCGCGAAGCCGGCGGACGGAGTGAGACCCAGCTCGCGAGCGAGCAACACGTTGTTACCGATCTCCGGATGGGCGTCGAGCGGCAGATGCGACGAGTACAGCCCCATTCCCGATGCGAGCAGCGCGTGGATGCGTCGATAGTACGGGCCGCGCAGAGGTTGCGGCCCAGCCCAGAAGAGGCCGTGATGCACGAGGAGCAGATTCGCGCCTGCGTTGAGCGCGCTCCGAATCGTTCGCTCTCGCACATCGACCGCGGCGGCAACCTTTACGATCTCCGCCTGCGTTTCCACCTGTATGCCGTTGATCGCCTGGGGATAGTCAGGAATACCGGCCGTGTCGAGCAGCGAGTCGAGCTCGGTCCCGATGCGCGTCAATGTGATCATGCGAGGCATTCCCGAGCTGAGTTTTCGCTTGTGGATAACTGTGGAGAACACATGTAACCGGATGTGAATATCGCTGCTAATGCATTGTACGTCAACGGTTTACTGGTTTGTGTAGAAACGGGCCGGCTGGCGAGTGCCAGTCGGCCCGTGATGCCAGCCTGCGTGCGAGCGGCGAGAGGTGATTATCGAAGGACCGCAACTGGCGACGGGTGGATCTGCTCGTCGCTACCGGGCTCCTTGGCGTCTGCGATGCGGACGCTGCCGTTGATGCGTCCGCCCTCGATCACCGCGAGTGCGCGCGTGTTGATGTCGCCGATGATCACCGAGGTCCCCTGCACTTCTACGCGATCCGACGCATTGACAGTGCCTTGCACGCGCCCGCCGATCACGGCTTCACGCGTGTTGATGTCGCCGAGGACTTCACCTTGTCGGCCGACGAGCACCTGTCGGGCGGCGCGAATGCCGCCTTCGACGCGCCCTTCGATCTTGACGACACCATCGGTGTCGATGTCGCCCTGGATCTTGGTGCCCGCGGCGATGATCGAGAGCGCGTTGCTGTTGGCGGGAAGATTCTTGCTGTCGTCCATCCCTTTGGATTCCTTATTGAAGATCGCCATGAGCCGGTCCCTTTTTGATGACTGATGAAGCGTCGATCGCGACGCCGTGACGACGCATCTCGAAATGCAGATGCGGCTCGAGAGTGCCTGGTGCATCTCCGGAGAGGGCGATCACGCTGCCGGCGGCAACGTGTTGTCCCTTGGAGACACGCACCTCGCTCGCGCCGGCGTACACCGTTTCATAACCGGAGCGGTGAGATATTCGAATGAGCTTGCCGAGTGTCGAGTCGTCCGCCACTTCGACGACTGACCCGGCGCCCGCGGCACGAATTTCGGTGCCGAGTGGTACGGCGATTTCGAGCGCCTTGGAGTCGGAGGGCAAGAGCGTTCCCGCCATGGGAAGTGGCCATTCGTCCGGGCGTACGACCACCGTGTCGACCGGAGCAGCGGCGGCGACCGGAGCAGCACTGGCGCCGGCGACTTTCGCTTTCGATGTATCGCCGAGGGCGGTCATCGAGGAGTTGCCCATCATGTGTTGCACTTGCTGAAAGCGCGAGGCGAGCTCGTTCAGTGATCGCTGCAGCGTGTCGACGCGCGCGACGTCGTGCTGTAGCTGACTGACGCGCCGCGAAAGATATGGAACGCGCGCCGCCTGTGACGCGAGAAAAAACCAGCTCACTGCGCCGAACGCGATGAGGGAGCCGAGCACGATCGCGCCGATGCGAAAGAGCCGAACCTGACGTTGCGTGAAGATGATCGTGCGATTGGCGAGTCCACTTTCGCGCTGCACGTGAATGATCATCGCGCCCGCGTGAGGCGTGTAGATATTTCCGTATCCGCGCTCGCCGCTTTTCTCTCTGTCCTCAGCCATCAAATCCGCTCACGAGATGCAAGCACGAGATCGAGCACGCGCTCGAGGTCATCGCTCGAATAAAATGCAATTTCAATTTTGCCACGCTCGTGATCGCCGACGGTGATGGTCACGTCGGTTTGAAGATGACGGCGAAGCTCGTCCTGTAGACGCTTCAGCTCTGCGTTCAGTCCCGAAGCTTTTTCCGCGCCCTTGTGCTTGGCGGTGCGCGAGGTGGATGCCGGCGCCGAGCTGCGTGCGCGCTGTTCCACGTCGCGCACGGTGAGTCCCTTGGCGACGATCTCGCGCGCGAGCTCGAGCATCTCGCGCTCATTCGGGATGGCGAGGAGGGCGCGGGCGTGACCGATGGTGAGGTGTCCGTCGCGCACCATGGTGCGTATCGTGGATGGTAAGTTCAACAGCCGCAACATGTTAGCGACTGTCGATCTGTCCTTGCCGACGATCTCCGCCACCTCCTGCTGCGTCAGCGAGAAGTCAAGGATTAGTCGCTGGTAGCCTTCCCCCTCCTCGATCGGATTGAGGTCGGCGCGCTGGAGGTTCTCGACGAGCGCAAGGGTGAGCAGCGCACGGTCATCGATTTCCTTTAGCACCGCAGGAATGCGAGTCCAGCCGATTCTCGTAGCGGCACGCAGCCTCCGCTCGCCCGCGATGAGCTCATACCCGTTCCCATCCGCCGCTCGTCGAACCGTCACCGCTTGCAGCAGCCCGTTGGACCGCAAGCTCGCTTCGAGCTCCGCCAAATCCTCCGCGCGGAAATCCTTGCGTGGCTGAAAGGGATTCGGGCGGATCTCGCTGATCGGAAGACTGCGAAGCGCTTCGGCCGGCTCGGGCGCTACGGCTACTGCCGTTGAAGGGGCTCGCGAGGCCAGGAGGGCGTCCAGTCCTCGTCCAAGGCGCCGCGGCTTATCGGTAGGCATGTCGGGGCTCGATGGGCGAGGGTAAGGGAGATAGGAAGCGGGACGCGATCACTGCGATGCGGGCGGCTGGGCTTCCTCGTGGGATTCCTGCGCTTCCTTGGCATCGGCCACTGGCGCGGTTGCGAGTAGCGGAGATGCGAGTAGCGGAGATGCGAGTAGCGGAGATGCGAGTAGCGGAGATGCGTCTCGTTCAACGATCTCTCTAGCTATGCTGAGATAGGCCTGTGCGCCAACCGAAGCAATGTCGTAGAGCACAATTGGTTTCCCAAAGCTCGGAGCTTCGGCCAATCGAACGTTCCGTGGAATGATCGTCTCGAAGACCTTTGGCCCGAAGTATTCGCGAGCGTCGGTGACGACCTGGCGGGAGAGATTCAGCCGTGCGTCGTACATGGTGAGGAGTACGCCGTCGATGGCCAAATCCGGGTTAACGCTCTGCTGGATGCGGTTAACGGTATTCAACAGCTGCGAAAGCCCTTCAAGGGCGTAGTACTCGCACTGCACGGGAATGAGCACCGTGTCGGCGGCGGCGAGCATGTTGATGGTGAGGAGACCGAGCGATGGGGGGCAGTCGATGAGGATGTAATCATATCGATTGCGAATAGGCGCAATCGCCTCTCGCATCGCCATCTCACGATTCGGCCGGTCTATCAACTCCACCTCGGCGCCCGCCAAATCGGGTGTCGTGGGGGCGACATCCAGGTGCGCGAATTGGATTGCGCGGAGGATGACTTCGTCGAGGGAGCGTTGACCGATCAGTGCGTCGTAGACCGTGCTCGTGAGCTTTTCGCCCTGCAGGCCGATGCCGCTCGTCGCATTCCCCTGAGGGTCGCCATCTATGAGCAGCGTATGCTGCTCGGCCACCGCCAAGCTGGCTGCGAGATTGACCGCGGTGGTGGTCTTTCCAACCCCGCCTTTCTGATTCGCTATTGCAATGACTCGGGCCACGCACTGCTCGGGGTCTATGTGAAGCCAGGAATATAGGCCTATCCGAGCGGTGAGGCTATTAGCTGTTTCACGTGGAACGCTTGGGATCGCAGATTAGTAACCGTCTAATTGTGGAAAACTCCAACGCCAACACCCATACGATGAACGTGCTGCTTTATGATCAAATAATCGATATAAGGAGGCTATTTAACGCCAGTAACAAGTCTCCATCGCGCCGTAACTGAGACATTCAGTGATGTTTCGCCTGCGCTAATCGGCGTGCTTGAAACTGCTAGCGCCTGCAGCCGATACATCGGACGCGGTTCCTGGCTCGAGGCACCGACGGTCGTAAGCTCCATCAATTCGCCAAGTTGACCACCCGATGCCTGGGCCAGGACAGTCGCATCCGCGAGCGCCTGCTTGTATGCGTCGGCCAGCGCGACTCTCCGAAGCGAATCGGGCGCCGACGAGTGGAAGTCGAGCGAGCTGACCTCGTTCGCGCCCTTCGCTATAGCCGCGTCGATCAACGCCCCCACCTGATCGACCTTCTTCACCTCCACCCGCACCGTGTTCGTCGCCACGTACCCGGTCACCCTCGGCGCCTTGTCACCCGCCTGCGGGTTGTAGACCTGCTCCGCGTTCAGGTTGTAGTTCACGGTCGAGATCTGATCCGCGGCAATTCCCTGCGCCCGGATCGCATCGATCACTGCCCGCTGCTTCACCGCGTTGTCTGCGCTCGCCTTTGCCGCCGTCGCCGCGCGCGTCTGCACGCCCATCGAGATCGTCGCGCGGTCGGGAATGTATCGCGCCTCCCCCGTCGCACTCGTGCTGATCACCGACGGTGGACGCATCAGCCCAGGGCCGGGCATATTCCCCGCCGGCTGCTGCGCGGCGAGCGAGACTGCGAAAAAAGCGCTGGCGATGAGTGCGCGATACATGGAAAGCCTCCAGTTGTTTGCGAATTCGACCCGGCACGACCAGTCACGTCGCCGATCAGAGTTAGTGATACTTCGTTACTAATTGTGGACGCGCCGTACGTGCAACATACACTGCAACGAGCCTGCTACAGCGCGATGTCCGCCGCTGCGAGACGACGTCGCTCGATCTCGGCAATCACCTCGGCGACATCGCCGACCTGCCGATGTTCTCGCTGACGATCGCTTCGTCCTCTCACCGCACCGGCAAAGGGAGAAGACGCGGCGGCCTCCCGTGCACCCTCGCATAGGCGCGGCGCACGCGACAAGCGCGCGCGATGAGTGAGTGATGCATGGCAAGTCTCTAGTGGTTTGCGATTTTGGCCCGCCGGGACTCCAGGTGACGCCACCGCGTCGGAATTAGTATTTGTACGTTACTAACTCATGGACTCGCAGCGAGTACGACATACGCCATGAGAATGCCGCTACGGTGCGACGTCCGCCGCCGCGAGACGGCGCCGCTCGATCTCCAGCACCAGATTCTGGAGATCGTTCGGGCTCACACCAGGCACTCGCGACGCTTGCGCCAGCG
>Ga0075521_10000139_pt1 | contig 16881 bp, 19 predicted proteins | sample NGEPerD_FD_74785 | JGI IMG/M metagenome (GOLD analysis project Ga0075521, IMG submission 74785) | Arctic peat soil microbial communities from the Barrow Environmental Observatory site, Barrow, Alaska, USA - NGEE PermafrostAB12-D | ecosystem: Environmental > Terrestrial > Soil > Wetlands > Peat ...
GCGCCGCGCGCGCGCCAGCACGAGGCATTCGAGGCGCAGCTCGTGCTCGCCGCCGAGCGCGATCTTCCCGTGATCGTCCACACCCGCGAGGCCGAGGCGGACACCGCGATTATGATCGATCGCGCCGCACGCGATAGCGTCGTCGGCGTTCTGCACTGCTACACCGGCACCCTCGGCCTCGCGCAGCGTGCGCTCGGCTACGGCTGGTACGTCTCCTTCAGCGGGATCATCACCTTCAGGAATTGGACGGATCTCGAGCTCCTGCGCGCGATCCCCGACGACCGCCTGCTCGTGGAGAGCGACGCGCCGTATCTCGCGCCCGTTCCGAATCGCGGGAAGCGCAACGAGCCCGCGCTCGTGGTCCACACCATCGAGAGGTTGGCCGAAATTCGCGACGTGTCGCCGGCGATCCTAGCCGAACGGACGGGTGAAAATGCAGAACGGCTGTTCCGATTTACATCGAAGGGAGTAATCACCTAGCATCCGCGAGCCGAGTCGCGGTAACATCCAGCCCCTTCTACTTTTGTCCTGCCCCGGAGGCGAGTGTGTCCACTGTCCCGTCAGACATCGAGATCGCACAGCACGCGAAGCTTCGTCCCATCGTCGACGTCGCGGCCGACCTTGGCCTGACGCCGGACGAGCTCGATCTCTATGGCAAGTACAAGGCGAAAATTGATCTGGAGGTATCGCAACGGCCGTCGAAGGGACGGCTCGTGCTCGTCACCGGAGTGAATCCCACCGCCGCCGGCGAAGGGAAGAGCACGACGCTCGTCGGCCTCACGCAGGCGATGCGCCGCCTCGGAAAGAATGCGGTGCTCTGCATTCGCGAGCCGAGCATGGGACCGGTGTTCGGCGTGAAGGGAGGAGCGGCGGGCGGCGGCTACGCGCAGGTCGTGCCGATGGAGGACATCAATCTGCACTTCACCGGCGACTTTCACGCGATCGCCTCCGCGCACAATCTCCTCTCGGCGATGCTCGACAATCATCTTACTCAAGGGAATGGGTTGAATATCGACCCGCGCCGCATCACGTGGCCACGCACCATCGACATGAACGATCGCGCACTTCGCGATGCGGTCATCGGACTCGGCGGCGTGGCGAACGGTGTGGTGCGGGAGGAACGGTGGGTGATCATTCCCGCGAGCGAAGTCATGGCGATCGTCGCGCTGGCCGCGGGCAGAGAGGATCTCGAGCGCCGCCTCGCCAACATCGTGGTCGGCTCCACGGCGGGCGCCGATCGCAAGCCCATTCGTGCGAGCGATCTCAAGGCTGTGGGCGCGATGAGCCTTCTGCTCAAGGATGCGATCCGTCCCAATCTCGTGCAGACGCTCGAAGGCGGCCCCGCTATCGTACACGCCGGGCCATTCGGAAACATCGCGCACGGATGCAACAGCGTGATCGCGACGAAAACCGGCCTCGCGCTCGCCGACATTGTGCTCACCGAGGCTGGCTTCGGCTCGGATCTCGGCGCCGAGAAGTTCTTCGACATCAAGTGCAGGTCGGCGGGGCTCAACCCCGAAGTCGCCGTGCTGGTCGCAACCGTTCGCGCGCTCAAGCTCAACGGAGGCGCGAACAAGAAGAATCTCGCCACGGAAGATCTGTCGGCGCTCGAGAAGGGGCTGCCCAATCTCGCGCTGCACATCGAGAACGTCTCGCAATTCGGCGTGCCGGTGATCGTCGCCATCAACCGCTTCACCACGGACAGCGACGCCGAGCTCGCGATGGTCGCGGACTTCGCGCGCAAGCACAAAGTGCGCGTGGCGCTCAACGAGGTGTGGGAGAAGGGCGGCGCGGGCGGCGAAGAGCTCGCGCGCGAGGTGCTTGCGGCGCTCGACAACGACAAGTCCCACTTTGCGCCGCTCTACGATGTGAAGAAGCCGATCAAGGAGAAGATCGACACGATCGTGCGCAAGGTGTACGGAGGCGACGGCGCCGACTACAGCAGCAAGGCCGACCGCGCAATCGAGTATCTTGAGTCGATCGGGCTCGCGGAGACGCCGGTCTGCATGGCGAAGACGCAGTACTCGGTCACGGACGATCCGACGAAGCTCGGGCGCCCCAAGGGCTTCCGCATCACGGTGAACGAGGTCTATCCTGTAGCGGGTGCGGGCTTCGTGGTGGCGCAGGCGGGCGACATCATGACAATGCCTGGATTGCCGAAGGAGCCTTCTGCAGAGAAGATGAGTATCACGAAAGACGGCACGATCACGGGGCTGTTTTAGCCCCGGCGTGCCGGCAAGCGTTGTCTACTACCGAAAGGGGGACGTGTGGCGCACCACCGCATCGAGACCGAGACGGCTCCTGCCGCAATCGGGCCGTATTCGCAGGGCATCGTGGCAGGCGGCTTTCTCTTCACCGCCGGACAGATCGCGCTCGATCCGGTGTCCGGCAAAATCGTGGAAGGTGGTATAGTCGAGCAGACCACGCGCGTGCTCGAGAATCTCCGGGAGGTGCTCGCGAAGGCCGGCGCGACGTGGTCCGACGTGGTGCGCAGTACGGTGTACCTGGTCGATCTCGCGGAATTTCCGACGGTCAACGAGATCTATGGCAAGCATCTCGGCAGTGCGCGCCCGGCGCGTTCTACAGTGCAAGTTGCAGCGCTCCCGCGTGGCGGACTGATCGAGATCGACTTGATCGCGCACATCCACGTGTGATGGCTGTGGTGCGCCGGAGCATCAAGAGCGTGAGGCGATCGCTCGTTGTTTCCACGATGGTCGTCGTATGCGCGCTCTCGGCGGGCGGCGTAGCCGCGCGCGCGCAGGTGGCCGACAGCGCGCGCGTCGGCATCTCGCAGCCCACCGACAGCACGAGCGCGCTCGTCGTGCCGCCGCGTCTTCGCTCGGCCGCGGATTCGATCAGCGATCATCTCGACTCGGTGCTCCTCGCCGGCCCGCCAATTCGCCCCAAGACGGCGCTCCTTCGATCGCTGCTCATCCCCGGGTGGGGCCAGGCGTCGCTCGATCGCGGCACCGCGGGCGCGACGTACTTCGCGCTCGAGGCTGGATCGATCGCGATGCTGATCTTCTCGAAGCAGGAGCTGGCCACCGCGCGCCGCGCCGCGCGCGACAGCACCTTCGTCAACGACTCCACGTTCGGGCCGCCCCCCGTGCTCGGCGGCCGCGTGCGCGTGCGCAGGCTCCAGGTGGAAGACTGGGCCGCGCTGATCTTCTTCACGCATCTGTTCTCCGCCGCCGATGCCTTCGTCTCCGCACATTTGTGGGACGTGCGCGTGCAGGTGCACGGCGGGCAGGAGATGCGCTCGGCGGCGGTCACCGCGACGATCCCGTTTTGAGCGGGAGCAGCGCGCCCGTCGGCGTCTTCGATTCGGGAATCGGCGGGCTCACCGTCGTGCGCGAGATCGAGCGGCAGCTGCCGCACGAGCGCATCATCTACTTCGGCGACACGGCGCGCGTACCATACGGGCCGAAGAGCCCGGAAACAGTGCAGCGTTATAGCCGCGAGATCGCGGACTGGCTCGTGGGCGAAGGCGTGAAGGCGATCGTCGTCGCGTGTAACACCGCCACCGCGCACGCGCTTCCGATGCTGCGCGAGTACGTGAAGGTTCCGGTCATCGGGGTTGTCGAGCCGGGCGCGCGCGCCGCGATGCGCACCACGCGCTCGAAGGTTGTCGGCGTGATCGGCACGGCGGGGACGATCGCCTCGGGCGCGTACGAGCGAGCGATCCACGCGATCGAGCCGAGCGCGCGAGTCGTCGCTCGCGCGTGCCCACTCTTCGTGCCGCTGGTCGAAGAGGGGTGGATCGATCGCGAGGCGACGCGACTCATCGCTCGCGAATATCTCGAGCCGCTGGCCGCCGCGCAGGTGGACACGATCGTGCTCGGATGCACGCACTATCCGCTGCTCGCCCCGATGCTCGCCGAGCTCGCGATGCCCGGCGTGCAACTCATCGACAGCGCTGCGGAGACGGCGGCCGAGACGCGTCGCACGCTCATCGAGCGCGATCTCCTTGCGCCGAGCCCCTCGACGTCGCCCGCGCACCGCTTCGTGGCGTCGGACGACCCCGATCACTTCCTACGCGTCGGCCAGCGCTTCCTTGGCGCGGCGATCGATCGCGTCGAGAAGGTCACCCTCGGATGAGCCGCTCCACGCGCGCAGCTCGATGCGCTCGGGGCGCATGACGAGATATGCGGGGCGAGTCGCCCACGCGCCCGGATTCGCGTACACGCCGCCCTCCGTCGTACGCTCGAGCGTCGCGACGTGCGAGTGACCGAAGCACACGAGCTCCGTCTCGCGATGCGCGGCGAGATACTCGTGGGCAACGGTGCGCAGCCCGCTTCCACCGTCGGTTGCGCCGTGCGAGCGGCTGTGATTCGATGTGCCGCTCGCCACGCGCGTGGCGAAGTCGGGGTGCAGCGAGCCGAACGCGCGAATCGCCAATGGATGCCGCATCACGCGCTTGAACGCGCGGTAGCTGCGATCCGCTCGCCCGCGCAACCCATCGCCGTGCGCGACGTGCGCGCGCCAGCCTCCGAGCTCGCCATTCCACTCGCCGTGCACGAGCTCGACGCCGATCTCGCGCCCGAGCACGTCGCCACCCCACGCGTCGTGGTTCCCGGCGATCATGAGCACCGGCGTCCCGGCGTCCGCGAGCGCGGCGAGCGCGCCGAGCACGCGCACGTGGCCGCGCGGCATCACGGTGCGCCACTCGAACCAGAAGTCGAAGAGGTCGCCGTTGATCACGACGGAGCCGGCGTTCGCTCGCGCGAAATTCAGAAACGCGACGACGTCGCGCTCGCGCTCGGACGAAGCGGCGCCCAGATGCGCGTCGGACATCAGCATGCATGGCGCGGGAAGCATGCGCACATTCTAGTTGCACGCGGCGTGCATTACAAACCGGCGCTCGGCGGCTCCCGATGACGAAAAGTCCCGAATCGGTGACCGAGCTTCGCGTGCGCTACGCGGAAACCGATCAGATGGGCGTCGTCTATCACACCAACTATCTCATCTGGTGCGAGATCGCCCGCACTGATCTCATTCGCACGCTCGGCGCCAGCTACCGCGAGCTCGAGGAGCGCGGTGTGCGGCTCGCGGTGTCCGAAGCGTCCGTGCGGTACATTGCAGCAGCCCGCTACGACGACCGCATTCGCGTGGAGGCGCGCCTCACTCGGGTGACCTCCCGTACCATGATCTTCGACTACACCATCCTGAATGCCGATAGCCTGCAGCGACTCGCGACTGCCAGCACGACGCTCATCTCCCTCGACCCTTCGAATCGCGTTGCGGTGCTCCCTGCCGACGTCAGGCGCGCGCTCGCTGGCGATGCACCGCTCGATGCGACGTAGCGCCGCGATCGCGCTCAGCGCGTCGCTCGCGCTGCTCGGCGCGTGTGCGAGCGGCGGTGCGAGTAGTGCAGGGTCGTCATCGCGCGCGAGCGCCGCGCCCGTCGATGTCGCGCGCTACGGCCGCCTGCTGGCGATGGCCGACGAGCGCCGCGTCGACACCGCGCTGATCCAGGGAATTTTCCGCAGCGGCTCGAGCCCCGAGCGCGCAGCCGCGGCGCTCGCGGTGGGGCAGGTGCACGGTGCGGCGCTCGCGCCCGCGCTGCGCGCGCTCCTCGCCGATCGCGATACGACCGTCGCCGCCAATGCGGCCTACGCGCTCGGCATGCTCGCCGACACCGGCAGCATCGCCGCACTCTCGCACGCACTCGATGCGCCGGCGTCCGTTGCTTACAACGCCGCGTGGGCGCTCGGTCAGATCGGCGAGCCCGCGCGCGCGGCGATCGTCGCTGCCCTCGCGCCCTCTACGCCTGCGCTCGCACCGCGCGTTCGCGGCGCGCTGCTCCTCGCGACCTTCCTCTTCAAGCCCGTTCCCGTCGAAGCCATTCGCCCGTGGCTCGCCGATTCGAGCGCGCTCGTGCGCTGGAGCGCGGCGTACGGCATCGCCCGCGCCTACGCGCCCGCCGGCGTGCGCGCCCTCATCCCGCTCGCAACCGACGCCGATGGCGAGGTTCGCGCGCAGGTCGCGCGCGCATTCTCGCATCGCGCCGCGGGTGACTCCCTCGCCTCGCTCGTTCGCGCGCCGCTCTCGAAGCTCGTGGGCGACCCGAATCCGCACGTCCGCATCAACGCGCTCCACTCGCTCGCGACCTACGGCTCCGCGAGCAAGGGCGCCATCGTCGCGGCCACGCACGATCCCGATGCCAACGTTCGCGTCACCGCCGCCCAGGAGCTCGGTGCGGTGCTCGACAACACGCGCTCGGCGTGGATGACCGCGTGGAAGGCCGATACGGGCTTCATGTATCGTCGCAGCGTGCTCGCGTCCGCACTCTCGCAAGATGTCGTGCTCCCCGCAACCGAAATGGATGAGCCGGACAGCTGGACTCACCAGGGCGACTGGCGCCTGCGCGCCGCCGTCGCCGAAGCCGGCGGAGCGTCGACGACGATTCTGCGCCTGCGCGAGGTCTCGCTGCCGGCCTCGCGCGATCCGGATCCGCGCGTGCGTGCGGTCGCGTACGCGGCGATGGCGCCCCACGCCGACACCGCCAATGAGCATCCGTGGCGTCGTGAGTTCATGGAGTACGGGCTCACCGATGCCGACGTGATTGTCCGCGCCACGGCGATCGGCTCCCTCGAAGGCCACGCGACCGCGGCCGAGGTTCCGTTCGTGCTCGAGTGCTATCGCCGGTCGGAAGCGGACACGCTCAACGACGCGCGCATCGCGGGCGTTCGCTTCTTCATCTCCGCATGGCAGCGCGACAGCACGCACTTCGCCGACTCGACCATCAAGTCCATTCGCTCGCTCCCCGTGCCGCCCGACATGCTCACGCGAATCGCGGCGGACAGCTTCGCGCTGCTCGCAAGCTGGCGCGCGGCGCCACATCCCGCGCCCAAGCCCGCGTCATGGTACGAGTCGATCGTGCGCACGCGCATCCTCCCCGCGCTCGGCGGCAAGCTCCCGCGCGCCGAGATCGTGACGGAGCGCGGCACGATCACGCTCGAGCTCTACCCGGTGGAAGCGCCACTCACCGTCGAGAACTTCCTCTCGCTCGCGGCGAGCAACTTCTATGATGATGGTCGCTTCTTTCGCGTCGTTCCGAATTTCGTCGCGCAGGACGGCGACCATCGCGGCGACGGCGCGGGCGGTCCCGCGTACAACATCCGCGATGAGTTCAACTCGCATCGCTACGAGCGCGGCTCGCTCGGCATGGCGCTCTCGGGGCCGGACACGGGCGGCAGTCAATACTTCATGACGGTTGCTCCCGATCCGCACCTCGACGGGCGCTACACCGTGTTCGGCCGCGTGATCAGCGGCTTCAAGGCGCTCGACGCACTCGTGCAGGGCGACCATCTCGAGCGCATTCGTGGTCTCTAGCGCCACGTCCGCGCTCGCGCGGGGTAGCATCGGCATGCGTCACCTCCGCTGGTCAATCGTCGCCCTCGCCGCAGTCGCAGCCGCATGCTCTCCACGCGCGATTCCGCTCGTGGGAGTGCTCTCGCCTCGGCCTCTGCCGTCATCCGAGCTTCCACCAGTCCATCGCAAAGTCGTCTTCCAGTGGGACTATTCCCAACCCGAGCTCCGCATCCGCGGTGACGGCGTCGCGCGCATATCGGCGCCCGACAGCGCACGCCTCGATTTCTTTGTAAATGGGCAGGGATCCGGCCACGCGTTGCTCGTTGGCGATAACATACGTCTGCAGGATGGGCAGCAGTCCATGCGCGACTTCCTGCCGCCCGCTCCGCTCCTCTGGGCGGCGCTCGGCCGGCTCCACGTTCCAGGCGCCGCCGATACGACGGTGCGCGTTGACTCGGACACCCTAAGAGTCGACATTGGACATCAGCCGGGGTGGCGAGCGACCTTCGAGGGCGAGCAGCTTCGCCGGCTCGAGCTGATCGATGGCGGCCGGATTCCGCAGTGGGTTGCGCGTCCTGCTGCCGGCCCGATTCGGTACGAGCAGCCTCGCCTGCGTCGCACGCTTCTATTGACGATCTCGCGCGTAGACACTGTTCCCGGATTCGATGCTGCGATCTGGCGGTAAACTCTTGCTGGTGTTGAGCGGGCTGCTACTGTCGGGGTGTCTCTATCACTTCGCCGGCGGCGGTCTGCCACCGCACATCAAGACGGTCGCCGTGCTCCCGTTCGACAACGAGACGCCGCAGCCGACGCTGCAGCGCGAGCTGTACGACCTCATGCGCCGCGACGTCGAGAATCGCCTCGGACTTCGCGAAGCGGACGAAGGAAAGGCGGACGCGATCGTGCGCGGCAAGATCCTCCGTTACGATCCCGACATTCCCGCGGCATATTCCGCCGATCGCAATGCGCAGGCGACGTCGACGGAACGGAAGCTTCAGATCACCCTCGATGTGGAGATCGTCGATCAGACGACCGGCCGCACGCTGTGGGCGCGGAAGGCGATGCTCGAAGAGGGGACGTACGCCGAGCGCTCGGAGGCGGATGGACGCCGTCAGGCGCTCACCAAAGTCGTGAACGACATCATCGCCGGAGCACAATCGCAATGGTAAGCCGCTCGCGCTCTGGAAAGTCGTCGTACGGCTGTCTGGTCTTCATTCTCCTGATCGGAGCCGTGCTCTACTTCGGCTTCAACATCGGGAACGTGTACTGGCGCGCCTATCAGTTTCAGGACGCAATGACGCAGGAGTCGCGCTTCGCCGCGCGCAACGCTAACGAGATCATCATTGCGCATCTGCGGGCGCAGGCGGACTCGCTCGGCCTTCCCGAGGGCGCGAAAAAAATCCAGATTCGCAGGAAGCCGAATCAGATCTGGATCTGGTGCGAGTACATCGAGCTCGTCGATCTGCCATGGAAGCAGCAGGAGATCGACTTCAATCCGCACGTGGAGAGGGTCTTCTGAGCGTTCGCGCCCCTGCGCGGAAGGTGATGTCCTGGAGCGACGCGGTTCGCTGGCGTGAGGCGGAGTCGGGGCTCGTGGTGTTTACCAACGGCGTGTTCGATCTGCTGCACACCGGCCACATCGACCTGCTCATGGCCGCACGCGCGCTCGGCGACAGCCTGATCGTCGGCATCAACACCGATGAGTCGGTTCGTCGCCTCAAGGGTCCCTCTCGCCCCGTGCGCACTGAGGCCGAGCGTGCGTACGTGCTCGCCGCGCTCGAGTGCGTCGACGCGGTCACCGCCTTCGATGAAGACACGCCGCTCGAGCTCGTGCTGGCCATTCGACCAGATGTGCTGGTGAAGGGCGGCGATTACACTCCCGATACCGTCGTCGGTCGCACCGAGGTCGAATCGTGGGGCGGACGCGTGCACGTCGTACCGCTCACTGCAGGTCATTCCACCACTCGCATCATTGAGGCGCTTCGTGTCGGCTCCTGAACTTTCCGCGCGCGTTGGCCGCGCGCTCGACGCGCTGCGCCCACTCGACATCAAACGCAATGCCGCGCAGTACGCCGAGGGGTCGTGCCTGATCACGTGCGGGAACACGCGCGTGCTGTGCACGGCGAGCGTCGAAGAGGGCGTGCCGGGGTGGAAGCGCGGCAAGGGCGAGGGGTGGATGACCGCCGAGTACGCGATGCTTCCGCGCGCAACGCACACGCGCACGTCGCGCGAGCGCACGCAGATCGGCGGACGCACCCAGGAGATTCAGCGCCTCATCGGTCGCAGCCTGCGCGCGATGCTCGATGACTTCAAGTTCGGCGAGTTCACGATCAAGGTCGACTGCGACGTGCTGCAGGCCGACGGCGGCACGCGCACCGCATCGATCACCGGCGCGTGTGTCGCTGTCGTCGATGCCTTCGACTGGCTCGTGCGCGAGAAGAAGATCGCGACGTCGCCGGTGAAGCGCCGCGTCGCCGCGGTGAGTGTCGGCGTCATTGATGGCGAGGCGCGGCTCGATCTCGATTATCCGGAGGATGTGCGCGCCGAGGTGGACATGAATGTCGTGATGACGTCCGAGGGGACGTACGTGGAGGTGCAGGGCACGGGCGAGCACGGGACCTTCGATCGCGACGCGCTCAACCGGCTGCTCGCGCTCGCGGATGGCGGCGTCATGTCACTTCTCCTCGCGCAGAGCGAGGCGCTCCGCGGATGAGCGACAGGTATCTGCTCGCCACGCGAAGCCTGGGGAAGCTGTACGAGCTGCGACCGATGTTCTCCGCGGCGGGTCTCGAAGTGATCGATCTCGATGGCGCGGGGATTCCGGAGTCGCCCGCGGAAGCGAATCTCGAGGTGTTCGATTCGTTCGAAGAGAACGCGCTCGCCAAGGCGAAATACTTTCGCGCAAAGAGCGGGCTCATAACGATCGCCGATGATTCGGGACTCGAAGTGCAGGCGCTGGGCGGCGCGCCGGGCGTGCACACCAAGCGGTGGAGCGGCCGCGCCGATCTCGAGGGACGCGCGCTCGACGTCGCAAACAACGATTTTCTGCTGCGCAAGCTTGGTAAGGCGACGGACAGGCGCGCGCGTTACGTGTGCGTCGCGGCGATCATCGATGGCAGCGGGCATCGAATTTTTCGTGGCGAAACGGAGGGCGAGATTCTCGAGGCTCCGCGAGGCGAGGGCGGATTCGGATACGATCCGCTCTTTCTGTCGTCTGATCTGGGCATCACCTTCGCCGAGGCGGAGCGGGCGGTGAAGGAGCGTGGAAGTCATCGCGGGCGTGCGTTCGCGCAGTTGATCGCGTGGCTCGCGGCTCGCGCGCGAAGTGGAAGAACGTGAGCGCTTGCGGTTGACCCGAGCCGGCGGTCACAGTAGGTTTTGCGTTTCCCGGGGCGTAGCGTAGCCTGGTATCGCGCCTGCTTTGGGAGCAGGAGGTCACCGGTTCAAATCCGGTCGCCCCGATCGAGAAAAGCCCCGAGGGGGGAGCAGTTGCCGACTTGCGTCACCGGAAGCGCCAGTAGCTCAGGTGGATAGAGCAACAGCCTTCTAAGCTGTGGGTCGGAGGTTCGAGTCCTCCCTGGCGCGTGGACGACGATAGGATTTGCGCCCATAGCTCAATTGGCAGAGCAAATGACTCTTAATCATTAGGTTGTAGGTTCGATTCCTACTGGGCGCATAGAGTGACGTTGAATGCATAGATCAGGGGCGTCACCTCATGGGTGATGCCCCTTTCCACATCAGTGCTATCAGAACATGATGGCTCGCAAACGCGTGTGGATCGAATCGCGGGAATCGGCAGCCGCGTGGCCGACTCGATCCCCGTGTCGATTTGTCGAGCCCTCATTCGACGTGACTATGCAGACCGCGCTCGACCGTGCGACGACGGCGATCATTCGCGCGACTCGAGCGAAATGCTGTTCGGTGTAGGAACCGATCGGGCAAAACATCTAACAGATGTAGACTTAAAATGAGAAAGATCAGGATCATGGAACACATCTCGCTGGACGGCGTGCTCTCGCCCGGCGGACGGGGCGAAGACAGCGACTTCGCGCATGGCGGATGGACGGCACCGTATCGGAGCGCCGCGGGGGCAGAGGCCGTCGCCGCAGCACAGGGCAGCAGCTTCGATCTGCTGCTTGGCCGCCGCACCTACGATCTTTGGGCCACTTTCTGGCCGAAGATCACGAGTGGTCCGTTTGCGAAAGGTCTGAACGCCGCGACGAAATACGTCGCGACCCACAGGCCGGACAGTCTCGGATGGGGTCCGGTCGGGAAACTGGGCGCGGACATCATGGAGGGTGTTCGCCGCGTCAAGTCGAAGGACGGCCCCGATCTGATCGTCTGGGGAAGTTCGACGCTGACGTCCGTGCTGCTCGAGCAGGGACTGGTCGATGAGGTTGTGCTGCTCGTCTATCCGGTCTTGCTGGGCCTGGGCAAACGCTTCTTTTCGGACAGTGCTGACCCGCGCGAACTCGCTCTCGTCAGCACAAAGGCCACATCCTCGGGCGTGCTCATGAACACTTATCGATACGTTGGATCGCTGCGCACCGAATCTGCCGACGCGAGCACGTAAGTGAGCGGTGAACGGTTTGAAAAGAGATGAAGCGACAGCGAGTCACCCGGTGGAGTGGCCCTCTTTTCTTTCGGTTACATCACCGTCGCGCGGTAGCCTCCGTTCCCATTCACGCATCTGAGGTAGCCCTCCTCGCCAGTGCGCATGTCGTCGGTGTGACTGTCATCCGCAGACATCGAAGTGAGTCGCATCTTGATGAGCGCCTGCACCTGCGGCAGCAGCGCGGCGCAGAACGTCTTCGGGCTGCTCGAGGATGCCGACGACGATCCGCCGCTCGCCGCCGCCCCGCCACCGCTCGCGACATCGGAGCTGGCTGCGGACGCATCTCCGCCGCACTTCGCGACGAGTGCCACAGCGACTACGAAAGACGGCCTCGCACCGTGTTCTCGCGTTGCGCTAACCACGCTTCGGCCTTCGCACGAACGGGCCACGCACAAACGGCTCCTCCGGCGGTAGCGGCGGGAGAATCGAGGCGAGCTCGCCAAGCGGTGCGAGCGCGGCGCGATCGCGATCGCAGTGCCACGCGCCATCGTGGAACCAAAGCGGATGCGTCGGATGCCGAGGACAGGCCGGCCACGTCGTGTCGACGAAGGTGTCCATCAACGACTGCTGCAGATCCTCGACGTATTTCTCCGTGAAGGCGTCGATTTCCTCGCCCTGGTCGAAGCGCCAGCCGTACTGCTCGCGCACATCTTCAACGCCGTCCTGGGCGTCAAACCGACAGCGCGAAGGAAGCGTCCACTCGATGTCGCGCCCGACATGCGCGAGAAGCGACTCGAGCTCTGAATCGGATACGGCCATCGGCTCCTCGAGATGCGAAAAGAGCCGCGACGTCCTCGCCGCGGCTCGCGCACTTTAACACACGCATAGCAACCCTCGCCAACTCTTTCGCTACGCTCACTTCCGCTTCGTCGCCGTCTTCCGCTTCGGCACCTTCGCGCCCGCCTTGCGCGCCTCCGATAGCCCGATCGCGATCGCCTGCTTTCGGCTCGTCACTGTGCCACCTTTGCCACCCTTGCCGCTTTTCAGCGTCCCCTTGTTCCGTTTCTTCATCACCCGCTCGACGCTCTTGCTCGCTGCCTTTCCGTACTTGCGCGTGCTCTTTTTCCGCGTAGCCATGAGTGGTCGTCCCCCGAGAGCTGATGGTTGGCCGTGCATGGAGTTCCGCAGTACGGCCCCTCTGCGGAGCAAGCACCAAGCCACGCTGCGCGTTCGCGCACTTTTGCTTGCTGTATAGCGAGCGCTGGCGCATCGTTCCGACGTCAAATTGGGCGCCCGCCCAATGGCTGACGAGCGACTTTGGTCTGCTCGTCCCCTTCCTGTTGTCCCGAGGGTTGCATGGCCGACCTAACTCGTTCGCTTGTACGCGCGATCGTCGTCGCTGGTGCCTTCGCCGCAGCGACCGCTTGCTCGGATTCATCGACGAATGCATCCGCTCGGAGCATCGCCGGGCACGTGACCATCAACCCAGGCGAAGCGCGCATTCCCGCCGAGAACTTCGTCGGCGCGCACAGGAGCGCGGCGCTCGCGAATATCTCCTCGCGTCGCGCGAAGGAAACTCCGCGCATCAACATTGTCTTCCGCAGCGAAGCGATCGGCGGTGGCCGCCTTGGTGCGCTCTCCGTGCGCTCCGTCGCCGACGCGCGGAACGTGGGCGCGACCATCCGCGCGCGGCTCGTAGCGCATCCGGCGGCGTCGATGTTCACGATCAGCGACATCTCGCCGACCATCGGCGCCGCACGACTGCGCCTTCGCAATCCGGCCATGCAAGATTCACTGATCCGCGCGCTGCGCGCCGATCCCGCGATCGCAGCGGTGAGCATCGATGGGCTGCTGAGCCGCGGCCCCGAGTCGAAGGTCAAGCTCACGAAGGCGATGATGAACCAGCTGCGCGATGCGCGCGCGTCGACGACGCCGGGCGCGGCCAATCTTCGCTTCGCCGGCGCTGGCGCGAGTCACGTTCAGTACTGGCACTACAACATGATCGACGCGCCGCGCACCTGGGCGATTCCCGATACCGGCTCGGCCACCGTGACCGTTGCCGTCATCGACGATGGCATCAATCAGCACCCCGACATCGTCGCGAATCTCGACATGGCCGGCGGCTACGACTTCGTTAGCGACGACACGGATATTTTCGGCGGCCCCGTGCCGAACTGCTTCGGCGGCCCCGACTTTACGAACTCCGATGGCGATGCGACGCCCGGCCCCGATGCGGATCCCACGATGCCGATCTCGGTGACCTTCGACGCGGTTCACGGATGCTTTCTTCCGGAGAACATCGCGAATCACGGGCTGCACGTCTCCGGCACCATTGGCGCGACGAACAATCCCGCGAACATCGTCACCGGCGTGAACTGGAATGTGAGGATCCGCATGATCCGCGCGCTCGGCATCGATGGCTTCGGCTACGACTTCGATATCGCACAGGCGGTGCTGTACGCTGCGGGGCTTCCGGCGGCAGGAGCCGGCGGCAATCCGGTGGTTGCGCCGAATCGCGCGCCGATCATCAACATGAGCCTGGGCGGCGACGGCGACTCCACGCTCGGCGCCGCAGTCGCGGCGGCGATCAATGCGGGGTCAGTCATCATCGCGTCGGCCGGAAACAACGCGACGTCTCAGCCCGAATTTCCCGCGTCGTATCCCAATGTGCTCTCGATCGCAGCGCTGGGCCCGGACGGTGATCTCACCAGCTACTCCACCACCAACGAGTTCGTCTCGCTCTCGGCGCCGGGCGGAGATTTCCGCTTCGACGTTCCGGGCACGGCGGCGGCCGGCACGAGCGGCATTCTCTCCACCGTGTGGAATTTTTTCGACGATCCGACCAACTTCGAATCTGTCGGACCGGATTGGGCATTTTACACGGGCACGTCGATGGCGGCGCCGCACGTCTCCGGTGTGGCGGCGCTCGTGCTCGCGACAAATCCGGGAATGACGGGACAGCAGCTGCGCGATCGTCTCACGAGCACGGCGGTCGACATCGGCGCACCGGGCTTCGACACGCGCACCGGCTTCGGGCGCGTCGATGCGTATAACGCGGTGACGAACACGCAGGGCCCGGCCATGGACATCTACGTCAGCGCAATCGATGCGTCGACGGGAGCGGTCGTGAAGACGGTCAAGGCGAATGCGGACCGCTCGTACAAGCTCGATGGTCTTGCCGCGGGCTCGTACTACGTGGTGGCGGGGCAGGATGAAAATGGCGACGGCGTAATCGGCTTTCCCGGACGCCGCTTCGGTTGGGCCAATGGCGGCGGCGTGCCGACGCCGGTTGTCGTGGGCGCGAGCGGCTCCGTCGATGCGTCGATTCCGATCGGCGTGCCGGTGCAGCAGGTCGGCGTGACGGGACGCGCGTTCGTGAACGGCTGGGTCTACGGCCAGAGCGCGACGCAGAACAACATCGTCTCCTATCAGGTGACGGTGCCGACCGCCGGCGTCTACACCTTCGAGACGTCCGGCGCGATCGGCTCGTGCGGCTTCGCGCTCGAGATGAACACGCTCATCACGGTGCTCAACTCAGCGAGCTCGGTGGTGGGCACGAACGACAACACCTCATCGGCTACGGGGCTGATGACGTTCCCGGGATCGCGTTGCTCGTACGTGTCGGCGACGTTGCAGCCGGGCACCTACACCGTGCAGGTGACGGGTGGCTTCTCGGTTGGTGGCAGCGCCGATTTCAATCCGGGTACGTTCCGGTTGCACGTGCGAAGCGGCGCCTGATCGGCCGCATCGCACGCTGATACTGCTGGCACAAAGCCGGGGCACTCACTACGAGTGTCCCGGCTTTTTTGCGCGCGATTACATCGGGAATGTCGCGACGCTCGAGTGTGCGAAGTCGTGCTCGAGCGACCACGAGATGTAGTTCCCCGCGGTGACGCGCGTCGGCGGCATGAGCATCTCACCGCGTCCTCCGGCGATCCGTGCGACGAGCTGCACGCGGCCATCGACATCGAGCATGTCTTCACTCAGCACGAGTGTGCCGTCCTCTGCCGCGGCGATCATGCCGAGTACGCGCCGAGAGCCACCGCGGATGGCGGAGATCTCGAGGTTGTCGAAGGAGTGATTGTAGATGCGCACGATCTGGCGCGGCGCGGTGAGTCCCGCGGTGAGCGACGCGGGCGGGATGGATGGAGACGACGCGCACGCGGCAACGGTGCCTGCGATGGTGGTGGCGACGACGCCAGCGATGAGGAGTGAGGAAAGGGAACGCATCTCGAGCCTCCGTGAGCAAATGGGCGCGATGCGCGCGCGTGTGCGCGTGCAGGGCGGCGTGTGCACGGAGACGGTGGTGCGGAGTAGGGGAGTGTGCTCCGTGCATTTGGTCGGACGGAGGTGGTGCGTGGGGAGTTGCTAAACGCGCATGACTCTGACGACACGCTTACGGGTCGTTGACGGCGGGGGAGGGAATGCGCGGTTGTGGGATGGAGCGAACGGGTGAAGTGACGCGGGATGAAACGGGGGTGAAGGTGCGGAGCGCGCTGGAGGGCGAGTGGGGAGACTAGGAATTTCGGTGTTCTTGCCTTGACACACGTATCAGTGTCCGTTAGCTTGGGTGGCTGTCGCTGAATACGCGGCGGTTATGGCGACCAGAGGGGATTTACCTGCGGTTTTCGCTCTTGAGAACGGTGGAAAATTTCCGGTTGGTGCATGGTCTGTTGCGCGGTGCGTGGCAGGTGGTGCGCGGCGAATGAGTGATTCGCCCGAGTAACTGTTTGCAGGCGACAAAAAAAGTGTAGAACCGCTGTTTGACAATTGAGATCGAAGAGTGAGGTTGTGCGAGGCGAACTCGTTGATCCTGCGCCGTTCAGGGTGTGGGGGAGAGTTCAAATCTGAACAATTTCGTGATTCGGATACGCTGTCATAGAACAGCGTGACAGTGTTCTGATGAGCAAGATTCAAACTAATTATTGGAGAGTTTGATCCTGGCTCAGGACGAACGCTGGCGGCGTGCTTAACACATGCAAGTCGAGGGCACTTTGGGGGCAACTCTGGAG
>Ga0075521_10000140_pt1 | contig 16856 bp, 16 predicted proteins | sample NGEPerD_FD_74785 | JGI IMG/M metagenome (GOLD analysis project Ga0075521, IMG submission 74785) | Arctic peat soil microbial communities from the Barrow Environmental Observatory site, Barrow, Alaska, USA - NGEE PermafrostAB12-D | ecosystem: Environmental > Terrestrial > Soil > Wetlands > Peat ...
CCCTTTCTGAATCTTACCATTGTAAATGTTCCAGAGTTCGGGCCGCTGCCTCTTGGGATCCCATTGTCCGAATTCGTCGCGTACCGAAAATATTCTTTCTTTAGCCCTTGCTTTTTCCTCATCCCGTCTGGCTCCGCCGATACAGGCATCAAATCCAAATTCTTCAATCGTGTCCAGCAGGGTATAGGTTTGCAGCGCGTTACGGCTTGCGAATTTCCCGCCGGGTTCCTTTAGTGACTTTTTGCGGATCGTGTCTTCCACCTGGCGGACGATCAGTTTTTCTCCGATATTTTTTGCCAGGCGGTCACGATAATCCAGGGCCTCCTGAAAATTATGTCCTGTATCGATATGTACCAGGGGAAATGGAAATTTCCCGGGGCGAAAAGCTTTCAGCGCCAGATGTACCAGCGTAATGGAATCCTTACCCCCGCTAAACAGGAGCGCAGGTTTTTCGAATTGCCCGGCTACTTCCCGCAGGATGTAGATCGCTTCACTTTCTAATTCGTCTAAATAATCTGTCATAAAAACCAGTCTGGGAGTCTGGGAAGTCTGGGAAGTGGGGTAGCTGTTCAGACTCTCCCCACTTCCCACACTCCCCAGACTCTATTTAATGTTTTCGTGTAATCCGCACTCTTTCTTATCCGCCTCTTCCCACCACCACCTGCCGGCGCGAAATGCTTCACCCGGACGGATGGCGCGCGTGCAGGGCTGGCAGCCGATACTCACAAAACCACGGTCATGCAAAATATTGTACGGCACATCGTTTTTGGATATATATTGTTTCACTTCTTCCTGTGTCCAATGCAATAAAGGGTTATACTTGTTGAGTTGATGGGCCTCATCCCATTCCAGCAATTGCAGCTGGCTGCGGTTTTCAGAATGTTCAGTCCTGATACCGGTGACCCAAACTTTCTGTCCCTCCAGTGCCCTCCGGAGTGGTTCTACTTTCCGTATAAAACAACAAGCTTTCCGGTTTTCAACAGATTCATAAAAAGCATTGGGACCCTTTTTGTTCACATAAGCCTCCAGCCGCACGGCGTCGGGTATATAAGCCTGGATCGGGATGCCATATTTTTCCTGGGTTGTAGTCCACACCGAATAGGTTTCACCGAATAACCTGCCCGTGTCCAGGGTAAAAATCTGGATCGGTAAATGCTCTTTGGCAATATGATGGAGGATCACCTGGTCTTCGAAACTGAAGCTGGTGGAAAAGCAAACATGGCCCGGAAAGAGTTCTGTAAAAAGATGGAGGGAATCGCCGATAGAAAGGCCACTGATCTGCCTGCTTAAATTAGAATTCAATATGTCTGCTGCTGTGTCCATGGTTCCGGTACCTGTTTTAATGAGGAAATAGGGGTTGGGTTGAGTTTTTATGCCTCAACAACAGCAACCCTTACAACAGGGGAAGCAGGAACCGGCTTTGATTACGGGATCACACATTTTTTGGCAGTCTACAAATCTGATGGACAAATATACTCCAGGGAATTGAATTAAAAAAATAAGAGGGATTTCTTATTTTTATCCGAATTGGACCCGGAATATGGAATCTACGACCCTGCGTAAATCAAATGGATGGTTTCTTACCGGATCCGGACTCGTCAATACGATCGTTTTTTCATTCATCCTCCTGTCCTTGTCCTTTATCCTGGGTTCAGGGCTGGCTGCCTGGCAGTTTCCGGTCGCTCTCGTTTTATCCCTGGGTTTAAACTACTTCGCTGCCCGGCATTTCCTGCCCGAGACCTATAAGCCGGTTTTTCTCCGAAGTACAGTTCTGATCCTCGCCATCATCATCCTTTCCATTTTTATTTCTGGTTTTTTTTATGACATTTCATCAGACGGGCAGATGTATCATATGGAGTCTGCCATACAGATGAAGGCGGGCTGGAACCCTTTCAAAAAAGAGCTTCCGCCAGAATTCAACCAGGCCATCTGGCTCAATCATTATGGCAAAGGTGTGGAGGATCCGCAGGCTACCATTTACGCTGTCACCAACCGACTTGAATCCACAAAGTCGACGAACATCATGATGCTGGCTGCATCTTTTTGCCTTGTGATGGCATTTCTCCTTCGGTTGAACCGGTTTTCTCTCCGTAAAAACCTGCTTTTCAGCACCCTGCTGGCTCTGAACCCCGTGACGTTTTATCAGTTGCTGAATACCTATGTGGACGGACAGCTCTGTTCTTTCATGCTGTGTTTTATAGCAGTAGCTGGTCTCTTATACCTGGATGCAAATCGCTATTTTCTCATCCTGCTGTCTTCTATCCTGATCATACTGATCAATATAAAATTCACAGCGATCGTTTTCGCTGTCATTTTCACGGCAGGAATGTTGCTGATATTTTTAGTTTCCAAACGGCGACTTGCTTTTAAACGGTCTTTTATAGTGGCCGCACTATCTGCCGGATTTGCGATCGGAGTAGTAGGGTATTTCCCTTATGTGATCAACGCAGTTAAATATCACGATATTTTGTACCCGGGACTGCCCGTCCTGAAGTCAGAAGCCCTGAAGTTTACCCCGCCACGAATCAGAAATAAGAATCAGATATCTAAGTTTTTTGTATCATTTTTCTCCCAAACTGACAATCTGCATCTGCTCTCGTATGACCGTGACCCCATCATCAAATCCAAAATACCATTCACGTTTAATAAAACAGATATTTTAAATGCTTCCAAACCCTATGTTGCTTTAATGGCCGGAATGGGACCATTTTTCAGCGGTATTTTCATTTCAGCGGTTCTGATTTTTGGATACTGGTTCTGGCGACTTCGCGACCGGAAATCCGCGATGCCCCTGTTCCTCCTGACTGGCACCCTTTTATTCTCAGTTTTCATCATCTCTGAATGCTGGTATGTGCGTTATGTACCGCAACTATGGTTCATTCCCATCATAATGTTGATGGCTTCGGAATCTGGCGGAGGAAAAATGACCCACAGGATAAGAAATTTTCTGTTTGTACTGATGCTGGTCAATATTTCATTTTGCGGGGTTTCCTTTATCTATGTGTATTTTAAAACGGAACAAATCAAGTATGAACTCGAACAACTGAAAGCTAGCGGACAGACTATTCCTGTTGAATTCACTTATTTTACTTCCAATCGTGCAAGGTTCACAGAATATCATATTCCTTTTAAAGAAAGACCCATTCCGGACAGTCTCGCATCCACTATGTCTGCGTCCAGTACCAGGATTATCCGGCCAACCCCTATGCCCGATCTTCCCAAATCCTTTGTTATACAAACCGGTGAATATATTATAAAACGGTATCACCTCGGTCAATAATCCTTTATCGTATTTCCTATATATTTACCACATGAAGATTGCAATTATTAACGGCCCCAATTTAAACCTGCTGGGCATCCGCGAACCCGGTATTTACGGAAGGCAGACTTTTGAAGATTTTCTTAAAGACCTCAGGGAAAAATATCCGGCCATCCAGATCGATTATTTCCAGAGTAATGTGGAGGGTGAGCTGGTCACCGAACTGCAGCGCGTGGGTTTTTCTTACGACGGCATCCTGCTGAACGCAGCTGCTTACACACATACTTCGATAGCGATCGGAGACGCCGTCGGCGCAGTCAAAACACAGGTGATCGAAATACATATTAGCAATATCGCGGCCAGGGAAGAATACCGGCTCCGTTCAATGGTTGCCTCGAAATGCGTGGGTGCGATAACCGGGCTGGGCCTGAAGGGCTACGAGTTGGGGCTTCAATATTTTCTATAAGAAGATGCGCATCATCAGCGCGACTCCGTTATCCTGTTTGGGTCCATCAGTCATTTTGATGATGTGCAGTCCGTTGGCCGACCAGATCATGAAAACATCTCCTTTTTTTGATTTGGAAAGTTTCTGATCAATTGCCGGAATGATACTTCCCCGGGCCACCCAACCGAGATCCCCCTGCGTGGAAGATTCCCCGCCCATGGAGTAGGCCTGGGCCAGCCGCTCAAAACTCTCCTGTTTATTTTTAAGCTTATTGAGAATGGCATTGCCGATACTGTCTGCCATCCGGTATCTGAATACAGAAGTGTCAATAAAGATCTGGCTGATTTTATAAAACGTATTGGGCAGGCGGGCCAGAATCTGGACCAGGAATTTTTGCCCCTGGATGGTATAAGGACCGTATACTTTTTTGAGTACACCTCTGTACGCCAGGCTGTCTGCCAGTGTGGTAAAATGTGTGGTTCGGGTTACAAGCACCGTGTCTAATCTGAATTTTTTCTTCAGAATATCTTTAACATAGAGTGGTGAATTCGGGGATTTCTCAATCTCCTTTTTCATATCTGTTATGGTCTTTGGCTGGCTAAACCCATATAAAGACATGAAAGTCAACAAAATAAGGCTTAAAACTTTAACCATATTACCCATTTCAGGTTGCAAATATAGTCAGGCGCACCCAATGGCTGCCGCAACATTTCGCCTTCCCGGTTCGTTTTTTGTGTAATGAAGATCATATGAAACGACTCATTTTTTTAGGGCTGGTCCTGATTTCCTGCAAGGGGTTTTCGCAAGCAGGTTCTTTTATTATCGGCGTGAAGGGTGATACCCTGAATAAAGTGGATGCCAAAAACCAGAAACAGGGGAAATGGGTGATCCGCCTGGATGAAGTGCGCGGCGAACCCGGATATGAAGAAGAGGGGGAATTCAAGAACGGCCGTAAGGAAGGTACCTGGCGGATTTACAGTCTGCAGGGAGACCTTACCGGTCTCGAATTCTATCACTGGGGAAACAAAGATGGGAACTGCCAGTATTTTAATTCATCCGGATCCCTGGTCCGCGAGGAATCATGGCGGGCTTTAAATCCGGACAAATTATATGACACCCTCGAAATAGAAGATATTGACCACCTGAATGAATACAAGACAGTTATCGTAAAGAATGAAGGCGTTGCCATCCGGCACGGATCATGGAAATTTTATGACCCGTCCACCGGCATGATTAATAAAATACAAACCTATACGATGGGCAAATTGGAAATTCCCAAGAGCGATCCCGGAGCGGATTCCACAAAGACGGCCAATAAAACGATGGTGAAACCCAAAGAAGTCCAGGATTACGAGAAGAAAAATGCGGGTAAGAAAAAAATCAGCGTCCGGGATGGCCAGACGAATTAACCGGCGTTGACTTTAACCGGCTTTTCAACCACCATCACTTTATCAATGCGCTGGGCGTCCATATCTACAATTTCAAATTTAAAGTCTTTCCATTCCATCCGCTCCCCCGTTCTGGGTATATGCTCAAGCTGGTGCAGGATAAAACCTGCGAGGGTATCAAACTCATGTTCACCCTCATTCATCCATTCCGTTTTATCAAAATGGGCGAGAAAATCATAAAACGGTATTTGCGCATCCACCAGGAAAGAACCATCATCCCTTTTGGTGATTTCATAATCAGATGCGTCCGGCTGCGGAATATCGCCGATCAATGCTTCCAGGATATCATTTAGTGTGATCAGGCCGAGCAGGCTTCCGTATTCATCCACGATACAACAACTGTGGGTCTTGGTTTCCTTAAATTTTTCGAGCACCTGGTAAGCGGTATTGTTTTCCGGTACAAACAGTGCCTGAGTCATCATGTCTTTGAAAGGTGTTGAATCATCCGCAGCATACATAACCTTAATGGTAACCATACCCTTGATATTATCAATCTCTCCGTCGCAAACCGGGTACACGGAATGGGGTTCGCGCAGGATTTTTTCTTTGATCATCTCTTCGGTTTCATTCAGGTCGAACCAGATGATATCGCTCCGGTGCGTCATCAGCGAAGTGATGTTCCGGTCGCCCAGATGAAAAACCCTTTCGATAATTTCCTGTTCGGCTTCTTCTATTGTTCCCTGCTCTGTGCCTTCGTTGATGATGGCCTTGATTTCATCTTCCGTGACATTACCTTCTGGAGAAGGTTTAATGGAGAATAGGATGAAAAAAAGATTACTGAGCCAGTTCAGGAGCGCCACGATCGGGTAACCGATTCTTGAAAAAACTGTCATGGGACGGGCTACGATGCGGGCAATTCGCTCTGCCTTTAACAAACCGACGCGTTTGGGAATCAGTTCACCGAAAAGAATGGACAGGAAGGTGACGATGATAACGATCAGCGCCGTGGAAATGTTACCGGCATACCGGTGCAGGTAGGGGACTTTTTCGATATAAGGCCTGAGGTTTTCGGTGAATTTTTCTCCGGAATAAAATCCTGTCAGGATGGCGATCAGGGTAATGCCGATCTGGGCAGTGGAAAGAAAAAGTTCCGGATTCTCTGTAAGGTTTAAGGCCGCTTTTGCTTTAACGTCACCCTTGGAGGCCATGTCTTCCAGCTTTGATTTCCTGGCTGATACCAGGGCAATCTCTGCCATCACAAACAAACCATTCAGAAAAATTAAGCAGAAAAGAATAATCAATGAAAACATGCCTGATTTTTACTTTAAAGAAAGGGTTCCGAATTGCAGCTTGAAAAATGAACTCATGCCCAATCCGATTGCAGTTCCGAGAATAATTCCACCGGCTACATCCAGCGGATAGTGAACCCCAACATAAATCTGGCCATAACCGATGGTAAGTGCCCAAAGGAACAATAACCATCGCCAGGACCCGGTTTGATTTAAAGTTATAAAAATAAACCATGCAGCGGCGAAATGATTGCTGGCAGGTGATGCGGGGAATCCCGAATGCGGCGGGCAATAATTCGCCAACAGCCTGACGCCGTCCATAATATCCGGATCCTGGCAGGGACGGTAACGGAAAATCAATGATTTGATCAGTGAACTGCTGATCAGGTCGCTGATAATGACGGTCATCATCAGGGTGCCGGTCCACCAAAGTCCTTTCATCCTGAAATTATACAGGGCAAAGACCAGGAGGAATACATAAAAAGGATACCAGATTTCTTCCTGCCGGACAACCGGCATCACCAGGTCGAAAGCCGGGGAAATCCATTCCTGATTTATTTTATCAAACAACCAGTGGTCAAATCGCAGCAGTGGGCTTAAAATGGTCAAATTAGGATTAATATTACGCGTTAAAGATACCTAAATTGACATTGGATTTTTATACCCGGGTCTATTATTACATTGTGAAGAAACCCTGGATTTTTCTACTGATTTGTTGTTATGCCTGCGGAGGACCATTCCCGAAAAAAAATTCAGGAGTTGCCTTGCAAAAAATTCCGGTTTCTCCCGGACGGGTTTATGATCTCAGCGGATATGCCGGTGGCGGAGGCGGTAAACCTGAGGCGCTTTTCGATGAAAATGCGTATGTGGATCCCCGTTATGAGAAACCAGGGGAGGGTTTTATTCCGGTCACCAATTGCCAGCCCACCATTCATCCCGATATATATTTTCATGGAGCAGAAGGAAGCCGCATTGTTGTGGACCTGAACATGCCATACAAGATCAGGGAAATATATTACTACGACCGGTCCCGAACAGCAGACAGCTGTTGGATCTATACCGGTTATACGAAAAAATGGAAGCCCGTTGCTGCCTGGGTCACTGCAACACAAACAACCGGCGGATGGAAAAAAATCAGTCTTGACGAAGAATCCCGATATGTGATGATCCGCTTCAGCAGTTATGAAACCAATATTTCTGAAATGGTTTTTTATGGCCATCCTGCAGATACTGTGGCGCTGGCCGACCCTTTCACCAAACACAAAGGGTTTACGCAGACGCCCTTAAATCAATTCCTCGGCGCCAATTATATTATGGAAAACGAAGCTGGGTTGCTGAAACCTTTTCATTACAGCAGGTTATACAATTTCGCCCTGGACTATGACAATGATACGAGCCGGGATGAACATCATGTACGTTTTAATATGCTGCACTATGGACGCTATAGCCAGGAAAATGGAAATTATATTTTTGACATCGACACCCTGCAGCGTGTGAATGGGGGAAATATCTGGTTCAGCATCCGCGGTGTATCCCGTTGGATGAGCGATATGGGATTTACTGATAAGGATCGTCCGCTGAACCGGCCTTTATTAAATACGGAAGACCCGGCCAGTTATTCCCGTCATGCAGAAATGATGTGGCAAATGGCCGCATTTTTCGGATATAACCGGGTGGATACGAACTTAGTTTCGCTCTCGCATGAGCCCCGCAGAACGGGCAGGGGTTCCATGTCCCTGTATGAAAACGGTAACGAAGAAGATGCCAACTGGGTTGGGAATAAATATTGCAGCCCTTATGAATACTTTGCCCAGAGTACGGCGGATTGGGACGGAGATGAAGGGCGGTTGGGAAACCAGCGCGGCATTCACGCAGCTGATCCGGAAGCCAGGCTGATGATGAGCGGACTGACGGGTCTGGATACCAACCGGGTAAAAGTATATGGTTTCCTTTCGGAAAATCTCCGGGACGATAAAAAATTTATCTGGCAGGGTGGAATACAATATCATTATTATGCGCAAAAAAACGGAAAGGGCATATCACCGGAAGCGGATTCGATGCGATGGAAATTGGCCCGGGTGGCCGATTGCAGTTACCGCATCGCCCCGGGTGTAAAATGTTTTCTGGGAGAAAACGGGTACGACAAATCGCCGGTTTCCCGCCAGTGCACGCCGATTTTACCCGGTATGTCTGCGGCACAGAGCCAGGGCATTATGTTGCTCCGTTCCATTAACGCAACTTTTTTTTCTGGTTTTGATGCATACATACTGTACTGGCTGCGTGATGGAAATCCGGAAAACGATCCCCGTACTTATTTAACCAGTGGCATCCTTCGTTCTCTGCCCGATGGGAAAACATTGGTTTATCCGGGCTGGTATTATATCAGTACCCTGGTGAACCGCCTCGGGAAATACAGGCCCGATCGCGTGGTGCGTGAAGACGGAGATGTCTGGATCTACCAATACAGGCACAGCGAATTCCCGGATTCCCTGGCTTATTTTATATATAAGCCGACCGTTGACGGCAGCCAGGTAAATTCCTTCACCCTGCAAACTCCGAAAATACCGGGTAACCAGGTAGAGGAAATCAGTTTTTTAGATCATAACGATCAGGGGGCATCAGAAATCCTAAAAGTTAACGATGGGAAAATTACCATCAACGTGTTGGAAAAACCAAAAATCCTTTTATTCAAAGAACCAGGTGGCGGAAAATAATTTTTCCGCATTCCTTCTTACCTTCATCGCGAATGATCCTCTCTATGCGAAGAAGTTATCTGGAAGATTTTTTTGACGGAATGAATGACAAACTGTTTTTTGTTTTGATCATTGCTGTCCAGGTTATTTTTATCTTCCAGGGACTTGATTTTGCGGATTCCGGATTCGACGCGGATTTTTACAGCCGGATTTTCACCGATCCTTCAACCGTTCAGTATAATTTCATGTATTGGTTTACCGGAATCCTCGGGGGTGCCTGGCTGAAATTATTTCCCGGCCTGGGATTGCTGGGCCTGCGTGTAGCGGGTGTGCTTTTCACTTCGGCAACCTTCTGGATCACGTATGAAATCCTGAAGAAGTATTTACATACGGGTCCTTTGCGACTTTCCATGTTCCTCATCGTCCTGTTTCTGACAACATCCATCAAAGAATTGAACTACGACGATGTAACCGCATTTTTTTTTATGTGTGCTGCATGGTATCTATTCAGGGGCCTGACCCGGGAGAAACCATTCCTGCTTTTTTTGGCCGGAGTATTCATTTCCGTCAACACATTCTCACGTCTTCCGAATGTCATGGGTCTTGCACTGATCCTGGCCATCTGGTTTTCCGGTTATCTGAACGGCAACCGCATGCGAAAGATCGTTTTTGAATCCGGGTCTTTTTTCGCGGGATTTATTTGCATGTCTTTCCTGATGGCCGGACTGATGAAATACCTGCACCACGACCAGATTTTTTTGAACAGCCTCCGGCTGGCCAGACAAATTGGAGGCAGTCATGAAAATTCCCGCAGCCTGAATGCGATGCTGAAACTCTATATCGTGCACTATGGCGAAGCGCTTTCCGTTTCCATGGTCGTCATGGTGGTTTTGTGGAGTTCTTCAGCGGCCTGGAGGAGACTGAGAACAGATATTCCGGCAAGTATTCCTTTTATGCCGGTTTTAAAATACGGCCTCTTAATTATTCTTTCAGCGATTTGTATTTACAATGCAAAAATAGACCCGGATTTTTGGTTCTACCTGTATTTATTTTATGCCGGCACCAGCCTGATTGTGGGTTTTCTGATCATTACCGGGCGACAGCCGAAAAATCTCCGCATCCTGGCAGCTATCGGAACGATTATGCTTCTGGTGATGCCCCTTGGAAGTAATTTTGTTCTGATAACAGTCGGGAAATATGCAGTCTGGATTATGGTGCCCATTACGGTGGACTACCTGCTGAATATCCGGGCACTCAGCAGCCGCGTGGTGGTCAGTGAAAACAGCCGGCATTCTTATGAACAGGTCATCGATGTTAAACAGATGACGGGCCTGAGGAATGCATGCATATACCTGACCCTGATTTTTATACTCAGCGTAACTTATTACTTTCCTTATTTCGACCGCGCAGACCGTGCACATATGCGTTACCCGATTCACAATGACCATATGCACGGAATATATACTACGGAAAGCCGGGCCCGCGTGGTCAATGAGCTTCTGGCGCAAAGTGCGTTGTATGTAAAGCCCGACGATTATGTGCTGGCTTATGATTGCATCCCCATGTATTATTATATGACGGATACCAAACCTTATATGCACAATTCCTGGGTATGGTTATACGACGATGCCGTTTTTAAACAGGAACTCTATAAGTCCCTGAGGGAAACCCGGGTCTGCCCGGTGGTGATTATGCAGAAAAGGAGTACGATTGGGAATAACTGGCCCGACAACTATTCGGAAGCATATACGTTCCGGCCGGATGCGCTGGCTTATATGCAGGATTTTTTGAAATCCTATCAGTACCGGCAGGTTTGGGAGAATGATTTTTTTAAGATCTACGTCCCGGCAGAGAAAACACCGGCATTTGCTGAAAAATAGACTAGGGTGATCCGGCTATTTATTCTTTAATTTACGGATGCAAATGCCTTCAGTTCCACTGAATGAAAAAGAAAGGCTTGCTGCACTCAGGGAATACCAGATCCTGGATACGGAAACGGAACCGGAATTTGATGAGATCACTGGTCTGGCCTCTGAGATTTGCCAGGCCCCCATTTCGATGATCACACTGGTTGACGAAGAAAGACAGTGGATTAAATCCTCTGCAAACCTGCCCGTACGTGAAATGCCACGCAGGTCAGCTTTTTGTGCACATGCCATCCTTTTCCCCCACGATCCCTTTGTTGTTTCTGATATGCGAAAGGATGAAAGGTTTAGAGACCATCCTTTCGTTCAGGGAGATCCCCATCTTGTATTTTTTGCAGGTATTCCGCTCACCAATCCCGATGGATTTGCACTGGGCACATTATGTGTGCTGGATAAGCGGCCAAGAGTACTTTCCAACAGCCAGCTGCGGGCACTGGCCATCCTGGCCAGGCAGGTTATTCACCTGCTTGAACTTAGAAAAGCCAACTTCCGGCTGAAATCATTAAAGTCAGATCTGGAAGCGCGTTATGAGGAATTGCAGCAGTTTGCATTTGTCATTTCGCATGATATTAAATCACCGCTCGCCAGCATTGTCTTATCGGGCGAAATGCTGCGCGAACATTTCGGGAAAACCATCGATGAAGATAACGACCAATTGCTCCAAATATTAAGCCGTTCGTCTTTAAAAATTCGAAACCTGGTAGACGGGGTGCTCGCATATTATCGTTCCGAATGGGCCCTGGGAGAAGGTTCGGAAACATTCAAACTCCTGCCTTTTTTATTTTCTATTGCCGAGATGTTCAAGACAAATAATGCCGTTGATATTCAGTTGCCAACGGAAGACAGGAACATATTCATGAATAAGACGGTGCTGGAACAGATTCTGGTGAACCTGGTCCAGAATGCAATTAAATACAATGATAAAGTCAAACCCATTGTACAGATCCGGTTTTCAGAGGATGATTCAAATTATTATTTTGTGGTAACGGATAACGGAAAAGGCATCGCACCGGAAGAACAGAAAAAAATATTTGAGTTGTTTACCACACTCGGTCAGCGCGACCGCTTCGGCACACAGGGTTCCGGTATCGGATTGTCCACTGTAAAAAAACTGGTTGAAAAATTGTCCGGTACTGTTGTCTTGAAATCCATGCCTGGTGAAGGATCTGAATTTTCTTTTTCCATTAAAAAGCAGTCCTAGTTTTTACTATTTAACTCCATATTGACAGCATGAAATTTATAAAACAACTGATTCTGTACGCTGGTTTGATTCTTGTTTTCGGCGCGCTGATCTTTTTTATGCTGAAGTCCGGCGGTCACAACGCCCTGGCTGATCGGGGAGCGACGATTCCGGTTCCGGAGACTCCCCGGGATTCCGGTTTTTTTACGAATTTGTTTCAGGAGAATATGCAGGAAGCCCTCCCGCGCCTGTTATTGCAGATCATTATTATCATTGTGGCGACCCGTTTATTTGGATTGGCTTTCAGGAAAATCGGTCAGCCTGCCGTCGTCGGTGAAACAGTGGCCGGTATCGTACTCGGACCCTCACTGCTGGGCCTTTTGTTTCCGGGTGCGTTTCATTTTATTTTTCCCGCCGAATCCCTGGCGAACCTGCGATTCCTCAGCCAGATCGGTTTGATTCTTTTTATGTTTATTGTAGGCCTGGAACTCGATTACCGCCTCCTGCGCAAACAGGCTTTTGAAGCGGTGATCATCAGCCACGCCAGTATTATCATACCCTTTTGCCTGGGTATATTTATTTCCTTGTATTTATATCCCCATTTTGCAATACACCACACTGGCTTTTATCCTTTTGCCCTGTTCATGGGCATTGCCATGAGTATAACGGCTTTTCCCGTGCTTGCACGGATCATCAGGGACAGAAAACTGACCGACACCAAACTGGGCATCCTGGCCATCTCCTGCGCTGCATCGGATGATGTTACCGCCTGGTGTATCCTGGCCATACTCATCGCCCTGATTCGTTCGGGATCCGGAATCAACGGACTCTGGGTTGTGGGTATGGTCGCGCTGTATTCGGCCATCATGCTTCTGCCGGTCAGAAGGGGACTGGCATGGATTCAGGCAGCATACGAAAAGGGAAATATCAGTTATAAGACACTCATGGGCATTTTGTTTTCCATGTTACTTCTTTCATCCTGGTGTACGGAAGTGATCGGCATACATGCACTATTCGGTGCGTTCCTGGCCGGCATCATCATTCCGAAAAACAAAGAAATACATACCCGCATCATCAGCCGGATCAGTGACCTGACCCTGGTGATGCTGCTTCCATTATTTTTTGTATTTACCGGACTGCGTACACAGGCCGGTGTATTGAATTCTGCCGTTCTGTGGACCAGCTTCGTGTATATCCTGGTTTGTGCCGTAGCGGGCAAATTCGGCGGAAGTGCCCTGGTGGCCCGGGCATTGGGACAGTCCTGGAAAGACAGCCTCTCTATCGGTGCGCTGATGAATACCCGGGGTTTGATGGAACTGGTTGTTTTAAATATTGGTTACGATATGGGAATTCTCAGCACGGAGATTTTTTCCATGATGGTATTGATGGCGCTGCTGACCACCATGATGACCAGCCCGCTGCTGGACTGGATCAATTCTTCTGCAAAACTGCGAGTATGAGTTGAAATTTCATAAAGACCCGGGTTCCCGAATAAATTTTACCCCGGGCCGGAACACTTTTCAAGCCTTGTTCATAACCTATTTCGAATTGAATCAGCGGATCCCTGTTCGGATCGATCATTTGAAGATATTTGATCATCGTAGCGCTGGTAATTCTGAATGGCTGCTGCAAATGACTGCCCGTAATCTCAGTGATCATTTCCAGCATACATACGCCCGGCAATACAGGATGCTCCGGGAAATGTCCTTTGAAAATGGGATGCCCGGCCTGGAGCAGCACGGATGCCTGAATAATTTTTTCAGTTTCTGTAATTTGTTGGATCGTATATAAATTATTCAGCAGCAAGTCCGGTAATTTTTTTCAATGATATGGTGAAATTAAAATTCAGATGCCGGATTAGGATGCTGTCCGGCTCATTTCCATAAATATTTCCAGGAAAACTGGCTTCCACAACCGGTTTTTTTTCGGAAGCCCTTTGCATTTTCACCAGGTGCCTGCAGGGGATATCTGTTACATAGTAATTTATTCCTCCACCAGTCTGGGGATAGGCATGATAAACCAACTGGCTATCCTTTAATGTATAACTACTCGTACTGTCCATATTCCTGAACAGGATGAGCTCAAAATCCTTTCTCAGGGTTTTGATCAGGTATTTCTTATTCATGTCCGGGGTGATCTGATAAACAGTGAACCCGCTGTCGGCCCCGAATCCAAAATCGAAAAAAGGGAAACCCATTTCATTAGTAAACAGGATCCGGGTACTGTTGTCCGACATCTTTTTGATAATTAATAGACCGCTGATATGGATTTTTTTTACATCAGCCGATGTTTTATAGATGACCCGGTAGAACTCCGGTTTAAATTGCAAAACACAATTTTCTCTGGGTTGGGATTTCTGCATATGCCGATAGCTGTTGCAGGAACCAAACCACATTACCCCACTAAGGAATATTAAACTGCGAATCAGGGATCTGGGCATTGAGTTCTTTGTTCTGAAAGCGTATGACTGTTTTATCACCGGTCGCATCGTACATTCCGATGGCTGTTGCCGTAAAGTCCTTTTTATCCAGGACAATATTAATATTTTTATAGAGCTCCTTCAGGTTCTTTGCCATGGGTTTGAATTCAATGAGCCAGGATCCGGCATTTTCGAATATCCGGTATTGGAAATCGGGATTATCGAGCATATTGCCCGAAACACAATCGATCAGTATCCGGTTCACCTGCCGGAAAACCGGGTTGGAACCGGCAGATATTTTATTTTCTTTCTGACCATCCTTAACGTAAATTTTCCCGTCATTCAGGATCAGGAGATAGGTGTATGGCTGCAGGTATTCCATTCGCAGCCTGTCTTTTTTCCGAAAACAGAATTTTCCGGATGAGACCATTTTCTCCGATAACATGGTCATGGTTTTCTCCTGGATGAAATCTGCCTGCAGGGATTCTGTAGTGGCTGTTGATTGTATGAAGGATTTTTTAAATGATTCGGTATTCTTCATTTCAGTGTAACCCGGATATTGTCCGCGGCTGCTCAGACATAAAAAAAACAAACCCACCAGCATCAGCGATCTAAACATAAGGGTTCAAATTAATCAATTTATCCAGCCGTTCCACCCGATACCCTTTTTCCTGAATGCTTTTCAGCAGGCGGGGTAGTATCTGAATGGTCGTTTCCTGGGTATCGTGCAAAAGCAGGATGGCGCCTGGTTTCAGGGATGATATGATTCTCTTCAGCAGACGATTTTCATCGTGAATGACGGTATCATAAGAACGTATCGACCAGCCGATGGAAATAAACCCGCCTCTGTATAGTGCTGCCTTGAGGTTTGGATTGGTCACGCCGTAAGGCGGCCTGAAAAACAGGGGCTCAAGTCCGGTTATTTCTTTACAGGAGACTGACATTTTTTTTATATCATCGAGCATCCTCCCCGGACTGCGCAAATCAAATAACGGGTGATGGGAGAAACTGTGGTTGCCGATAATATGACCTTCTTCGGTTATTCGTTTTAATTGTGCCTCCCTCCCGGTTATATTTTTACCGATACAAAAAAATGCGGCCTGTACCTGATGTTCTTTCAACAGGTCCAGGATACGATCTGTTTTTTCCCCAGCAGGCCCATCGTCAAAACTTAATGCAATGCTTTTTTCTGTACGGGGTCCGGAACAAATAGATTTCAAAAAAAATCCCCATTGTATGAAGTAAGTTCCGCAGAACAGGACGACGGTATAAATCAGGAACAGCCACAGGTAGACAGGCGCACCCACCTGGATATAGCGATCCGCCCAAATCCAAACCAGGATGAGCAGGATATAAGAAATATTAAATAAACGGTAGTTCAACAGCTGCTGATTAAAATAAAACTGTGATGGGTATTTCCGTCTCGGTGATGTATGATGATATGTTTCAGTGGTAGTATCAATCCCTTCATCCAGGAAGGTGGTTTTTGTTCCTTCAGTAAATGGACTGCCAGCCATAGAGCGAATCCGGAAGCTGTCGGAAAATCCCCGCACAATGATTTAAACGGAAAAAAAGATTTTCCGGGGAAAACGGTTTGAAGAAGTTTTTCATCCGGTGCATCCATTTGCGGATTGCCGGTATGCGAACTAAGCACCAGGTCGATTTCTTTTGGAGACATTTGATTGCTTTTCAGGAAATCGATCATCTCCGTGTTTACGGCCTCGTTGTTTTCCGGTTTATATAAAATGCGCAGATCCCGGATCAGCGCCAGCGGATGGTAACCGGGTTCTTTATCCATCAGAAAAAAAGCTGCTCCTTCTCCCGCAATGTTTCCCGAAACCGGCTGGCCGTTTTTCCAAACCGGTTTATACAATCCAAACCGGCTTAATATGGTGTGCCGGTCATTGGTGATTTCGTCAATAGCTCCCACCAGAACGGGCCGCATGCCTTCTTCCAAAAGCAGGCTGGTTTCGATCAAAGCGTTTTCAAATGAAAAAGACCGGTGAACGATGGTGTTATTGTACTGATGGCATTTGAGCAGCAGGGCAATTTGTGCACCAACGGTGTTATGCGTCGACTGGATAAATGCTGTCGGACTCAGCATTTTTTCTTCAAATTCTATCATCTTCCGAAGGAAGGAGGAAGAGTCTTCCAGACAACCGTATGCCGTGGCCGTCAATATTGCAGAAGAATTTTCGATGCCTGCATTCCGGAGACAGGTGAGGGCCGCTGCCACACCCATTTTAACGATCCGGCTC
>Ga0075521_10000143_pt1 | contig 16795 bp, 22 predicted proteins | sample NGEPerD_FD_74785 | JGI IMG/M metagenome (GOLD analysis project Ga0075521, IMG submission 74785) | Arctic peat soil microbial communities from the Barrow Environmental Observatory site, Barrow, Alaska, USA - NGEE PermafrostAB12-D | ecosystem: Environmental > Terrestrial > Soil > Wetlands > Peat ...
CTATCAGGTCGGGCTGCTCGATTGGCCGTCGATCCTGACCGCGTTGGTTGTTCTCGGCGCGAGCGCGGCGCTCGCCGGCTATGTGCCGGCGAGGCGCGCAGCGCGAGTTGGTCCGCTCGTCGCGCTGCGCGACTCGTAGGGCGTCTAGCCCACGGGAGTCGTCGCTGGCCTACCGCTGGCGGCCCGCCGCCCCTGGGCGTGCGCATGTTTGTCGCGCTGATGCTCCCCCGGTTGGATGTTCGACATCACGTTCCATTTCGCGCGCAGCCGGAGGTACCATCCGGCCGCAGCCGAGCGATATTGGGTGATATCCAAAAAGGAGACTCGTGATGCCGGGAAATACGTATCGCATGCGCGCTGGGCTGACTGAGCACGAGATGCAGCGAGCGAAGGAAGGAGAGTGCTACAAGGCCGAGGCGTCGGAGGACAAGCTCGGACACAAGACCGATCTGCTCGACTTGCTCGAAAACGACGGCACCCCCGTCGCGACCTTCGTTCCGCGGAGCATGCTGGAGAAGTGCGAGGAGTGATCCCCGACCGGCTGGCCGTGCGGAATTGATCACCGTCGCATCGCGAGCCCGCAGCGTTCCACTGTCCTGGGTGATCGCCGCGACGAGTCTCGGCTTCGTCGTCGTGCAGCTCGACGTCACTGTCGTCAACGTCGCGCTGCCGCGCATCGCGACGGAGCTGCACGCGGGCGTCGAGGTACTGCAGTGGGTGGTGGACGCGTACGCGCTCGCGTTCGCGATGCTGCTGCTCTCGGCGGGCAGCCTCGGTGATCGCTTCGGATCGAAGCGACTCTTCATGTTCGGCTTCGCGCTCTTTGCGGTGGCGTCGATCGCGTGCGGGCTCGCGCCGTCGGGCGCGGCGTTGATCGCGGGTCGCGCGATTCAAGGCGTGGGCGCGGCGCTGCTGGTCCCGACGTCGCTTGCGCTGCTCAATCACGCCGCCGGGCACGACGATAAGGTGCGCGCTCGCTCCGTCGGACTCTGGACGGCCGCGAGCGGCGCGGCGATTGCCGCCGGGCCGCTGGTTGGTGGGCTGCTCCTTGGCACGCTCGGCTGGCGCAGCATCTTCCTCGTCAACATTCCGATCTGCGCGATCGGGTTGTTGATGGCGGCGCGCGTCCCCGACACCGTAAAACACGCTGATGCGCGCCGCCTCGATCCGCGCGGGCAGGCGCTCGCGATCCTCGCACTCGCGGGGCTGATCGGCGCGGTGATCGAGGCGCGCCCGCTCGGCGCGACGCATCCGATTGTGCTCGTAGGCGGCGCGCTCGCGATCGTGTGCGGCTGGGGCTTCGTCGTCGCCGAGCGGCGCTCGCACTCGCCGATGGTGCCACCCGAGATGTTTCGCGGCGCGGCACTCACGCCGCTCATCGCCTTCGGCACGATCGTGAACCTGACGTACTACGGAATCATCTTCATCATCAGCCTCTATCTCCAGCAGCTGCTCGGCTACTCCGCGATCCAGGCGGGCGTCGCGTATCTGCCGCTCACGGCGACGTTCATCGTTGCGAATCTGGTGAGCGGCTGGCTCACCGGGCGAGCGGGCCCGCGCACCCCGATGGTCATCGGCGCGATCGTCGGGGCGACGGGGTTCGCGCTGCTCCTGCTGCTCGGCGCGACCAGCCGCTACTCGAGCATGATCGTCGCGTTCATTCTCATCCCTGGCGGAATGGGGCTCGCCGTTCCCGCGATGACGACGGCGACGCTCGCGGCGGTCGACAGGAAGTGGGCGGGAACGGTGGCGGCGCTGCTGAACACGGCGCGGCAGGCGGGCGGCGCGATCGGTGTCGCGATCTTCGGCGCGCTGGTCGGGAGGGGGCGCGAGCACATCGTAGGCGGGTTGCACGCGTCGAGCGTGGCGTCGAGCGCGCTGCTGCTGGGGGCGGCGATGCTCGCGTGGCTGGGCGTGAAGAGCGCACCCGGTAGCGGGCGCCCGGCGACGAAGGCGTGATTCGAGGCGCGCCTTTCACCGATGGACTGCCCTTCCCGACGGCGCACGATAGATTCGCCTTGACTCGCTACCGAGCTCGCGTCACAGGCAGGATCAACCGGCCGGAGGCTGGCTGCGGCTACCTGGAGCAGTACATGCTGAAGCGAATCGGACTTTCATTTCTGGCCGCCGTCGCCGGATATCTCGTGGGCGCGTTCGGCGGAGGATGGCTGATGAGCACGTTCTCCGGCGCGAGCGACCGTTCGACGGAGGCCGCGATGACCGGCGCTTTCGTTTATGGACCCGCCGTCGCCTGTGTGGCGTTCGTCGTTACACTCGTAGTGACGGGGCGCTCGCGCCCAGCGTGATACTCTCTCAACGGTAGCCATGCCTCACACGCAAGCTCTTCGCGACCAGCTCGCCAAATTCGTCGACTTCGGCGACGCGCACGCCACCGCCGACGCCGCGATGGCCGATCTCGATCTCGCGCTGCAGGGAAAACGACCGGCGGGGCTCAAGCACTCGCCATGGGAGCTGCTCGAGCATCTGCGAGTGACGCAGCACGACATTCTGGATTTCTGCCAGAATCCCGACTACAAGGAGATGAAGTGGCCGGACGACTATTGGCCGAAGAGCGCCGCGCCACCGGGCGCAGACGCGTGGAAGAAGAGCGTCGCCGCCTTCAACGCGGACCGCGATGCCTTGCGCGCACTCGCGCACGACAGGAACACGGATCTCTTCGCCACGATTCCGCACGGCGATGGGCAGACGTACCTGCGCGAGCTGCTCCTCGCGCAGGATCATCTCTCGTATCACACCGGGCAGCTCGTGCTCGTCCGCCAACTCCTCGGCGCGTGGCACGTCGCGAAATAGCGGGTCGATGAGCAACACGAAGCGCCTCGCCTTTCTGACCGCGGAGTGGCGCTATCTGGTGATGCTGAACTACGACGTCGACCCCGCTGTGCTGCACGCGCTCGTGCCTCGGTACACGGAGCTCGATCTTTGGAATGGGCGCGCGATCGCGAGTGTCGTCGGCTTTCGCTTCCTTCGCACGCGTCTGCTCGGCATGCCGATCCCGCTGCACGGGAACTTCGAGGAGGTCAATCTCCGCTTCTACGTTCGCCACAAGACGGCGGATGGTGAGGTGCATCGCGGCGTCGTGTTCGTGCGCGAGCTCGTTCCGCGCCTGGCGATCGCGCTCACCGCACGCCTCGCGTACAACGAGCCGTATCTCGCCGTGCGCATGCGGAGCACGGCGCCGGCAAAGCCGGTCGAGACACCGGGACTCGTGTCGTACGGCTGGAAGATGGGATCGCGCTGGCAGGGGCTCTCCGCGGCGTCGGTCGGCGAGGCACAAATGCCCGATCCGGCATCCGAGGAGGCGTTCGTCACCGAGCACTACTGGGGCTACACCCGCCAGCGCGACGGGAGCACCGTGGAGTACGAGGTGAGCCATCCGCGCTGGCGCGTATGGCGCGCGAGCGACCCGCTGCTCGACGCGGACGTCCCGCGCCTCTACGGCTCGTCGTTCGCGCGCACTCTCGCCGCGCAGCCGTCGTCCGCGTTCATTGCGGAAGGATCCGCGGTGACGGTGTATCGTCCGCGACTGCTTTCACAGTGAAGCGAACCGATCCTCGATTGCACTAACTCGCGACACGGAGCGCCGCACGTGCACCTCGCATCGCACGACTGGATCTCGCTCGCCCTCTGGATACTCGGCTGCTACGCGGCCGGCGCCGTCGGCGGCATCGCATCGATTCGCGGGCGAGCGTTCTACGTGTCGCTCACGAGGCCATCGTGGGCGCCGCCGCCGCGCGCCTTCGGCCCGGTGTGGACGGTGCTCTACTTTCTGATGGGCGTCGCCGCGTGGTTCGTCTGGCGCGCGCAGGGATGGAGCGGCGGAGCGCGGATCGCGCTCTCCCTCTTCGTATTGCAGCTCGCGCTCAACGCGCTCTGGACATGGCTCTTCTTCGCCTTCCGGAAGGGTGCGCTCGCCTTCGCGGAGGTGCTGCTCCTCTTCCTTGTGGTCGTCGTCACCGCCCTGCTCTTCACTCGCATCGAGCCGATCGCCGGGATTCTCATGGTCCCATATCTCATCTGGCTCGGCGTCGCGATGGCGCTCAACCACGCCGTCTGGCGCGACAATCCCACCCTTCTCTAGCGCAATCGGCGATCATTAGCGCACGATTGAAGGGCTCCGGCGGCGAACGAATCGCGCCGGCCACGCTCCGGGAGAACGATCCATGCAGATTCTCATTCACGCCCTGTGCACGAAGGGCGAGAGCCTTCGCGAGGCGATCGCGAACGATGCGAAGCTCGCGAGTCACCAGCTCGAGATGGTGCGCGAGAAGCAGCCCGGGCGCGCACCCGGATGGATGAAGGTGCGCAGCGCTGGCGAGACACCGGGCGTACTCAACATCGAGTGGCATCCGCAGTCCTCAGTGCTCAGCGCGCGTGTCATCACGCGCGGGTCGGGCAAGCCGAGCGAGATCGTCGGCGACTTCGTGAACTATCTGCTACGGCGTCACGGCCGTCGCGTTCGCACCATCATCACAGCCAAATCACAATGAGGAATTTTGTTCTCCTCGTCGCCGTCACCTCACTCGCCTGCGCGCACCAGTCCACGTCGAACCCCGACGCCGCGCGCTGGGAGGCGCAGGCAGCCAACGTCACCATCGTGCGCGACGACTGGGGGATTCCGCACATCCACGGCAAGACCGATGCGGACGCCGTGTTCGGAATGGTGTACGCGCAATCCGAGGACGACTTCAAGCGCGTGGAGACGAACTACATCAACGCGATGGGGAGGCTCGCCGAGGCGGAGGGGGAGAGCGCGATCTACCGCGATCTGCGCATGAAGCTCTTCATCAACCCGGATACGCTGCAGGCCGAATATGCGGCGAGCCCTGAGTGGCTCAAGACGCTGATGGTCGCGTGGGCCGATGGGTTGAACTTCTACCTATACAAGCATCCGGCGGTCAAGCCGCGCGTGATCACGCACTTCGAGCCGTGGATGGCGCTCTCTTTCACGGAGGGGAGCATTGGCGGGGACATCGAGAAGGTGTCGCTGCCGAGCCTGCAGGCCTTCTACGGAGACTCCTCGGGCGCGCGCGCATTCGCGCTTGTGCCGTTCCGCTTCGCCGAGCCGACGGGATCGAACGGGATGGCGATCGCGCCGTCGAATACGGCGGATCACCACGCGCTGCTGCTGATCAATCCACACACGTCGTTCTACTTTCGCGCCGAGCTGCAGATGACGAGCGATGAAGGGCTGAACGCGTACGGCGCGTCGACGTGGGGACAGTTCTTCGTCTACCAGGGCTTCAATACGCGCGCGGGGTGGATGCACACATCGAGCGGCGCGGATGTCGTCGATGAGTATGCGGAGACGATCGAGAAGAAGGGCGACGGCGTCTTCTACAAGTACGGCACCGAGCTGCGACCGATGACGGCGTACACGATCGAGGTACCATACCGCACTCCCACCGGCCTCGCGTCGAAGAAGTTCACCGTGTATCGGACGTTGCACGGACCGATCGTTCGCGCAGAGGGCGGCAAATGGATCAGCGTGCGGCTGATGCAGGAGCCGATCAAGGCGCTCACCCAGTCGTATACGCGTACGAAGGCGACGAGCTACAGGAGCTTTCGCGAGACTCTCGAGCTGCACACGAACTCGTCGAACAACACGATCTTCGCGGACGCCGACGGCGACATCGCCTACTTCCACGCCAACCGCGTTCCGATTCGCGACACGCACTTCGATTGGCGCAAGCCGGTGGACGGAAGCAATCCCGCCACCGACTACAAGGGCGTCACGTCGATCGACAGCAGCCCGCACCTGCTGAATCCTCCCAACGGCTGGCTCTACAACTCCAACAACTGGCCCTACTCGGCCGCCGGCGCCTACAGCCCGAAGAAGGCCGATTATCCGGCGTACATGGATCAGGGGATCGAGAGCCCGCGCGGCGTGCACGCGATTCGGGTGTTGTCGAACAAGAAGGACTTCACGCTGCAGTCGCTCATCGACGCGGCGTACGACAGCTACCTGCCGGCGTTCGCGGATCTCGTTCCGACCTTGATCGATGCATACGACAAAACGCCCGCCTCCGATCCGGTGAAGGCGAGGGTGGCCGAGCAGATCGCGCTGCTTCGGAAGTGGGACTATCGGTGGTCGGTGACATCCGTGCCGACGACGCTCGCGTGCTACTGGGGCGACGAGCTCGGCCGCCGCGTGCACGCGGACGCCGATGGCGAGGACCTATCGATCTACGAGTACATGGCAAAGAAGACTTCGGCGCACGAGAAGCTCGATGCGCTCGCGGTGGCGTCGGACTCGCTGGCGAAGAACTTCGGCACGTGGAAGATGAAATGGGGCGATGTGAATCGCTTCCAGCGGCTGACGGATGACATCGTGCACCCGTTCGACGATGCGGCGCCGAGCATTCCGGTGGGCTTCGCGAGCGCGCGCTGGGGATCGCTGGCATCGTTCGGGCCGTGGGAGCAGGAGAAGACGAAGAAGCTGTACGGCACGGGCGGCAACAGCTTCGTTGCGGTCGTCGACTTCGGCGACAGCGTGCACGCGCGCGCGGTGACCGCGGGCGGCGAGAGCGGCGACACGGCATCGAAGCACTTCGACGATCAGGCGCTCAGATACAGCACGGGCGATCTGCGCGAGGTCTACTTCTACCCGTCGCAGCTCGTGGGGCACACCGAGCGTACGTACCATCCGGGAAGCTGACCATGCTACAGGGTGAGGGCACGATGATCGATCCGCCAATGGTGCCGGGCATCGTGCATCTGCGCAGTGAGCGGCGCGCGGTCGCGACGGTGGACAAGCTCGCAGAAATCGTTCGCGCAAAAGGGCTCACCGTGTTCTCGCGCATCGACTTCGCGCGCGATGCTGCTATCGCGGGGCTCACGGTCCCGCCAGTCATTCAGCTCGCGTTCGGAAACCCGCGCGCGGGGACGCCACTCATCGCGGCGAATCCTGTCGTCGCACTCGCGCTGCCGTTGCGCGCGCTCGCGTGGGAGGACGCTGACGGCCATAGCTGGCTGAGCTACGAGAAGCCGGAGGCGCTGATCGAGCGCTTTGGCTTGCCGGCCGAGCTTGGCGCGAACATCGCGGGGTTGCGCGCGTTGTGCGAAGCTGCGGTCGTCACGCCCTGACGCTCGCACATGCCACAGTTCAGAGTTTCCCCAACCGATGTTCCGATGTCATTCCCGATTCGGGAATGGGCGCGCTCACGGGGATCAGTGGCTCGCTCAACATCATCATCGAGACCAAACAACACTCGTACGAGCTCGACTACACACTCGGAGAGGCACATGGATGAAGACGCGTTCAATCTCTCGATCCGAAAGTTTCTGAAGCACTTCGGCGTCACCGCGCAGCGCGAGATCGAGAATGCGGTGCGAAAGGCGATCGAAGAGGGGAAGCTGCGCGGCGATGAAGCCATCCCCGTGCGCGCGACACTGCTCGTCGACGGCATCCTGCGCGACTTCCACATCGAGGGAACCGTGACGCTTGCCGCCGCGCCACCCGCAGCGTAGCCGCGCGCGTCACGATCAGTCGCCGCAGCCGGAATCGACTACCTCCATCTGCGCGCCCTCGGCTCCCCCGCCAACGGCCGCGCGGCGGCGCGCGCGGGGAGGCACGCCGAGATGCGCAGGATCTTCCTCGCGCACATGAAAACGGAGGAAGCACAGTTGCCGCTCGAGATCACGCATCTCATTCCGGATGCCGATCCCCTCTACTAGAATCAACGCGTGTCAGTGAAACTCACGCCGAGCGTTCCCCATTAGCGGCATCATCACCATCCGCCTCTGCAAGCCGCACGACGCGAATGCGCTCGCGCTCGTCGGCCAGGCGACGTTTCTCGAAACGTTCGCCGGCACGCTCAACGGCGCCGACATCATCACGCACTGCGCCACGCATCACTCGCCCGCTGTGTACGAGGCGTGGCTCGCCGACAGCGGCTCTCGCATCTGGATCGCGGAGACGCAGGTGGGCCAGTCGCCGATCGGCTACCTCGTGTCGCTCCCGTCCGATCCGTCGAGCGAACATTCGCGCGACGATGATCTCGAGGTCAAGCGCATCTATCTCCTCAATCGCTTTCGCGGCAACGGACTCGGCCGGCGACTCATGCAGGAGGCCGAGAAGAGCGCGCGGGCGCGCGGCTGCGGGCGACTGCTGCTCGGCGTGTACGCACGCAACAAGGCCGCGATCGCGTTCTACGAGCGACTCGGCTTCCACAAGGTTGGCGATCGGCACTACACGATCGGCGAGAGCGTGTACGACGACACCGTGATGGGACTCGACCTCTCGCGCCCCGTGCCGGCCGCGCGCTAGCCGCTACGGCGCAGTCTCGTTGGTCAGCTCGGGCGGCTTCGGACGCGAGGCAATCGCGATGCGCGCCGCCGCGGTGACCGGCGCGCCCACGCGCGCGAAGAGCGCGGCGACGGTCGTCCGCTCCCACGCGAGATGCCAGTCATAGCCTCCTTGATTGTTCTTTGCTCCCGAGTACCAGAGCGAGACCACACCGGTCGTCGCGTCGAAATCGATCGACGAGCGATACACCACATCCCTGAGCTCGTCGCTCGCGCCCTTTACGAGCACCGGTGACGGATAGCTCGTCCACGTCACCCCGTCTGCGCTCGTCGCGAAGCGAAGCCTGTCCGTCGTGCAGCCGCCGGGCTTCTTGACGGGATACACCACCCAGTACTCGTTGCGCGACGGAATCCATTCGACGTCGATGTGCCACGGCGAGCCGTCGGGGTCCTTGAGCTTCGTGCTCTCCGGCGCGTTCCACGTCACGCCATCGGTCGAGCGGCGCAGCTCCACCGTCGTGCTCGACGCGCCGCAGCCGATCACACCGGAGTTCACGCTCCACATGAGCCACTCGGTTGCCGAACGGCGCACGATCGCGGGTGAGACGATCATGTGATTCGGTGCGTGCACAGTGAGCACGGGCGCGCTCCAGGCAACTCCGTTGGCAGTGCGAATCATCCAGATCTCGTTCTCATCCGTCACGCGGCGGTAGTAGAGTCTGAGCTCCGCGAGATCGGGATCGTAGAGCACGTCGGGATCGGAGAGATAGCCTCCCCCCGATGGCCTCTCGAGCGGATTCACGACGTCCTGCGGCACCGTCCAGCTGGTTCCGGTGCTGCCGGTGAACAGTGAGGGGTTCTCGTAGTTCGCGTTGCCTTCCGGATACGGCGTCGCGACGAGACGAAAGGGATCGCCGCTCCACGTCGCCGGAAGACGCACGAAATCCGGATGCACGGCCTGCCCCGAACCGTCGTACGTCACGAGCGGCATCGCGTTCACCTGCATCGGGCCGCTGGCGTCGGCCATCGCGCTCGCGTGCGCACTCGCGGCGCCGTCTGCGGTGACGTCGAGCGTGTGCGTCCCCAGCGTCGCGTCGAGCTGCCAGCGCGCGCTCGCTTCACCTCTGGCATCGGTCACCTTCGACAGCGGGACGATCGCATCCGCCGTTCCGCCCTGCGCGCTCCACGTGATGCGCACGCCGACGAGCGGCCGCTCTGATGCGTCGTGCAGCTCGACGACGATCAAATCGGGGAGCTCCGTTCCCGCGGGCGCGCTTTGTCCGTCACCTGCGGCGATCGAGAGCAGCGGGCGCCTCGGGCCGACATCGTCGCTGCAGGCGAGAACGAGGAGCTGAGCGGAGGCCAGCACGAGTGCGAGTGCGCGCGCGGCGTACGAACGTAGGGAGCTCCTGCGCTGTTGATTCAACACGGGCAATGCGCGCACCAGAAGGCGTCGGGGACGACGAGCCGCTTTCAATCCCCGGAGACCTTCGCGCGCAGAGGCGCGTCACCCGTTCACCAGACTCTGACCTTCGTACACGCGCGACGAGCGCGAGAGAGCTACGGCGCCGTCTCGTTCGTCAGCGAAGGAAGATTCGTCGCCGCATCCACACGCGCCGCCTCCCACGCCGGCACGTTCACGCGCGCGAAGAGCGCCGGCATCGTCATGCGCTCGTACGCCAGGTGCCATCGGTAGCCGCTGCCCGCTCCCGCGAACGACGCGCCCGAATACCAGAGCGACACCATCCCCGTCGTCGCGTCGAAGTCGATCGACGAGCGATAGATGATGTCCCGCATCTGATCGTCCGCGCCCTTCACGAGCAGCGGCGACGGATAGCTCCGCCAGTGAACGCCGTCCGCGCTCGTCGCGAGGCGCAGGCGATCCGTGAGACAGCTCCCCGATTGCTTCACCGGATAGACGGCCCAGTACTCTTCGCGCGACGGGATCCACTCCACATCGATGTGCCACGCAAAGCCATCGCGATCGTCGAGATCGGTCGCCGCGGGATCCGACCAGCTCACGCCATCGGTCGACCGGCGAAGCTCGACCACGGTGCTCTCCCCACCGCACCCCTGCACTCCCGCATTCACACTCCACATCAGCCAATCGCCCTGCGCCCGTCGCACCACACTCGGCGACACGATCGCATGATTCGGCGCGTGCGCCGTGAGCACGGGCGCGCTCCACTGCACGCCATTTGCCGAGCGAATCAGCCAGATCTCGTTCTCATCCTTCACGCGCCGATAGTAAATCCGTAGCTCGTTCGCGTCCGGATCGTACAGCACGTCCGGATCGGAGTAGTAGCCGCTGAGCGGCGACTCGAGTGGATTCCGAATCCCTGCGGGCACGAGCCAGCTCGCGCCCGTGCTCCCCGTGAAGAACGACGGATTCTCGAACGCCTGATCGCCGCCCGGATACGGCGTCGCGACGAGTCGAAACGGATCTCCACTCCACGACGGCGGCAGCCGCACGAAGTCCGGATGCACGGCCTCTCCCGATCCCTCGTACGTCTCGAGCGGGAGTGGCGAGACGGCAGAGAACGGCCGCACGCTCGCGTACGCGCGCGCGTGCGCCGTCGCGCCGCTCGGCACCGTGATGGTGAGCGTGTGCGCGCCAACGGTGGTGTCGAGCAGCCAGCGTGCGCGCGAAAGGCCCTCGCTATTCGTGGCCGTGTCGAGTGGCACTATCACATCGCGCGCGCCCTCCGCCGGCGTCCACGTCACGGGCGCGCCGGCGATCGGCCGCTGCCCGCCGTCGCGCAGCAGCACCACGATGTGTTGCGGCAGCTCGGTTTGCGCGAGCGCGCTCTGCACGTCGCCCGAAGCGATCGAGAGCGTCGGCGGCGCGGGGAGCGCCACGCTGTCGCTGCACGCGCAGGCGAGCACCATCGCCGCCGCCGCTGCGACGCGTGACATTCGGAGGGTGATCAACACACGGTAAGGATGGGCTCGCTAGCCTTAACCCGCAATCGCACGCAGACTTCGGTGCGACCTGAGCGGGGTGAGTGGGCGATGATCCGGAAATTGAAGAGCGGCGAGTACCGCCTGTACTCGGCCAAGAAGAACCCAAAAACGGGCAAGCGCCGCAACCTCGGCACCTTCAAAACGCGCGCGGCCGCGCAGAAGCACGAGATGGCCGTGCAGTTCTTCAAGCGTCAATAGTGAAGGCACCGAAGGCAAAGCCCGCGAAACCGAAAGCGTCGCAGAAGCCCACGTTCTTCGCCCGCCCCGCCGATTTTCGAAAGTGGCTCGAGGCGAATCACGAGCGCGAATCGGAGCTGCTCGTCGGCCTGCACAAGAGGGACTCGGGACGCTCGAGCATCAGCTGGCCGGAATCGGTGGCCGAGGTGTTGTGCTTCGGCTGGATCGATGGCGTGCGCAGAAGCATCGATGAGCACAGCTACTCGATTCGCTTCACGCCGCGAAAGCCGACGAGCATCTGGAGCACGGTCAACCTCAAGAAGATGCAGGAGCTGATCGCCGATGGGTTGGTGCATCCCGCGGGGATGCGCGCGTTCGAGCGGCGCAGCGCCGAGAAGAGCGAGATCTACGCATACGAGAATCGCCAGTCGGCCGTGCTCGATGGCGATCTCGAGAAGGAGTTCAAGCGGAACCGCGCGGCGTGGAAGTTCTTCGAGCAGTGCCCGCCGTGGTACAGACGCACGGCGATCTGGCGCATCATCAGCGCCAAGCGCCCCGAGACTCGCGCGAAGCGGCTCGCGGAGCTCATCGATTGCTGCGCCGCCGGCAAGAGCATCCCGACATTGCGCCTCTCGCGCGACGCCGAACAGCGCTGAGCGCACACGGAGCGCGCGCCGCCGCTGAAGTTGGGCGTCCGTCGCGTTAGCCTTCAGTGCATGCATATCACGCACGTAGAAACTCCGGAAGACACGAGCGATGAGGCGCTCACCGCTCGCGTGCGCGCCGCGACGGAGATGCTCGAGCGCATTGGCAGCGATCGCGGACTTCTCGCGCGCATTCCAGACGACGATCGCAAGCGGCTCCTGAGCGCGGTCGGCATCGTCTTCAGCCCCGACATCGTCGCCCGCCGCCGCCTGCGGAAGGAGTCCGTCAAGCAGCAGAAGGCGTCCGTCGTGCGCCACGAAGATCGCGTGTACGCCGACACCGGCATCCGCAAGCTCCGCAAGGAGACGGTGTTCACCACGCCGAACTTCTTTCCGCCAACCGGCCCCAACGATCCGAGCATCGACGAATCGTCGAGCGAAGTCGAGCCGGGCGCCGGAGAGTTGAGCGAGTCGATCCACTGCTACGTGTGCAAGCAACACTTCACGTCGATCCATCACTTCTACGATCAGCTTTGCCCCTCCTGCGCGCAGATCAACTTCGCAAAGCGCACGGAACTCGCGGATCTGCGCGGGCGCGTCGCGCTCCTCACGGGCGGGCGCGTGAAGATCGGATATCAGGCGGGACTCAAGCTCCTGCGCGCGGGAGCTCGGCTCATAGTGACGACGCGCTTTCCGCGCGACTCCGCCTCGCGCTACTCGAAGGAGCCCGACTTCGGCGAGTGGGGCGACCGCCTCGAGATCTTCGGCCTCGACCTTCGCCACACGCCGAGCGTCGAGGCGTTCTGCCACGAGCTGCTGACGACGCGCGACCGCCTCGACTTCATCGTCAACAACGCCTGTCAGACCGTGCGCCGCCCGCCCGATTTCTACGAGCACATGATGGAGGGCGAGACCGCGTCGCTCCGCGACATGCCCGAGCACGCGCGCAAGCTGCTCGGCGCGTACGAGGGGCTGCGCGGCTATCACATGCTTCCCGAGGCCGAGGGCACGTCGCTCGCGCCGGCTGCGCTCGACCGCCGCATCTCCGAGATTGCTGGGCTCACGCACGCCGCGCAGCTCTCGCAGATCGCGCTCCTCCCCGAGGAGCGGCAGGCGCAGAAGGATCTCTTCCCCGAGGGGCGGCTCGATCAGGATCTACAGCAAGTCGATCTTCGCGGACGGAATTCGTGGCGACTGCTCATGGCCGAGGTGTCGAGCGTGGAGCTGCTCGAGGTGCAGCTCGTGAATGCGATCGCGCCATTTGTCATCAACGCGCGCCTCAAGCCACTCATGCTGCGTACGCCGAATCGCGACAAGCACGTAGTCAACGTCTCCGCCGTCGAGGGGCAGTTCTATCGACCCTTCAAGACTACGCGCCATCCGCACACGAACATGGCGAAGGCCGCGTTGAACATGATGACGCGCACTGCCGCGAAGGACTATTGGACGGATGGCATCCACATGAACTCCGTCGACACCGGGTGGGTGACGGACGAGGATCCCGTGGAGATCGCCGCGCGCAAGGTCGCGGAGCATCGCTTCCATCCGCCGCTCGACATCGTGGACGGCGCGGCGCGCATCGTCGATCCGATCATCTCGGGGATCAACACGGGTGAGCACATCTGGGGGAAGTTCCTGAAAGACTACGTTCCAACGGACTGGTAGCGCGCCATGAACGCAAAGAACCGCTCGCTCGGTGCGCTCGTCCTGCTGATTGGAGCGGCGCTCCTCCTTGTACAGCGGCACGAGATCGCGGCGCGAACTGGAGCGGGGCTCGCGCTACAGGGGATAGCCGTGCTCCTCATGATCTGGGCGCGTCTCACATTCGGCATGCGCAGCTTCCACGCGACCGCGAATCCTACTGAGGGCGGGCTCGTGACCAATGGACCGTACAGGTATTGGCGTCACCCGATCTACGCAGCGGTGCTCCTCTTCGTATGGACGGGCGTGCTCACGCAGGGTGGGCCGCCGGCCGTCGATGCGCTGGTGCTCGCGGGGATCGCGACGGTCATGACTGCAATTCGCATTCAGGCGGAGGAGCAGCTCCTGCTCGCATCGATGCCCGAGTACGCGGCGTACGCGACGCGCACCAAGCGACTCGTGCCTTTCGTGTTTTAGGTCGTCACCAGATCGCAGTCAGCGAGCGCTCACGGCATTTGACACGATCGCCTGTGCTCCCCATCCTCCGCTGATGGAAACCCCTCAACCGTATCCGTTCGCGCTGAATCCCGGCGAGCTGCTGCTCTGGTCCGGCGTTCCCCGGCAGGGCCTCATTATTCGAGCGGCCGATATCGGGAAGGCCACATTCGGCGTTCTCTTCCTCGGCTTCGTCATCTGGACGAGCTTGAACACCGAGCGCTACAGTCCATACGACTTTCTCGTGTGGGGGCTGCTGTACGCCGTGGGGCTGCACATTCTCGTGGGCACATACTTCTACGCGGCATGGCGTCGCAGGAGATCCTCGTATGCGGTTACGTCCGACCGCATTCTCATTCGCAACACTCCGGTGAGCCGGCACATCAAGTCGTTTCCTCTCGAGACGATGACGGACATTGGGCTCGATGAAAGCGGCGACGGCAGTGGGAATATCTGGATGGGCAGGCGGTACCTCGCGCCCGGCGTCTACGACGGTCGGGATTTCGGATCTCCCACGAATCGGCTCGGCTTCGCATCCATCCCCAACGTGCGGCAAGTCTACGATCTGCTCGTGGCGGCCAAGCAGACGAAAATCGCGCTCCTGGACGGCTCCGCGGCGAGCCCGCGATGATGCGCGCCCGCGTGGTGCCGATACTCGCCTTCATCGCGCTCGGCTGTCGCGGGGCGGAGCGGTCGCGCGCGGACTCGGCGTCCAGCGTCACCGCTGCGCACCTGGATACGGCTGCGCCTTCTTCTGTGCTGGCCCCGTCCACAGCACCCCCGCCATCGCCGGCCACGACCGTCAAGACGCAGTGGGCAGTCACCGACTCGGGCGCCGGTGCGCTCCGCATCGGCATGACGCGCGACCAGCTCGCGCTCGACCTGCACGCGCCCATCCCCAAGCACACGCGTGCGGACAGTGGTTGCGCGTATCTCGCCATTCCGGGAATCCCCGCAGGGATGCGCACGATGTGGGTGGCGGCGACGCTCGCGCGCATCGACATCGGCGCCCCCAAGCTCCCCACCGATCGCGGCGCGAAGATCGGCGACAAGCAGGCGAAGATCGAGTCGCTCTATCGCGGGCGCGTCTCGGCAATGCCCGCCAAGTACGATCCGCGCGGCAAGTATCTCGTGGTACGTCCCGTTCCGCCAGCGGATTCCTCGCGCCGCATCGTCTTCGAGACCGACAGCTCGACGCGCGTCACGCGCTATCGCGTCGGCCGCGAGCCAGAGGTCGAGTGGGTGGAGGGGTGCAGCTAAGGCGCGCTATCGCCCGCGCGGCTTCCAGCGATACCGCGTGAGCGACACGCGCCCACCGCCATTGAACACGATTCCCTCGCGCTCGAGCAGCTGCTGCTGAACGATCGTGCTTCCCGCGCCCGCGCTTCGAATGCTCACGCGCCCCTGCGCGTTGATGATGCGGTGCCACGGCAGCGCGCTGCTCGACTGGAGCGCGGCCATCGCGTATCCCACCTGGCGCGCGTGGCCCTCGAGCCCCGCGATCTCCGCGATCTGCCCGTACGTCGCGACCTTGCCACGCGGCACTCGCCGCACCGCCGCATAGATCTTCTGCCGGGTCGAGTTGGGGCTTGCGACGCTGCGTATCCTCTTGCGCGCCTTCTTCGTGGCCATCGATCGCCTTGCTCCATGAATTGTGATCGCCAGACGCGCTTCAACATACGCACCGCACGTGGCCCGATGAAGCCGGTGATACATTCCACCGTCACCTCATGAGGAGCTCTCCGCATGCTCGTACAGCGTTTCATGGAAGTCACCGCCATCGTGCTCGGCGCCGCGGCCCTCGCGCTCATCTTCGCGCCCGAGCTCGTGCTCGTGCGCTTCGCGATCGAGCCCGTGCCCGCGGCGATCCCGCTCGCGGAGCTCTACGGCGCCGCGCTCTTCGGGCTCGCGATCACTTCGTGGATCGCGCGCACCATGCTCCTCGGCGGCATCTACGGGAAGGCAGTGGTTGCCGGCGGCTTCGGTCATGCGCTGGTCGGCGTTCTTGCGCTCGTGCACGCCGTGCGCGCCTCGAGCGGCAACGCGTTTCTGTGGGGCGCATGCGTGCTGTACGGGCTGCTCGCGATTGCATTCGGTATGCTGATGTTCGGCCGAGGTCCCGCGGCGCCGAAGGCTTCGGCCTGAGCGGGGGTGTCTCCGCCGCACACTTCCGATAGTCTTCGTCACGGCGCCCGCGCGTTCGCTCGGGAGATCGGCATCGCGCTCATGGAGATGGATCATATGACATCGCGACTCGCGCACATGCTCGTCACGGCGTTTCTGGGCTCGACCCTCGTAGCTCCACTCCTCGCGGCGCCCGCGCGCGCACAGGGAGCGGATGCGCCGGCACGAGTCTCCGATCAGGAAGTCGAGTTTCGGCATGGGCTCACGCCGGAGACGTGGGCGAAGAACGCGGACGGCATGTCGAAGTGCGCCGTCGCGGCCGCCGGCGCCGCTCTCGTCGAGCAGAAGTGGGCGACCGATTCCCTCGCGGGCACGCTGTCGCTGCCGAAGGATTTTCGCGAGGAGCCAGTGAGCGCCGGCGCTGATGGCAAGCGCTGGGTCGGCGCGGACTCGAGCAGCATCGAGATCCACGGCACCCACGCGCT
>Ga0075521_10000144_pt1 | contig 16766 bp, 17 predicted proteins | sample NGEPerD_FD_74785 | JGI IMG/M metagenome (GOLD analysis project Ga0075521, IMG submission 74785) | Arctic peat soil microbial communities from the Barrow Environmental Observatory site, Barrow, Alaska, USA - NGEE PermafrostAB12-D | ecosystem: Environmental > Terrestrial > Soil > Wetlands > Peat ...
CTCCTTCTCCATCACCTACCTGACGCTGCTCTTCGTCGCCGTCGCCGCGGACACCCTGCTGCTGCGCTGAGAGTCAGCGGGCAGTGGCCAACGGTCGGGTCGCTGCTGCTGCCATCGACTCCGGCGGTGGCTCGGCGGTCGGCTCCGCGGTCGGATCCCGGTAGAGGGACGAGACCAGAGCCAGCGTGGCCAGCCAGAACAGCGTGGCCCCGAGGATGTGCAGACCGACCAGCGGGCGGGGCTGGCCGAGGAAGAACTGGGTGTAGCCGACAGTGCCCTGCGCAACGATCAGCGCGAGCAGCAGGAGGCAGCGCTTGCGGGCTCGGGGCGGCGCCTGCACCATCCGCAGCACGACCGCGAGGGCGAGCGTGACTCCGGTCAGGAACAGCACCACGTCCGAATGCAGTTGGGCGACGGACCGGACGTCGAAGGGCAGCCGGGTGACGACGCTCGCCCCCGAGTTCGGCCCGGTGCCGGTGACGACCGTGCCGAGGGTCAGGACCAGCCCCGCGGCGCCGGCCACGATCCGGCCGAGCAGCAGCACCTCGGCGCGGACCGACGGAGCGCGCGGACCGGGCGGCCGGCCAGCGCGCTGCCAGAGCACGAAGGCGTCCCACAGCAGCAGCATGGACACGAGGAAGTGGGCCATGACCAGCACCGGGGACAGGTGGAAGAGCACGGTCAGGCCGCCGAGCACGGCCTGGGCCAGAAAACCGAGGACCAGCCCCAGCGCGGGGAGGGTGAGGTCGCGGCGGCGCGGCCGGCGAAGCCAGGCGCCGAGCACGGTGGCGAGCACCGCCAGCCCGACGATCGCGCTCACCACCCGGTTACTGAACTCCACCATCGGATGCAGCGAGAACTCCGGTGTCAGCGACCCCGGCTCGCACGCCGGCCAGGTGGAGCAGCCCAGCCCCGAGGAGGTGAGCCGGACCGCGCCGCCGGTCACCACGATCGCAGTGAGCGCGACGAGTGCGACCAGGGTGATCCGGCGGTAGCCGGCTGGGCTCACTCGGGGGAGGCGCATAACGGCCCCAGTGTATTGAAGACGCGCCGGTGTACAGAGCCGGACTACTCCCAGCGGAAGGTGCTGGCCGTCGCGGTGACGAGGACAGCCGCCCACACCACGAGTACCGCGACGTCGTGGCGCGGGAGGAGCGCACCGTCGCGGAGCACGGCCCGCATCCCGTCGGCCAGCGCCGGCAGCGGCAGCCACCGCAGCAGATCCCGGACGGCGGGGGAGAAGCGGCTCAGCGGGAACAGGACGCCACCGGAGACGAGAAAGACGAACCAGATCAGATTCGCCGCCGCCAACGTGGCCTCCGCGCGCAGCGTGCCGGCGAGCAGCAGCGCGAGGGCGGAGAACACCGTCGTACCGAGCAGGACGAGCAGGACGACGGTGAAGAAGGAACCCCGCGGCGACCAGCCGAGCAGCAGCGCGACGACGCTGAGCACGGCTATCTGGCCGATTTCGAGAACCACAACCGCGGCCGTCTTCGCGGTGAGCAGCCCCCAGCGGGGCAGTGGGCTGGCGCCGAGGCGCTTGAGGACGCCGTACTGGCGTTCGAAGCCGGTGGCGATCGCCTGTCCGGTGAACGCGGTCGACATGATCGCTAAAGCCAGGATGCCCGGGGTGAAGAACGCGATTCGGGAACCGGGCACGTCGATGACGTCGACCCGGGCCAGCCCGAACAGCATGAGCACGGGAATGATCAGGGTGAGGAGCACGGACTCGCCGCGGCGCAGGGTGATCCGCAACTCCATGGCGGCCTGCGCCGTGATCATACGGGTCAGGGGTGCCCGCCCGGGCTGCGGGGTGAAGGTGCCCGGCGCGGTCGTCGTCATGTTCGCAGCCCGCGGCCGGTGAGTTCCAGAAACACGTCCTCCAGGGTCCGTTGCTCGACCTTGAGGTCGTCCGCGAGCACTCCGTGCGACGCACACCAGGCGGTGACCGAGGCCAGGAAGGCCGGGCTGATCTCACCCTCGAGCACGTAGTGGCCACTGGGCGACTCCTTGCCGATGCTGCCGACCGGCAGCGCGCTGAGCAACCGGTCGAGGTCGAGACCGCTCGGCGCACGGAAACGGAGCTGGCGCTCGGCGCCGCCCGAGGTCAGCTCGTAGGGCGAGCCGCTGGCCACCACCTGCCCGGCGTCGACGATGACCACCGCGTCCGCCAGCCGCTCCGCCTCCTCCATATAGTGCGTCGTGAGGACGACGGTGACCCCGTCCCGGCGGAGGTCCGCAATGAGGTCCCAGGTGGCGCGGCGGGCCTGCGGGTCCAGACCGGCGGTCGGCTCGTCGAGAAAAACCAGCTCGGGCCGGCCGACGATGGCCATCGCCAGGGCCAGTCGCTGCTGCTGCCCGCCGGAGAGCCGGCGAAACGTGGTGGTGGCCACCGGCGCGAGCCCCAGCTTGTCCAGCAGGTCGGCCGGGTCCAGTGGATTCGCCGCCAGGCTGGCCATCAGGCGGAGCATCTCGGCGCAGCGGGCGCCGGGGTAGATGCCGCCGGCCTGCAACATCACGCCCACCCGGGCGGTCAGCTCGCGGCCGTCGCTGCCGGGGTCGCGTCCCAGCACCCGGACGGTACCCGAGTCCGGCCGGCGGAAGCCCTCACACGTCTCGATCGTGGTGGTCTTCCCGGCCCCGTTCGGCCCCAGGACAGCCGTGACCGCACCCCTCGCGGCGTGGAAGGTCAGCCCGTTGACGGCCACCGTCGGGCCGTACCGCTTGACCAGGTCGACCACCTCGACGGCGGCCTCGGCGGTCCGGGCACTCGACATGGGGCGAGTCTAGGTTCAGGCTCGGTCGCCCCCCATTTGCACCCGGCCCGGAATTAGGTGACAATTGTGTTGTGAAAACCGAGCCCGGCATCGATCGGCGGACCCGAGACCGGGTCGTCCGCGCGCTGCTCGAGCTCGGTCCGTCCACGACAGCGGCGTTGAGCGAGCGCCTTGGCCTGACGCCGGCCGCCGTCCGCCGCCACCTCGACGCGATGCTCAGCGACGGCACAGTGCTCGCGCGGGCTCCCCGCGGCGGGTCCGGGCCGCGGGGTCGGGGCCGTCCGGCCAGGCTCTTCGCCCTCTCCGACTCCGCCCACGCCACGCTGGACAACCGCTATGACGACCTTGCCGCCGACGCCTTGCGCTTTCTCGGCGAGACCGGTGGCGCCGGTGCGGTCGTGTCCTTCGCTCGAGCCCGGATTTCCGAGCTCGAGCAACGGTACGGGCAGCGGCTGGGCGAGCAGCCGCCGCCGGCCAAGGCGCAGGCGCTCGCGGAGGCGCTGTCCGCCGACGGGTACGCCGCCAGCATCCGTCCGCTGAGAACCGCCGGCGGACCCGGCGTCCAGATCTGCCAGCACCACTGCCCGGTGCAGCACGTCGCCGAGCAGTTCCCCGAACTGTGCGACGCCGAGACCGAGGCCTTCGGCCGGCTGCTCGGCACGCATGTCCAGCGATTGGCCACCATCGCCCACGGCGACGGTGTGTGCACCACGCACGTCCCCCTTCCGGCCACGCCGGGCACCAACCCGTCCGAGAGGACCGATATATGACCACCACCGAGCTGCCCACCGCACTCGGCACCGAGCCGACGAACGTCGAGCCGGCCGGGATCGAAGGCCTGGGCCGTTACCGGTTCGGTTGGGCCGACAGCGACGATGCCGGCGCGCACGCCCGACGCGGCCTGTCCACCGCCGTCGTCGACAACATCTCCGCGCTGAAGTCGGAGCCGGCGTGGATGCTCAAGCTGCGGCGCAAGGGCCTCTCACTCTTCGAGAAGAAGCCCATGCCGACCTGGGGTGCGGACCTTTCGGGCATCGACTTCGACAACATCAAGTATTTCGTCCGCTCCACGGAGAAGCAGGCCACCAGCTGGGACGAGCTGCCGGCGGACATCAAGAACACCTACGACAAGCTGGGCATCCCGGAGGCGGAGAAGCAGCGGCTCATCGCCGGTGTCGCCGCGCAGTACGAGTCGGAAGTGGTCTACCACCAGATCCGGGAGGACCTCGAGGAGCAGGGGGTGCTCTTCCTCGACACCGACACCGCACTGCGTGAGCACGAGGAGCTGTTCCGCTCCTACTTCGGCACGGTCATCCCGGTCGGGGACAACAAGTTTGCCGCACTCAACACGGCGGTGTGGTCGGGCGGCTCTTTCATCTATGTGCCGCCGGGCGTGCACGTCGAGATTCCGCTGCAGGCCTACTTCCGGATCAACACTGAGAACATGGGTCAGTTCGAGCGGACGCTGATCATCGCGGACGAGGACTCCTCCGTGCACTACGTGGAGGGCTGCACCGCACCCGTCTACTCCAGCGACTCCCTGCACAGCGCGGTCGTGGAGATCGTCGTGAAGCGCAACGCCCGGGTGCGGTACACCACGATCCAGAACTGGTCGAACAACGTCTACAACCTGGTCACCAAGCGGGCGGCCTGCCACGAGGGCGCGACCATGGAATGGATCGACGGCAACATCGGCTCCAAGGTCACCATGAAGTACCCGGCCGTCTGGCTGCTCGGTCCGTACGCCAAGGGGGAGACCCTCTCGGTCGCCTTCGCCGGCGTGGGCCAGCACCAGGATGCCGGCTCGAAGATGGTGCACGCGGCGCCGCACACGTCCTCGACGATCATCTCCAAGTCCGTGGCCCGAGGCGGGGGTCGCACCTCCTACCGCGGGCTCGTGCAGGTGCAGGAGGGCGCCCACCACTCCCGCTCGACGGTGAAGTGTGACGCGCTGCTGGTGGATTCGATCAGCCGCTCGGACACCTACCCCTACGTCGACGTCCGGGAGGACGACGTCGCCATGGGCCACGAGGCGACCGTATCCAAGGTCAGTGACGATCAGCTCTTCTACCTGAGGAGCCGCGGTCTGTCCGAGGACGAGGCGATGGCGATGATCGTCCGTGGCTTCGTCGAGCCGATCGCCCGCGAGTTGCCGATGGAGTACGCACTCGAGCTCAACCGCCTGATCGAGCTGCAGATGGAAGGAGCGGTCGGCTAGATGGCGGAGCGCCCCACGTCTGCACAGTCCGAACCACCGTCCGCCGGTCCCGCTGCCGGCTCTCCGTCGGGGATCGCCGGCGGGATCGAGGCCGGTACGTCGCTGCCGGGGGAGCGGTTGAGCGGGCCCGGCACCCGCGGCGGCGTCGACGCCCGACCGGCTCCGGTCGCCTCCTTCGACGTCGTGGACTTCCCGGTGCCCACCGGCCGGGAGGAGGACTGGCGGTTCACCCCGTTGGACCGCCTCGGCGGCCTGCTCGGGGACGTACCGGCGGACGGCAACGTCGAGGTGTCCTGGACCGGCGAGGCCGCGGTGGAGCGGGTGTCGCGGGACGACGCCCGGGTCGGGTCAGCCTTCATCCCCCGCGACCGGGCGTCGGCGATCGCCTTCGCCCGCTCCGAGAAGCCGCTGGTGATCTCGGTGCCCGCGGAGGCGGAGGGCATCACCTGCACGGTCACGCTGCGCGGCAACGGCGGGGTCGCCTACGACCACCTCGTCGTCGACATCGGCCCGCTGGCCACTGCCACCGTCGTGCTCGACCACGTCGGTTCGGCCACTTTCGGTGCCAACGTCGAGGTGCTCGTCGGTGACGGTGCCGCGCTCACTCTGGTGAGCCTGCAGGACTGGGCCGACGACGCGGTGCATGCCGGTCACCACGCGGTGCGCCTCGGCCGGGACGCGAGGGTCCGGGGGATCCACGTCACTCTCGGCGGTGACCTGGTCCGGCTGCTGCCGCGGGTCGACTTCACCGGGCCGGGCGGCGATGTCGAGCTCCTCGGGCTGGCGTTCGCCGATGCCGGCCAGCACCTTGAGCACCGACTGCTCGTCGAGCACGCCGTGCCGCACTGCCGGAGCCGGGTGACCTACAAGGGCGCCCTGCAGGGCGAGGGCGCGCACACCGTCTGGATAGGCGATGTCATCATCCGGCACGCCGCGATCGGCACCGACACCTATGAGCTGAACCGCAACCTGCTGCTCACCGACGGCGCCCGCGCCGACTCGGTGCCCAACCTGGAGATCGAGACCGGCGAGGTGACCGGTGCCGGACACGCCAGCGCCACCGGCCGCTTCGACGACGAGCAGCTGTTCTACCTGCAGTCGCGGGGCATCCCGGCCGACGTCGCCCGACGGCTCGTCGTCCGCGGTTTCTTCGCCGACGTGATCAGCCGCATCGAGGTACCGGAGTTGCGCGACCGGCTCACCGCCGCCATCGAGGCCGAGCTGGAGCAGGTGGGCGGATGAGTGACTACCTCCGCGCCTGCGCGGCCGCCGACGTGCCGGAGGAGGGCGCGCTGCGGGTGATGCTCGACGGCCGCCCGGTGTGCATCGCGCGTAGCGAGGGTGAGTATTTCGCGCTCCGCGACGTCTGCTCCCACGCCGAGGTGCCGCTGTCCGAAGGCGAGGTGGAGGAGGGCACGATCGAGTGCTGGTTGCACGGCTCGCGTTTTGACCTCCGCACCGGCCGGCCCACCGGGCTGCCCGCCACGAAGCCGGTGCCCATCTACCCCATCAAGATCGACGGCGACGATCTCCTCGTCAGCCTCAAGGAGTCCTGACCCGAATGGCCACCCTGGAAGTGCACGACCTGTGCGTCAGCGTCGAGGACACCGAGATCCTGCGCGGTGTCGATCTCACCGTCAAGCAGGGTGAGACGCACGCCCTCATGGGCCCGAACGGATCCGGCAAGTCGACGCTGGCGTACTCGATTGCCGGGCACCCGAAATACACCGTCACCAGCGGGAGCGTCACCCTCGACGGTGAGGACGTGCTGGCGATGACCGTCGATGAACGTGCCCGCGCCGGCCTCTTCCTCGCCATGCAGTACCCGGTGGAGATCCCCGGGGTCTCCGTGTCGAACTTCCTGCGGGCGGCCGCGACCGCCGTCCGCGGCGAGGCGCCGAAGCTGCGTACATGGGTGAAGGAGGTCAAGCAGGCCATGGAACGCCTGCAGGTCGACCCGACCTTCGCCGAGCGCAACGTCAACGAGGGCTTCTCCGGCGGGGAGAAGAAGCGCCACGAGATCCTTCAGCTCGAGTTGCTCAAGCCGAAGATCGCGATCCTCGACGAGACCGACTCGGGCCTCGACATCGACGCCCTCAAGGTCGTGGCCGATGGCGTCAACAGGTTCGGCGCCGCGGGCACCACGGGCACGCTGCTCATCACGCATTACACCCGCATCCTGCGCTACATCCAGCCTGACCATGTGCACGTGTTCGTCGCCGGTCGGGTCGTCGCCGAGGGCGGGCCGGAGCTCGCCGACTCCCTGGAGGCCGAGGGGTACGACCGGTGGGTCCGTCCTGATGCCGCGGTCGCTGCGGGAGCGGACTCGTGACCGCCTCCCCGGCCACGGTGGCCACCGCGCCGGCGGATCGACGCACCGCCAGCGGCCTCGGCCCTTCGCCGGAGGTGCCGCCGCTGGATGTGGTCCGACTGCGCATGGACTTCCCGATCCTGTCCCGGCGGGTGCACGACGACCGCGCTCTGGTCTACCTCGACAACGCGGCGACCTCACAGAAGCCCACCGCCGTCCTGGAGGCGATGCGGGACTACTACGAGTTGCACAACGCCGCCGCGCACCGGGGCGTCCACGTCCTCGCCGAGGAGGCGACCGACATCTACGAGGGCGCCCGGGACAAGGTGGCCGCCTTCCTGCACGCCCCCGACCGGCGGGAGATCGTCTTCACCAAGAACGCCACCGAGTCGATCAATCTCGTCGCCTACGCCCTTGGCAACGCCGGTCGGCTCGGTCCGGGGGATGAGATCCTCATCACGCAGATGGAGCACCACTCCAACCTCGTGCCCTGGCAGCTGTTGTCCCAGCGCACCGGCGCGACGCTGCGGTGGATCCCGGTCACACTCGCCGGCCGGCTCCAGCTCGATGACCTGGACGCGCTGCTCACCGAACGCACCCGCATCGTGGCCTTCGTCCACCAGTCCAACATCCTCGGCACGGTCAACCCGGTCGACGTGATCGTCCGGCGAGCCCGGGAGGTCGGCGCGCTCGTCCTGCTCGACGCCTGCCAGTCGGTGCCGCACCAGCCGATCGACGTGCAGGCGCTGGACGTGGACTTCCTCGCCTTCTCCGGCCACAAGATGTGCGGGCCGACCGGTATCGGCGTGCTGTGGGGACGGTATGACCTCCTTGCCGCCCTGCCACCCTTCCTGTCCGGCGGATCCATGATCGCTGAAGTGACGATGGAGGTGTCCACCTACGCCGACCCGCCGCAGCGGTTCGAGGCCGGCGTACCCATGATCGCCGAGGCCGCCGGGCTCGGCGCGGCGGTGGACTACCTCACCGACATCGGTATGCCCGCGATCGCCGAACACGAGCGTCAGCTCACCGCGTACGCGCTGCGCAGCCTGGCCGCTGTCGACCGGCTGCGGATCATCGGACCGGCGACGTCGGACGATCGCGGCGGCGCGATCTCTTTCGTCATCGACGGCATCCACCCGCACGATGTCGGCCAACTGCTCGACGAGCGCGGGGTTGCGGTCCGGGTCGGGCACCACTGCGTACGTCCGGTGTGCCAGCTCTTCGGCGTGCCGGCGACCACCCGGGCCTCGTTCTACCTCTACACCACCCCGGGCGAGATCGACGCGCTGGTCGAGGGTGTCGAGCGGGCGAAGCGGTTCTTCGGCTGATGCAGACTGATTCGATGTACCAGGAGATCATCCTGGACCACTATCGGCACCCGCACCACAAGGGCCTGCGGGAGCCGTACGACGCCGAGGTCCACCACCTCAACCCCACCTGCGGGGACGAGGTGACGTTGCGGGTCGCCCTGGACGGCGACACTGTCCGCGACGTGTCCTACGACGGCCAGGGGTGTTCGATCTCCCAGGCGTCCGCCTCGGTGATGACCGACCTCGTCGTCGGCGCGCCGATCGAGACCGCGCTGGAACGCGCGGAGGCGTTCCTCAGCCTCATGCAGTCCCGGGGGGCGGGCGAGCCCGACGAGGAGCTGCTCGACGACGCCGTCGCCTTCGCCGGCGTGTCCCGCTACCCGGCCCGGGTGAAGTGCGCGCTGCTGGGCTGGATGGCCTGGAAGGACGCAACGGCGCAGGCCGTCGCCCAGCGGGATTCGGTTACAGTTGCCACGAAGGAGTCCCCGTCATGACCGAAACCGCCGCGAAGGCCAACCTGGACGATGTCCAGGAGGCGCTCTACGACGTCGTCGACCCCGAACTGGGCATCAACGTCGTCGACCTTGGATTGATCTACGGCATTGCCGTCGGCGAGGACAACGTCGCCACCATCGACATGACACTCACCTCGGCGGCCTGCCCGCTCACCGACGTCATCGAGGAGCAGACCGGGCAGGCGTTGACCGGCATCGTCAGCGACTTCCGGATCAACTGGGTCTGGATGCCGCCGTGGGGGCCGGACAAGATCACCGATGAGGGTCGCGAGCAACTCCGGGCGCTGGGCTTCAACGTCTGACGGACCGGTCAGCCGCGGACCGCCAAGCAGGCGCGCCCCGCAGTGTCGCTGCCGACGGCCCGGGCGCACGGGCAGGTGCTCGAGATCGTGGTCGACACTGCGGAGAAGTGCCCGTACACCTTTCGCCATGCAGGCCAGTACTAGCCGCGCAAGGGGCTCGCCTGTCAGCCGCGGGCACGCCGGGCGATTCCGGCCCCGGCCAAGGCGACGGCGCCCATCGCGAGATCGACGACCACGATGCCGGCGAGGGTGTGGCCGCCGGCCCGAGCCGCGGTGACGACAGCGCCGCCGAGTGCGATGGCGGTCGCGCTGCCCACGGCGTCGGAGATCTGCAGCGAGGCGGCGTTGCCGCCCTGTTCAGACTCCGCCGAGCGGGCCAGGACGATGATCGAGACAGCTGGCATCGCGAGTCCCATACCGGCTCCGGCGATCATCCACGGCGGCACCGCGGCCCACGCCGGCACCGCCGGAAGCGTGACCGTCGCCACGCCGGCAACCCCCACACCGACCAACACGAATCCGAGTTGCAGCAGCCGTTCCCGGTCCCGGGCGCCGACGCGACCCTGGAGCCAGGACCCGGTCGCCCAGCCGAACGCGCCGAAGGTCAGCGGGAGTCCGGCCACCGTCGGTCGGGCGCCGTGCGCCGTGACCAGCGTGAGCGGCAGGAACGCCTCGGCCCCGAAGAAGGCTGCGGCGAACAGGCCACGGCAGGCGATGGCGGCCGGCAACCCGGGACGCAGGGTCAGCGTGCCGGCGGGGAGCAGCCGGCGCAGCGGCAAGGCGAGCAGGGCCAACCCGGCCGCGGCCAGCAGGAGCCGGGGCGGCGTCACCCGGGTACCCACCAGTTGGACGAGCGCCACCCCGATCGCCAGCAGCAGCGCGGCGGTAGCCGGGGCGCGTCGCCCACTGGACGGCGCTGGGGGCAACCCGCGCAGGGCCGGCACGATAAGCAGGAGCCCCAGCACGATGAACGGGGGCAGTCCGAGGTAGACCCACCGCCAACCGATGCCTTCGGTGATGGCGCCGGCGATGGACGGTCCGACCAGCGCCGGCAGCACCCACGCCGCGGACATGACGGCGAACACTCGTGGCCGCAGTGCCGGGTCGTAGACCCTCGCGATGAGTACGTAGATGGCCACGATCACCGCACCGGCGCCGTAGCCGCTGACCGCCCGGCCGACGATGAAGATCGGCATGGTGGCGGCCAGGCCGGAGGTCACCAGACCCAGTGCGAAGGCCGCGAGACCGGGGAGCAGCACCGGAGCGGGGCCCCGCCGGTCCGCGCGCGCACCGCCGTCGACCATGCTGATGATGCTGGCCACGAGGAAGCCGGTGAAACCGAAGCTGTAGAGGCCGAGCCCGTCGAGGGCACGGGCGGTGGTCGGCATGACGGTGGCCACGGCGAGTGCCTCGAAGGCGATCAGCGTGACCACCAGGAGCAAGCCGATCGTCGGCAGTCGGCGTGAGCCGGAGAACAGCCGCGGCGCCGCAGGCGACAGCGTGGCGGGCGGCATGGTGGCGGCAAGCGATCCGGCGCAGGACTTGTTCCGGCGGCGGACCGGGCGGCGTCGCTAGACTGGACAGCGTGCTGTTGCTCGACTGAGGACGCTGTCCGCCGCCGCCCCATGCCTGGGTCGTCGGCCACCGCAGCCTGTCCACGTCGAGCCCGAGAGCCTTCCGTCATGTTGACCTGTACCGATCTTGAGTTGCGCGCCGGCGCTCGCCTGCTGCTGGAGCACGCCACGTTCCGGGTGGGCCCCGGTGACCGGGTGGGGCTCGTCGGCCGCAACGGTGCTGGCAAGACGACCCTGACCCGGGTGCTGGCCGGCGACACCGCGGCCGCCGCAGGGTCGGTCAGCCGGACTGGAGATGTCGGGTATCTGCCGCAGGATCCGCGTACGGGCGACCTGCACGTCCTCGCGCGGGACCGCATTCTCTCCGCCCGCGGCCTGGATGTGCTGGTCCGCGAGATGCGCCTGGCTGAGGAGCGCATGGCCACTGGCGGCGGCGACGAGCGGGGGATCCGCCGCTACGCCGGCCTGGAGGAGCGCTTTCAGGCCCTCGGCGGGTATGCCGCGGAAGCGGAAGCGGCCCGGATCGCCTCCAGCCTCGGTTTGCCCGAGCGGGTCCTGACCCAGCCGATCGGGACGCTGTCCGGCGGTCAGCGGCGACGGGTCGAGTTGGCTCGCATCCTCTACAGCGGCGCCGAGACGCTCCTGCTCGACGAGCCGACCAACCACCTCGACGCCGACTCCATCGGGTGGCTGCGGGACTTCCTGCGGACCCACCGGGGAGGTCTGGTCGTTATCAGCCACGACACCGACCTGTTGGCGGCGACGGTCAACCGCGTCCTGCACCTCGACGCCAACCGGTGCGCGCTCGATGTGTACAACGTCGGCTGGAAGGCCTACCTCGCCCAACGCGAGACGGACGAGCGTCGTCGGCGCCGGGAACGGGCGAACGCGGAGAAGCAGGCGGCCGCACTGCACTCCCAGGCGGATCGGATGCGCTACAAGGCGACGAAGGCCAAGGCGGCGCAGAACATGGACCGCCGCGCGGCCCGGTTGCTCAGCGGCCTGGAAGCCACCCGCGTCAACGACCGGGTGGCGAAGCTGCGGTTCCCGCAGCCCGCGCCCTGTGGTCGTACGCCGCTCACCGCCGAGGGACTGTCGAAGTCCTACGGCTCCGAGGAGGTCTTCACCGATGTCGACCTGGCCGTCGACCGAGGCAGCCGGGTCGTCATCCTCGGGCTGAACGGCGCCGGGAAGACGACCCTGTTGCGCCTGCTCGGCGGCCTCGAACAACCCGACACGGGCGAGGTCATGCCAGGTCACGGACTGCGTCTGGGGTACTACGCGCAGGAGCACGAGACGCTCGATCCGGCGGCCTCCGTCCTCAACAACGTGCGTGCAGCCGCGCCCGCCACGAGTGAGCCCGAGTTGCGCCGGGTGCTCGGCGCGTTCCTGTTTTCCGGCGAGGTGGCCGACCAGCTCGCCGGCACGCTGTCTGGCGGGGAGAAGACCCGCCTGGCGCTGGCCCGGCTCGTGGTCTCCAGCGCCAACGTGCTCCTGCTCGACGAGCCGACGAACAACCTCGACCCGGCCAGCCGCGAACAGGTCCTGACCGCCCTGACCGCCTACACCGGAGCCGTCGTCCTCGTCACCCACGACGAGGGCGCGGTGGATGCTCTGGCCCCCGAGCGGGTCATCCTGCTCCCCGACGGCGTGGAGGACACCTGGAGTCCCGACCTGGCCGACCTCGTCGCGCTCGCCTGAGCCGCCGGCCGGCCCTCACCAGGCCGTGCGCAGCACCGCCTGCAAGATGACAGCCGTGGCCGCGCCGACCGCGATAAGCAGCACCGGGGACGCGACGGCTCCGCGCGGGGCGGGACCCGGTTCCGGGGCGACCGCAGCTACCAGCAGCCAGGGGAAGAACGGCAGGAAGGACCTCTCCACCTCGCCGCGGGAGAGCCCCGAGACGATGGCGAAGAGCACCGCCAGGGCGGCTCCGACGAGAAACGGCCAGCCGGGTGTAAGACGGATCTTGCGAGCGGCCGGCACGATCGTCGGTCCGGCGGCGATGAGCACGAGCAGCACGTCGAGCATGGCCCACAGCGCCCACGACCGGTGCGGCCCGACCCGGAGTGAGAAGTCCGCCTGCGCTGCGGTCAACCCGTCCGGCCAGACGAAGCCGGCCATCCTCGCCAGCCCGACCGGCACCAGGGACGCGGCCCCGCTGACCACGTTGAGCAGTGGACGGCGACGGACGAAATACACGACCAGGATCGAAGTGCCCAGCCAGGCGACGCTGTAGGAGAACAATGCGCCGACCCCGATGAGCAGGCCGGCCGCCGCCGCCCACCACGGTGAGCGGCGAGGTTCGCTGCCCAGCACTCCACAGGCGACGGCCGCCGCGCAGATGGTGAGCGTCACCGCGTCGAGACTCACCGCGAGCCAGACTGCGTACGGTGCCAGCGCCAGCACCGGCACCAGCGCTCGTGCAGCTGGCTCGTGGCAGAGCGAGCGTACCGCGACCGCGACCAGCGGCACGGACAGGGCGCCGACCGCGGTGATGAGCACGCCGAGTACCTCCGGACTGTGCAGCCCGAGCCGGCCGAGGGCCCACAGCAGCAATACCGCGCCGGGTGGATGCTGGCGGCTGTCGATCGACAGGGTCGGCGCCGCGGAGACGTACCGGCGGAGGAAGCCGATCGGGTCGTTGCCGACCATGGGCACGTCGTGCAGGTAGCTGCGGGGCAGGTCCAGCGGCTGGGCCAACCCGTTGCCACCGTCCACCAACGCCAGGGCGATCGCCCAGCTGAAGGCGAGCAGAAAGCCGGCGAGCAGCACGGCGCGCCACGGCAGGCGCTGCCCGATGCCGCGGTTGATGGCGAGCAGGGCCCCGATGGCGATGACCGGCGCGAGCAGTGAGCCCAGGTCGAGCTTGAGCCGGTAGCGACCGGTGAACGGCGGGCTGGCCACCCCGACCCGGGCGCCGACGCGGACGGCCAGCACGGTGAGTCCCAACCCGAGAGCCACCAGGCCGGCCCACAAGGCGAGGTCCCGCGCCGAGGAGGATCGCCACGACGGCTGTGAGTCGGGGTGCTGTGCGAACCGCAGGGAGGGCCTCAAGAAGGGCCTCAAGAAGGGCATGGAGAACGGTAGCGTTCCCCCACCCGGAACCTCGAAGTGAGTTGATATTGCCTTTGCGTGGGTACGTCCGGCTAGAATGATCACCCACCGGAGGAACGTCAGCGCCGGAGACGCGGAGGATATGACGTGGCCGATCTCAAGAAGGGCAGCCGGGTGACCGGCGCCGAGCGCGACAAGCTTGCAACCGACCTCAAGAAGCGGTACGACGGCGGCGAGAGCATCCGGTCGCTGGCCGAGTCTTCCGGTCGCTCCTACGGATTCGTCCATCGGATCCTGTCCGAGTCCGGCACCACGCTGCGTGGCCGGGGCGGCGCCACCCGTGGTGCGCGCGCCGAGGCGAAGGCGAAGTCCGCCTAGGTGCCCTCAACCGTGCCCGTCCCCGACATTTCGCCGGGGCGGTTGGCTGCGGCTGGCCTCCGGTTGGAGATCACCGACGCGACGGCCACGGTGACGCTGGCCAGACCGGAGCGGCGCAACGCGCAGACCCCCCAGATGTGGGCCGCCCTGGCCGACATCGGCCGGGCCCTGCCCGGCAGCGTTCGGGTCGTCGTACTCCGTGGCGAGGGCGAGTCGTTCTCGGCCGGGCTAGATCTGGCGATGTTCAGCCCGCAGGGGCTGCCCGGCGTTGCCTCGCTTCCCGACACGGCCGCGATGCCGGAAGAGGCGGCACTCGAGCTCATCGGCGGATACCAGGCCGCGTTCACCTGGTGGCGGCGGGCGGACGTGGTGAGCATCGCCGCCGTGCAGGGCCATGCCGTGGGCGCCGGTTTCCAGCTGGCCCTGGCGACCGATCTGCGGGTGTTGGCCGACAACGCGGCGCTGACGATGGCCGAGACCAGCCGAGGGCTCGTGCCTGATCTCGGCGGCACCCGCCTGCTGGTCGAACTGGTCGGCTACCCGCGTGCACTGGAGATCTGTGCCTCGGGCCGGCGGGTCCGGGCCGCCGAGGCCGCAACTCTGGGCCTGGCCGAGGTGGTTGTGCCGGCGGCGGTCCTGGACGCGTCCGTGGCCGACCTGGTGGCCGCGCTGCTGGCGCCGCCGCGCAACGCCGTGATCGAGACGAAAGCGTTGCTACGGGATGCGCTGCGGCACTCACCGACCGAGCAGCTGGCCGCCGAGCGGGAGGCACAGGTGCGCCGGTTGCGTGATCTGGCCGGCGTCGGCGAATGACCGGGGAGCTGTCTCCGGCTGATGATGGGGAGGACCTGTGGACCTGAGGCTCAGCCTGGAGCACGAGGCGGTGCGAGCGGCGGTGCGCAGCTGGGTCGCCGATGTGGTGATCCCATCGGCGATCGCCAACGACCGTGCCGAGCGCTTCCCGGTCGAGGCGCTCGCCGGTTTACGCGCCGATGGCTGGCTCGGGCTGACCATCGCGGAGGAGTACGGCGGCGCTGCTGCCGATCCGCTGTCCTACGCCCTGGTCATCGAGGAACTCGGTCGGGGCGACGCCAATGTCCGCTCTATCGTGTCGGTGCATCTTGGCCTGGTCGCCTCTGCCATCGCGCGCTGGGGGACCGCCGAGCAGCGGCGATCCTGGTTGCCCCGGATGGCCACGGGGGAGGTGCTCGGCTGCTTCGGTCTCACCGAACCGGACCACGGCAGTGACCCGGCGTCGCTGTCCTCTCGCGCGGAGCGGGTGGCCGGCGGCGGGTACCGGATCACCGGCCGCAAGATCTTCATTACGAACGCCACGATCGCGGGCGTGGCGTTGGTGATGGCCCGCACCGGCGGCCCAGGCGCCCGCGGGGTCTCCGCCTTTCTCGTGCCGACCGCCGCGCCGGGGTTCTCCACGGTGCCCCTGCACGGCAAGTTGGGCCTGCGGTCCTGCGACACCGGCGAACTCGTCCTCGACGGCGTCGATGTCGGACCCGAAGCGCTGCTCGGCGGGGCGGAGGGGACCGGCATCAAGGTCGCGCTCTCCTCCCTCGACGACGGCCGGATCTCCCTCGCCGCCTCCTGTACGGGGATCGCGCAACGCGCGCTCGAGGAGATGGTCGGCTATGCCGGCCAACGCACCCAGTTCGGCCGACCCATCGCCGGCCACCAGCTGGTCCAGGAGTTGATCGCCGACGCGGCGCTCGACGTGGACTGCGCCCGCCTCCTCACCTGGGCGGCAGTGGACCTCAAGGCCCGAGGTGAGTCGTACACACTCGCCGCCTCGAAGGCGAAGCTCTACGCCTCTGAGGCCTCGGTCCGGGCCGCCAACAACTGTGTCCAGGTGCACGGCGGGTACGGTTACATCGACGACTACGTCGCCGGCAAGTTGTTGCGGGATGCGCGGGTGACCACGCTGTATGAAGGAACGACCCAGGTGCAGAAGCTGCTCATCGGCCGCGCACTGACGGGCATCTCGGCATTCACCTGACGAGTGAAGCGCGGCCTACCCTCCGGAGTTCTCGACCCGCTCATCAGACGCGAGAGAGAGTTGAGAAGTCAGCTGTCTCTGCACTCTCCGGATGCTTCCAAGTTTGCGTATCTTCTCGACAGTCATGGCCACCCCGACGCCGCCTACGACGGCAGCGGCGGCGCCGGCGACGGCCAGCGGGCCGCCTACGGTGATGCCGGCAACGCCGAGGAGCACTGTGCCAGTGGAGGTAGCCAGTTCACGCTTGGGGTGGTAAGTCAATGTATGGCCATCCCTCTTGTTATCCCTTTTGTCCCCCTATGAACCTACGATC
>Ga0075521_10000147_pt1 | contig 16640 bp, 17 predicted proteins | sample NGEPerD_FD_74785 | JGI IMG/M metagenome (GOLD analysis project Ga0075521, IMG submission 74785) | Arctic peat soil microbial communities from the Barrow Environmental Observatory site, Barrow, Alaska, USA - NGEE PermafrostAB12-D | ecosystem: Environmental > Terrestrial > Soil > Wetlands > Peat ...
CGAGCGGGTCGGTCGGCTCCCGTTGTCCGGCGCGCACGACCGAATGCTCGCCAGTGTGCTTGAGCACCCCTTCGACGCCCGAGTCCTGGATTGCCTGACGGAACGGCGCGATTTGACTCCAATAAGACGGTTCAATCGTGATTGTGGTATCGGCGCCGATTTGTCCCTCCGGCAGCACGACGAGCCCGTCCTGCGCGAGGCGCGGGAGCACGGTGCGCGTGAGATGCTCGCGCACCTCGTCGAGCCCCAGGCGGCCGGCCTCGCGATCGGCGTCGCGCCCCTCATCGCGGACCATGCCGAGGTAGTCGTTGCGATACTGGATGGCGATGTCGTTGAAGTTGACGTCGCCGTTGTCGCGCGCCGCGCAGACGAGCGCGTGGAGCGCCATCGCGGTCCAGCGGTCGCCGCGCGCATGCTCCTCGATGAAGCGCTGCACGGGAAGCGGAAGCTGGCGCTCGATCACGGGCGCCTCGAGGAGCTTCGAGTCGATCGTTGCGAGTCCTGCTTGCGCGTCGTGAGCGTGTCCGCCTTTCCCGGCACCTGCGGCTCGAGATAGACGCCCTCCGCCTTGTCAACGATGTCGACGACCTGCACGAGGCGGTTCGCGAAGGCGATGGAGATGTCGCGCCCCTTCACGTAGTTGATCGCGGGGCCCACGACGCCGCTGTCCTTGGCGGCGAGCTGGTAGAAGGACTGCGCGCTCCCCTGCGCGATGAGCTGACGCATCTGCGGCTGGCTCGATGTGTCGCCGGGCGCCTGCGCACTGTCGAAGTGCGCAGTGATGGTGTCGCCGCGCATCCAGTCCTTCTCCTTCGTGTGGAGCTTCGCGGTGTCGGGGAGGCTCTGCGCGTACGCCTTCCGCACCGCGCGGATCTCGCGCGTGCGCTGGCCGGGCATGCGCAGATCGATCGAGTCGGAGAGCACATCGTAGATGGGGTTCACCGCGTGCGCGCGCGACTTCCCCCATGCGTAGGCGCGCTGCATGAGCCCCGCGTCCATCCGAAAGTCAATCGTGTCCGCGGTCATCGTCGCGCTGTCGCTGATGCTCTTCGCCTTTCCCTTCGACAGCACGCGCTGCAGCGCGTGATTCGAGCCGAAGAGATCGATCACCTCGCCGTAGAGCGTGAACTGCTTCTTTCCGCGTGAGACGATCTTCGGTGACTTCATGAGCCGCGCGAACTGCGTCTGGCTGTTCATCGTCGCGGTGTCGCCGGTCGCGATCACGTCCGTGCGCGTGATGACGACGTCCTTCGACGCGTAGACGAGACTGTCGCCATCCATCACGACGGTGTTGGCGACGACGACCGTGGGCTCGGATGGCTTGCCGGTCGAGTCCTTCTCGATGACGTTGATCGTCGGGCGCCCCGGCGCGATCATGTGCGCGACCGGCCGAATCTTCGGCGCCGCGCGATAGTACTCGACGCGCGGACCGACGAGCGTCGTTCCGCTCGGCAGCAGCGTGTGGACGTTCCCTTCGGAGAGCAGGTGCTCGTCGATGAGGTAGTACGTCGCGACATCTGAGTCCATCGTGATGCGCGGCTCGGTGTAGTGCACGTGGCCGACGAGATGCCACATGTGCAGATCGCCGAACCACTCGGCGCTATCGGCGATCAGCGTGATCTGCTGCAGCGGGCAGTGCCCCGTGATCCCGCCGCCGACGAAGTTGTTGTATTCGCCGCTGGGCAGCTTCGCCGAGGTGAAGTGCGTCGAGTCGGAGTTCGGGGTGAGAAGGAGATCGCACTGGCCGCTGGGCGCGGTGCCGGTGGGAAGCGTGGAGACGGGCGTCGGTGAGCCGGGGAGCGCGGGCGGCTGCGCGGGCTGTTGCGCGGGCTGTTGCGCGGCGAGCGCGGGCGCAAGCAGCGCACCCCACGCGATGCGGGTGGCGAGCGAGCGAAGTGCGTTGCGCATCAGTGCTGCTGCTGCCCCGGAAGCGGGAGCGGGCCCTGGCCGCTCAGCACGCGCTTCACCTGGATGTTGATGAGATTCGGATCGGAGATGAAGCCGATGCCGCGCAGCTCGCGCGTGGGCTCGGTCATCACGAACGAGCTGTCGCTTGAGATCTCGTTCGTCCCCTGATTGTAGTGCAGCTGCTCGGTCGTGAGGCGCTTGCCATCGGTCGTGACGACGAGAACGTTTTTGCGCGCCTCCATCGTCGAACGAGCGGTGACGTACGTTCCCTCTTTCGACGTGAGCACGGCAGTCTGCGCGCCGGTGTTATTGAAGAAGGTCGTCTTCTCGTTGCGCATCTCGATGCGCGAGTTGCCATCGAAGAAGTAGCCGGTGTCGGCCTGCAGCTGTGCCTTGAGCAGCCCCTTGTCGGTGATGAAGGTGCTGATGCCGAACATCACCTGGTCGGCCGAATCAGCGAGCGGGTTGCGCGCCGCGATCGGCGGCTTGGTTCCTTCCTGGCACGCGGCGAGCGCCGCGACGCCTGCGGCGGCGGCGAGCACGAGCAGGCGCCTCACAGAATGCCCGCGCGCATGAGATCGTGCAGGTGGATCATCCCAACGAGCCGCTCGCGCGAATCGACGACGGGGAGCGCCATGATCCCGTGCTGCTCCATGCGATACGCGCCAGCGCTCGCGAGCTCGTCGTCGCGCACCGTCTTCGGCGTCGGATTCATCACCTGCGAGACCGGGACGGAGAGAAAGTCGTCACCGCGCTCCATCAGCCGCGTGAGATCGCCCGCGGTGATGACGCCGAGCACGCGCTTCACGTCGTCGACGATCGCGACGGTGCCGCGGCGCTTCGCGAGTAGCACCACTGCCTCGCGCATCTCGGCGGTGACCGGAAGCGTGGGGAGCTCCTCCTTCACCATGAGATCGCTCACGCGCGTGACGAGCTTGCGACCGAGCGAGCCGCCAGGGTGCAAGCGCGCGAAGTCCTCGCGGCGGAAGCCCTTCGCGGACAGGAGCGCGACCGCGAGCGCGTCGCCGAGGGCGAGCGCCACAGTGGTGCTCGTCGTGGGCGCGTCGGTGGTCGGACATGCTTCGTCGACGACGCTTGCATCGAGGAACACGTCCGCCTGCCGAGCGAGAAACGAGTCGACGGCGCCGGTGATCACGATCATGGGTACACCGAAGCGCTTGAGCTGCTCCGCCAGCGGCGTCAGCTCGTCGGTCTCGCCGCTCTTCGAGATGAAGAGCGCAACGTCCGATGGTCCGACGAGCCCGAGGTCGCCGTGCATTGCCTCGGTGGGGTGCAGAAAATTTGCGGGCGTTCCGGTCGAGCGGAACGTCGCGGCGACCTTCTGCCCGATCAGCCCCGACTTGCCCACGCCGCTCACGATCACCTGCCCTTCCGCCGCGGCGAGCAGATTCACCGCGCTCGCGAAGCTCTCATCGATGCGCGCGCCGAGCGCGGCAAGCGCGTCGCGTTCCATCCGGATCACGGTGCGCCCGCGCTCGATGATCTCGGCGGAGTTCACCGCAGCACCTCGAGCTTCGTGTCGATGCGCTCGACGAGATAGTCGGAGACCACGCGCTCCCAGTCGCCGCGCGCCTTGAGCAGCATCTCGGCGAACTCGCGAACGGCGCCGTAGCCGCCCGTGCGCTTGAGCTGCACGCTGCACAGCTCGCGAATCTCCGGCACCGCGTTCCCGACGGCAACTGGGAGCCCGACCACGCGTAGCACTGGATGATCGGGAAAGTCGTCGCCGACGAAAGCGGCGTCTTCCGGCTTGATCTCGTAGCGCTCGAGCATGCGGAGCAGCGCGGGAAGCTTGCGCGCCTGGCCATCCTGAATCAGATCGTCGACCTCGAGCTCGGCGGCGCGCAGCCGCACGCTCTCGGACACGCGCCCGGTGATGATCACCACCTTGATCCCCGATGCGCGCATGAACTTGATGCCGAGTCCATCTTGAATGTCGTAGCGCTTGAACTCCTGCGGCATCCCGCCGACATCGCCGAGATAGATGCCGCCGTCAGTGAGCACGCCGTCGACATCGAGGCCGACGAGCTTGATCCGTTTGGCGAGCGCGCCGTTGATCACGTGCGACACAGCTGCCAGAGCTCGACGGCGCGATCGATCACGGCGCCAACGTCCTCGAGGCGCAGCATGTTCGGCCCGTCGCTCGGCGCGTGGTCGGGATCGGGGTGCGTCTCGAGGAACAGGCCATCCGCTCCGGCGGCGACCGCCGCGTAGGTGAGCGGCGGGATGAACTCGCGCGCGCCGCCGCTGCTCCCTCCCTCGCCGCGACCTGGCTGCTGCACGCTGTGCGTACCGTCGAAGATGACGGGGGCGTTGCACGCGGCGCGCATGCGCACGAAGGAGCGCATGTCGACGACGAGATCGCCGTAGCCGAAGAAGGTGCCGCGCTCCGTCACTGCGAGCTCGGTTGTCTTCCCCGCGCGCACCTTGTCGACGGCGCCGCGCATGCCCTCGGGGTGCATCCACTGCCCTTTCTTCACGTTCACCGGCTTCCCCGTTGCTCCCGCGGCCGCCAACAAATCAGACTGTCGACAGAGAAACGCGGGAATCTGCAAAACGTCTGCGACCTGCGCGGCGGGAGCACACTGCTCGGGGAGATGCACGTCGGTGAGCACGGGGAGCCCCGAGTGCTCGCGCACGCGCGCGAGGGCGGCGAGCCCCTCGTCCAAACCCGGGCCGCGCGCCGCGCCGCGGTTGGAACGATTGGCCTTGTCGAAGCTCGCCTTGAAGATGATGCCTCCCGGTACCCGCTCGGCCAGACGCGCCAGGTGATCCGCCACGCGGAAGTTCAGATCATCGTCTTCGATGACGCACGGTCCGGCGATGACGAAGAACGCATTTGCCGGAAAGCGAGCTGGTGGCATCACCCCGCGGCGTGCGCTCGCTGCGACCGCTCGCGCTCATCCGCGCGCCCCTGATTCGCGGTGACCGCCGCGGCAATGAAGCCCGCGAAGAGCGGATGCGGGCGCGTCGGACGCGACTTGAGCTCTGGATGGAACTGGCAGCCCACGAACCACGGATGATCGGGAATCTCGATGAGCTCGACGAGCGAGCCGTCGGGAGAAAGTCCGCTGAAGCGCACGCCGTGCCGCTCGAAGATCTCGCGGTACTTGTTCGAGAACTCGTAGCGATGACGATGCCGCTCGCTCGCATCGGAAGCGCCGTACATGTGCGCCACGAGCGACCCCGCCTTGAGCCGGGCCGGGTACGCGCCGAGGCGCATCGTGCCGCCCATGTCGGTGACGTGCGCCTGCGATTCCATCAGCGAGATGACCGGGTTGCCACACTCCGGTGCGAACTCGCTCGAGTGGCTGTCCTCGAGTCCGCACTTGTTGCGTGCGAACTCGATCGAGGCAACCTGCATCCCGAGGCAGATGCCGAAGAACGGCATCCCCTTCTCGCGCGCGTACTTCACCGCGGTGACCATGCCGTCGATGCCGCGCACGCCGAAGCCGCCGGGAATGAGCAGCCCGTCCATGCCGTCGAGTAGCTCGGCCGTGCGCTCGGGCGAGGAGAAGAGATCGCTCGAGATCCACGTGATGTCGACGCCGGTGTCGTTGCCGATGCCGCCGTGAATCAACGACTCTTGCACACTCTTGTAGCTGTCGATGAGCTCCGTGTACTTCCCCACCACCGCTATCCGCACGCGCCCGTGCGGCGCGTAGATGCGCGATACCATCTCGCGCCACGGCGTGAGATCCGCCCTTTTGCCGCCAAGGCCGAGGCGCTCGACGACGCGCTCATCGAGCCCCTGCTCGTGGAAGGAGAGCGGGATCTCGTAGATCGATGGCACGTCGCGACTCTCGATCACCGAGCCGAAGTCGACGTTGCAGAAGAGCGCGATCTTGCGCTTCACGTCTTCGGAGAGCGGACGCTCGGTGCGGCAGATCAGCATGTCCGGCTGAATTCCGATCTCCATGAGCTCGCGCACCGAGTGCTGCGTCGGCTTCGTCTTCACCTCGCCTGCCGCGCTGATGTACGGCACGAGCGTGAGGTGGATGAAGACCGCGTTCTCGCGACCGATCTCGTGGCGGAACTGACGAATCGCCTCGAGGAACGGGAGCGACTCGATGTCGCCGACCGTGCCGCCGATCTCGACGATGACCACGTCGTTCTCGGGCGCGACGCGGCGCATCGAGGATTTGATCTCGTCCGTGATGTGCGGAATCACCTGCACCGTGGAGCCGAGGTACTCGCCGCGGCGCTCCTTGGTGATGACGTTCTGGTAGATGCGTCCCGTCGTGATGTTGTTCGACTGGGAGAGCGAGCGGTCGATGAAGCGCTCGTAGTGACCGAGGTCGAGATCGGTCTCCGCGCCGTCATCCGTCACGAACACTTCGCCGTGCTGGAAAGGCGACATCGTGCCCGGATCGACGTTGATGTACGGATCGAACTTGAGCATGGTGACGCGCAGTCCGCGCTCGACGAGCAATCGTCCGAGCGATGCAGCGGCGATCCCCTTCCCGAGCGATGACACGACACCGCCGGTCACGAAGATGTACTTCGGGGTCGTCTGGGTCGGGCTGGTGGTTGGTGTCATTTCACATCCGCGCTGAGGTGAGTCCAGTTCTCGTTCGCCCGTGTCAGATCGTCTTCCGTGTCGAGTCCGCCCGGCGGCACTTCGTCGATCGTCGCAACCCCCATCGCCATGCCGGCCGCGAGCGGCCGAAGCTGCTCCAGCCGCTCGATGCGCTCGAGCGGGTGCTCCGGCAGCGACACCCACCGCCTGAGCGCGCTCGGCGTATACGCGTACACTCCGATGTGCTGGCGGACACTGCCCTCCAGCACAGAGCGGTCAGCCGGGTCGCGCAGGGCCGGAATTCCCGCCCTCGAAAAGTACAACGCGCGCCCGTCGTCGGCACACACGACCTTTACGACGTGAGGGGTGTGCAGCACCTCGATCGGAGCGCGTGCAGCGGCCGTGCCGAGCTCGAATCGGCCGTCCGCGACGCACCCCACCGCCCCCTCGAGCGCGTCGGCGCTGATGAAGGGCTCGTCGCCCTGCACGTTGAGGATCACGTCGAAGCTCGCGTACTCGGCGTGCGAGACCACTTCGGCCACGCGATCCGTGCCCGAGGGATGGTCGTCACGCGTGAGTATGCACTCGGCGCCCGCATCGTGGGCGGCGCGCTGAACCTCTGGGCTGTCGGTGGCGATCAGGCATCGATCTGCCACGCCGAGCGCGATGACGCGCTGCCAGACGCGGATGACGATGGGGACGCCGGCGAGGAGTCGAAGCGGCTTGCGCGAAAGCCGCGTGGCGGAGAGGCGCGCCGGGATGATCGCCAGCGTGCTCACGGCCATGAACGATTGGAGTGCCCGGCCGCAAATTGCACGATCAGCAATTTACGACTTCGAGCCTCGAAATCAATTGGTTGAGCGGGTAGCTCGCGAAACACGAGCCGTTAACACTTGGTGAAAATTGTTAGTGCTCGCCGGGTGCAGCGGAAGGTGACCCGACACGGGAACACAGTCGTTAGCGGATCAGCGAGAGTCCGAACGAGAAGACGTGATCGCCGTTGTCGGGATTGATGAACACCTCCCCACTCAGGAAGCCGAGCGTGAGGCGGGCGCCGATGTTGCTGTCGAAGCGTCCAAGGCTGCCGACTCCCGTGCCGCCGAGCATCTCGCGCACCGTGATGATCGGGGTACCGAGGAATGGGACGTGGAGCGTCTGGATCGGGAAGTTGTAGAGCCCTTCCAGGAATACGAGCCGGTCGCCGCCGCGGCTCAGGAGCTCGAACGTGGGCAGCGTGCCGCTGCCGCCGAGGTAGGCGAAGCGTTGCGGTGGCGCGGTGTCGCCCGCCGTGAGCACCATGTGCGTGTGGAAGACGAAGGACTGCGTGCCGAGCTTCGTGACGAACGTCGGGAAGGCGGCGCGCGCGAAGATCGTCGTCTGCGTGAAGTGCTCGTCGCTCGGCGCATCGAGCACGACCTCGACGTCGGCGCCCGCGTCGAAGGCGACGTGCTCGTGCTGCCAGCTTCCGCGTGCGCCGAAGAGCGCGCTCGAGAGACTGCCGCGCTCCACGCCAGGATTCGGGCGCTTCATGTGCAGCGTGTCGTTGCGATTGAAGAGGCTCCACGGGCCGCCGCCGCGCACGGACCAGTCGTCTTCGGTGCGGCCGCCGGCGGAGAGTTGCAGGTCGCCCTCGGAGAAGAGCCACTTGTGCGCGACTTTGCCCTCGAAGCGGGTCGAGCGCCAGAAGTTGCGATAGTCGCTGCCGACGCCGAGCGTCGAGATCGTGTTCGCGAGATCGCTCTGAATCCAACGGTCGTTCGTAAGCGTCGTGCGCCCGCCGAACGCGGTGGCGGACCAGCCATCGGCGATCACCGCGCGAACGGTCGCCGCGATGTCGTAGGCGCCGAGGTTCGACCGATAGGTGAGCGTCGGATCGACGACGAGGCGCGTGTCTCCGAGAGCGATGCGCGGGCCCCAGGGCACCGAGAGGCCGTCGACGCGATCGTAGAGTGGCAGACGGAAGCCGTAGAGCCCCGGTAATGCGAACGTGGGGATCGTGTCCTCGGGCGGCGGCGGCAGCCGATACACGAGCTCCACGCCGCTCGCGGTGCGCGCGGTGTCGAAGTGCACGTCGCGGTAGGAGAGCTTCTCCCCGCCCACCGTTGCCTGCTGCGAGTCGTAGACGCCGCCGCCGATCGCGATCGCGCGCCCGTCGATCTTCGCACCGGGCTGGAGGAAGAGATCACCGTTGATCACGACGACGTCGCCGTGCACGGTACTGGCTACCGTCGCGTCCGAGTTGAGGACGACGACCGTCGTGTCGAACACCGAGTCGCGGAAGAGGCGCGTGTTGTACTGCTCGTATCGCACGATGTGGCGATGCGCGAGCGTCTGCTCGACGATTTGCTCGGGGATCGTCGGGCCGGAAGCGCGAATTCGGAGCGAATCCTGCGCGGACGCGGCGCTCGAGAGCGCAACCGTAGCCGCGATGGTAAGTGCGATACTCCTCACGCGGCAGCCGTCGTGGACGCCATCGACGCCATCGTAAGGAAGTTCTGCAGGATGCGCTTCCCCTGCTGCGTGAGGACCGACTCGGGGTGGAACTGCACGCCCCACACCGGATGCGTCACGTGGCGCACGGCCTGAATCTCGTCCGGAGTGTCGCCGGTGATCGCGATAATCTCGAGCTCCCTTGGCAGCGACTTCCGCTCGACGATGAGCGAATGGTAGCGCATGACCTCGAGCGGATCGGGGAGCCCGTTAAAGAGTCCCGTGCCGCTGTGCGTGATGCGCGACGTCTTTCCGTGCATCACGCGATCCGCGCGAATCACCTTGCCGCCGTACGCCTCGCCGATCGCCTGATGGCCGAGGCACACGCCGAGAATCGGAATCTCGCTTCCCCATCGCTTCACGACAGGCACCGTGATCCCCGCCTCGGATGGCGTGCACGGTCCCGGTGAGAGGACGATGGCCGAGGGGCGCATCGCGCCGATCTCCTCGACGGAGATCGCGTCGTTGCGACGCACCACTGGCTCCTCGCCCAGCTCACCGAAATACTGAACCAGGTTGTACGTGAAGGAATCGTAGTTGTCGATGACGAGAAGCATGGGTGCGACGAATGGGAAAACGGGAGCGACGCTTGAATCTATGCGGGACGGAGCCGGGGAGGCGACGGGACTGCGCCTAGCCCCGCGGATGATACTGTTTGTGAACCGAACGAAGGAATTCGCGATCGACGTGCGTGTAAATCTGAGTGGTCGCAATGCTGGCATGACCTAGCATTTCCTGGACCGCCCGAAGATCGGCGCCGCCCTCGAGCAAATGCGTCGCGAACGAGTGCCTGAGAGTATGTGGCGTGACGTGCTTCTCGATCTTGGCGAGGGTGACGTATTTCCTCAGAATCTTCCAGGCGCCCATGCGCGAGAGCGGTGTGCCGCGGGCGCTGAGAAAGAGCGCGCCCTTCCCGCCGCCGCGCTCGAGCCTCGGCCGTAACTCGCGCTGATAAACGGCGACGGCGGCGATCGCTCGACGTCCTATCGGCACGAGGCGTTCCTTGCTTCCCTTCCCGAAGACGCGCACGAGCCCCTCGTCGAGGAGCGCGTCCTTTACGCCGAGCGTGATCCATTCGGAGACGCGAAGGCCCGCGCCATACGCGAGCTCGAGGAGCGCGCGATCGCGAAAGGCGAGCGGCTCGTCGAGCGTCGGAGCTGCGAGCAGCTTCTCGACGTCGGCGACGGTGAGCACATCGGGGAGCGTGAGCCAGCGCTTCGGCGTCTCGAGGCGCTCGGTCGGGTCCTTCGCCACTTCGCCCTCGCCGATGAGAAAGCGATAGTAGGTGCGCATCGCCGAGACGTTCCGTCGAATGGACGAGGGCGCGAGGCCGACATCCTTCAGGTGGTAGATGTACGCGCGCAGCATCGCGGGAGTGACGGCCGTTGGCGCAGCGGCGCCCTTCGTGCGCGCGTACGTCGCGAAGCGCGCGAGATCGCGATGGTACGCCTCGCTCGTCGTGGCGGCCGCGCCCTGCTCCACCGAAAGAAAGTCATCGAACCGCTCGAGCAGGAAGTCGCGAGAGAGCTCGTCGACGACGGTCACGTCGTTACGGGCACGACGGTGGCGACCGCGATACAGCCGATCCCTTCGCCGCGGCCGATCCACCCCATCCCCTCGTTGGTCTTTCCCTTCACGCTCACCGCCGTGCGATCGAGCTGCAGCGCGGCCGCGAGCGCATCGCGCATCGCCTCGCGATACGGCGCGATCCGCGGCGCCTCCGCGATCACCGTCACGTCGACGTTGTTGGCGCGCCACCCGCGATCGCGCAGCAGCGCCATCGCGAGCGTGAGCATCTCGATCGAGTCGCGGCTCAGATTCGCGGGATCGTTGTCGGGGAACATCGAGCCGATGTCCCCTTCGCCCGCCGCGCCAAGCAGCGCGTCGGTGACCGCGTGCGCGATCGCATCGGCATCGGAGTGGCCGACGAGCGCTCGATCGTACGGGATGCTGATGCCGCCGAGCCGCACCGCGTTGCCGGGCCCGAAGCGATGCGAGTCGTAGCCGACTCCAATCCGCATCGTGAGCTTCGCTGCGCGCTTCCTCGGGCGCGCGCGACGCTCGGCGGGGCCGTCGGGGAGATCCGCCTTTCTAGCCATTGCGGGGGCCGCGCAAAGGAATCACGCGGCGGCGTGTGCCGGCTGGATGATCGAGTAATCCTGGCGCCGGCGCGCTGGCGCGAAGCCCGCATCGCTGATCAACCGCTCCATCTCGGCGATCGTCATTCGATGCGTGGTGTTCGCGGCCGAGACGACGTTCTCCTCGATCATGAGTGAGCCGAAGTCGTTGCAGCCGAAGCGCAGCGCGACCTGCCCGATCTTCCCGCCCATCGTCACCCAGCTCGCCTGCAGATTCGGCACGTTGTCGAGCACGATGCGCGCGAGCGCGGTGGTGCGCAGGTAGTCGACGGCGCCCGTCTTCGGCATGTGCGACATCGTTGGTGTGTTCTCGGGCTGCAGAGGCCAGCAGATGAAGGCGGTGAAGCCATGCGTGCGCGCCTGCAGCTCGCGCACGCGCTCGAGATGCTCGATGCGCTCGGCGAGCGTCTCACCGATGCCGTACATCATCGTGACGCTCGTCTTCATCCCTTCCTGGTGCGCGATCTCCATGATCTCGAGCCAACGATCTGCGCCCGCCTTCTTCTTCGCAACGAGATCGCGCACGCGCTGCACGAGAATCTCGCCGCCGCCGCCCGGCACGGAGTCGAGCCCCGCCTTCATCAGCTCGCGAATCACATCGCGCGCATCCATCCGGAACACCTTCGCGAAGAAGTCTACCTCGCTCGGGCTGAAGCCGTGAATATGGATGGTGTGGTACTTCTTGATGTAGCGCAGCAGCTCGAGATACCACTCGAACGGGATGTACGGATTGTGCCCGCCCTGCATCAGGATCTGCACGGCGCCGACCAGCTTCGCCTCGTCGATCTTGGCGCCGATCTGCTCGTACGAGAGCGTCCACCCTTCGTTGTGCTTCGGGCGACGATAGAAGGCGCAGAAGCCGCAGTCGGCCACACAGACGTTCGTGTAGTTGATGTTGCGGTCGACGATGTAGGTGACCGTTTGCTCCGGGTGCAGCTGCTGGCGCACCCGATCGGCTTCGGCGCCGAGCTCGAGCAACGGCGCGTTCGTATAGAAATCGAGAAGGTCTCTCATGTCAGGCTGCTGGGAGGAACGAGAGCGGAGCGGCGGGCACTATGCCCGCGCTCGCGAGCCGGCGGAAGAATTCCGACAGTCCTGCGAGATGATCGTACGAGAGGCGGTAGTCGAGTCCCGAGAGATACTCGAGACAGATGCGGCGCGCGACGCCGGTGACGGTGGACGCCTGCTCGGCGAGCGTGTCGAGGTGCGCGAGCCCCCAGTCGCGAGACTCGAGCAGCCGCGCGTGCACCTGGAGCGCGTCTGAGACGAGCGTGGTGCGCTGCGCGACCCACACCGCGAAGACGAACGGCAGCCCGGTCCACTGCTTCCAGCATTCGCCCAGATCGTAGACGTACGGATAATCGGAGGTGCCGGGATGCTCGCTGCCGTTCGTACGCAGCCGGTTCGCGAGGAGGAGCGCGGCGTCGCCGATGACGAGGCGCGCGTCGTGCGGCTCGTCGAGGAAGCGCGCGATGTCGGTGAGCTCGGCGTCGCCCGCCGCGAACTCGGGCTTCGCCTTCCACACGTGCTCGAAGAGAAGGCGCGTGAGCGCGACGCTGGTCATCGAGCTGCGCGAGAGGAGCACGCGGCGCGATGTCAGCTCCTGGGCGGGGACGCGCGAGAAGAGCATCACGCTGCGCACTGGGCCGTCGGAGGTGATGCCGAGGTCCGGCAGGAGCAGGTAGCGTGACGACTCGCGCGCGTACTCGACTGCGGAGATCACACTCACGTCGAGCTGCCCCTTCGCCATCAGCTCATTGAGCTCGCTGGGATTTCCGCTTACCAGGGCGTCGCCTGGGGGCGCGCCCAGCTCGACGACGCCGCGATCGATGGCTCCGTATACGGGGAAGCAGTTGATGTAGCGAATGCGCCCGACGCGCACGTCAGGCCGCCTCGGCGGCCGGCGTCTCGAAGGTGCGGATGGTGTTGTAGAGCGAGTCGCGCTCGACGGGCACGCGGCCAGCGCCCCGGATGAGCGCCAGCAGATCGTCGAGCGCGAGCCCCTGCGCGGTGTGCGCGCCGGCCTCGTGATAGATCTTCTCGCGCACAACGGTTCCCTCGACATCGTTCACACCCCACGACAACGCGATCTGCGACAGGAAGGGCGTGACCATGATCCAGTGCGTCTTCACGTGGTCGAAGTTGTCGAGGAAGAGGCGGCCGACGGCGACGTTGCGGAGATCGTCGAAGCCGGTGGTCGCGGTTCCCAAACGGCCGAGTGTGGCGCCGAGCTCGTTGTTGTCGGGATGATACGCGAGCGGGATATAGGTGAGGAATCCGCCCGTTTCATCCTGCAGGCTGCGCAGCAGCGCGAGATGCTCGACGCGATCCTCGTACGACTCGACATGACCGTAGAGCATCGTCGCGTTCGTGCGAATGCCCAGCCCGTGCGCAACGCGGTGCACCTCGATCCAGTCATCGGCGTTGAGCTTCTTCTCCGCGATCGTCGCGCGCACGCCCTTGCTGAACACCTCGGCGCCGCCGCCCGGCAGCGTGTCGAGCCCCGCCTCACGGAGCGCGATCAGCACCTCGCGATTCGTCATCTTCTCGATGCGCGCGATGTGCGCGATCTCGACGGCGGTGAGCGCCTTGATGTGCACGTTCGGGTGGCGCTCCTTCAGGCCGCGAAACATCTCGGCGTAGTACTCGAGCCCCGCGCCCATGTCGAGACCGCCGACAATGTGGAACTCGCGCACGTACGGATTCGCCGCGGCCTCCGCGTACACCTGATCCATCGTGTAGCGATACGCACCCGCTTCCTTCGGCAGTCGCGCATACGAGCAGAAAACGCACGTCTTGCGGAGGATGCAGACGTTGGTCGGATTGATGTGCTGGTTCGCTGCGAAGTAGACGGTGCTTCCGTGCTTCGCCTCGTTGGCCGCGTTGGCGAGGTGGCCGACGCCGAGGAGGTCCGGCGTTTCGAAGAGCGTGAGCCCGTCGGCGGCGGAGAGGCGCGTGCCCGATGCGACCTTGGCGCCGATGGAGCGCAGCGCCGGGTCCGTCAGCCGCGCGAGAGAGACGTCCGCGGGAACGGGCACGTCAGCCTACGTAGCGCCGAACGGCGAGCGTGACGTTGTGACCGCCGAAGCCGAAGCTGTTGCTCAACGCCGCAGTGACTTCGCGACGACGCGGTATGTTCGGCGTGTAGTCGAGGTCGCACTCCGGGTCGGGCGTGCAGTAGTTGATCGTTGGCGGGATGATCCCGTCGCGCACGACCAGCGAGGAGATGAGCAGCTCAACCGCGCCGGCGGCGCCGAGCATGTGGCCGGTGCTCGACTTGGTCGAGCTGACGCTCAGCCCATTCGCCGCTTCGCCGAACACCGCGCGAATCGCCTTCGTCTCGTTGAGATCGTTGGCGGGGGTCGACGTGCCGTGCGCGTTGATGTACTGCACCGTTTCCGGAGTGAGTCCGGCGTCTTCCATCGCACGCTTCATCGCGCGCTGGGCGCCCTCGCCATTCGGCGCGGGGGACGTGAGATGGTACGCATCGCCGGTTGCGCCGTAGCCGACGACCTCGGCGTAGATCTTCGCGCCGCGCCGCTTCGCGTGCTCGAGCTCTTCGAGGAGCAGCGTCGCGCTCCCCTCGCCCATGACGAAGCCATCGCGCGTGGCGTCGAAGGGGCGCGATGCGGTGAGCGGCTCGTCGTTGCGCTCCGAGAGCGCGCGCATGTTCGCGAAGCCACCGATGGACATCGGCGTCACCGCGGCTTCGGCGCCGCCGGTGAGCATGAGGTCTGCATCGCCGTACTGAATCGCGCGATACGCGTCGCCGATCGCGTGTGCGCTCGTGGCGCAGGCGGAGACGGTGGCGTAGTTAGGGCCGCGCGCATTGAACTGCATCGAGACGACCCCCGCCGCGATGTCCGAGATGAACATCGGAATGAAGAACGGCGAGATCTTGGACGGGCCGCGATCGCGATAGGTGTCGTGCTGCTGCTCCATCGTGGCCAGCCCGCCGATCCCGCTGCCGACGATGACGCCGAGGCGATTCGGATCGTAGTCGGAGGTGCCCTCGAGCTTGGCGTCGCGCATCGCCTGCACGGCCGTGGCGACCGCGTACTGCGTGAAGAGGTCGGCGCGCTTGGCTTCCTTGCGATCCATGTACACATGCGGATCGAAGTCCTTCACCTCGCACGCGAACTTCACCGCGAACGGCCCCGCATCGAACCTCGTGATCGGGCCCGCACCGGAACGTCCCTCGAGGAGGGACTGCCAGGTCGTCGCCACGTCGTTGCCGACGGGCGTGATGGCCCCGAGGCCGGTGACGACGACCCTGCGCTTACTCACGCCGACTTGGACTTGAGATATGAGAGCGCATCACCGACGGTGCGCAGCTTCTCGGCGTCCTCGTCCGGAATGTCGATGTTGAACTCCTTCTCGAATTCCATCACGAGCTCCACCGTGTCCAGGCTGTCGGCCCCGAGATCTTCCATGAAGCTCGCGTCATTCGTCAGCTTTTCGCGCTCGACGCCAAGCTCTTTGGCGATGATTTCCTTCACCTTTTCTTCGAGATCCGCCATGGACGTGGTCCCCTTGAATGAATTGTGCGCGCCGCTGCGCGAAACGTGCTACAGAAAGCTACATCACTAGCCCGCCATCCACCACGAAAAGCTGTCCCGTGATGTATGACGCGTGTTCCGACGCCAGAAAGGCACACATCCCGGCAATATCGCCTGGCGTACCGAGTCTTCCCAGCGGTATCTGCGCGCCGAGCGCCGTGCGTGCATCGGCGGTCATCGCGGCGGTCATGTCCGTCTCGATGAAGCCCGGCGCGACGGCGTTCGCAAGGATGTTTCGCGAGGCCAGCTCCTTCGCCACGGACTTCGTGAGACCTATCAGCCCCGCCTTGCTCGCGGCGTAGTTCGCCTGCCCCTTGTTCCCCGTGATGCCGACGACGCTCGTGATGTTGATGATGCGCCCCCAGCGCTTCTTCATCATGCCACGCGATGCCGCGCGAATGGTCGCGAATGCGCCGCGCAGATTCGCGTCGAGCACTGCGTTCCAGTCGTCGTCCTTGAGGCGCATGAGAAGATTGTCGCGCGTGATGCCGGCGTTGTTCACGAGAATGTCACAGGAGCCGAAGTGCTTTTCGACACTTTCGACGAGTGCGGCCGCGCTCGCCGTGTCGGCAATGTCGCACGCAAAGCCATGCGCCTCACCCCCGATCGCGCTGGCGACCTCTGCCGCTGTCTCCGCGCTTCGCCCCGAGATGGCCACGCGGGCGCCCGCTCCCGCGAGCGTCGCCGCGATCTCGCGCCCTATTCCGCGTGTGCTGCCGGTGACGAGCGCGACCCTTCCCGTGAGATCGATCTTCATGAGGGGAGTGCTCCGATGAGTTGATCCACGTCCGCAGCGGTGCCACACGTCATCGTGCGCGCTCCGGGAACGATGCGTTTGACGAGTGTCGAGAGCACCGCCCCCGGCCCCATCTCGACGTACAGCGCGTCTGGAACGTCCTCGGCGATGTGGCGCACCAGATCGGTCCAGCGCACCGGCGAGGTCAGTTGGCGCAGCAGCAGCTTCTTCGCATCTCCCGATCCCGCAGAGGGATAGGCGCTCACGTT
>Ga0075521_10000148_pt1 | contig 16634 bp, 13 predicted proteins | sample NGEPerD_FD_74785 | JGI IMG/M metagenome (GOLD analysis project Ga0075521, IMG submission 74785) | Arctic peat soil microbial communities from the Barrow Environmental Observatory site, Barrow, Alaska, USA - NGEE PermafrostAB12-D | ecosystem: Environmental > Terrestrial > Soil > Wetlands > Peat ...
GGTCTGAAGCAGCAGGCCGCTGACAACGGCAATTCTTTCAACGCGGCAGCGCCGACGCAGGTGCTCTGGACGGTCATTGGCGTCGCGCTGTTCGTCGGGCTGATCACGCTGATCCGCGACCACCGCGTCCTGCAGCGCTACGCCTACACCCTTGCGCTGATCGGCCTCGTATTCCTGCTGCTGCCTACGGTGCTGCCGGCACGCTTCAGCGAGGTAAATGGGGCACGCATCTGGATCCGCCTGGCGGGGTTCTCCATCCAACCTGGTGAGTTCGCCAAGATCCTGCTGACCATCTTCGGGGCGGCCTACCTGGTCGCGAAGCGAGACGTGCTCGCACTGGCTGGGCGCCGCATCGGATTCTCGCTGGGCAGCCGGTTCGTCGGTTTCGACCTGCCCCGCGGCCGGGATTTCGGCCCGCTGCTAGCCGCCTGGCTGATCTGCATCGGCGTCCTCGTGCGGGGTCACGACCTGGGTACGTCTCTGCTGTTCTTCGGGCTGTTCGTGATGCTGCTCTACGTCACCACCGAACGGATCAGCTGGGTGATTATCGGCATCCTGCTATTCGCAGCCGGTGCCTACGTGTCCTACCAGCTGTTCGGCACGGTGCAGACGCGCGTGGGCGTGTGGCTGCACCTGTTCAGCCCGGCGCACAACGACGACGGCTACCAACTGCAGCAGTCGCTGTTCGGGCTGGGAACTGGCGGCATCTTTGGCACCGGACTCGGCGCTGGGCACCCCGAGCTCGTGCCATTGCCCGCCACCGACTACATCATCTCCTCCTTCGGTGAGGAGACCGGGCTGTTCGGTGTCGTCGCGATCCTCATGCTGTACGTGCTGTTCGTGGCCCGCGGGTTGGCCGCGGCGCTTTCCGTGCGTGACGCCTTCGGAAAGCTGCTCGCCACCGGGTTGTCCTTCCTGGTGGCACTGCAGTTGTTCGTCGTCGTCGCCGGCGTCACCCGCCTGCTGCCCGAGACCGGTCTGACGACGCCGTTCCTGTCCTACGGAGGTTCCTCGCTGCTCGCGAACTGGGTCCTGTTGGCCCTGCTGCTTCGAGTCTCGGACGCCGGACGCCGCCCTGCCACCACGCCGCCGTCACGGCCGGCGACCGAGAAGGTCGGGGTCGGCGCATGAATCGCTCCATCCGCAAGGTCGCGGTTGCCCTCGTCGTGCTGCTCGCGGCCCTGTTCGTGAACCTGAACTTCGTGCAGGTGGTCAAGGGCAGCGACTACCGCAACGATCCGCGCAACCGGCGCGTGCTGCTCAACGAGTACGCCAGCTCGCGCGGGCAGATCATTGTGCAGGGAACTGCCGTCGCCCAGTCCACGGCGACCAACGACGAGCTGAAGTACTTGCGCAGCTACCCCCAGGGCCCCCGCTACGCCGCCGTCACCGGGTACTACTCCTATATCTATGGCTCAAGTGGGATCGAGGCCGCCGAGGACAGTGTGCTCTCGGGCAATGACAACCGGCTCTTCGGCAGCCGCCTCACCGATCTGCTCACGGGGCGCAACTCGCGTGGCGGCAGCGTTGAGCTCACGCTCGACAAGGCGGCCCAGCAGGCCGCCTATAGCGCACTGGTCAAGAGCAGCAACGGCACGGCGCGGCGTGGGGCGGTGGTGGCGCTCGACCCGTCGACGGGGGCGATCCTGGCGGCGGTCAGCACCCCGTCCTACGACCCATCGAAACTGAGCTCGCACAATGCAAATAGCATCGACAAGACCTGGCGGGCGCTGCAGGCCGACAACGGCAGCGCGCTGCGCAATCGTGACTTCAGCGAGACTTATCCGCCCGGCTCGACCTTCAAGGTGATAGTGGCAGCGGCGGCATTGAAGGACGGCGTCACGCCGGACACGCACCTGCTGGCCCCGAACGGTTACTACCCCCAGGATGGCCGCACCGGTACGTGCAGCGGCACCAACCCCGCGTGCGTGCAGAACTTCGGCGGCGAGAAATGCGACAACGGTAAGACTGCCACGCTCGCCTTTTCACTGGCCAAGTCCTGCAACACGACCTTCGCGGCGCTGGCGGTGGAGAAGCTCGGCGGGGACAAGATCGCAGCGGAGGCCAAGCTGTTCGGCTTCGACAGCGACAAGCCGCTGCAAGTGCCGATGACCGTGGCTGGTTCGACGGTCGGTACGCAGGCGGACCTGAGCCAGAACGGCTTTCTTGCCCGAACCGCGTTCGGCCAGCAGGACGTTTCGATGACTCCCCTGCAAGGCGCGATGATCTCCGCTGCGGTTGCGAACAACGGCATCCTGATGCAGCCCTACCTGGTGGACAAGGAGCTGGCGCCGAACCTGTCGGTGCTGAAGAAGACCGCTCCCACGCAGCTGAGCCAAGCCCTGGAGCCCGACCTCGACCTCGAACTGCAGTCGATGATGGAGGGCGTCATCACCGCACCGGAGGGTACCGGCCACTCGGCCGCCATCACCGATATTCCGGGCGTCGTCGTCGGCGGCAAGACCGGCACCGCCGACACCGGGCGCAAGCTCAAGAATGGTAAGGACGAGCCGCCGCACGCATGGTTCACCGGCTACGCGTTGGAGAAGGGCGTCCCCAAGATCGCGGTGGCCGTGATCATCGAGAACGGTGGCGTTCAGGGCAACGAAACCACGGGTGGCGCCGCCGCCGCGCCGGTGGCGCGGGCGGTGATGGAGGCATATCTGAGGGCACACGAGGGTGGTTGATCGAAAAGTAGCGACGCAGACAGCACACTGAACCGACGATCGAAAAGTAGTGAGGTATTAGGCGATGACGCACCCCCGACTGGTCGGCGGCCGATATGAGCTCGGCGAGCTCATCGGCTATGGCGGCATGGCGGAGGTGCACCGAGGACGAGACTCGCGGCTCGGTCGTGAGGTCGCGATCAAGATTCTGCGCGCCGATCTCGCGCGTGATCCGTCTTTCCTCAACCGGTTCCGCCGCGAGGCGCAGGCCGCGGCCGGCCTGAACCACCCGTCGATCGTCTCGGTGTATGACACCGGCGAGGACATCGCTCTCGACGGCGCCACCTTGCCCTACATCGTCATGGAGTACGTCGAGGGCCGCACGTTGCGCGACATCCTCAAAGCCGAGGGACGCCTGCCGGCGCGGCGCGCGATGGAGATAGTGGCTGATGTCTGCGGTGCGCTGGACTTCAGCCATCGGGCCGGCCTCGTGCACCGCGACGTCAAGCCCGCGAATGTCATGATCACCGAGGCGGGCGCGGTCAAGGTGATGGACTTCGGCATCGCGCGCGCCCTGTCCGACAACTCGGCGACCGTCACTCAGACGGCGAACGTGATCGGTACCGCGCAATACCTGTCGCCCGAACAGGCTCGCGGCGAGCCTGTCGATGCGCGCTCGGACGTCTATTCCACCGGCTGCCTGCTGTACGAGTTGGTGACGGGTGCCCCTCCCTTCCAAGGCGATTCGCCGGTCGCGGTCGCGTACCAGCATGTGCGCGAGAACGCGGCGGCCCCGTCGACGCGAGTGCCGGAACTGCCGCGCGCCCTGGATTCGATCGTGATGAAGGCGCTCGCCAAGAACCAGCTCAACCGCTACCAGTCGGCCGCCGATATGCGCAACGATCTGCAGCGGGCGCTCGCCGATCAACCGGTCGTCGCCGAATCGGTGATGACCGACGCCGAGCGAACGCAGATCATCCGTACGGCGCCGCCCCCGGTCGTCGTGCCGCGTCGCGACTCCGATCGCGCTCTCGACCGCGAGCACGAGCGGCGCAACGCTCTGATCTGGGTGGCCATCGTGGTCGCGCTGCTGCTCGTGATCGGCATTGGCGCGTTCTTCGTGTGGAAGCTCGGTGACGGCGGTAGCTCGTCAACGCCGACCGCATCAGTGCCGTCTGTGATTGGTGACAGCCTCACCACCGCGCGTGGCAAGTTCAAGAACATCGGGGTGCTCGCCGTGAACCCGGCGGGCGAGACGACCAACGGCCCGTGCGACGCCGGGCCAACGCCGACGCAGGACAATGTGGTGTGCAAGCTCACCAGCCAGAGTGGTCAGAAGCTCTCGGCAGGCGATCTGATCGACAAGAACTCCATCGTGTACTACCAGCTCTACGTGCAGGCCAAGGTGAATGTGCCATACCTGCGCGGCATGACTTACGCCGACGCGGTGAACACCTTGTCGCAGGACGGTCTGAAAGCCACCGAGAAGAAAGCGAACTCGCCGGATACGGCCGATCAAGTAATCGACCAGTCGCCCGACTACAACACGCCGGTGGCTAAGGGCAGCAGCGTGACCCTGACCGTGTCTACCGGCAAGGTCAAACTGCCAAACGTGGTTGGTAAGAAACTCAGCATCGCACTCGCTACCCTGAACAATCTTCAGTTCACCAATACCCCGCATGACCAGACCAGGACGACCTCGGACCAGAGCAAGGACGGCGTGGTTGCTGACGAGTCGCCGACCCCACTGATCGCCTACGCTCCGTCAACGAAGGTGACGCTCGTCATCTTTCAGTACAAGGCGCCGGCACCGACGTGCACGACGGTCTCGCCGACACCTCCACCGCCCACGAGCCCAGCGCCGTCGGGCTCGACCTCACCACAACCGTCGAGCTCGGCTCCGTCGACCGGGTTGCCCTACTGCGGCACCGCACACCCGTAGGAGTCGAGCCTGGGCGCTTGCGGCCGAGGTCCTAGTGGCCCGGATTGACTGGCAGTGTCACGACGGCGCGCAGTCCTTGCCGGCCGTCGCTGCGTGCTGTCAGGTGAACGTCGCCACGGTGCGCGCGGACCAGGTCACGCACGATGGGCAGACCCAGCCCGGTGCCGCCGGACTCGCGCGAGCGCGAGATCTCGAGCCGGTAGAAGCGGTCGAACACGCGCTCGCGCTCATCCGCCGGAATGCCGGGACCGTCGTCGGTCACGGTGAGTTCGACGAACTGCCCAGCAACGTCGCGAACCTCGATCCGCACTTCGGTGACCGCGTACCGCACGGCGTTGTCGATGAGGTTGACGACCACGCGGCGCAAAGCGTCCGTGTCCCCGAGCAATGTGGTCTCGGAGAGCTGGCCGACACGGACCGGCACCCGTGCGCGGCCGTAGCCGCCGGCGACCGATACGACGAGCTTGTCGAGGCGCACGTCCTCGTGGCGCGGTGAGCCTGCTGCTTCGTCCAGCCGGGCAAGGGCGAGCAGGTCCTCGACAAGACGATCCAGCCGCTCGATGTCCTTGAGCAGGTCGTCGAGAAATGTCGGCCAGTCACCCTCTGGGCCGATCCGCTGAGTGACTTCGACCTGGACGCGCAACGACGCGAGCGGTGAGCGAAGTTCGTGGGCGGCATCGCCGACGAACGTCCGCTGGCGTGCTGTCGCTGTGTCAATGCGATCGAGCATCGCGTTGAGCGTGACGGCCAGGCGGTGGATCTCGTCCCTGGCGCCGGGCACCGGCAGCCGCTGGTCGGCGAGGCCGGCTGCGGTGATGTCGGCGGCGCCGTGGCGTAGCGCCGCAACCGGCCGCAGTGTCAATCCGACCACGAAATACGTGGCCAAGCCCATGAGAAGCACGGCGAGCGGGCCACCGATCAAGGCGGCTCGGCTCAATACCCGCAGGCTGTCGTCGACCCGCGACAGGTCGGTGACGACCAGCACCGTTCGAGAGCCGGCCCGTTGCGCGACGACGCGCAGGCCGCCGCCAGTCGTCGGGCTGGTGATGTCGAAGCGCTCGCCGTCCCGGGCTGACTGCAGGTCCTTGCCGCTCAGCAGCGGCGTCAGTCGGTCCGAGCCGGGCGAGGCAGCGATCACGACGTCGTGGGAGTCGACGACCTGTACCTCGGTGACGCCGCCAGTGGTGGGTACCACGGTGGAAAGCGAGGGGTGGGCGCGGATCTGCTTGGCGACGTCGCTCGCTGTCTTCTGTGCCGACGAGTCGAGCACTTTCAGCAAGGCATAGCGCTGCAGGACGAGGACGAGGATCGCACCGGTCAGCACGGCTACACTGAACAATGCCGTGGCGAGAGCGGTGAGCCTGGTCCGTAATGACTGACGCGCCCACCACCGGGCCGGCCAGGTACGCGCGCCCCAGCGGAACACGTCGGGCCGCGCGCCTAGCTCGCCGTAACTGCGCCGGCGTCTCGGGTCAGCCGGTAACCTGCGCCGCGGACGGTCTGCAGGCTCTGCCGAGCGAACGGGGTGTCGATCTTGCGGCGGAGATAGCCGACGTACACCTCAACAACATTGGCGTCGCCATCGTAGTTGGCGTCCCATACGTGGTGCAGGATGTCGGCCTTACTCACCGCGTCACCGGCTCGGCGCATCAGGAACTCGAGCAGTGAGAACTCCCGCGGGGTGAGCTCGATCGCGCAGTCTCCTCGCGCAACGGTATGCGCCGCCGGATCGAGGATCAGGTCGTCGACGGTGAGTGCTGCTGGGCGGGGCCGCACGCCCCGCCGCAGCAACGCCCTGATCCGGGCCAGCAGCACGACGAAGGAGAACGGCTTTGTCAAGTAGTCGTCGGCGCCGAGGTCGAGCGCGTCGGCTTCGTCGTACTCGCCATCCTTAGCGGTGAGCATCAGGATTGGCACCCAGTTCTGTGCGGCGCGCAGTTGTTCAATGATGCGGTAACCGGAAAGCCCGGGGAGCATGATGTCGAGGATGACCGCGTCGTACGCGGTCTCTTGTGCCAAATGCAGGCCGTCCGGACCGGTGTGAGCCAGGTCGACGGTGAACCCCTCATTGGACAGCCCGCGCTGCAGGGCCGACGCCAGGCGCGCCTCGTCCTCGACGATCAGTAGCCGCATGCCATCTCCTTCGCCGCCGGTGTCACACAGGGTGCCACTGCCCATGATGAGGAGCCGCGCGTCTGCTCAGCGCCGTCACAGTGCAACACTCGCACTCTAGGACCGGTGAGCTCACTCCCTGTCGAGCGGCGGCACCCGCTGCTGCGCTGGGTGGCGCCCATCGTTGTCGTGGGGGGCGTGGTTGCTGCGATCACGTCGGCGGTGTCCGCCAAGTCCGCGCATTCACGGCCGCTGCCCACCACCAGTGCCGCCCAACTCGTTGCTGCGGTGCTTTCATCGACGGCGTCGCAGTACTCCGGCACGATCGTTGCCCAACTCTCGCTCGGTCTGCCAGATGTCGCCCGGCGCGCCGCCCTCGCCGACGATCCGGACGACAGGTCGCTGGACGCAGCGCTGGACGGGTCGCACACCATGCGGGTCTGGTCAGGCGGCCCGAACCGGCAACGTCTGGAGTTGGTCGGCGCGACGTCGGAGGTCGACGTGGTGCGCGACGGCCAGGACGTCTGGGAGTGGAACAGCGACTCCCGCACCACGACCTATACCGAGCCGGAACCGACGCAGGTAAGCCTGCCGTCGTTGCTGCTGACGCCTGATGAGTTGGTCCCGCCGCGGCTGGCCGAGCGACTGCTCACGCTTCTTGCCGATTCATCGTCCACGGTTCTGCGGCAGGGCGATCAGGTCGCCGACCGGCCGACCTATGAGCTGGTGGTCACCCCGCGGGTATCCGGCTCGCGGATCGGATCGGTACACGTCGAGGTCGACGGCCACACGCGGCTGCCGTTGGGCGTCCAGGTGTACGCCCGCGGTGTGGCGTCGCCTGCGATCGACATCGCTTTCTCCAGCGTACGGTTCCAGGCCCCCGCGTCGGCGATCTTCACCGCGCCGCCATCCAGCGGGAACTCGGGTGTAGCGAGCGCGCCCAGCCCGAGCACGCGCACCGTAAGTACGGCCGGCTCGGGCTGGTTGTCGGTTGCGATCTATCACGGGGGCGCCGCCCCGGCGGACGGCAAACAGCGCCTGGCCACCTCGGACCTGCTGTGCATCCTGGTGACGCGCAGCGGCGTGGTGCTTGTGGGCGCCGTGGATCCGACGGTGCTGTACGCCGCGTCCACGCCGTAGGCCTACTGCAGGTAGCTCTCGACTTCGTTCACCGAGCGCTCTGCCGCCGAGTCAGGGTCTTCCCCCGTCTCCGCCCGCGCCCGGCGCTGGCGCAGTAGGTCCCAGGCCTGATCGAGCTGCAGTTCAAGCTTCTGCAGACGCTGACGGTCCTCGCTCGCCAGGCCGTGGTGGGCTGCCCGCAGCTGCTTTTCTTCTTCTACCAGCTCGTGGATGTGCGAGAGAATCGTCTTGTCGTCCATGGTGTCCCTTCGGGTGGTGGTTGCCCGGTTGTGGTTGCCGGCCTTGCATCTGCGATCGTCGCTATCGGACGCCTGGCAGACCCGGTTAGCGACGATCCCGGATGCAAAGAAGGTCCCGGCGGTCTCGCGTCCCCTGGTCGGCGCGGCCCTGTCCAGCAGTGCCGGGTCAGAGTGCGGCGCGCCAATCCAGCCACTTCTGCAGCTTCGCCAGGTCATAGTCCGGGCCGCCCACGCCGACGGTGAACAAGGTAGCGCCAGCGTCGATCAGCGGCGGGCCAAGCTTGCCCGGATCGCCCTGCGGCAAACCCACCGAACGCTCGATCTCGCTCGGATCGCGGCCGATGTCGGCGCAGTGCCGAGCAAGCACCTCGGACTTGTGGCGCAGCGTGGCGATGTCGCTGAAGGAGTGCCAGATGTGTGCGTGCTGCGCCACCAACCGCAGTGTCTTGCGCTCCCCGCCACCGCCGATCAGGACGGGGATCGTGCGCGTGGGCGGCGGGTTGAGTTTGCCCAGCCGGGACTCGATGCGCGGCAATGCCTCGGCCAGATCGTCGAGGCGGGCGCCAGCCGTTCGGAACTCGTAGCCGTACTCGTCGTAGTCCCTCTCGAACCAGCCTGAGCCGATGCCGAGAATCAGCCGGCCGCCGCTCATCTGGTCGACCGTGCGGGCCATGTCAGCGAGCAGGTCGGGGTTGCGGTAGCTGTTGCAGGTGACCAGGGCACCGATCTCGACTCGGCTGGTCTGCTCGGCCCAGGCGCCGAGCATCGTCCAGCACTCGAGGTGCTTTCCGTCGGGGTCGCCGTAGAGCGGGTAGAAATGGTCCCAGTTGAAGATCACGTCGACGCCCAGGTCCTCGGCGCGGCGCACGGTGTCGCGGATTGCGGAGTAGTCGGCTTGCTGCGGTTGCAATTGCAACCCGATGCGGATGGGGTGGGTGCTCACACATCGAACCTACTCATCTGGGTGGGCGAGATCATGGCGGCGCGATGAGCCTACGGTGAGGGTTGTGCCGCAACTGGTTTCACCGCTGCAGTTGTTGGGCGAGTGGCGCCTTGACCGGCGCCTGATCGACCGCCGCACCGGCCAGCACGGCACCGTGCGCGGCAGGCTCGTTCTCGCCTCCGACGGCACCGGCGTGCGATGGTCGGAGCAGGGCGAACTGCAGTGGGGCGGTGCGTTGTTCCCGATCAGCCGCGAGTTGACCATCGTGGCTGACCAGCTGGGCTGGCAGGTGTGCTTTCGCGACGGTCGACCCTTTCATCGATGGCAGCCCGGCTCAGTCGTCGTGCACCCATGCCGCGCCGACAGCTACTGCGGCCTGATCACGGTGGACCGCTCGCGCACCCGAATGCGGGTGCTGTGGGACGTCGTTGGCCCGGCAAAGCAGCAACGCATCCTCACCCGTTACCAGGCTGCGATCGGGCAAGCAGAACCAGACGTAGCGTCCGATCGCCGGCGGGGGTGATCCGGACGGGCACGCCCCACTCCTGGCGGGCGAGGTAACAGGCAGGATGCTCGACATCGGGGCCGTCGTCGCAGGAGGCCGCCTGTGCGCTCACATGCAGCACGCCCTCACCCGCGCTGAACGTCAGCTCCCGACTGAGGTCGCTCGACTGGCCCGCACCGGCGAGCAGCAGTTCGGGCGGGGACGCGCTCACCGTCAGTCCGGTGGACGGTCCGTAACGCTCATCCAGCATGCGTCCGGGGGCTGGCTCGAAACTGACCTCGAGGCTGACCGGGCCGGGCGTCAGCGACGTTGCCGGGCGGTGCGTGTGGATCGGATCGCCGGCTACCAACTCCGCGTGCGGTACCGGCCGCAGCAGCCGGTGGGCGGCGGATTCGACGACCACGAGATCCCCGTCGACAACGACCCCCCCGGATGGCTCGAGCAGGCCGGTAGCCAATGTGGTGACCTGCTCCGTGGCGGGGTCGTAGCGGCGAATGGCGCCGTTGTAGGTGTCCATCACCGCGATCGATCCATCCGGCAACACCGTGACGCCGAGCGGGTGCTGAAGGCGCGCGGACTTCGCGGGACCGTCCACGTGCCCGAACTCGACCAGGCCCTCGCCGAGCGCCGTGTGCAGCTCCCGCTCGATCGTCAGGTAGCGCACTGCGGACGTCTCGGAGTCGGCGAACCAGACGCGGTCGCCGTCGACGGCAAGGCCGCTCGGCTGGGCCAGCCAGCCCTCGAGTGCGGGTCCGTCCTTGAGTCCCTCGACGGTGGTGCCGGCAAGCACGTCGACAGTCGTCGTGGCGACGTCGACAGACAGCAGCAGGTGCACGCCGGCGGCGGCGACCACCAACCGTCCCAGCGCCGGCCACCACGCAACGTCCCAGGGAGACAGGACGGCCGGAATCTGCCCGGTGATGGTCGACGTCGAGGCCAGCGCCGCCGGAAGGTCGATGGTGGCGACGACGGCGCCGCTGGCCAGGTCAATGCCTCGCAACAGATGGTTGGCGGTGTCAGCGACGACGACATCGAACGCCGCGATGCCAGCCGGCAGCAGGGCCACACCGTTCGGTTCAGCGAAGGACGCCGCAGTTGCGGGGCCGTCGTTCCTCCCGCGCCGCCCGTCGCCCACTCGGGAGAGTTCGGTTTCACCGTCGAGGGCGAGTTCGACGATCTGGTGGTGTCCGGCGTCGGCGACGAGCAGGGTGTCAGTGTCGCGTCCGGTCCGCTCGGCGGGAAGCAGGATCGCCTTGGCGGGAAACCGGAGCGTCGACGGCACGGGCTCAGGTGGGCGGTATGGCTCGGCGCCGTGGCGCAGGGTGCCCCGCGCTCGGTGCTCGGTTACGAGGGTGGCAATCAGGGCGTCGAGGGCGTCGACCTGGCCTTCGCCCGCGGCCTGGCCGACGACATAGCCCTCCGGGTCGACCAGGACCAGTGTGGGCCACGCGTGCACGGCGTACTGCGTCCAGAGGTGCAGCTCGGGATCGTTGATGACCGGGTGGTGCACGTCGTAGCGCTCGATGGCCGCCGCCACCGCGGCGTCCCCGGCCTCGTACGCGAACTTCGGCGAGTGGACGCCGACGACAGTCAGGATGTCGCGGTACTTGTGCTCCAGCGGACGCAGTTCGTCGATGACGTGCAGGCAATTGCCGCAGCAGAACGTCCAGAAGTCGAGCAGCTGGAAGCGTCCGCGCAAAGCCTCAAGGCTCAGCGGACCCTCGGTGTTGAACCAATGAGCCCCTACCGGGTACTGCGGGGCGCGAACCCGCGCACCGATACGCACCCCGCTCACAGTCGGTTAGAAGTGCCACGGCGCGTCGATTGTTCCGGAGGACTTCCGGCCGGCTTTCGCGGCTTTGCACCCGTGGGTGTCGCTAACGGGCGGTCTGCGGACGGCGGTAGCGACGATTCCGGATGCACAGCCGCCGGTGGGACGGTACCGGGCGGTGTCTTGAGCGCGAGCAGGTGGTTCCTACAGCAGGTGCCACTGCTGCCGGGACGAAGCGGCGATCAGTTCCTGCCGCATCGAGGGCGACGCCGAGCTCAGGACGCGCTCGAACTCACGCCTCTGGCGACGGCTGCGTAGTTTGCGGGCAAGCTTGGTGCTGTTCATTAGAGGGCTCCCTTTGACCTTCGATTCTTGACTGAACCACTAGGTACAACACAGGTATCGAATGAATATGCCGGTCTGTGCCTAACATCACGCCGCGAGGGCAGTGCCGTGCCAGTGCCGTGCCAGTGCCGCGCCGAAGCGGTGCCGCGTGGGGAGCAGTACGCGCGAGGGCAGTGCCGCGCGAGGGCAGTGCCGCGCGAGAGCAATGCCGTCCTACCGCAATGCGGTTCTACAGCAGTGCCAGCCCCGGGTCGGCCAGCACGGCGGCCACGTCGGACAGGAACTGGGAGCCCTGCTGCCCATCCACCAGCCGGTGGTCGAAGGACACCGCCAGCTGGGTGACCGAGCGCGGCTCGATCCGCTCGTCCGCGCCGGAACCGAGCACCCACGGCATGCGCCGCACCGCCCCGAACGCGACGATGCCCGACTCGCCAGGGTTCAGTATCGGCGTGCCGGTGTCGATGCCGAACACTCCGACATTGGTGATCGTGATCGTCCCGCCCGCCATGTCGGCCAGCGCTGTCTTACCCGCGCGCGCAGTCTCGGTGAGGACGAGCATGGCGCGGGCCAGTTCGAGCAGCGAGAGCCGGTCGGCGTCCTTGATGTTCGGCACGATCAGGCCCCGCCCGGTGGCCGCCGCGATGCCGAGATTCACGTAATGCTTCAGCACGATCTCGCCCGCTGCGTCGTCCCACGTCGCGTTGATCTCCGGGGTGTTCTTTGCGGCGAGGATTACCGCCTTCGCGACGAAGAGCAGCGGCGAGACCTTGACCTCACGGAACTCACGGCGGGTGGCGATCCGGTCGCGTAGTTCGATCATCGCGGTGACGTCGACGGTGACGAACTCGCTCACGTGCGGCGCGGTGAAGGCCGAGGACACCATCGCCGCCGCCGTGTGCTTACGCACGCCCTTGATCGGCAGCCTGGTCTCGCGCTGGGACGAGCCCGAAGCCAGCGCGGGCACAGACGTACGCGTGCCCTCATCGGCGGCAGACCGCACATCGTCGCGTGACACCGTCCCTTTGGGCCCGGTCGGCGCGACGGTTCTCAAATCAACGCCGAGGGTCTTCGCCAGCTTGCGCACCGGGGGCTTCGCCAGCACCCGGTGTGGTGCAGGCGGCGGGATCGTGTCGTCCGTCGGGAAGTCGGCCGGCTCAGGCGTCGTCGGTAACGGCAGCGACGGCGGGAGGTTGAAGGACACCTGTGCTCCGGTGCTGCGTGCCGAAGGCTCGGGACGCCGGCGCCGGCGCCGGCCACCACCGTCCTCACGCGGGCCATACCCGACGAGCGTCAGTTGCTTCTCTTCGGTGTCATCGGCGGTGGGCAGCGCCGGGACGAGGTCCTCGGGGGACGTGCTCATCGCGGCCGCGGCGGGCGTTGCAGCTGCATCCGTCGCACCACTGCCGCTGCCGCCGACGTCGATGGAAATGATCGCGGTGCCGACCGGAACGGTCTCGCCTTCCGCGGCGTGCAGCGCGACCACTACTCCGGCGAACGGCGAAGGCAGCTCCACGGCGGCCTTGACCGTCTCGACCTCGGCGATGGTGTCATTCACGTCGACCGTGTCGCCGACGGCCACCGTCCACTTGAGGATGTCGCCCTCGGTGAGACCTTCACCGAGATCAGGGAGCAGGAACTGCTTGACGTCGGGCACTGCTCAGTACTCCATGATCGTGTCGACGGTGTCGAGGACGCGGTCGACGTTGGGCAGCCATTCGTGCTCGAGGCGGCTGGGCGGGTAAGGCGTGTCGTACCCAGTCACGCGCAGCACCGGCGCCTCGAGGGAATAGAACGCCTGCTCCATCACCCGCGTCGCGATCTCGGAGCTCACGCTGAAGCTGTGTGGCGCCTCATGGACGACGATGAGCCGTCCGGTGCGCTGGACCGACTCGACGATGGTGGGCATGTCCAGCGGCGAGACCGAACGCAGGTCGATCACCTCGAGCTCCACGCCGTCCTCCGCCGCGATCGCCGCCGACTTCAGCGCCGTGGCGACCGTGGGGCCGTACGCGATCAGCGTCACGTCGCGCCCCGGACGCACCACGCGCGCGTTGTACAGCGGGTACGGCTCGTCCTCGATCTCGCCCTTCGCGCCGTGGTACAGGCGCTTGGGCTCAAAGAAGATCACCGGATCGTCGTCGGCGATCGCGTTCTGGATCATCCAGTAGGCGTCGGACGGATTCGAGCACGCGAGCACCCGCAGTCCCGCGGTGTGCGCGAAGTAGGCCTCGGGCGATTCGCTGTGATGCTCGACCGCACCGATTCCGCCCCCGAACGGAATGCGGATGGTGATCGGCATCCGCAATTGGCCGGCGGAGCGATTGTGCATCTTCGCGACCTGGCTCACGATCTGATCGAAGCCGGGGAACACGAAGCCATCGAACTGGATCTCGCAGACCGGGCGGTAACCGCGGATGGCAAGGCCGACCGCCGTGCCGATGATCCCGGACTCGGCCAGCGGGGTATCAATCACCCGGTCCTCGCCAAAGTCTTTCTGCAGGCCGTCGGTGATTCGAAAGACCCCGCCGAGCTTGCCGACGTCCTCGCCCATGATCAGGACCTTGGGGTCGGTCTCCATCGCCTTGCGCAGCCCGTTGTTGAGGGCCTTGGCCATCGTGATCGGTGGCGTCACGCCGGTACCGCCTCGACCGAGCGGACGAACTGGGTGAACTCGGTGCGCTGCTCGCTCACCTCGTCGGGCATGTCGACGTACACATTGTCGAACAGCGACTCCGGGGTCGGGTCGGGCAGGACCCGACAGCCGGCTCGGATGTGTTCTGCGAGCTTCTTCGCGTCCTGCTCGACCTCGTCGAAGAATTCAGAGGCCACGCGTGCCTCTCTGGTGAGGTAGGCCCGCACCCGCGCGATCGGATCCTTGAGCTTCCACGTCTCGTCCTCGCTGCCCAGGCGGTAGCGCCGCGGGTCGTCGTTCGTGGTGTGCGGGTTCATCCGGTAGGTGAATGCCTCGATGAGCGTTGGCCCCTGGGCGCTGCGGGCGTCATCGAGTGCCTTGCGGGTGACGGCGAGACTGGCCAACACGTCGTTGCCATCGACGCGGACGCCCGGAAATCCGAAGCCGGCCGATCGCTTGTAGAGGGGAACGCGGCTCTGCCGCTCGACGGGCTCGCTGATGGCCCACTGATTGTTCTGGCAGAAGAAGACGACCGGCAGGTTGCCTGCGGCCGCGAAGACGAAGGCTTCGTTCACATCGCCCTGGCTGGAGGCACCATCGCCGAAGAAGGCGAGGACGGCAGTGTCGCGATCCGGATCACCGCTGCCTACCGCGCCGTCGCGGACGATGCCCATCGCGTATCCGGTCGCATGCAGGGTCTGCGCCCCGATCACGATCGTGTACAGGTTGAAGTTGTTCTCATTGGGGTTCCACCCGCCCAGGTTCGTGCCGCGGAACAGGCCGAGCAGCGTGAGGGGGTCGACCTTGCGGCACCACGCGACGCCGTGTTCGCGGTACGTCGGGAACGCCATGTCTTGGGTGCGCAGGGCACGTCCCGCGCCGATCTGGGCAGCTTCCTGGCCGAGCAGCGACGCCCACAGACCCAGCTCCCCCTGGCGCTGCAGTGCGATCGCTTCGGTATCGATCCGGCGGACCATGACGAGGTCGCGGTACAGGCCGGCGATCTCGTCGTCGCTGATGTCCAGCGAGTAGTCCGGATGCTCGACGCGCTGGCCTTCGGGCGTGAGCAACTGAACCATGTTCGGTTCGGGTTGCACGGCATGGACGTGTGCGGTCATCGACCACTCCTCGCTCGGGCCGCTCGTGGGGTCGCCACGTGCGGCACGGATCGACGCTCACTGTGTTCGAGCTCGCACTTCGTTGGTACAGGGGTGGCGTACCTCACGAAATACGCAGGGGTTCCTACCATATCCGTTATTGCTCGATATCCCTTGATCGAACCCGCCGTGATCGCCGAAGGGGTCACCGCGGTGGAGCGGAAAGCTCAGCGGGAAGCGGATCGTCGTGCACGATCGCCAGCCGCGACACCGCGCGGGTGAGCACGACGTAGAGGCGGCGCAGCCCTGCCGCCCTGGTGGGTTCAGCTGCCACGATTTCGGCCGGTTCGAGCAGGACGACCGTGTCGAACTCGAGGCCCTTCGCCTCGGCGGCGGGCACGACCGATACCCGGGGATCGGCATCGGCATCGAGCGCCTGGGCCGCGATGCCGGCGCCCACCAGGACCGCCAGCACATCGACACTTCGTGCATCCGGGACGATCACGCCGACCGATCCCTCCGCGGCCAATGCGCGCCGGACCTCCGTGAGCAGAGCCGCGGCCGGCGCGAAGGTCAATGCGTCTGCACCGGCACGGATCGACGTCCCGGGGGGCACCCCCACCGCGATATGCGGCAGCAGCCGGTTGGCGAGTTCGATGACCTCGGCCGGGACGCGGTATCCGGCAGTCAGCGGACGAACAGCCGCGCCGGCGTGACCGAGGTGCTCGAGGGTCACGGCCCAGTCTCCGGGCGCCCATGTCGTGGTGGCCTGGGCCAGGTCGCCCAGGACGGTGACCGAGCCGAGGGGGCAGCGCCGTGCGATCGCCCGGCACTGCATCGCCGACAGGTCCTGCGCCTCGTCGATCACGGCATGGACGTAGGTGTCGGTGGGATCGATCATCCCGCTCAGTTCGTCCAGCAGCACCGTGTCGGCTGCAGTCCAGCGGGTGGCACGAAGCGAGCGGGCAGCCGGACGGTTCAAGGCCGTCCGCTCGTCCTCGGTGAGCAGGGGCGAGCACCGCTGCAGGAAATGGGGCTCGTGCCACAACCGCGACAAGACGGCGCCGGGGGTGAGCGCGGGCCATACCGCATCGACGAACTCGCGCACGGCCCTGGTGCGCGCGACCTTCATGGTGTCGGCGTCGCTCGGTGCCCCGCCGGAATCCTCGCGCTGCCGTCGGACGTCCTCGGCGACCTGGGTTCGCAGCCGCTCACGGGCCAGTGACCAACGCAGCCCGTCAC
>Ga0075521_10000149_pt1 | contig 16586 bp, 12 predicted proteins | sample NGEPerD_FD_74785 | JGI IMG/M metagenome (GOLD analysis project Ga0075521, IMG submission 74785) | Arctic peat soil microbial communities from the Barrow Environmental Observatory site, Barrow, Alaska, USA - NGEE PermafrostAB12-D | ecosystem: Environmental > Terrestrial > Soil > Wetlands > Peat ...
TCGCGATCCAGGACATGGGCGCGGCGGGGCTCACCTCGTCATCGGCGGAGATGGCGGCGCGTGGCGATGTAGGCGTCAGCATCGATACCTCGAAGGTGCCGGTGCGCGAGGAGGGGATGTCGCCATACGAAATTCTGCTCAGCGAGTCGCAGGAGCGGATGCTCGTCGTCGCGAAGAAGGGGCACGAGGCGCAGGTGCGCGCCATCCTCGAGAAGTGGGATCTGAGCGCCGCGGTCATCGGCGAGGTGATCGCCGAGCCCGTGTATCGCGTCACCGAGGGCGATCGTGTCGTCGCCGAGTTCCCGGGCTCGCAGCTCGTGAGCGATTGCCCGATGTACAATCCACCCGCAAAGGAAGATCCCGCGGTCGCAGAGTTGCGCGCGCGGGACGTAGGCGCGATCAAGGAGCGCCGCGAGGAGTCCGATCCTCTCTGGACGCTCGAGCGGCTGCTCTCCTCGCCGACGATTGCGAGCAAGCGGTGGGCATATCGCCAGTACGACTCCACCGTGCGCACGAGCACCGTGCTCCGCCCCGGCGACGGCGACGCCGCCGTCATCCGCATCCGCCACACCGATCGTGCGATCGCGCTCAAGACCGATTGCAACGGACGCTACGTCTCGCTCGACCCGCGCGTGGGAACGCAGCTCGCGGTGGCCGAGGCGGCGCGCAACGTCGCGTGCACGGGCGCGCGACCGATGGCGATCACGAACTGCCTCAATTTCGGGAATCCGAAGCGCCCCGAGGTCTACTTCCAGTTCACGCAGGCCGTGCGCGGAATGGGCGAGGCGTGCATCGCGCTCGGCACGCCGGTGACGGGCGGCAACGTCTCGTTCTACAATGAGAATCCGCGCGGCGCCGTGCACCCGACGCCGGTGGTCGGAATGGTCGGGCTCATCGACTCTCTCGACCACATCACGCGCTCCGGTTTTACCACCGAAGGCGACGACATCGTGTTGCTCGGCGAGCCAAGTGATGAGCTGGGTGGCAGCGAGTACCTCGCGCGCATTCACGACGTCGTCGCCGGTGCCCCGCCCCGCTGCGACCTCCCGCGCGAGAAAGCGACCATCGACGCGCTGCTCGAGGCGATCCGCGCCGGTGCCGTTCGCTCGGCACACGACTGCAGCGACGGCGGGCTAGCTGTTGCGCTGGCCGAATGCTGCATCGCCGATCCGGACGGAACGATCGGAGCGGACATCGAGTTGAGTAAGTGGAGCTCGCTCCCCCTGCGTGCGCTGCTCTTCGGCGAGGCGCAGGCGCGAATCATCGTCAGTACACGGGAGTCTTCGACGGTGCTCGAGATCGCACGAAAGCACGGAGTGTCCGCACGCGTGATCGGTCAGGTGCGTGCGCGAGAGGCAGGCTTCACGATCCGCGTGAGTGAGCGCGTCATTCGCACTCCGCTCGAGCGGCTCGCACGTGCGTATCACGACGCAATTCCAAAGATCATGGACGCGTCCATCGCGGAGGTCGCGGTGCAGGAGCAACATCCTCAACCATCTGGCGCCTAGAACATGTGCGGAATATTCGGCGTGCGCGGAGTGCAGGATGCCGGCGCGCTCGTGCATCTTGGATTGTACTCGCTGCAGCATCGCGGGCAGGAATCGGCTGGCATCGTCGCCGTCGATGATGACGGGCAGGCGCGCGCCGTGCGCAGCATGGGGCTCGTGTCTGAGGGGCTCGGCGCAGCGGAGACAGCGGCGCTGAGCGGCTCGCTCGCGATCGGCCACACGCGCTACAGCACGGCGGGATCGTCGACCATCGAGAATGCGCAGCCGATTCTGGCGCGCTTCCGCGATGGGAACATCTCGCTTGCACACAACGGCAACATCGTCAACGCCACCGAGCTGCGGCGCGAGCTCGAGGACCAGGGCGCAATCTTCTCGGGATCGATGGACTCCGAGATTCTCGTGCATCGCATCGCGCGCTCGCGCTGTGAGCGCCCGGAGGACAAGCTGATGGAGGCGTTGCGCGGGGTTGAGGGCGCGTATTGCCTCGCCGTCACCATCGGCGACACGCTCCTCGCCGCGCGCGATCCGCACGGTTGGCGCCCGCTCTCGCTCGGCACACTCGGCGATGGCTACGTCTTCGCGTCGGAGACCTGCGCGCTCGACATTGTCGGCGCGTCGCATTTGCGCGATGTGGAGCCCGGCGAGATCGTGATCATCGATTCGAACGGCATTCGCTCGGTGAAGATCCCCGAGCGTGTGGATCTCAAGCGCTGCGTCTTCGAGTATGTCTACTTCGCGCGCCCCGACAGCCGTATCTTCGACGGCGGCTCGGTCGATCACGCGCGTCGCGAGCTCGGCCGGCAGCTCGGTCGCGAGTGTCCAGCGCCCACCGCAGATCTCGTCTTCGGCGTGCCGGATTCCGCGAATGCGGCGGCGCTCGGCTTCGCTGAGGAAACGGGCCTTCCGCTCGAGTTCGCGCTCATTCGCAATCACTACGTCGGCCGCACCTTCATTCAGCCGAGCCAGGCGGGGCGCGTGCAGAAGGTGAAGGTCAAGTACAACCCGGTGCGCGAGGTGCTCAAGGGGAAGAGTGTCGTGATGGTCGACGACTCGATCGTTCGCGGCACCACCACGCGCGGACTCGTGGCACTCGTGCGACAGGCGGGGGCGCGCGAGGTCCACATGCGGATATCTTCGCCGCCTGTCACTGGTCCATGTTATTACGGTATCGATACCCCCTCGCGCGAGGAGCTGATTGGAGCGAACATGACGATCAAGCAGATCGCCGACCATATTGGTGTCGATTCGCTCGGCTACCTGTCCCGCGATGGGATGTTGAAGTCCGTTCCAGGAGGCCCGCACGGCTTTTGCCATGCCTGCTTCTCGGGGGACTATCCAACACCCCCGCCTACGGACCCTGACAAGCTCCGGTTCGGCTGCGGCTGCTGACGCTGCCACCCGGCAACGACTACCGACACGAGGCTTAGACTTCACGCGTGCTCGTATACTTTTTTGGCAGCGGCACCGCGGATGGCACGCGGAACATGAAGGCGGTATTGGGGGGCAAGGGGGCAAATCTCGCCGAGATGACCAATCTCGGCGTTCCCGTGCCCCCCGGCTTTACGATCGCATGCTCGGCGTGCCTCGACCATCTGAAGGGCAGCGGCACAAGCGCGGAGCTGCAGGCGGAGATCGAGAGGAATCTCACGCGGCTCGAGCAGGTGTCCGGACGCGGCTTCGGCGATCCAAAGAATCCGCTTCTCGTCTCCGTGCGCTCCGGCGCGCCCGTGTCGATGCCAGGGATGATGGAGACCATCCTCAATCTCGGGCTCAACGATCGCACGGTGATCGGCCTCGCGCAGCAGAGTGGCAATGCGCGCTTCGCCTACGACTCGTATCGCCGCTTCCTCCAGATGTACGGCGACGTCGTGCTCAATGTGCCGATGCACGACTTCGAGCATCTGCTCAAGTCCAAGCGCCTCACGAATTCGGCGGAGAATGACGCCGATCTTTCGGAAGACGCGCTCAGAAATCTCGTGGAGGAATACAAGGCGCTCGTGCGAAACCGCACCGGCGCCGATTTTCCGATGGAGCCCCGCGAGCAGCTCAAGGGCGCAATCGAGGCCGTGTGGCGCTCCTGGACCTTGAAGAAGGCCGTCGACTATCGCCGCCAGAACAACATCTCCGAATCGCTCGGCACCGCGGTGAACATCGTGTCGATGGTGTTCGGAAATCTCGGGAACGATTCCGGAACGGGCGTGGCCTTCACGCGCGATCCATCCACCGGCGAAAAGCGCTTCTATGGCGAGTTTCTGATCAACGCGCAGGGTGAGGATGTGGTCGCGGGCATTCGCACGCCGCTGCCGATCGAGCAGATGGCGACGCAGCTCCCTGGCGCGTACGCGGAGCTGCTCGAAACGCAGAATCGCCTCGAGCAGCACTACCGCGACATGCAGGACATCGAGTTCACGGTGGAGCGCGGCACGCTCTACCTGCTGCAAACGCGAACCGGCAAGCGCACCGCCGCCGCAGCAATCCGCATCGCGGATGAGATGGTCGCCGAGGGCGTGATCACGCAGCGCGAGGCCGTGCTGCGCGTAGACGCCGAGCAGCTCGATCAGCTGCTGCACCCGGTCATCGATCCGACCGCACGGGCGGAGCAGATCGCCACGGGGCTCCCCGCGAGTCCCGGCGCGGCCAGCGGTCAGGCGGTGTTCGATCCCGACGTCGCCGAGCAGCGCGCGGCGGAAGGGATTCGCGTGATTCTCGTGCGCGACGAGACGACGCCCGAGGACTTTCACGGGATCGTCGCTGCCCGCGCCGTGCTGACGGCGCGCGGCGGAATGACGAGCCACGCGGCCGTAGTGGCGCGCGGCATGGGGAAGTGCGCGATCGTCGGTTGCAAGGAGATGGAGGTCGATCTCCAGCACCGCAGCTTCAAGGTGAATGACACCACGATCAACGAGGGCGACTGGATTACGCTCGACGGCGCGACGGGGCGCGTGTTCAGCGGCGACCTGCCGACGATCCCGAGCGATGTCGTGCGCGTGCTCTCGGGGCAGATGCGCGGCTCGGACTCGCGCGTGTACGTCACGTACGCGCGGCTCCTCTCGTGGGCCGACGAGGCGCGCACGCTGCAGGTTCGCGCGAACGCCGACACGCCGCAGGATGCGCGTGTCGCGCGGAACTTCGGCGCCGAGGGGATTGGGCTCTGCCGCACGGAGCACATGTTTTTCGAGGGCGATCGCATTACGGGAATGCGCGAGATGATCGTCGCGCGCGACGAAGGTGGGCGCCGCCGCGCGCTCGCCAAGCTCCTCCCGATGCAGCGCTCCGACTTCGAGGGAATCTTCGAGGCGATGGACGGCTGTCCCGTCACGATCCGTCTGCTCGATCCACCGCTCCACGAGTTCCTTCCGCACGGCGGCGAGGATACCAAACGCCTCGCGCGCACGCTCGGGCTCGCGCGCGAAGAGCTCAATCGCATCGTCGAGTCGCTGCGGGAGACGAATCCAATGCTCGGGCTTCGCGGCTGCCGCCTCGGCATCGTGTATCCCGAGATCACGGAGATGCAGGGGCGCGCGATCTTCGAGGCGGCGGTGCGCGCAAAGCGGCGCGGCATCGATGTGCAGCCCGAGATCATGATTCCGCTCGTGTCCACCGTGAAGGAGCTCGAGCACCAGCGCGCGATACTCGAGCACGTAGCGGATCAGGTGATGGGTGCGATGGGAGAGGAGCTGCCCTACACCATCGGCACGATGATCGAGCTGCCGCGCGCTGCGCTCACGGCGGATCAAATCGCGACGGCTGCCGATTTCTTCTCCTTCGGCACCAACGACCTCACGCAGACGACGCTCGGCCTCAGCCGCGACGATGCGGGCCGCTTTCTGCCGATGTACGTGGAGGCGGGGATCTACCCCGATGATCCATTCCGCACGCTCGACATCGCAGGGGTGGGAAAGCTCGTGAAGTACGCGGTCACCGAGGGGCGCAAAGTTCGCCCGAACATGAAGACGGGGATCTGCGGCGAGCATGGCGGCGATCCGCGGTCGATCGCCTTCTGTCAGACGGCGGGGCTCAACTACGTCTCGTGCTCGCCCTACCGCGTTCCAATCGCGCGCCTGGCCGCGGCGCAGTCGGCGCTCAACCTAACCAACTGACATCACCTTGGGCGCGTCGGCTGCTGCCGTCGCGTTGACGTCATAGAGGTAGTACATCGCGCCCGGCCGCTCCCTTCGCAGCAGCGGGAGCGACACGTTGAACACGGGAACGCCGCCGAGCGTGGTTCCGCGCAACGTGCCCGAGTGCGCGTGTCCGTGGAATGCGACCGCAGCGCTGTAGCGATCGAGCGGCTCCGCAAGTCGATCGGTGCCGAGGTATGGGTGGATCGCCTCGGGCTCGCCGGCGATCGTCGCGGCGATCGGCGCGTAGTGCAGCACCGCCACGCGAACCGGCGTCGCGAGCCGCCGCAGCGCGAGCTCGAGGGAGTGCACCTCGTTGAGCGTCGCGTTCACGAAGGACTTGGTCTCCGGCTCGCCGAAGGGCGTGAGCATGCCGCGGCCGAAGCCGCCCATGAATCCCTTCACGCCCGCGAACCCAACCGTTGGGTTTAGCTCGAAGGTGTCGCCGCTGAGGAGATGCACGCCGCGCGCCCGGAGCATCCGACTTCCCTCTTCGACCTGGCCGGACTCGTAGTCGTGGTTGCCGAGCACCGAGACTATGGGAACCGTCACGTCGGCGAGCTCGCCGACAACGACCTTGAACTCCGCAAGGGCGCCCCAGCGCGTGAGATCACCGGTGAGCACGAGCACATCGGCCTCATCGTTCACGCGTGCGAAGAGCTCGCGATAGACGCCGACATCGTCGGGGCCGCAGTGGAAGTCGCCGACGGCGGCTATTCGCACGCTCCCCGGCGTGCGCGGCTTCGTGGCGCGTCGCTCGTGCCCATTGGATATGGCGCCAGATATCGATCGATCGGTCATGTGAGAAAGCCCTCCACCTGTTCGCTGCGCTCGTCCCAGACATCGCTCTCGGCGATCTCGCGCACCAGCGGGCGCGCCAGCGCGCGATTCACGATCTCCTCGCGCAGATCCTTCATCTCCCACTCGTGCACGTCGATGGTGAAGCTGAAGCGCGAGATGATCGGCCCGCGCGTCACGAGCTCGGCAGTGCGCTCGCGCTCCATGTCGGCGCGGGCGCGATCGAGCAGCTCGTCGCGCACCCAGCGCGGCACGCCGTCGCGATGCTGCGGGTAGACGTAGTCGAACATCTGAATCTGCGCGAGCAGGAGCGGCCAGTGCTCGCCCGTCTTGGCGACGATGCGCTTCCATTCCATCCGCGAGCCCACGCACACGATGAGGTGGACGATGTCGGCCATGTCCTGCCGATGACGCTCGCTGATGAACAGCCGGTGCCAGAGGAGCTCCTCGGCCGGCGCGATGCGCACCGGAGTCGCGGCGAGAATCGCGGGACGGCTGAAGCGGTACCAGTCATCGTCGATCATCGCGAGGCCGTTCCCCATGCCGAAGATGATGTCGATGAACAAGTCGCCGCACGTCGCTTTCGCCAGCCAGTGCGGCTGCTCGAGGCGCGCCGACATCCCGGCGCCCTTGAGCACGCGCATTGCGCCCACGAGCAGCGTCGGATCGACGAAGATGTCGAGGTCCTTCGTCTCGCGATAAATCCCGGTGTGCTCGTAGATCGCGTACGCGCCCGCAATGACGTACGGAATGCCCGCCGCGTTGAGCGCCGTGAGCGCGGATTTGTACAGCTCGCGCTCGGCATCGGGCACCCAGAAATCGCCGTGCGTGACGGAGCGCTCTTCCTCGCGAGAGAGCGATCCATGCTTGCGTGCCTCTGCCAGCGTGCGGCTTACTTCACCCATTGACTCCTCGCATTGCGCGGGGCGTGCGCGTGGTGCTCTCCCCGTTCCTTGGCAGACACCGTGCCCGGGCGCTCAAATGCAGGAACGCCGGACGGAGCGAGGGCTCCTTCCGGCGTTCCGAGTGGACCTGGCGAGAGTCGAACTCGCGTCTTGCATAGGATCAACCACAGCTTCTACGTGCGTAGTCCACCGATTGATGTTTCCTGTGGCTGGCTGGTGAACGACCCACCGCAGGATGAGCTCTCTAAATTTTCGCCACGTGCCTGAGAGCACGACGCATGACTAGCCCAGCTTTTCGATACCTACGAGGCCGCCCCGGGCGGGCTTCCTCGCAGGCACTCACAAGCAGTAACCGAAGTTACGCTGCGAGGGCCATGTTTGAGTTGGCAGTTGAAAATTTTCCCGAGGGTTTTACCAGGAACCCGAGGACCTGGGCACGCGACCACAGCTTCTTCTACACAATCGAAACCATTTCAGGCCCGACTTACAAACAAATATACCGCCCGCGCCTCACCGCGCCAAGCACGTTATGCCGCGCCTCACGCTATCAACGTGAGATCACGCAGTGCCGGCCGTTCCCTTCCCGAACGAGCTTCGCGACATCGCCTGGCGCACGCAATTGCGCCCCGCGCTCTTCGCCTGATAGAGCGCCATGTCCGCTGCGGGAAAGAGGAGATCCCCCGCCTTCACGCTCTCGGTGTACGACGCCACGCCGAACGATGCCGTCACCGTGATCGGCGCGCCCCCACTCGGCGACGGCACACGCAGATTCGCCACCGCTTCGCGCAGCCGCTCCGCCGTGCGCGACGCGCCCGCGAGATTCGTCTGCGGCAAGAGAATCGCGAGCTCCTCGCCGCCGTAGCGCGCGCACAGATCTATCTCGCGAATCGTGCGCTCCGCCGCACGCGCGACTTCCATCAGCACCTCATCGCCGCCCTGGTGCCCGAAGATGTCGTTCACCGTCTTGAACATGTCGATGTCGAGGAGGATCAGCGACACCGGCTGCCGATGGCGCGCGTGCTCGAGCAGGTGGTGCCGCAACCGCTCTTCGAACTGGCGGCGATTCGCGAGCCCGGTCAACGCATCATGATTGGATTTCTGCGTGACATCCTGCAGCTGTTCGACGTTCTTGAGCGCGACTGACGCGACCGGAGCGAGCATCGAGAGCAGCTCGCCTTCGACCGCGGTGAGCTGCCCGACCTCGTCGCCCTCGACGCACACTGCGCCGATCAGCTCATCGTCGACGACGAGCGGCACGATCGCGAGGGAGCCGATACGACGCGACGCCTCGAGCGGGCTGAATGGCAGCCCTTCCGACTTTCTGTACGTCTCGCGCACGGCCATGCGCGGGCGGTCCGGATTGCGCAGGAATTTTCCGATGATCGAGTCGGGCGCCACCGGGAAGCCGGGCTCGATCGTGTGCAGCGGCGTCACGCTCTCGACGACCGCGGAGTCCGCCGCCTCGTTCCAGCGCACGAATGCGCAACGCGTGCCACCGGTGACATCGAGCGCGCTCTCGCAGATGGCGACGTCGAACGCCGCGAGACTCTGGCTCTTCTGAATCTTCTGCGCCGCGACGACGACCTTGTCCGCCTTTCCCCGATAGCGCCGCGTTTCCTTCCCGTCGTTCAGCATGTCGACGAGCAGCGTCAGGCGCGCCGCATAGCGCGGCAGAAAGATCTTCGCCTTCTCGCGCGACAGGCTCTCGCGATCTTCGGCATACACCCCGATCGCGCCGTGAAAGCGCCCCTCCTTGCCCACGGCCGCGGTGAGGAAGAACGACGACTCGGTGTCGTAGTTCGTCGTCGGGAGCCCCTGCTGCACGGCCCAGTGCACGAGCGACTCGAGCGGCGGATTCGTCTCGAAGGTCACCTTCGCAATCGCGCTCGACGCGGAGGAGATCGGAGTCAACTCATCGGTGTCGCGGAGATAGCGCCAGAGCACCACCTCGTCGCCACCGATCTGGTCGCGCATCTCGCGAAGAAAGCGCGAGATCGTCTCCTGCTCGACGTTGCTCTCCGGCTCGGCATCGATCGCGAGGGAGCGGCGCGGCTCGGGGACGGCACGCGTGCCACGTGCGGGCGTCTCGAGCCCGCGCACCGATCGTGTCGCCGCGGCACCACCCTTGGCAGGGATCGCGCCCGGCGGCACGATGCGGCCATAGGTGTCGCCGCTCACCACCGAGATGATTGCAAGCGCCACCACGCTCGCGATCATCTTCAGATGGAAGGGATGCACCGCGTACGGATCGAGCGTGAAGGCCAACGCGGTGATGATCGCAGCGCTCACAATGCCGAGGCGCACCCCCTTCTGATAGGAAAGGAGCGCCGTGACACAGCACATGAGCGCGAGGAGCGGCGAGCGCGCGTAGCTGCTTGCGATGATCGCAAACGCCGAGCAGGTCGCTAGCAGGACGGCCGGTCGCGCCCGTTCAGAAAAAATGGCAGACAGACGTCGCCGCCTTCAAAGGATGGAGGAGGTGAATCAGCGATGGATAATACGCGAGGCCGCGTACGCCGCTCCGAATCCGTTATCGATATTGACGACAGTCACGCCGGCAGCGCAACTGTTCAGCATCGAGAGCAGAGCCGCAAGTCCGCCGAAATTTGCGCCGTATCCTACACTCGTGGGAACCGCGATCACGGGAATTGCGACGAGCCCGCCCACGACGGACGGGAGCGCTCCCTCCATTCCGGCGACGACGATGATCACCGCGGCCGAGCGAAGCTGCTCGCCGCGCGAGAGCAGGCGGTGGATGCCGGCGACGCCGACGTCCGTGAGCCGCTCCACCTGGGCGCCGAAAGCCCGCGCGCACACCGCCGCCTCCTCCGCCACGGGGAGATCGCTCGTGCCGGCGGTGATCACCAGGACGGTGCCCCGCTGCACGCGTGGCGGCGTTCCCGCAGGCAGATAGGCCAAGCGCCCCAGCCGATTGAGCTCGGCTGCCGGAAAGCGCTCGGCGAGCGGCGCCCACATGTCCGGCTGGACGCGGGTGATGAGGAACCCTTCGCCATCGGTGTTCAGCTGCGAGGCGATCGTGACCACCTGCTCCGGCGTCTTGCCGGCGGCGAAAACGACCTCCGGGAAGCCCTGACGCAGCGCGCGATGATGATCGATGGTCGCAAAGGAGAAGAATTCGCCGTCGGGGAGCGCGAGCTGCCCGAGTGCCTCTGCGCTATCGATTTCTCCGCTCGCGACGCGGTCGAGCAGTGCTCGCGTACGCTCGAGGTTCACGCCGCTAGCGTCTCCGCATCGCGCTCGCTCGCCCGCCGCTGGTCTACGTCGCCGCGCGCGACCGCCGCGAGATAGTCGGCGAAGATCCCCTCGACCTCCATGAGCGACGTCACCGCGTGCAAGCGCTTGCGGAGCTCCGCGGATCCGGGCAGCCCCTTCACATACCAGCCGAGGTGCTTGCGGAACTCGATGGCAGCGCCGCGCTGATCGAGCTCGTACGCGTCCGCCATGCGCGCGTGATCGAGCGCGATCGCAAAGCGCTCGGCCACCGCGGGCGCGGCGGGCATCGGCTTGCCGTCGAGGAGCGCGCGGGCTTGGTCGAAAACCCACGGCTGGCCGAAGGAGCCGCGCCCGACCATGACGCCGGCGCAGTTGGTATGCTCGTGCATGCGGAACACGTCGGCTGCAGAGCTAATGTCGCCGTTGCCGAGCACGGGGACGCTCACCGCGTTCACGACGGCAGCGATCTCGTCCCAGTTCGCCTTGCCGGAATACATCTGCGTGCGCGAGCGCGCGTGCAGCGCGATCACGGCGGCGCCCGCGTCTTCGCAGACGCGTGCGATCTTCACGGGATCGCGCGTCTCCTCGTTCCAGCCGCTCCGAATCTTGGCGGTGACGGGGAGATGCGTGCGCGCGCGGACGCCCTTGATGATGTCGGCGACGAGGGTGAGATCCTTGAGGCATCCCGAGCCGCCATTGCGCTTGACGACCTTCTTCACCGGGCAGCCGAAGTTGATGTCGATGAAGTCGGGAGCAAAGACGTCGGTGACGAGTGCTGCGGCATCGCCCATGGCGATAGGATCGGAGCCGAAGATCTGGACGCCGATTGGATGCTCGTCGGGGCCGAAGCGAAGCTTGGCTATCGTCGCCTCGTTCTCGCGGCGGATGCCCTCGGCCGAGAGAAATTCGGTGACGACCACATCTGCGCCGAAGCGCCGGCAGAGCCGCCTGAACGGCGACTCTGACACCCCGGCCATGGGCGCGAGGTAAAGCGGAATGGGGTTCGCCAACGCGACCGGGAAGCGCATTACCGAGAATCTAGTGGCGATTGCAAGTCTATGCAACGCATGGAGTTTGACACTCGGCGCAACCTACGGTAGCTTCAAGGGTTGCTGCGGGCAGCGCTCGCGGCCCGCCTTGATACTGCTGACGAGGATTTGATGGAATTACGCCAGTTCTTTACTGAAGACGCAATCAAGCTCGAGCTCGAGTCCACGACCAAGGATGACGTGCTCAAGGAGCTGATCTCCTTGCTCGGTCTCGATGAAAAGTCGGAAGGAATGTTGTACAAAATGCTGAAACGGCGCGAGAATCTCGGCTCGACGGGAATCGGCCGAGGGATCGCGATTCCGCATTGCCGCTCGCTGGTGGTGAGCAAGCTGCGCGTGGCGTTCGGGCGCAAGGCGAGCGGCGTTGACTTCAAGGCGATCGACGACAAGCCGGTGAACTTCTTCTTTCTGATCGTCGCGCCGCCGCTCGAGGTGTCCAACCAGTACCTGCCGGTGCTCGGCAAGATCGCGCAGTTCAGCAAGGAGCCGGACGTGCCGACGCGGCTGCTGGGGCTGACGGAACCGGCGCAGTTTCTGAAGTTGCTGGAGGAGAAAGGGGTGTAGTTTCGGAGGTTCGGCGAACTCGCGGTGTCGGGACGAAGCGCCCGGTCGTCTGACAGGGTATGAGTCTGAATTACTTCGCAACCGCACACTCCGCATCCCGCCGCGCGTCGCTGGTTCTCGCGTGCGCTTTGTTCGCGTTGCATGGCCAATCGCTGTTCGCTCAGCGCGCCGAGCAATTTGGTAGCATTACCGGAACGATTCGTGACTCGGCGACTGGGCCGCTAGCAAACGCCAAGGTAGTTGTTACCGACAGCAGGCTTTCCACACGCACTGACGCCGAAGGACATTTCGTCCTCGACAGGATTCCGGTCGGCACGGTAGAGATCTACGTGCATTCTGACGGTTATCCCGGACGCGAGAGTACTCTCGAGGTCATCGCAGGGCAGAAAATCCGATTGGACATCTGGCTGCGACCATACGGCTACGTGCCGGAGGCGCAACTGCTGCTGCAGACCGACAGCGGCGGGACCGGCGCATACGATTCGGTCGACAAGGCACGGCCACGAGCGTATCCGGACTTCACCTTTTCGCTGTTTCGCACCGTCGTCGCGAAAGATCCCGACGCCAACATGTTCCTGTCACCCGCAAGCGCCGCGTTCGCGCTTGCGATGACCGCGTCGGGCGCATCGGGTGCCACCTGGACGGCGATGAGCAAAGTGCTCGGAGCGGATGCCGCGCATCAGGATGCACTTGCAGAGCAAAATGCGATCGAGTTACGCTCGCTCGAAAGCCAGAGTGGCGTTCAGCTGAAAATCGCGAACTCGATCTGGGCCGCTCAGGGTCGGCCGTTTCGCCCCGCATTTCTCTCCGGCGCGAAGCAGTCGTATCATGCCGAGGTGACTTCGCTGGTCTTGCACGGCGATGCGGCGTTGCAGCGCATCAACGACTGGGTAGCCAAAGCGACGAATGATCGAATCCGGTCCATTCTCTCCGACACGCTCCCGGAGAATGCGAACATGGTGTTGCTCAACGCCGTGTATTTCAAGGGAAAGTGGATTGATCCCTTCGACTCGACCGACACCAAGGCGCACAGTTTTGCGCTACCCCATGGCCGCGTCGAGTCTCGCCAGCTCATGGAGAGACAGGCGTTCATGCTCTATGCTCGCGACACTAACGTGCAGGTTGTTCGCCTCCCCTACCAGGGAGGTCGTATCGCGATGTACGTACTGCTTCCGGATTCTGGGAAGTCCCTGTCGAAGCTCGTATCGGGATTGACTTCGAAGCGCTTCGCGAGACTGATGCGCTCTCTCGAAAAGAAGGACGTGCATCTCGAGCTCCCGCGTTTTCGTCTCGAGAGTGGCGCCGACTTGAGCGAGCCACTCTCGGAGCTCGGCATGGGGATAGCATTCGATCACAGATTCGCGTCCTTCGGAGGAATGCTCCCGCCCGATTACCTGAAGGAGCACAACGTATGGATCGACGCCGTGGTGCAGAAAAGCTGGGTCGAGGTGAACGAACAAGGTACCGAGGCCGCGGCAGTCACGGGCGCAGTGGTGCTGAATGAGATCACGCTGACTGTGCCTCCTGTGCCAATCGAGTTCATCGTCGATCGCCCATTCATCGTCGCGATCCGCGATGATCGCACCGGACTGCTGTTGTTCCTCGGCCAGATCACCGATCCCGTGCAGCACTAGCTTCCGCTCAGTACTCGCAACAACAAAAAGCGCCCGCGACGAGCGATCGTCGCGGGCGCTTCTTCATCCTGACTCTTATTGCACGGGATGCAAATTCGAGACGTGCGCGACGAACGGGCCGCCGGGATTGTTGTCGCTCGCCGAGACGAGTGTTGGATAGCCGAACGCGGAATCGAATTCGAGATGCACGCTCATGTTCTTCTCGCCCAGCACACTGTGGACGATCGTGAACAGCCCATCGATGGTCGGCACCGACACGGCGAACTCGGGTGCCATTCCCGTCGTCGCGTCGATGAGGCTCGCTATCGTGTCCGCCTGCACGGTGACGTGCACGTTCGCAGCGCCAAGTGGGCCTGCGTTGAGGTAGTCGTAGGTGTAGGAGTGAAATCCTTGCTGCGACCAGAGCGCTTCGTGTTGGGCCAGCTCCAGCAGATTCACGTTGGTCGAGCCCGTGCTCGTCGAGCCATCGCACGCCGACAGCGCCACACATGCCGCAAGACAGACGACGAATGATCGCATGCTACCTCCGCGAATCGGGTTTGGAAGGGGTGTGCCCTTCACTACGCTACCCGGTAGGCTGCAGATTCGCCACTCTCGCCAGAAAGCCGCCGCCCGGATTGCTCGGCTGGGCGCTGAGCAGCGTCAGATTGCCATACGTGTCGTTGTAATCGATCGTAACGGAGTAGTTGCCATCGTTCGCGAAGAAGTCCGCTTCGCCGAAGAGCTGGTCGATCGTCGGCCAGGTGCGCGGCACGGCGGGCGCTTGCCCAGTCAGATTGTCGATGACGTTGGACACTGAGTCATTCGTGACCGTGATGTGGACATTGTAGCTCGTGTTGAGCTGCGCCTCCGAATAGTCGAAGGTGTACGAGTGGAAGCTGCGCTGCCCCCACTGCGTCTCGTGCTCGGCGAGCGAGGTTTTGTCGGCGGCGGTGACGGCCCGCGTACCCTGGCCGCAGGCCACCAGCGAAAGCGCTATCGCAATACAGACGACGAGAATTCGCATGCACCATCTACTCCCATTCGATCGTTGCCGGAGGCTTCGAGCTCACATCATACACGACACGATTTACCCCACGCACTTCGTTTATGATCCGGTTCGAGATCCGCCCCAGCACATCGTGCGGAAACGGAAACCAGTCTGCGGTCATACCATCGAGACTCGTGACGGCGCGTAGCGCGACCACATTCTCGTAGGTGCGATAGTCGCCCATCACGCCCACGCTCCGCACCGGCAACAGCACCGCGAACGCCTGCCAGATGTCGTCGTAGAGCCCCGCCTCGCGAATCCCCTCGAGGTAGATCGCGTCGGCCCGCTGCAACACGTCGATCTTCTCGCGCGTGATGTCGCTCAGGATGCGAATCGCGAGCCCCGGTCCCGGGAATGGATGACGTCCGACGATCGTCTCCGGCAGCCCCAGCTCGCGGCCCACCTTCCGTACTTCATCCTTGAAGAGCTCACGTAGCGGCTCGATCAGTGCGAACTTCATGTCCGGCTTGAGCCCGCCCACGTTGTGGTGCGTCTTGATCGTCACCGATGGCCCGCCATGCGGCGCCGCCGACTCGATCACATCCGGATAGAGCGTTCCCTGCACCAGGAACTTCGCGTCGTGCCCTGCCGCCGCGGCCGCGTCCTCGAACACATCGATGAACGTGTGGCCGATGCGCCGCCGCTTCTCCTCCGGATCCTCGATCCCGGCGAGCGCCGCGAGAAAGCGCTCGGAGGCGTCGATGGTGATCAGCTCGATGCCGAGATGCGCGCGAAACGTTTTCTCCACCTGCTCACGCTCGTGCAGCCGCAGCAAGCCATGATCGACGAAGATGCACGTGAGCTGCGAGCCGATCGCCTTGTGCACGAGCGCCGCCGCCACCGATGAGTCGACGCCGCCCGACAGCCCGCAGATCACCTTCGCATCGCCGACCATCTCCTTGATCTTCGCGACCTCTTCCTCGATGTACGCGCCGGTCGTCCACGACGGCACCGCCTTGCACACGCCGAAGAGAAAGTTCTCGATCAGCTCCCCGCCCCGCGGCGTATGCACCACCTCGGGGTGGAACTGCACGCCGAAGATCGGGCGCTTGCGATCGCGGAAGGCGCCGATGTGCGAGTTCGCGCTGTGCGCGAGCACCTCGAAGCCCGGCGGCACGACCTTCACCTGATCGCCGTGACTCATCCACACCGGCGTGCGCTCGCCCTTGGCGAAGCCATCGAAGAGCGTATCGCTGTCATCGATGATGAGCTCCGCGCGCCCGTACTCGCGCCGATCTGCCGGCGCGATCTCCCCGCCCATCAGATGCACGATGAGATTCATTCCGTAGCACACGCCGAGCGTGGGCGCGTAGTCGAGCACCTGCCTTGGCACCGTCGGCGCGCCCTCGTCGTACACCGAATTCGGCCCGCCGCTCAGAATGATCCCCGTCGGATTCCACGCGCGTATCCATTCCGCAGTGCGTGTTGGCGGATGGATCTCCGAGTACACGCCCGCCTCGCGTACCCGCCGCGCGATCAGCTGCGTGAACTGCGATCCGAAATCCAGAATCAGAATACGACTCGCCATCCCTGCGCCTATCGCTTCCACTCGGCCTCATCGAGCGTGAGAAAATCGACCTTGAGTGTCTCGAGATCCAGAATCGCCGCCGTCGGTACGCCGAAGAGCCAGCCGCACGCCTCACCCGGATTGAGCAGCAGCGTCGATCCCGAGATGCGCGACTGCCTGATGTGCGAGCATCCGTGGATCACGACGGCGTGTGCATCGACCGATCGCTCCGCCAC
>Ga0075521_10000150_pt1 | contig 16580 bp, 14 predicted proteins | sample NGEPerD_FD_74785 | JGI IMG/M metagenome (GOLD analysis project Ga0075521, IMG submission 74785) | Arctic peat soil microbial communities from the Barrow Environmental Observatory site, Barrow, Alaska, USA - NGEE PermafrostAB12-D | ecosystem: Environmental > Terrestrial > Soil > Wetlands > Peat ...
ATGTTCCACGCGATCGCGCCGAGCAGCCCCGCGAGAATCACGTTGGGATCGACGATCGCCGGCGGCACGAAGCCCGTGAACACCGCTTTCGCCACCGCGGTGCCGACGATGAACGCCGCCGCGAAATTGAAAAAGGCGGCCCACACCACGGCCTGCAGCGGCTTGAGCACCCGCGTGCCCACCACCGTCGCGATCGAATTCGCCGAGTCGTGGAAGCCGTTGCTGAAATCGAACAGGAATGCGACCACGACGATCGCAATGATGTAGTTGACCACGACCTACGCGTGCTTCAGCGCGATACTCTCGAGCACGTTCGCCACGTCCTCGCATTGATCGAGCGCCCTCTCGAGCGTGTCGTAGAGCTCCTTCCACTTGATCACTTCCAGTGGATCGGGAGAGCCGGCGAAGAGCGCGCCCACCGCCTGATGATACAGCGCGTCGCCCTCTTCTTCCTTCAGCTTGATCTCGCGCCCGCGCATCACGACGTGCTTCGAGTCGCGCATGTTCATCACCGCGCTCTCGATCGACCGTGTCGCCTCGAGCAGCACCTCGCACAGCCGCTTCGCCGGCTCCTTCACCTCGGTGATGTGAAACATCGCCGCCCGGCGCGCCGTGCCGTCGATCAGGTCGATGACGTTGTCCAGCTGCGACACCAGCAGATGGATGTCCTCCCGGTCGATCGGCGTCACGAACGACTTGTCGATGCGGTTGATCACGTCGCGCGTGATGTCGTCCGCCTGATGCTCCACTTCCTTGATCTCGGCCACGAAACGCTCGAGATGCGCGGGATCGGCGAACAGGTTGTGAAGCAGGGTGGCCGAGGTCGTGGCGTGCTTGGCGAGATCGGAGAACATCTCGAAGAACGCGGTGTCGCGTGGAATGAGCCGCACGGCTGTCTAAAGAATCCGGTGGGGGTGGTTACTCGGTCGTGACAGGGAAGCTACGCCACCCCTCCTGTCTTGGCCAACCCCTGGATATTTCCGAGTTGCGTACCCGGAGGCGCCGGCTTCGCGAAGAAGCGAATGAGAATCGCGCCCGCGAGAAAGCCCCCGACGTGCGCCCACACGGCCACTCCGCCCATCACGTCCCTATGCATCGCCGATAGCTGCGGTAGCCCGGCCACGAGCTGCTCCCCGAACCAGAAGAGCAGCACGAGCACCGCCGGAATCGAGAAGAAGAAAATCGGCGGGAAGTACATCCGAATGCGCGCACGCGGAAACAGCAGCAGGTAACCGCCGAGGATCCCCGAGATCGCGCCCGACGCGCCCACCGTCGGCACCGCCGAGCCGGGATTCACCGCGATGTGCGTCGCCGCCGCCGCCAGTCCGCACACGAGATAGAACACGAGAAAGCGCGTCGCGCCCATGCTCCCCTCGACGTTCTTCCCGAATACCCACAGATAGATCGAGTTGCCGATGATGTGCCCCCACCCGCCGTGGAGAAAAATCGAGAGCAGCGGCGTGAAGCGGTTGATCGGGTCGTTGTCGATCACGCACGACATGTTCTCCCCGATCGGCACAGCGAAGCCGATCGCCGCGCGATGCGTGATCTCCCCCGGCACCATCCCGAGATTGCAGACGGTCTGCGCGAGCACGCCGAGGTCGAATCCGCCCTGCTGCACGAACAGCCACACCGCCCACGTCACCGCCAAGAGCAGCCACGTCATCACCGGCTTCCGAACCGGCTGGATGTCATCGCCCAACGGGATCATCTACGCTCCTATGCCGGAAAGGCGCACTCAGCCGCAGCTTGCGGGCCCGCTAAATGCGCCACAGTTACAGAGATAAGCCGCTACCACTGTGCCTGGGCTGTCAAAAAGGCTGATATCCTCGGCACCCCAATTGCCTGAACTATCCGCGCGCGGGATAGGTTGAGCATGTGGCAGGGTCGCAGCCACGGCTGCCTCTCCCACGCTTTCACACACAATTCGAGGCTTGTTATGGCCGAAAAGGTAATTGGAATCGATCTGGGCACGACGAACTCCGTCGTTGCCGTAATGGAAGGCGGAGATCCGGTCGTCATTCCGAACTCGGAAGGCGGTCGCGTCACCCCATCCGTCGTCGCCTTCACCAAGGACGGCGAGCGACTCGTCGGTCAGGTCGCGAAGCGCCAGGCCGTCACGAACCCGCAGAACACGATATTCTCGATCAAGCGCTTCATGGGCCGCAAGATCTCCGAGGTCCAGGAAGAGACCAAGCGCGTGCCCTACAAGGTCGCCGTCGGTCCGAACGACGTCGCCATGATCGAGGTCGCGGGCAAGCGCTACTCGGCCCCCGAAATCTCCGCGATGATCCTCCAGAAGATGAAGCAGACCGCGGAAGACTACCTCGGCCACAAGGTCGACAAGGCAGTCGTCACGGTGCCCGCATATTTCAACGATTCGCAGCGCCAGGCAACGAAGGACGCCGGCCGCGTCGCGGGTCTCGACGTGCTCCGCATCATCAATGAGCCCACCGCTGCGGCACTCGCGTACGGGCTCGACAAGAAGAAGGACGAGAAGGTCGCCGTCTTCGATCTCGGCGGCGGTACCTACGACATCTCGGTGCTCGAGCTCTACGACGTGGAAGGCTCGCGTCAGTTCGAAGTGAAGTCGACGAATGGTGATACCCACTTGGGCGGCGACGACTTCGATCAGCGCGTCATCGATTGGCTCGTCGCCGAGTTCAAGAAGGACCAGGCGATCGACCTCTCGAAGGATCCGATGGCGCTTCAGCGCCTGAAGGAAGCCGGCGAGAAGGCGAAGATGGAGCTGTCAGGCACGCAGCAGACCGACATCAATCTGCCGTTCATCACGGCGGACCAGAGCGGTCCGAAGCACCTGAACTACTCGCTGACGCGCGCGAAGTTCGAGCAGCTGGTGGACGATCTCATCCAGCGCACGATCCCGCCCATGCAGCAGGCGCTCAAGGATGCCGGCATGAAGCCCGAGGAAGTCGATGAGGTGATTCTCGTCGGCGGTTCGACGCGCATTCCGAAGGTGCAGCAGATCGTGAAGGACTTCTTCAAGAAGGAGCCGCACAAGGGCGTCAATCCTGACGAGGTCGTCGCCATCGGCGCCGCGATTCAGGGTGCGGTGCTCACCGGCGAGCAGAAGGACGTGCTGCTCCTCGACGTGAACCCGCTGTCGCTCGGCATCGAGACGATGGGCGGCGTGGCCACGGTGCTCATTCCGCGGAACACGACCATCCCGACCAAGAAGTCCGAGGTGTTCTCCACTGCGGAGGACAATCAGACGACGGTCGAGATCCACGTGCTGCAGGGTGAGCGCGAGCTCGCCAGCGGTAATAAAACGATCGGCAAGTTCCAGCTCACCGGCATTCCGCCGGCACAGCGCGGCATGCCGCAGGTCGAGGTCACCTTCGACATCGACGCGAACGGCATCCTGCACGTGACCGCCAAGGACAAGGCGACGGGCAAGGAGCAGAAGATCAAGATCGAGGCATCGAGCGGCCTCTCGGAGAACGACATCCAGAAGATGGTGAAGGACGCCGAGGCGAACGCCGATTCCGACAAGAGCAAGCGCGAGGAGATCGACACGAGAAATCGTCTCGACAGCCTCACGTACGAGGTCGAGAAGAACGCGAAGGAGTGGTCGGACAAGCTCAGCGCTGAACTGAAGACGAAGCTCGAGACGTCGGTCGAGCGGTCGCGCAAGGCGCTCCGGGCGGACGATCTGGACGAGATCCGCAGCGCTCAGGAAGAGCTGAGCCGGGTGTACAGCGAGGCTGGACAGTCGCTGTATGCGCAGGGTGACCAGAACGAGGGTACGACCGCGACGGAAGAGGCGGCGACGGCCAGCGCGCACGCGAACCCGAAGGGATCGGACAACGTGGTCGATGCGGACTACGAGATCGTGGACGACGAAAAGAAGTAAGCGCGTCAGCACCCGCGCCGCCGGCAACGAAACCTGCCGGCGGCACGTGGTGTAGTACGGCTAACCCTCTACACGGTTGGGATTCGCAATGGCGTCTCGATTTTCTACGCGACTCACGGTCGGCGTTGTCGCCGTCGTCGCTTTCATTGGTGGGCTAGTTGTCGCCGCTGGCTTCAACCTCACCCCGTTTGGTTATGCGCAGCAGGCCGGCGTCGGCGCCAAGCCCCCGCAGGCCGCGATTCAGGAGGTCAACGACGCGAGCAACGCCTTCGTCGCGATCGCTGAGCATGTGACGCCGGCCGTCGTCTCCATTCAGATGGAGCGGCAGGCGCGTCCGGTGAAGGCTCCTCACGGGCAGCAGCAGATTCCGCCCGGCATGGAAGACTTCTTCAAGCAGTTCGATCCGCGCCAACAGCAGCAGCAGCCGATGGAAGGCAGCGGCTCCGGCTTCCTGGTCACGGCGGACGGATACATTCTCACGAACAACCACGTCGTCGCGGACGCCGACAAACTCACGGTGACGCTGCTCGACAAGCGGGTGTTCAAGGCGCGCGTGATCGGTCGCGATCCGACCACGGATGTGGCCGTGATCAAGATCGACGGCACGAACTTCCCGACGATCGGCTTCGGCGATGACGACAAGGCGCGCGTCGGCGAGTGGGTGCTGGCGGTCGGCAATCCGCTCGGCCTCGACTTCACCGTCACGGCCGGCATCATCAGTGCGAAGGGGCGCAGCGGCCAGCTCCGCGGTCTCTATGCGAGCCAGTACGCGATCGTCGACTATATCCAGACGGACGCCGCGATCAACCCGGGTAACTCGGGTGGACCGCTGGTGAACAGTCGCGGCGACGTGATCGGCATCAACAGCGCGATCGCGAGCGGCACGGGCTATTACTCGGGCTACGGCTTCGCGATTCCGATCACGCTCGCGAAGACGGTCATGAACGACCTCATTCAGTACGGCAAGGTTCGTCGCGCGATCCTCGGCGTCTCGATCAGCGATCTGCGTCCGGAAGACGCGCAGGCGGCTGGGCTCAAGGAGATTCGTGGTGCGCTGGTGGGTGGCGGAACGCCGGGCCAGTCGAGCGCTGCGGAGCAGGCGGGGATCGAAGCCGGTGACGTGATCGTTGCCATCGACGCTACGCCGGTGGACCGCGTCGCGCAGCTCCAGCGCGTGATCCGCGTGCACAAGCCGGGCGAGACGGTGAGCGTGGACGTGATGCGCTACGGCCAGAAGCACACGTACAAGGTGAAACTCACCGAGGCACCGAGTGAGTCGCAGGTGGCGAGTGGCAATGAGAGCGACGATGCGGCCGACAGTGCCGCGGCGAAGCCGGCGAGCTACGACAAGCTCGGGATTTCGGTGGAGCCGATGACCACCGATCGCGCGAGCCGCGCGGAGGTGTCGGATGCGCAGCGAGGGCTGGTGGTGATGAGCGTGGATGCGCTCGGGCCGTCGTACCAGAAGCTGTTCGCCGAGTCGGATGTGATCGTGCGTGTGCTGAACCCGATGCCGCATGCGATCCGCACGGTGTCGGATCTCGACACGTCGATCTCGAAGCTGAAGAGTGGGGACGTCGTCAGTCTGCTTGTATACAACACGCAGCAAAAGCAATCCCGCGTGGTGAATCTGCGAATCGACGGATAGTGGCGGGATGAGGTTGGGCAGGGCGAAACGCCCGGCGTGCGAAAGCGCGTCGGGCGATTTTCGCATCCGGATGCGCCGAATCACCGCTTTCGCGGGGTCGAACGCAACGATTTTGGCGGGAACAGCGTATAGTGCCGCTGTGAATTTTTCTTTATGTGGAGCGCTATCTCAAGTGTCCGGAAGGGTTACCTGACCTTGCGGGCAGGCTGACCACTCTCCATTTAGTTAGGCGCCGTCGTATACATCTCGGCTGGTTTCACGATCCGTTCGACGCTTCCCCACGCTCTTCTCCGAGCTTCGAGCGGATTTTTGTCTGCACCTCCCCGATGGAGACATGCCAATGAATTTTCCCAGTTCGATCTGGAAGATCACTCTGGCTGCGTGCATCGCAGCCCCGTTCGCGCAGGCGAATGCGCAGGAAACGACAACGAGCCTCGCGATCGTGCGAGGTGTCGTGAGCGACTCGGCAACACAGCAGCCCGTGCTCGGCGCGCAGATCATTGCGTTGGGGACGACGCGCGGCGCGATCACGGACGAGACTGGCGCCTACACACTTCGCGTACCAGCAGGAACGATCTCGCTGCGTGTACAGCGACTCGGCTATGCGCCAATGCAGCGTTCCGTCGTCGCCACCGAAAGCGGCACGACCACGGCGGACTTCCGCATGCACGGCGTCGTGACCACGCTGTCCGAGGTACAGGTCATTGGATACGGCACGCAGGATCGCAGCCAGGTCACCGGCGCGGTCACCACGCTGCAGGGCACGGAGATTCAGGATCAGCCGGTCGCCGGCGTCGACGCAGCGCTTCAAGGGCGCGCACCGGGCGTGCAGGTCACGCAGAACTCCGGTGAGCCTGGCAACGGAATCAGCGTTCGCATTCGCGGCGCAGCGTCGCTCACGGCCAGCAACCAGCCATTGTATGTCGTCGATGGCGTGCCGGTGCAGAACGACGGGCTCACGCAGCTCAATCCGAGCGGCGGGCAGCAGCCGTCATCTGTAACGGGTATCGATCCGAATGAGATCGAGTCGATCACAGTGCTCAAGGACGCCGCCTCCGCCGCGATCTACGGATCGCGCGGTTCGAACGGTGTCGTGATGATCACGACGAAGCGCGGCGCAGCGGGCAAGGCGCGCTTCTCCTTCGACGCGTCGACAGGTATTCAGGATGCCGCGACTCGCCTCAAGCTGATGAACACGACGCAGTACATCACGTACATGAATGAGGGAGCAGCGAACGACGGCGAGGATGCGCCGTATCCGGATCTGATCTCCAGCTACGTCAACAACGATTGGCAGAACGATGTCTTTCGCTCGGCGCCCGTTTCGAATCTCCACCTCGGGCTGAGCGGCGGAAACGACGCGCTGCGCTACAACGTGGACGGGACGTACTTCTCGCAGACCGGTATCGTGATCGGCTCGAAGTACGATCGCGCGAACGGTCGCGTGAACGTCGACTACGATGCAACGCCGAAGCTCTCGATTCAGACATCGCTGGCCGTCGCGCGCGAGAACAATGCGCGAATCGGCGGCGACAACTCGAACGACGGTATCGTCACGAACGCGGTCGGCAATCCGTCGCTCTATCCGGTGAAGAACGCGGACGGGAGCTACTTCAGCCCGAACGATCAGCTTCCCGACGGCAACAATCTGTATCTCACCAACTCGGTCGCCCTCGCCGCGCTCAATCGCGAGCCGACGATCACCGATCACGTGCTCGGCAACATCAAGGGTGACTACCACTTCACGTCGAAGTTCACCCTCACGGGCCGCGCGGGTGCGGATGTGATTCACCTGCACGAAGACCAGTGGGAGTCGCCGCTGGTCGGTGGTACGTACGCCGAGGGCGCGGGTGGTGTGGCGAAGACGGCCTACGAGGACAGGAACCGCTACAACCTCGAGGCATTCGGCACCTATCAGACGGGCTCGGATGCGGGGAGCAATCTCTCCGTCGTCGGCGGCGGAAGTCTCGAATACAATAGTGGCGCCTCGAGCTTCATCCGTGGCGAGGGCTTCGCGAGTCCGGCGTTCCAGTACGCCGGAAGCGCGACGAGCATCGTCAGCTACGGCGCCGGTCCGACGAACCCGTACAACCTCGAGTCCTACTTTGCTCGCGCGAACTACTCGTACAAGAATCGCTACCTGCTCTCAGGCAGCATGCGCGCGGATGGCGATTCCCGCTTCGGCCCCGACAATCGCTGGGGATATTTTCCCGCGATCTCCGCGGGCTGGTTGCTCTCGGACGAGTCGTTCATGGGCAACTTCAAGAACACCTTCGGCAACCTGAAGCTGCGCGGCAGCTTCGGAGAGACCGGTAACGACAACATCTCGTCGTTCAAGTATCTGTCGACGTACAGCAGCACTCCGTACGGTGTGACGTCCGGTATCTCTCCCTTCGCGATCGGCAATCCCAAGATCAAGTGGGAAGACACGAAGGAGTGGGACGCTGGAATCGATTGGTCGCCGTTCGGCGGCCGCATCAGCGTCATTGCCGATTACTACCACAAGCTGACGTCTGACCTCATCGTCGATCGTCCGATCCTCGGCGTGAGCGGCTATCTCGACTACTTCGACAACATCGGCGAAGCGGTCAACCGCGGCTTCGAGTTCGGGCTGAACACGCAGAACTTCAAGCCTGCGAATTCGCGTGGCTTCTCCTGGAATACCGACTTCAACATCTCGTTCAATCACAACGAGGTGACGAAGCTCTACAACAATCAGCCGGTACCGGGAAACAACTTCCGCGAGATCACGCAGGTCTCCGTCGGACAGCCGCTCGGCGAGTTCCACGTGCTGCACTTCAAGGGCGTGGATCCGGCGACGGGTGATGCCCAGTACTCGGACACGCTTGTGAATGCGGGGAGTCCGCAGCCGAAGTTCTGGGGCGGTCTCGGAAATACGTTCGCGTACAAGGGCTTCGAGCTCCGCGGCTTCCTCGAGTTCAGCCACGGCGCCAAGGTGTTCAACCTGATCCGCATCTTCGCCGATGACGGCGGCTACCACTACGACAACAAGTTCACCTACGCGTTGAACCGTTGGCAGCAGCCGGGCGACATCACGAACGAGCCGCGTGCGAGCTTCGACGGCACGTCGGATGCGAACGAGATCTCCGATCGCTACATCGAGGACGGCTCGTATCTCCGCATTCAGGAGATCACGCTGAGCTGGAGGCTTCCCGCGCACCTGCTCGCGGGGCGCGGCCTCGACAACGCGAAGATCTACCTGTCGGGTCACAACCTGCACAACTTCACGCACTACACGGGCTACGATCCCGACGTGAACAGCAACGGTACCGCGAACATCGAGCTGGGTACCGATTACTACGCCTATCCGAGAGCGCGGACCTTCACCCTTGGAGTATCCAGCCAATGGTAAACACAACACAGCGCTCCTCTGACTTCTCCTCGAGGATTCACCGAGTTATGAGAATTCGCCTAATCGTGTTGCTGGCACTTTTGCTGGTAGCTGCCGGCTGCAATAGCATTCTGGATACGAGTCCGAGCGACACCATTCCCGAGGCCACGGCGATCACGGATGCGCCGAGTGCGCGTGCGGCGACCGCGGGCATGTACACGGCTCTGCAGAGCACCTCGTCGTACGGTGAGGAGCTCTACGAGTTTGGCGATCTGTCCTCGGACAACGCTGACAACACGGGCACGTTCACGTCGTATCTCGAGGCAGACAGGAATGATCTCCATTCCAACAACGCCTCGATCTTCGACATCTGGACGAAGGCATACGATGGAATCAATCGCGCCAACGAGATCATCACGCACGTTCCAGGCGTGTCGGGCCTCGAAGATCAGGAGAAAAGCCAGCTCTCGGGCGAGGCGTATTTCGTCCGTGCGCTCGAGTATCACAATCTCGTCAAGCTGTTCGGTGGTGTGCCGATCAAGCTGACGCCGACAGCATCGGTAAGCGACATCGGCAACGTCACGCGCAACACGGTGCTCGAGGTCTACACGCAGATCAACAAGGATCTCGATTCCGCTGCGGCGCTGATCACGAGTGAAGGACCAACGACGCGGGCGACAGCGCGAGCCGTGGTTGCGCTTCGTGCGCGCGTGAATCTATACCAGGGCGACTACGCGGGCGCAGAGGCGGCGGCGGCGACGGTCGAAGACGGCATCGATCTCGCGCCGAACTACGGCGATCTTTTCCCGTCGACTCCGGGCTCGACGCCGGACGAGGACATCTTCGTGGTCGATGCGGCGCTGACGCAGGAGAACTTCATCTCCTACGACTATTTGTCGGTGTACGAGCTCGCACCGTCGGTCAGGCTGATGACGGCCTACGATCCCGGGCTCGATCCGGGCAATCTCGATAGCTTCACGAGCACGGACGATCGCGGCCAGTGGAACATCCTCGTCGACAACGGCGATCCGTTCGGCAACAAGTTCAGGTCGATCGTGGGAACGGATCCACTTCCTGCGATTCGGTTGGCGGAAGTCGTGTTGATTCGTGCCGAAGCGCTGGCGCGGTTGACGCGGTTGCCGGAGGCGGTAGCTGAGCTGCGTCGGGTGCAGGCGCGCGCGCACGCGACGCTGTACGTGCTCGGCACGCACACGACCGCGGATGTGATTCAGGCGATCTCGGACGAGCGTCAGAAGGAGCTCGCGTTCGAGGGCGATCGCTGGCCGGATCTCGTTCGGCTCGGAACGGCCGCGACGGTGCTCGACATCGATCCGAATCAGACGCTCTATCCGATTCCGGCGCGAGAGATTGCGGTGTCGCCGACACTGACGCAGAACCCGGGGTACTGAGCGGGCGATGGGTTGGCGTTGAGAAGTAGAAGGAAAAAGAATTCGCCCGGCGTGCAGTTGCGCGCCGGGCGAATTTTTCATCTATGTGGCGCGAGCGTGACTACCGGTTCTCGTGCTTCCCGGGCCACGTGGAGCGAGCAAGAGTGTCCGCGTAGAGATCGCCGGTGCGCATCGCGGATGCGACGGCGCCGCCGATGCTCACGAAGAGGAGCGCACAGCCTGCGATCGTCTGCCAGGGAATATTCGCGGCGAAGTCGGGGCGCAGTGCGAGGACGCCGGTGAGGGCGGCGGCGGTGAGAAGGAGCGGCAGCCGGCGATCACGTTGCGGCTGCGAGTTGGAGCGGTGGGACGTGTGAAACGAGAGCACGTATATCCTGATTCGGGAGAACTATTGCGTGTACAATGATGACGAGGAGCTGGTGCTAGTTGAAACGTATTCCCCGTCCTGATGGGATAAACCCTCCGAATGGGGGGGGTTAGTTCCAGACGGAGGGTTGAGTGGGCGCACAGGTGCCTTCGGCACCTTCCATGGTCATATTACGGGCTGACGAGTGCACGAATTGCGGAAGTGGCGGAATTGGTAGACGCGCTGGACTTAGGATCCAGTGGGGTAACCCGTCCGGGTTCGAGTCCCGGCTTTCGCATATTGTTGTCGTGCATCGCGTTAGCTGTGCTGTGCACGATGAGTCGCTCACGGCTTTCTTTTGCTGAAGTCGTAGTAGCGGTCGTAGTTCTGCGCTCGAAGCGTCAAGTGCGCACCTCCGCTTGGCGTTCGTCCATTGTCGGCTGGAAACGACCGTAGATGGTGGCGACCTGTAGAACGTTGGCGTGCCCGAGCTGGCCCGCGATCACCTCGAGCGGGACGCCGCGCTTCCGCCACCGCACTGCGAGCGAGTGCCGGGAATCGTGCACGGTCAGATCCTCGATCTTGAGCGCGGCGCACGCCTGTTTGTGGAACCAGTAGACCTTGTAGCGGGACAGACCGGCGAAGATGGGCGTCGTGGCGTAATCGATCGACTCGAGTCCCGACGCGGTGATCACGTCGTGCAGCGCTAAGTGTCGCTCGAGATACGGTTTCGCCCACTCTTCGATCACGACGTCGTAGCGGTTTCGCGAGATGGCTTTGGAGCCGGGGACGTGCGCACGCATCCGATAGAGATCGATGTCGCGTGGAACCATCCGCAGTACGGCGCCGATCTCAGCACCCGTCGCGTGGATAAAGGCGCTGATCGTTCGATACGGTTCCTCCTGGGTGTCCACGATCGCCTTGCAGGTCTCAAGAGGCTCGAAGCGAAGCCTCGGTGGGTTCTTCCTCGGAACTGCTACAAGCTCGAGCGGGTTTCGGTCCAGGACGCCGATCGTGCGCAGATAGCGCACGAAGCTTGAGAGCGCGTAGAGGTTTTTCCGAGCGGTGCCAGGCGTAACGTGGAGCCCCGCAAGCCATGCCGTGATGATCGCCGGTGTCAGCTCCGAAATGAGCATCCGCTCGCCAGTGAAGCGCTCGACCTGCCAGCGATACGTTTCCGCCGTGCCGGTGTCGCCGAGTATGGCGCGCACTGAGGTTTCCCATGTTTCCAAGTGGCGCACCACATCAATATCTGAGAGATGTGCACTGAGTGCGTCGAGGCTTTGGCTAGCGTAGTGATCGTACAACTCTCCTACAGAGAGACGTCGGTCGCGAATCGCCTCCAGCAGCAGCCACCTTCGTTCGTCCCGAAGCGAACGCACCATTGCGCTCATCTTTCGAGCGACCGACCTGACCGTCGTCCCAGTCGATCGTTGCACGAAGCCTGTACGAATGGGCACGTAAATCGTGAGGATCCGTCCCTTTCCCTTCGGAAACGCTGGGCTCATACTGGCTCCCGAAGTCTCACCGGAATCATGCGATGTGTGAGATGCTGGGATGCAAACAACACGACCTGTTGCGGATCGTAACGCCGGGCGCGCCCGAGAGCGACTACCGGTACGCCGGAGCGTCTCACCCACGACGGAGACATCTGCAGGTACTCCGCCGCCTCACTCAGATTCCAAAGTCGATCGAATGAAATTGACGGCGGACAAGTCATGGACATTCCACTATCTCCCTTCTGAACGCAGGCCGCTCGGTCGAATCGCAGTTATCCCGCTGACTGTCGTACTTTCGTACTCTTGTTTGCAAGTTGGCGACGCTTTTGACTCTCACCGGATACGATGCAAGGGCACGCAATGCGCGTTACCGCTGACCCGAACACTACACCAGGCGCGCTCGGTAGCCCTGATTGATCTCCCTACGTGCGCGCGTAAGGAGTACTCGCGAATCCTGTGACTTGTTCTTCGCGCGATCGATCGCTGATACATCGGCGAGTGACGCCTCATGCCCTTCAGAGAGGTAACCATTACGGGCGTTAGCGCTTAAAGTCCTCAATCGCCGAAGAATCCTTTCATCGCAATTGCTCTGCGATGCGCAGATATCTGCATCCTATGATGTACCCGCGCACTTCAGTCCTGCGCAAACTCAGCCGCGGCCGCCATCTTTTCGCGGTCCCCAATCGGCGACTTTCATTTGCGGGCGACGGCTCAAAGTCATCAAGGCTATTGTCTCCACTCGAGTGGCCAGAGAGGGACTATACGCCCGGCAAGCGGATTTTCAGTCCGTTCGAGGGGGGGTGGCGTGAACCCCCTTGAGAGCCCGTAGAGCGACTGAAGCCTACCCGTCAAGTGACCCGAAAAGACCCGAAGTGCGCCGAGTCCCGCGACTCTCCCGCGACATCTCCCACGACATCTCCCGCGACAGCAGAACAAGGTTTGCTCGAGCTTTCCGCTGTTGGAGTCGCAGGTTCTGCATCGGAATACACTCGTCTCACGGCTCACCTCCCGTCGTCCTCATTATCTCGCGCTCTCACCCAAATGAGGGACATTATCTGTCCCCGAGATGGGATCGGGTAGGCACTCTCGAAGACCTCGATGTCGTCGAAGGATTGCCCGGCGCGAGCCTCGAACCACTCAGAGGGACCAACCTGCTCAGCGAGAAGCGACGGCGCCTCCCCACGCAGAATCGCAGCAGCGATGGACTGCGATCCGAGTGGTTGTCCCCGTTCCGGAATCCAGTAGGAGAAAGCGGCTGATCGCGCGACCCATTCGATCGCACCGTTCATTGTCATCACGAGCGCACACGGTTCCCTGGTGGTCTGTATGAGACGCCACGCAGCCGCCGTTCGAGACACCTGGTACATGTCCGGCCCTGCCAGGTACTCTACCGTATCGAAGCAGATGGGCCGATGCCGCGCGTCCGCAGAGAAAAGCGCACGAGGCATCAATAGCTCGGCTGCAAAATCGTTGGCTTCCCATTCTCGCTCCTTGCTGTAACTCGATCTGGCACGCAGATCCGCATCCGCACAGCGTAGCGTCGGCCCCGCATTCACGTGGGAAGGAATAAAGAAATGGCCGAGCTCGTGCGCCAGAGAAAAGCGGCGCCGTCCGTCGGATTGGTTGGCCGCAACCATGATCCCACCACCGCCGCCCTGGAGTCGTACTAGCACCGCCGCATAGCCTACGTCTTCGTAAAGCGACGTCGCTACCTCCAATTCGGCCTCTTCTAGAATGGAGCCGACGTCGCAGGCACGCATCTGCACCAACCCACGCGACTGCCGGAACAGTTGCGCGATCTGTCGACCACGTCGACTCGGCGTCGTGCTGACAGCAACGATGGACAGTTGGTCCGTTACCTGGAACCCCGGCCCTTCGTATTGCTCTTCGCACGAAGGTAGTCCGCAAACTGCTCGAGCTCGCGTTTCGCGTCGTCGCTCATTCCGCGATACTGGCGAAACAAGGCACGCTCAGTGTCGTTCAATCCCTCCACCTCGCCGCCGACGAGGTACGCGGGAGACAGCTTCATGGCTGCCGCAATCTGTCGGATCGTCTCATACGACGGATTACGCTCACCAGCCTCGATCTGCGAAATGGCCGACTGGGAGATCCCAACCGCACGAGCCAGAGATGACTGAGTGTAGCCCGCATCTTCCCGAATTCTAGCGAGGCGCTTCCCGAACTGCATTGATCCTCCTAAGAGGGCAGAGACGAACACAGCTTGACTGCTATCACTATTCGGCCTATACTGTCCTGTAATAGATGTTATCGCTGAATCACCCTCAAAGCAACTGGGATGGAGCATGGACTGCCAAATTACCTGCGTCACGAAGCCGCATCCGCAAAGCTCGCACGAACACATCACGCATGTCGGCAATCCGCTTGCGAACTGGGTGTGGACTCGCGAGGCGGTGATTCAGAGTATCGAAGCCGGGACGAACACGTTCTTCGTCGTCGACTCGGCTACCGGGAAGCGCTCTTACGTGGGTGTCGTTCGACCTGCTCGTAGTCAGCCTTACATCCGCACCTACGCCGACGGCGACTGGAGCAACAACCTGCTTTCCCTCACCTAGTGTCCGCTCCGCTGATGTCTTCCGCAGTGACGGCGATGTTGCCCGCGAGGAGTCAATCATGACGACGTTCGATGTCGCCCATATTCGCGAACAGGGACAGGACATGATTTTCGTCCCCATGCGTCCGGAGTTTGGGCGCAAGAACCCGAGTGACCAGGCGAGCATCGAGTCAGCGCTCATGTCCGCCGCCCGTGGGGCCTCGCTTGCAGGCCAAGTGGTCACGGTGTGGAACGCGGGAGGCGGTCGCATGGCGTTCCGCGGCCCGAGACAGTGGCATCCATTTCTCGCCAGCATCAGTCTCAAGTGGGTGAGTGCCAACATCAACAAGCGAATCACCCTGCGGTAAACCTTAACCACTGGAGACAACCATGCCGCTCGGAAAGCACTCGCGCACTAGTCAAGGCACGTTCCGCAAGGAGCGCGGAGATTCGCTGGCGAAGAATCTTCGTGAGGATTACCCGGAGTTCTCACGTGTCCATGGCAGCACGCGCTTGGATACGCTCAAGACGCGGTTCGACGTCAATTCCCTGAACGCAGTACGGGAGAAACTGAAGGAGCTGAAGTAGTCGAATACCTCTGTTCCTTTAACCAATGGTAAGGCTCGCCCGAGCCTGCGTCGCAAGGCAATGTGAAAAGGCTCCGCGTCCTTCGTGATTTGACCAAACTTCCCGAATAAATTGCCATGGATGAGATCCTGAAGCACCTGCGACAGTTTCAGACAGGTGAGAGCGATGGGCTACTAGCTCTGAGGATCCCACTCCCGACTTCTGAGTCGGGCATGGTTGAGCGTCGTTGCCCCTCAGAGTCCTGCACGCCCCGCGTCTTTCAGTTGGGCGCCGGCCCTGGTACTAGGGAGCTCGACGAGCACGCGCTGGCACGGACGAGGCGGCGACCGGGAGGAGACGGGACGGTGTGTCCCTACTGCGGAATCATGGCAGAAGACGCCGTATTTCTATCGCCGCGAGATCGCGAGGCGGCACTCAATCACGTGCGGTGGGCAGGCGCGCAGGGCGTCCGGGACGCGCTTGGGAACATGATGGAGACGATGGCTCGTGACTTCAACCGCCGAAGCGGCGGCGGCATGATCTCGATGCGAATGGAGGTAGCGCGTGGGGCACAAACGCCCAAACCGAGTCACTATCGAGAAGACATGCTTCGTACGCTCACGTGCGACGTGTGCTCTCGTCGGTACGGTGTATACGCCGTTGGCCTGTTCTGTCCTGACTGTGGTGCAACCAACGTGATCGTTCATTTCGCACGCGAACTGCAACTTGTACGCGATCAGGCGGTGCTCTCCCGGGTGACTGCCGATGATGGCCAGGTCGAGCTGGCATTTCGGCTGCTTGGAAATGCACATGAAGACGTGCTGACTGCCTTCGAGACTTATCTCAAAACCCTCTACCGATTCTTGGTAACGAAGCGTACGCCTGCTGAGGCGCCAATTCTATGCTCCAAGAAGGCTATCGGTAACTCCTTCCAAAACATCGAAAAGGGCAGAATCCTCTATGCATCTCTCGGTATTGACCCTTATTCCGATTGCAGCGCCGAGGACATGCAGCTACTTGAACGCAATATTCAAAAACGACATGTGATTGGGCACAACTTGGGATTGGCAGACGAGGCGTACACCGAAAAGTTAGGCGAAGCGAGCCCGGGCACCATGATCACCATCTCTCCGGCGGATATTACGCATTTCGCCGAGGTCTGTGCAGCCGTGGTTCAACACATTATCGATGTCGCGCCTGAGCTGGCGCGGGCGAGCTAGGTGTAGTTGATCAAGACGTTGTTCACAGCGTAGCGAGCTTTTGCCGGGGCGTCAGTCCGTGGATCCCCATGTGGGGCCGAGCGGTGTTGTAGTATCCAAGATAGTGCGTAAGGG
>Ga0075521_10000151_pt1 | contig 16544 bp, 13 predicted proteins | sample NGEPerD_FD_74785 | JGI IMG/M metagenome (GOLD analysis project Ga0075521, IMG submission 74785) | Arctic peat soil microbial communities from the Barrow Environmental Observatory site, Barrow, Alaska, USA - NGEE PermafrostAB12-D | ecosystem: Environmental > Terrestrial > Soil > Wetlands > Peat ...
ACTGAGGTCGACCGGCCGGAGATTCGAGTTTACTGCTCATCTACAGTCCATGGTACCAAACGGAGACGACCGGGTATTGAGTGGGAGACATGCGTCGTGCGTACACTCCGCTTCAAATGGCACTCAAAGCACTGTGACAGAAACACTTGCCAAAATTGGGAGTTCCTGTAATTATTCGTAGCTCCACCTTTGAAAGGGCGGATTTGGGTTGATGTTTCGGTCAGCAGTCGAAATTCTCGCATTGCACAGGCTTCACGTAACTGCCGGGACGCAAACGTATCGGTGCGCTCGGGCAGATGCGTGGGCTTTTTTCATTGCGTAAAAGCTGCGATTTGAGCGGCAACCCTGTTTCCCGGCAACGTAGGGAGGTCTTTCGTACACGCCTCAGGGTCGCGTGCGGAACATCCCCGAAGCAGGGGTTATCTCAGGACGAACATACGAAAGGAGTAAGTTGTGAAGGAAAAAGGTACAGTCAAGTGGTTCAACGGGGCCAAGGGCTACGGGTTTATTCAGCGCTCTACCGGCGAGGACGTTTTTGTACATTTCTCTGCTATTCAGGAGGGCGGGTACCGGAGCCTGAATGAGGGCGAAACCGTGGAGTTCGAGTTGACTAAGGGCCCCAAGGGGCTGCAAGCCGCTAACGTCGCGCGCGTCTAGGCATCTGCCGCCAAGGGGAAGATCAGGGTGGCGCGCCGCGCCATTTCGATGCGCCCGGCGGTCTTCCGAGTTAGCGACATAACCACCGAACCCTCCCGCAAGGGAGGGTTTAACTTTCTGGGAGCAATGTTAGCAGTGACTCAAGCCACAAGCTTGGTTGCGAAGCTGTCGACGACCGACGATACCTGCTGAATCGCCCGTTCGGTAGCCAATTGCGCTGCTTGCCCGCCCATGGCCTGCCGATCTGCGTGGACGAACGTGACATCCGTAAGCCCCACCAGAGCAAGCACCTGTCGCAGGTACGAGACTTGGAAGTCCATCGCCCCCTGCGGGCTGTCAGGTGCGTATATGCCACCTCGCGACAGAACCGCGACCACCTTCTTGTGCGAAGGAATTAAACCCTTCGGGCCCTGGCTGGTGTAGCTGAAGGTTTTTCCGGCGCGAGCAATCTGGTCGATCCATGCTTTGAATGACGCGGGCACGGAGAAGTTGTGCATCGGAATGCCCAGCAGGATCACATCAGCAGCCAAAAGCTCGTCGATCAGCGTGTCTGAGAGTGACAGCAGATCGCGTTGCGCAGGTGTGCGCTCCGGTTCGGGCACATAGGCGGCTTCGATCCACGGCTCGCTCAGGTAGGGAATCGTCCCGTCTGACAGGTCGCGCTCGACGATCCGGCCACTGGGGTTCCGGGTCTTCCAATCTTCAGAGAACTGGCGGGTCAGCCGGCGCGAGGTGGAATTGCTGCGGGGGCTGGAATTCACGATCAGCAGGGTATTCATGAGGGCATCTCCGGTGGCGTTCACCGCCAATCCATGTGGCAACGCCTAAATATGTGTTACAACACATAAGATGCCGGAAACCCGGAGAAGGATGCAACGGGGGAGGGCCGATCGGTTAGTGGGAATCCGCGCACGGGTCTGGAGCGCAAGCGTCGTTCTCGAAGATTACAGTGCACAAGCGGCTGAGTTCATGGCAATCCTTGTCGGTGAGATGGGAGAGCCGGGCGGTGGTCTGAGCTTCGAGTTCGGGCTGCATTGCGTGCAGCAACTTAAGTCCCTTGGCAGTGATGTGGGTTATGGCCTGGCGCTGATCGTCGCCACCGCGAGTGCGTCGCACCAGGCCCCGGGCTTGAAGGCGGTCCACAAGTCGAGTGATGTCGGGAGCGCGTTCGACCATGCGCTGGGCGATTTCGCAGCGAGGATGCCCCTTGGGATGCACTCCCCGGAGGATTCGCAGGACGTTATACTGCGGCCGGGTAAGACGATAGTGCTTACAAATCCCGTCGATCAGATCGTGCATCGTACCGGCAGCCACTGCCAGACTGAGTGCGGCTTCCTGCTGGGGATTGGCGAAGCGGGCTTGTTTCAATCGCCGACTAAGAGCTTCGGTCATGGTGTCTGTTATAGCCAGAAATCAGCGCGTTGTCACACGTTATTGCAGCGTCTGCCGTGATGGTTGTGCGGCGTGCCCCGCGGGCGAAAAATTGCCCTCCGTGCCGGAGGACGCCGGAGGGCCTGATGCCCCGGGGAACTTCAACCCCGAGTTGGGTGCGGTTGGGCATCATCCACGGGAGGCATGGGCGGGGACCCACACCTTCCACGGAAACTCGAATTTGTTCGTTGCTATTCCGTGAAGCAATAGACGTGCCACAGTTCAAAACGTGAGTTTCGCTCGGTATAGAGGTAGTACAGGTTTGAGTGGCGGGTAATCTCTACACGCCGTCGAGCATGTCCGGCCTTTGATCGAGAATGAGGATTCATGCTTCAGGGGCCGAATTTGATCTCGACAGAATTCGTCGCAGCGCCCAGTTTGCGGCTTCCGCAATCGTTGGGTCGTCATGGCGGATGAGATCTTCGAGAACAGGGAGAAATCGATCCTCTCCGCTGTTGCCTATGGCTATTGCGACGTTGCGAAGCAGTCCGTTATGTTTGGCGCGCTTTACCGGCGTGCCACGAAACACGTCGCGAAACTCCTCCGGGCTGAGGCGTGCCAACCATTCGAGGTCCGGATTCACCAACTGTTGGCGCGCCGAGAGTTCTGGCGTCTTCGTCAGAGGAGCTTCGCGGTTCCAAGGGCAAACGTCCTGGCAAATGTCGCAGCCGAATACTTGCCGACCGATTCCTGAGCGAAGCTCTTCGGGAACGGTGCCGCGCTCTTCGATGGTGAGATACGAGATGCACTTGGTCGCGTCGAGTTGATAAGGGGCGGGGAAGGCGTTGGTGGGGCAGGCATCGAGGCATCGCGTGCAGGAGCCGCAGCGATCCGCAGGCGGAAGGTCGGGGGGTAATTCAAGTGACGTTAGCATGACGCCGAGAAACAGCCACGATCCGAGATCTTGGTTAAGAATGCAGGTGTTCTTGCCGATCCAGCCGATGCCGGCGTACTTGGCGAAGATGCGCTCGATGACGGGGCCCGTGTCCACGTAGCACCAGGTGCGAGGAGTGCCGCTTCCATCCTGCTCGCAAAGGGCTACGAATCGGGATTCAAGCTGGCGCAACTTGGCGAGAACCACGTCATGGTAGTCGCGTTGGGTCCAGGCGTAGCGGGAGATCCATGCCTGCGAGGTCGTTCCAGCATGGGTGGAGTAAGGCTGGTCGGTGTTGTAGTTCAGCGCACAGACTATGACCGATCGAGCCCAAGGCGCTGCGTTGGCCAGAGAGGCCCGCTTCAAGTTTCCCGCGTCGTTGCGAGCTTCCATGTACTTCATGTCGCCCGCTTGGCCGTTGGCGATCCATTGGGGAAAGAACTGGTGTTCCGAGGTATCGTTGACACCGGCGACTCCGGCGAGGTCGAACCCGGCGTCCGTGGCGAGTCGCTTGATTTCGCTGCTGAGATGGAGATGGCTGGGCACGTTGATCTACCGGGGCTTCGCGCTGATTATACGGGCGGGATGGATCGTAGCCGCGCTCGCGGCCCTACCACTCTGAACGTGATGGCTACGCTTTCCACTGGTAGGCGTCGGGCTGCGGCAGTCCGACGTGCGCCAACACGCGGTTCACGTACTCGTGGGCGATCTCGTCGGTGGAGGTGGGGCGGAAATAGAACGCGGGGATGACTGGAAAGATGGTCGCTCCGGCCTCGGCGGCGAGTGTCATGTTGCGAAGATGGATGCGGTTGAAGGGAGTCTCGCGCACACACAGGATCAATGGCCGTTGCTCTTTGAGGCAGACGTCGGCGGCGCGTTCGATCAACTGGAGGGCAAGGCCGTTAGCGATACGGGCCAGGGTGCCCATGCTACACGGCAGGACAATCATCGCGTCGGTGCGATAGGAACCGCTGGCGACGTTGGCACCGATGTCGGCATTATTCTGTTGGGCGATCTTCTGCGACGGCCGGCCCAATAGCTTACCCACTACGTCACTGCGGCCCGCGCCATCCAACTCCTCGGCCATGACGCGCAGACCACTATCGGAGAAGATTAGGTTGACCGTGCCCACACGATCGTCGCGATCCAATGCGTCGAGCAGGTGCTTGACGAAGATGGATCCGCTGGCACCGGTAACGGCGACCGTCAGCGTGCGTGGGGCCGATTTTTCTGCGGTAGGCATGCCAGCTTTTTATCGTAACACTCCGGCGCGGGCTGTCCTGCAGCACATTTAACGCGCTTCGGCCAGCAAATGATAATCTCGCAGTGCGGCGTTCGACGCTGCGTGTCCCAATGAAATCGGAAGCCATCAAGATACTCTTTGAGCAGGTGAAGAAAGGCGAACTCTCGCCCGATGAGGCGATGCAACAGTTGAGGCATCTGCCCTTCGAAGACCTGGGATTTGCCAACATAGACCATCATCGTGCGCTGCGGGTTGGCGTGGCGGAGGTGATCTTCGGGCCTGGGAAAACGCCTGCGAATCTAGCCGCGATCTTCGGGCGACTCGCAGAGCACGGCAATAATGTGCTCGCCACTCGTGCGACGCTGGAACAATTTCGGGCGGTGAAGCGCAAGTTTCGCAGGGCCGAGTTTCATGAGTTGGCGCGCGCCATCACTCTAGTACAGGATGAGACCGTCCGAGGCAAGGGAAAGATCGTCGTGGTATCGGCGGGCACCAGCGACATTCCGGTGGCGGAAGAGGCGGTGGTCACCGCGCAAGTGATGGGTAACGAGGTGCAGCATGTCTATGACGTTGGCGTGGCGGGCATCCATCGGCTACTGGCCCAGCGCGATGCGCTGACTGGGGCGCGCGTGGTGGTAGTGTGTGCGGGAATGGAAGGAGCGCTCCCCAGTGTGGTCGGCGGATTGGTTGGTGTTCCCGTGATTGCAGTCCCTACCAGCGTTGGCTATGGAGCGTCGTTCCATGGCTTGTCAGCGCTGTTGGGGATGCTGAACTCTTGCGCGTCGAATGTATCGGTGGTGAACATCGACAATGGGTTTGGCGCTGGATATGTTGCGTCGATCATTAATCGGCTGCCGTAGTCGATCACATCGCAACGAAGGCCCAACCGTGGCTGAATTTTTCACCACGGAGTCACAGAGGACACGGAGAAGACTACAGAGCAAAAGAGAAACTAATTCCGTGCTCTCCGTGTCTCTGTGGTGAATTCGTCACTTCTTGCGAAGGCTTGGAAGTTTGCGAGATGGGACCCTAGACGCCCCAGTCGCCGCTGGTTTCGCCGAAGACGCGGTGGAATATCTTGTCGATGTTGCGGAGTGGGCGCTTCAGGTCGAAGGCGTGCTCCAGCGTGTCGCGCTTCACCTTTGACGTGATCTCCTTGTCCTTCATGATTAGATCGTGGAAGTTCAGTTCTTCCTTCCACGCCTTCATGGCATTGGTCTGGACGAGGCGATAGGCGTCTTCGCGCAGGACACCGGCTTCGACAAGGTCGAGCAGCAGCTGTCCGCTGAACACCAGCCCGCCCGTCGATTCAAGGTTTCTCATCATGCGTTGCGGATACACCAGCATGGTGGCGATCAAGTTGGTTGTTTTGCTCAGCAGATAATCGACGAGGATAGTGGAATCGGGCAGGATGACGCGCTCCACGGACGAGTGGGAGATGTCGCGCTCATGCCACAGGGCAACGTTTTCCATCGCAGCCTGGGTATTCGCGCGCACCACGCGTGCCAGCCCGCTGATCTGTTCGCAAGTGATGGGATTGCGCTTGTGCGGCATGGCCGACGAGCCCTTCTGCTTCTCGCTGAAAAATTCTTCGGCCTCGCGGACTTCGGTACGCTGCAAGTGGCGAACCTCGGTGGCGATGTTGTCGAGGGTTGAAGCGATGACGGCGAGCGTCGCAACATAGAACGCATGGCGGTCGCGCTGGATCACCTGCGAAGACACTGCCGCGACATTTAGTCCCAGACGCTGGCAAATCCGCTCTTCATATTCAGGATCGAGATGGGAGCCATTGCCGACGGCTCCGGAAAGCTTGCCGACACGCATCTGCTCGGCCGCCAGTTCAAATCGCTCGATATTGCGCAGCATTTCGGAGTACCAGTTGGCCAGCTTCAGTCCGAAGGTGATGGGCTCGGCGTGAACACCGTGGGTTCGGCCGATCTGCGGCGTGTCTTTGAACTCCCAGGCACGGCGTTTGAGCACGTCACGCAATTTCTTAAGGTCTTCGCGAATGATGGCTGAGGCCTGCTTGATCAGCAGGGCCTGCGCGGTGTCAACCACGTCGTTGGAGGTGAGCCCGTAATGTAGCCAGCGCGATTCAGGGCCAACCTTTTCGGCGACGGCGGTAGTGAAAGCGATGACGTCGTGCTTGACTTCGGCTTCGATCTGGTTGATGCGGTCGAGGTCGAAGTCACCCTTCTCGCGGATGGCGACAGCCGCTGATTGCGGAACCAAACCGGCGTCGGCCAGCGTTTCCGTGGCAGCCAGTTCGACCTCGAGCCAGGTGCGGAACTTGTTCTGGTCGCTCCAGATATGCCCCATCTCGGGCCGGGTATAACGTGCGATCAAGGCGGGCTCCTTTACAGGTCGCGATTCTGCGCGATGGACAACCCTTTATTGTAAATGTTGGTGAACTCAGAGCGGGTTGGCGAGTAAGGATGCGGGCGGATCTGCAAGCAGTGGCGCTCTCTTAGCCCTCGTCCACCACGCCCAGTAGTTCGCTCATCTCTTCGTATAGGAAGCCTTCGCCGGGGCGGTAGGGCTGAACCCATGTACCGTTGTGCACAAATTGCGGGATGGCGCGCTTCCCGGTTTGACGGATGACTTCGTCAGCGGCGCCGGGAGTGGATTCGATGTTCACTTCATGGAATGGGATGTTGTGCTTCTCAAGGAAGCGCTTGGCAACGCGACAGTCGGGGCACCAGGGGGCCGAATAAACGAGCAAGCTCATGTCTCTTTCATGATAAATGAGTCTTACTCGTAACGCAGCGCCTTCATCGGATCGATGGTTGAAGCATGGTGCGCTGGGAAGAGGCACGCCATTGCAGCAACCGCGGCCAGAAGGGCGGAAACCAGGAGCAGAACTGCGATCGTGATGGGGCTACCCTGGGCCCAGGAAGTAATGATGCGATTCAAGGCCAGGCTCAGGATCACACCCAAGACCAGTCCGCTACCCACGCTTGCGGCGGTCGAGTCAAGGACCATACGCAGCACATCGCCGCGCTGGGCGCCCAAGGCCATGCGGATTCCAAACTCGTTGGTACGTTGTGCCACAGTGTAGGACACGACGCTGTACAGGCCCACCGCAGCCAGTATCAACGCCAGTCCCGCGAAAGCTCCAAACAGCATGGCGATCAGGTGTTCCTGGGCGTACTCCGGCTGGCTGGTGATCCATTCCTCCAGGCTGCGAGTTTGTCCGAAGACCTGTTGATCGGCGTCTACAAGGTTAATCTGTTTGCGCACGTCATACAGGACCGAGAGTGGCGGCCCCTGAGTGCGCACCAGAATCTGGGTCGACACTCTCATCCAGACGGTATAGGGGATGTAAATGGAGGGCTTCACGGGTTTTCCGACGCCGTCGTTGCGCGCATCCGCAACCACCCCGACGATCTCCATCCAGTCATTGCTTTCTGGAATCGCCACGGTCATCGGGGGATCGCCCTTCAGGTTGGGCATGCGTATGCTGCGGCCGAGGGCATTGCCATCGGGGAAATACTGCTTGGCAAGAGTCTCATTGATAACGGCCATCCTGGCGCCGCGCTTGTTCTCTGACTGGTCCCAGATGCGGCCTGAGAGCAGCGGAATTTGCAGGATGGGAAAGTATTCCGGGCTCACGAAATTAAGCCGTGCCCGTTGCTCTTGCAGTTGCGACCCGCCAAGAACCTCGAAGAGGTTGTCGGCCCCGTTGTTGGGTGGCGTCGCATTGGTGGAAATTCCCGCGGAGGCCACTTGTGGCGTCGAGCCGACTTTCTGCACCAGTTGGTCGAAGTACGCAGAGCGCTTTTCCCAAGTGGTGTACGTGTTGTCGTGCACCGGGATGCCGACGGACATGACATTGTGCGGATTGTAACCGAGACTGCCATGAATCAACTTCATGAAACCCTGGATGGCGGCACCGGCGGTAGCGAGCAACAAAAGTGTGAGAGCGATCTGGCCGCCAACGAGAATATTGTGCAGGCGTTTGCCGCGGACGCTTCCGGTGACCTTCTTTGTGCTGGCCTGCATAACCTGCGAAACCTCGGGGCGACTCAGTTGCATCGCTGGTGAGAGTCCGAAGAAGACGCCGGTGAGGATGGCGAGCGCAACGCTGAAGCAGAGGACCGGAAGGTTGATGCGGATAGCCGCTTCGTGGGGGAAAGAGCCCTCGGGAAGCAGAGAGACGATCACCGCTACGGTGCGATAGGCCAACATGATCCCCAAAGCCGCGCCGGTGAGTGACAAGACCAGGGACTCGGTCAAGAGCTGCCGTATCAGGCGAGCACGTCCGGCCCCGATGGCAGAACGTACAGCGAATTCGTGGGCACGCGCCGTCCCGCGCGCGAGCAGTAGGATGGAAACATTACCGCAACCAATGGCCAGCAAGAGCGTCACGGCGCCCAGCAACAGGGCCAGTGTCCCGCCCAAGTCTTTTAAGAACTGATCATTCAGCCCTTGCACGGCCAGGCGGAAACCGTCAGCCGGAAAATGCTTTGGGGTCTCCTTGGCGAATTGCTCAAAGAGCGACTGGAACTCAGCGTCAGCTGTGGCGTGACTTACACCAGGCTTCAGCATGGTGTCGACCTGGTAGCTGCGGCTGGGATCGGCGGACAGCTTCAGCGGAAGATAAACGTCGCCATCTCCCCAGGTGAAGCGCGGCTGGGCTACGCCGACGATGGTGTAGTTCTTATGAACCAGCTGAATGGTCTTGCCGACTACGTCATGATCGCCGTTGAAGTGACGCTGCCAGAACGGATAGCCGAGCACAGCCACCGGTTGCGGGTCCTGACCTTCGGGAGCATCGGCGGGAACCAATCCTCGGCCAAGCAATGCGGGCACGCCAAAGTGATTGAAGCCGTTTCCCGTGAAGTACACCGCATTTACGTCCTCGGGTAAGTCACCGCCCGTTGTGGTCAGGTTCCACTGGTCTTCGGCGATCGCGCTGTCCACGGAGTTTGCGTTGCGAAACTGTTGATATTGCGGGCCGGTGAGACCGAACCCTCGGTCCGCGCCGTTCTTGAGTGTCGCATTGAGGTGGACCATGCGCTCGGAGTTAGCGTAGGGATAGGGATCGAGCAGGACCGCATAGACTACGCTGAATACCGCAGTCGTGGCGCCAATGCCGAGAGCCAGCGAGAGGACTGCAGTGGCCGTGAATCCCGGGCTATGGCGAAGCTGGCGCAGTCCGTAACGAAGATCCTGGAGAAACCCTTGCATTCCATCACCTCAGCGAAACCTATCCGATTGACACGTTGCAGTTAGACGGCCACCCGACAGCTTAGGCATCTGATTGGTAGCAAAGAGAGATAAGGTGGGACGATGGGCAGCGAGGTGGGGATGGCTGTTCGGATTCGGAGACAGTGTTCAGGAGCGGACATTGAGCCGTGAGGCTTGAGGAGTCTTCTTGCCGAAGTGGCTTCCATGTCGATTATAGGGCTCCTTCGATTGCGTTCGCCCGCGGTGGCGGGCCCACTTCCCTCAAGATGACAAAAGAAAAAGAGGGAGCGATGTCGCTCCCTCTTGGTTTCTTGTGATAGCTCGTTCTAGATCAGCGGCGCACTGTACAGCAGGACACCCTCTGTCTTCTCCTCGCCGACGGGGCGGTAGAAGAGCTGATCGCTTTCGAGATAGACCTCGATGAACGCTGGACGCTGCTCGAAGGTTCCCTGGATGAGCGCCTCCGACAGCGGGTCCTCGATGTACTTCTGCAGTGCGCGACGCAGGGGACGCGCACCATAGCTGCGATCGACGACCGTCTTGTTGAGGATCCACTTGCGGGCATCTTCGGTCACTGTGACCGTGATCGCACGCTGAGCCAGGTTCTGGTTGAGCTGGTTCACCATCAACTCGACGATCTGAATGAGGTCAACCTCAGTCAGCGCGTTGAAGATGATGACTTCGTCGAGACGGTTGAGGAACTCTGGGTTGAAGGTGCGCTTCACCTCGCTCCGCACCATGTCCTCGACTTTGCCCGAAACCATGTCTTCCGCGTCGGACTGAAAGCCCAGACCGGTACGCTTCTGCAGAAAGCGGGCGCCAATGTTGGAGGTCATGATGATGATGGCGTTCTTGAAGTCCACGGTGTTGCCGAGTCCGTCGGTCAACTGGCCGTCTTCAAACACCTGCAACAGGATGTTGAAGAGGTCAGGATGCGCCTTCTCCACTTCGTCGAGCAGCACGACGGAGTAAGGCGCGCGCTTGACGCGCTCGGTCAACTGGCCTCCCTCTTCGTAGCCAACATATCCCGGAGGCGAGCCGATGAGCTTGGAGACCGAGTGCTTCTCCATGTATTCCGACATGTCGAAGCGCACCAGAGACTTCTCGCTGCCGAACATGAACTGCGCCAGGGTGCGAGCCACTTCGGTTTTGCCAACACCCGTGGGGCCGAGGAAGAGGAACGAACCGATGGGCCGGTTCGGGCTCTTCAGTCCGGCACGTGAACGGCGGATGGCGCGAGCCAGCGCCGAAATGGCGCGGTCCTGCGAGATGACCCGCTTGTGCAGCTCTTCTTCTATGCGGAGGAGTTTCTGGCTCTCTTCTTCCTTGATGGAAGCTATAGGCACGCCGGTCCAGCGGGAGACGACGTCCTCGATGTCCTCGCGGCCCACGACGCCGGTGGAGGACTCGTCGAGGTGATACTTCTCACGCAGAGCGCGCAGGTTGTCGCGTTCTTTGCGCTCTTCGTCGGAGTAGAACCGCGCCTTCTCGAACTCGTGGTTCGCGATGGCGTTTTCCATGCGATGCACGATGAATTTGATGCGCTTCTGCACCTCGGTGATGTCTTCGGGCAAGGAAGTCTGCCGCAACTTCACACGCGCTCCGGCCTCGTCAATGAGATCGATGGCCTTGTCGGGCAAGAAGCGGTCGGGCAGGTAGCGGCTGGAATGCGACACCGACATGTTGATCGCATCGTCAGTGTAGGTGACGGCGTGAAATTTCTCGTAACGATCCTTGATGCCAAACAGGATCTTCACCGCGTCCACTTCGTTAGGAGGTGGAACTTTCACGGCCTGGAAACGGCGCTCCAGGGAGCGGTCCTTCTCGATCGACTTGCGGAACTCAGCCGGCGTGGTTGCGCCGATGCACTGAATCTCGCCGCGCGAGAGGGCAGGCTTGAGGATGTTGGCGGCGTCGAGCGATCCTTCCGCCGAGCCGGCACCGACCAGCGTGTGCAACTCGTCGATGAAGATGATGGAATTCTGTGACTCCATCAACTCCTTCATGATGGTCTTGAGACGTTCTTCGAACTGGCCGCGATACTTGGTGCCGGCGACGATCAGCGACAGGTCAAGTGCGAGGATGCGTTTGTCCGCCAGGAACGAGGGCACCTCGCCGTCGGCGATGCGCTGTGCCAAGCCTTCGACGATGGCGGTCTTGCCGACGCCGGGCTCGCCGATCAACACGGGATTGTTCTTGGTGCGGCGGCAGAGGATCTGCACCACGCGCTCGAGTTCGCTGTCGCGTCCAACGAGCGGATCAAGCTGGTTGTCCATCGCCGACTGCGTCAGGTCGCGGGAGAACTCGGACAACAGAGAAGATTCGCGATTGCGCTGCGAAGGCTGTGCCTTCTCCTGCGAGGTGCGCGCCAGTTCATCGCGAATGGTCGAGAGGCGCAACCCGCGCTCGTGCAGGATCTCCGCAGCAAAGCACTTCTCTTCGCGGAGCAGTCCCAGCAGAAGGTGCTCGGTGCCAATGTGCTTGTGCGAAAGGCGCTCGGCTTCTTCGGCTGCGTAGGCCAGTACGCGCTTACACTCGTTGCTCAGGGGGAGGTCAACGGAGGTCGATACTTTTTCCCGTATGGTGGTGTGGGCCTCGATCTGCTTGCGGATGGACTCCACCGAAGCGTGCGACCGTAGAAACCGATTGGTGAGCGCCTTGTCTTCGCGCAGAAGTCCCAGCAGCAAGTGCTCCGTTTCAATGTACGGAGAACCAAACTGGCTGGCTTCGTAACGTGCGAAGAAAATAACGCGTCGGGCCTTTTCCGTGTACCGTTCGAACATTGGACCCCTCCAAAAGCTCTTTGGGACGTTTCCCGTAATTCTGATCTACCGATCCCTGGAGCTTTCCGTTGCTGCCTTTCCCCTGACCGCCGGCCTCAGAAAAATTACCGAGACCGAATGATGAGGACCTTGTTTAGAGGACCTCGACTACTACAAACACGCATTCAGTCGTCCTGTTGCATCAGGCCGACAGCGATTGCGGTGACACCTCGACCATTCGGCCGTGCTCCAGATGAAGCACCCGGTCACAACGACGCGCGAACGCATGGTTATGAGTAACGATGATCGAGGTAAGCCGGTAATCGCGATGTAACCTGGCGATCAATTCAAATACCGCATCCGCTGTACGGTTGTCGAGGTCTCCCGTTGGCTCGTCGGCCATCAGGATTTTCGGTCTGGTGACCAGCGCACGGGCCAGCGCTACCCGTTGCTGCTCTCCTCCAGACAATTCGCCGGACCGATGATTGGCTCGGTCCGCCAACCCCACTTCCTGCAACCAGTGCAGGGCTTCTTGTTCCGCTTCCTGCGCGGCTACGCCCCGCATTAACAACGGCATGGCCACGTTCTCAACTGCGGTGAACTCGGGCAGCAGATAATGAAACTGCCAGACGAATCCGAGTTCCCGTCCTCTAAATTCCGCGGCAGCCTCTTCCGAGAGCCTCCCCAAATCGAGTTGGGCGAAGTATACGTCACCCGCGGAAGCGCTATCAAGGACTCCGAGGATATGCAGTAAGGTACTCTTTCCGGCACCTGACTCGCCAACGATAGCGAGCATCTCCCCGGTCCTCACCTGGAACGATAAATTCTCAAAGAGCACGAGCTGAGAGTCGCCCGAACGAAACACTTTCTTGAGGTTCTGCACTCGCAACAACTCAGCTTGTACGATTAGATGCAGAATTGCTCCTTACGTCTCAGCATCCGGCCGAATAGCCGCCAGACTCCTTAAATTAGAACACGGCCTTTGCAGTTGCGTCAGTGACAGTTATGCCGCATTGCCGGCAAAATCAGGATTGAACTACGTCAGAATTGGTCGCCTATTCGTAGCGGAGCACCTGGGCCGGCAATACTCGGGCAGCAGACCATGATGGGTAGAGGGTGGCGACGAACGAAATGCCGATCGCGACGACGGACACCAGCACGGCATCCCAGAAGCGCGGCGCGAATGGGACGTAGTCGATGGAATACACCTCGGCGGAGAGCGTGAGCAGATGATAGTGCCCAGCAGCCCAGGAGATCGAGTAGCCGAGGACCAGCCCGATTACGGTTCCGATCACGCCGATCAGCAATCCCTGATACATGAAGATGCGGCGGACCTGGCGCTTCTTGGCTCCCATGGAGACCAGCACAGCGATGTCGCGGGTCTTCTCCATCACCATCATGATCAGCGAGATCAGGATGTTGAGGGCGGCGACGAAGACAATCAGCCCAATGGTGATGAAGGTGACGACTCTTTCGAGACGCAGGGCGCGAAAGAGAGCGCGGTTCTGTTCCATCCAGTTGGTCGACATGAAGCCCTTACCGGCTACGGCTTCCAGGTTGCGTCCGATTTCGGCAGCTTGGTAAATGTTGTCGACCTTGAACTCGAGCACGGAAACGACATCGCTCAGATCGAAGAGGTGCTGTGCGTCGGACAGGCGAATGAACGCCCAGGTGTTGTCGTAGTCGTAAAAGCCCGAAGTGAAAATGCCGATGACCTTGAATCGGGCGTACTTGGGAACGATGCCAAAGGGTGTGAGTTCGCCCTGCGGGCTGGTCACTGTGACCAGCGATCCCACGGTGGCACCAAGTTGGTCGGCCATATCTTTGCCGAGAACAATCGGGGCCAGAGAAGCGGTGATGCGGGCCGAGAAGGGATTAGGCTCGTCGGACTCAGATGGAGGTTGACTTGACGTCGTCGCTTGAGGCACAGACAACGCAGCGGCTGATCCTACGTTGACGGAGTTCAGCAGATCGCTGACCTTGTTTTCTTCTGCGGGAATGATGCCTTTGAGCACTGCTCCCTGGGCGCGCGCCCCGCGCGAGATCAGTACCTGCTCGTAAATGGCGGGAGCCCCGCCGACAACATGCGGCTGCTTTTCTAGCTGAGAGAGCAACGGTTGCCAATTGCGGATTCCGTCGGCTTCCACGCGCAATAAATTGATGTGGGAGGTAGAGCCAAGCAGGCGGTCTTGAAGGTCCTGGCGGAATCCGTTGTTGATGGCCAGCGCGATGATGAGCGACGCGACCCCGGCCGCGACTCCTACGATCGAAATGACAGTGATGATGCCGATGACCGCCTGGCGGCGCTTGGCCCGGAGATACCGCGCGGCGACGAAAAATTCAAATTGCATCGATAGGGGCACCGGCCGCAACCTTGCATCGGCCAGAATTCATTGTAGCGAAGTGGGAGCTCCAAACTGACGAGTCGCTCGGGCTGTACGTCAAACGGGGAACTTCGGCAGCAGTGCAGGAACGCTGTCACGGTACTGGCGGTAGGCGTCGCCGAAGCGCTGCTCCAGTTCGGCGTCCTCCTTGTGGATCATAATGGCGCCGGTGATTACCGCAAATACCAGCAAGGCGCACAGCGCAAGCGATCCGGTGGCGAGTGTCCATCCCATGACTTCGCAGAGATGGCCGAGGTAAATCGGATGCCGCACCTGGGTGCGAATCCCGGTGATGACAAGTCGCTGCTCGTGCTGACCCAGTTCGAGTTCGGCGAGGCCGGAGACCTTCGTCCGATCGAAGCCTTGTGAAGCCGACCGGTAGATCGACAAGCCCGCCAGGAGGAACAGCGCGCCTATGACCCACGCGACCCTGCTCTGGTACAAGTGCAGATGCCGGACGGGCCAGCTCAACGCGAAAGCTGCTGCGATGAAGATTCCCCATGCGGGCATGATAGCCAGGTAGGCCTTACGACCAAATTGCCGCCACCGCTCCACGAAGGGATGGAACACCAGCCAGAAAAGCGGGATGGTGCAATACACCGAGCAGACCAGGAGTCCGGCGACATCGAGATAGGAGTGCAGTTTCATCGGGCGCGGCTTGATTGCTTCAGTGCGAGGAACCGGTTGGGGATGACTTGATCACTGACTTGGCGACTCCGACATTATCGAAGCGGTCGAATACTCGGACCACGATGGTGTGCTCGTCGCCCGCAGCGTCGGTTTGCTTCCCGGCCGCCGGCGCAGGAAGTGGAACGGTCAGATCGTAGTTCTCGATCTTGTAATCGGAGATTTGCCCAACCGGTTCGGCAGTCTGCCAGTCGTCGGCATCGATGGAGTACTCGGCGCGATTGATCGGCGAAAAGCTGTCCGTTGCGCGGAACCCAAGGTGCAACTGGCCGCCTTCGATACGGCTGGCCGTGAATTCGACGTGCGGCGGAGTGTTGTCCACCTCGAAGCGGCTGCTCGTATCCTCGCCAGTCAGGGCGTCGGTGAGCGAGTGCGATGGTGCGTCGGTAGCAACGACGCGAATCGTATATCCGCCGTCAGGGAAAAGATCAGCCTCGAGGTTGACGTAGCGGTCTTCGACGTCGTCACGCAGCAGCTTCCAATGAGACTCGCCGTCTCCGCGGTAGTACAGGCTGTAGAGCAACTGATCGTCGTTGGCGTCACGGGCTTTCCACTTTACCGCGATTGAGTGCTTGTCGGGAACGGTGGGAAGGGGCGACTCGTAAGCTGCGCTCTCGGATGTGGTGTTGCTGGTGTGCGCTGACGGGGGTACGCGTGCCCCGACCAGCACGGTCACGTCATCGACTTCAGGGGCGACATTCTTGGGGAGGTAATTCAGGATCACGTGGTCGATCACTGGAGCAGGATTGCCGGAATGAAGGACAGCCTTCCATTGGATGAATCGCGCGGGAGGCGCGTCCACTGGACGCTCCTTGGCCAGGTCAATCTTCTTCCACGAGCTCCAGTTGCGGTCGGGATTATCTACATTGCCGCTGCGAGCGAAGAGCTCGAAGTTGCCCGTACCGCGAACTTCGACCCGTCCCCACTTGGAGAAGATCCTGGCATCGAAAACGTCGCTTTCGTAGGTGCCTTCCGCAATCGGGCCGGGACCAAGCAGAAAGACTTTGCCGAGATTGCTGGTTGCAGCGTAGAGACCGCCCTTCGGCGCGCGCGCAAATGCCGTCACCTGATTGGCGCTTGCTTTAGAAAGATCGGTGTAGTCGCCAGGGTGGATGGCGTATATCTTGCCCCTGTTGCCGGTGCCTGCGAGCAAGCGTTCCGACTGGTCGAAGGCGAGCGCGTAGACCAGGTCTTCGTTCGACGACCAGATTGTCTTGGGCGATCCATCGGGCGAAATGCGATAGACGTCGGAGCCACCAACATTAATCACGTTGGGAAACGGAATGGCGGTGATGCCTGCAGCCGAACCCGGCGTC
>Ga0075521_10000152_pt1 | contig 16487 bp, 12 predicted proteins | sample NGEPerD_FD_74785 | JGI IMG/M metagenome (GOLD analysis project Ga0075521, IMG submission 74785) | Arctic peat soil microbial communities from the Barrow Environmental Observatory site, Barrow, Alaska, USA - NGEE PermafrostAB12-D | ecosystem: Environmental > Terrestrial > Soil > Wetlands > Peat ...
ATTGAAGTGAATATTCATCCTTCCAATTCCTGGAAGGAAATGGTGCACAATATTGATACATTGTACGATCAGGCTTTTCTTTCCCGGCTGGGCACCGAAAAATTTATGCTGGACGGCCGGCACACCGGCACGGGCGGCGGCAACCACATCACCATCGGCGGTGCCCGGCCTGCCGACAGTCCGCTGTTGCGCAGACCGGACCTGCTTCGAAGTCTGGTTTCTTACTGGCAACATCATCCTGGTCTTTCTTATCTTTTTTCAAGCGCTTTTATCGGGCCGACCAGCCAGGCTCCCCGAATCGATGAAGGCAGGGATGAAAAATTATATGAGATGGAAATAGCCTTCAGCCAGGTGCCTGATGGCGGATTTATTCCTTTTTACCTCGTCGACCGGATCTTCCGACATTTGTTAACCGATATCACCGGTAATACACATCGTTCTGAATTCTGTATTGACAAATTATATTCTCCTGATACTTCGTCGGGTCGCCTCGGCATTCTGGAATTCCGTGCCTTTGATATGCCGCCGCACAAACAAATGAGCCTCGTGCAGATGCTGCTGATCCGCGGGCTCATCGCAAAATTCTGGAAAAAACCCTACAGTCATGGGCTCGTAAGATGGGGAACGGAGTTACACGATAAATTTATGCTTCCCCATTATGTGCATCAGGATTTGCAGGATGTAGTAAACGACCTCAATGATGCCGGATTTCCTTTTCACATGAGTTGGTTCGAACCCTTCTTTGAATTTCGCTTCCCGCATTACGGCACTGTAAAAATTGCGGGTATTGAAATGGAAATTCGCATGGGCATTGAACCCTGGCATGTATTGGGCGAAGAAATGTCAAGCTCAGGCACGGCCCGTTTTGTGGATTCCTCTTTGGAACGGGTACAGGTAAAACTGAAAGGTCTGAATGATTCCCGATATATATTATTATGCAATGGCAACCGTGTTCCTTTGAAAGAGACCGGTACCCAGGAAGAATATGTCTGCGGAATTCGCTATCGGGCCTGGCAGCCGCCCTCAGCCCTTCACCCAACTATCGGAGTTGACACACCACTTGTTTTTGATATCGTGGACAGCTGGAATAACCGTTCCATCGGGGGGTGCACTTATTATGTCTCACATCCCGGCGGAAGAAGTTATGACTCTTTTCCCATCAATGCCTATGAAGCCGAATCCAGGCGGGTCAGCCGTTTCGGCGATACTTCCCATACCCAGGATGTATTGCGGCCAGCTCCATATCTCGCTATTGTGGCACATTATATTGAGCAGAATCGCTTACCGTTCATATGTGATCCGCCGCCGCTGGAAACGAATCCCTCTTATCCGTATACACTTGATTTGCGGAGGAAGCATAAAGCGTAAGGCTGGAGGCAGGAGGCTTAAGGCTTTTTAAGCTTTGATCAGAAGTCAATAAGTATTATTCTTATATTTTGGGGGTGAAAGCATCCGCTTAAATTGTTAGGTAGCTGCTTTCTTTGTGTCATGCGAAACTATAAAAACTACGATGTATGGACTGAATCCCATAGTCTGGTTCTTTTTATTTATGGTCAAATAGCGTCTGAAATTCCACGAGAAGAAAAATATGAATTAGTCAGCCAGATGAAACGGGCTGCGTATTCTATTCCATTTAATATAGTAGAAGGATGTGGAAGAAACTCAGAAAGGGACTTTGCACATTTTCTGGATGTGTCTTTGGGATCAGCCAATGAACTTGAATACTGTATTTTGCTGATGAAGGATTTGAGTTACCTGAATTCCGAACAATATGAACTTGTAAATAAAAAAGTCAGTGTCATTAGAGCTAAGCTCATCAATCTGATCAAATCCATTCGGGAGCCGAAACACAAATGAAAGATCTAGCCTCCCGCTTCAAGCCTCAAGCTTCAATCTTACCATCTCGGATAATAAGCATTCAACCCTGCATGTTTCAGGCATAGTGCATGTATGAATTCCAATTTGTGCACTACCTGTTCTGAAATAACAAAAGGATAGAAATCCGAGTGTCCCATACTTCTGTTTAAGCTGTTTACAGCGAATGTCAGTGGCAGCCACCATTTCATGATCTGATTGAAGTCCGTCATATCGTAAGGATCCTGCTGGATGCTGGCCTGTATCTGTTTGGTGTCCTGGATCATATCCGGCTGAATACGGATCCCGAAAGAAAATGCAGTTTCCAAAGTATCCATGAGGTGCAGATAATGCGCCCAGGTTTCCGCCCAATCTTCCCAGGGATGAGAACTGGCATAAGGGCTGATGAAATCGCGGCTCCAGTTGGGAGCCGGACCATTTTTATAATAGGTCTCCAGCGCTTCCGCATAATCAATTTCTTCATTTCCGAAAAGCTGCCGGAATCTTCCCATTTCGTCAGAGTCTTTAATGAGCACTTCCCAGTAATAATGACCGATCTCGTGGCGGAAATGCCCCAACAGGGTTCTGTACCGCTCGCCAAGATCCTGTTTGTGGCGCACACGGGCCGCTTCGTCTGCCTCTTCAATATTTAAAGTAATCACACCATTTTCATGACCGGTGATCACTTTATCTTTTGCCGATGTGGCCGCAAGAAAATCAAAGGCAATACCCGCCTCTTCATCATCCTTTTTTTTAGTAACAGGAAGGCGCAACCGTAAGAGTGAATAGACCAGGCGATGTTTGGCCACTTCGATATTTCTCCAGCGCTTCAAATTTTCCTCCTTGGTCAGGTCGGGTATCGTCCGGTTCAGTTCACAGGCTGTACAGTATTCCGCATGTTCAGCATCACGGATCAGCCAGTTACAGGCACCGTATTCTGCATTTTTGCAATACCTGAATTTTTCATTTCTGTTCTGTTCATTGCAAAACCGGTTTTCGGTTTCAGGAACCAGCGTAACCAGGTTGAGGGTGGCCGCATCGAAGCCCAGGGAATATCCGCAATGCAGACAGATATTGTTCTCAAAATAAATCAGGCTGTGACAGTGACTACAGGTATAAAGCTTCATGATAGTTGGATCTGGTTCAATAACTATACCATGCCTAAAGCCAAAGACAATTTTCAATCCTTCAAATTCTCTTCACGTCAACCGATACCGTCAATTCGTGGGAGCCGCTGCTGAGGATGATCCCTTCCAACGGTGCAATATCCGAATAATCCCTTCCCCACCCGATGGTGATATGCTGATCCGATACCAGGCAATTGTTTGTCGGATCAAAATCCGTCCAGCCCGACTCTGGTATGTACACACTGAACCAGGCATGTGAAGCATCTGCTCCGATCAGCTTTTCAGCTCCCTGTGGTGAAAGGGTTTCTATATAGCCGCTGATATATCGGGCAGGAATTCCAACGGAGCGCAGGCATGATATTGCCAGGTGAGCAAAATCCTGGCAAACGCCTTTGCGTTCCTTCATCAATTCGCCAAGAGATGTCGCGACCGTGGTATGGCCGGGTTTGTATTCAAAGTCGCGAAAGATCCGTTGCGTTAAATCCAGGGTCGCCTCAAATAATGACCGCTCAGGAATAAAAGATTCCATCGCATAGTGAAGAATCTGTTCATCCCGGGCAGTCATCGGTGTCTCAAATATGTATTGCCTGGTGTCCAGATTGTCGTTTTTCCCGGACGCTATGGCCATCCCGGCTTCTTCCCATGAAGTATTCGCGTAACTCCGTCCTTTTATCTGATCTGAAACATTTTTCTCCACTTCCGATGTTACCTGCACTGTTAATTCGTGGTGTTCCTTTTCAATGGAAAAATAAATCACTTTATTTCCAAAGAAATCTTCATACTCATTGATCCGGTCGGGTTTGGGTGATATATGAATATGCGTATTCATGCAGGTTTGCTCCCGGGTATTACGGGGAACCAGCCTGGCGATATTATGGCATAAACTCACCGGTTCCATGTAAGCATAGGCTGTTTTATGTTGAATAGTGTATTTCAATCCTGTCGTTTAAATTTCTTTATCGGATATTCATGGTTTTGGAAGTAAGTTCATGCTTAAAAAACGCCTTCGACAACGCTCCGGGAATGGCAGCCAGCAAATCGAATAAACCGGATAAAAAAGTCTCCAGGTTATCATAAGCCTCACCCTCGGAAACCGACAAATGTGTTTTGTCTGCCGCCTTCAGCATGGTGTTTGCTTCCATTATCAGTCTTTCATATTCCGGAACAGCCTGACCGCCGCCGGTTTTCGGCAGGTTCTGCAGGTAAGCGTTCAAACGAACTACCTGGTAAGTCAGTGATCGCGGATTATTCGGATCGAAGATCAGCAGGTCGATGACCAGCAGGTTCTGCAATGGTCTTCTGTACTTATACCGGTAATTCACCAGGCCCTCGTTACTCATCAGCACAGACTGCTGCAGGTTGTATTCCACCTGCTCATTGTGTTTTTTGATCAGGGTGGTACGCAGCATGCTGATCACCAGCAGGCTCTGCTCAATTTTTCGTCCCACATCCAGCATGATCCATCCTTGTTCCCTTGATATACTCTCCCTGTTCAGTCCGATAAATGCCACAACAGAAGTAATCAGATCATCCAGGGCATGGATCATTTGCAGGTGACCTTGATGTGTGAGGGGTATGCCGTTTTGCAGTCCTTCTTCCATACGCCGGATCACGCGCCAGGTATCGGTAGACCAGTGATCCCGCACTTCGTGAATAGCTTTATGGAACTGTAAAAAATTAAATTTGATGCTGCCGGGTCGTCTTTCATTGAATAATACGTCTTTTAATTCCTTCCAGGGATCAGCGAACAGCTCCTCTACCTCTTCCCCCGTAAATCCGGGCAATGTATAACTGTAACGGGTAAACGCTTCCAGCAAATTTCTCTCCGTTTGCCGGTTATTTTCCGTGATCAGTTTGTTGCCTTCCGCCAGAAACTGCATCACCGTGCGCATGAACCGGGCATTACCCAAAATACGTTCTGTATAACGACCCACCCAGAACAGATTTTCTGCTGCGTGACTGGGCAACATATCATGATAAGACTCTGCCAGACCTTCAGTTGTTTCCTGCAACACAGTGACCACACGGCCCGGTTCAGGTGATATAATCCAGGCGTCTTTACTGAATCCGCCAGTCTGACTCGAAATGAGGAAATTTCCGGTGTCTGCTGAAGACCTCACCAACCCGCCTGCCATAGCTACATATTCGTCCTGGTTGCTGACCAGAAAAGTCCGGAACAGCACTTTTTGTGGTACAATTTTTCCGCCGATCAACGAAGGGTTTAAAGACATTTCCACTTTCTCCTGGCCAACATATAATGAAGGATTGGCCCTGATCTGACTTTTACAAACCTGCAGTTCAGCTGTTGAAAGCGAACTACCATCAATGGATGAACTGCCTGTGGGATTCCGGTGAATTTTTTTAACAACAAGGGATTGCAGATTGTCCAGTACATACTGCAGTTCCCGTGGCTGACCGCACCACCAGGTGGCTATCGTCGGCAGTATCAGATCTTCATGTAAAAAATATTGTGAGATTTGCTGCAGGAAAGGCATGAGTCCCGGATTTTCCAGGATGCTGCAACCTAAAGGATTGGCGAGGCTCACGTTTCCGCTGCGTACGCATTGCAATAATCCCGGAATGCCGAGTTGTGAATCGGATTTTAATTCCAGCGGATCACAATAAATATCATCCACCCTTCGCAGAATCACATCCACGCGTTCCAGGCCACCCATGGTTTTCAGCCACACAAAATTATCTTTTACGATCAGGTCATTGCCCTGAACCAATGTAAAACCCAGGTAAGAAGACAGGTAGGAATGCTCAAAATAGGTTTCGTTTTTTGACCCCGGAGTTAAAATGACGATGCGTGGATTCAGATTACCGTGTGGCGCAATTTCGTTCAAGCCCGTCCTGAGCGCACTAAAATATGGTGATAGGTGACGTACTTTCAGGCCGTTGAACAGTTCCGGTATCACCCTCGTCATCGTAGTTCTGTTTTCCAACGCGTATCCCGAACCGGAGGGTGCCTGGGTACGATCATTAACCACCCAGATCCTTCCTTCTGTACTCTTAGCGATATCAGCTGCATATACGATCAGCTGTTTTTTACCCGGCTGGCGGATCCCGTTACAGGGCCTGAGAAAACCTGCGTGGTTATAAATCAGTTCCATGGGTATAATACCCTGCCTGATCAGTTGTCTTTCTCCATAGATATCCTCGAGAATCAGATTTAATAACTGTGCTCTTTGGGAAAGTCCGGATTCTATGGACATCCAGTCTTCCCTGCTCAGCAGGAAAGGAATATTGTCCAGTTTCCAGGGACGGTTTAAACCATTCGGATCGCCGTAGATATTGTATGTAACTCCGTTTTCCTTGAGCAAGCGCAGGGTATCGTTGTCGCGGCTGTTCATTTCTTCTTCACCCAGCTCCGCATAAGATTTAAAAAATGTTTCCCAGTGGGGACGGATGTTTCCGTCTTCACCCACCAATTCACCGTAGGAGTGATGAATGTTGAAATAGTCCCTGAAAACAGGGTTAACGAGCAGATTCAGGTTCATTTTTTCGGGTGGCGTGGTCGGGCAGTCAGCGAACATGTATTTAAAAATAGTGAAAATAGGGGGTATATTTAATATCTGTTTTCAACAACAGCCGTGCATAAAAAAATTTGTGGATTCAATGATTCCCATTATATGATCCATATGAAAAATTATTACTTTATCATTTCAATTTTTTTCTGACAACATGAAACCCATATCACCTTGCCTTTTTCTGGCACTCATTTGTTTTCTTCTCTCCGCTTCCGGTTCCGGTCAGTCCACTTCAGGGTTACCGCACAGTACGCCGGAAGCAGAAGGTGTATCCTCTTCCGGTATTCTGCGTTTTATAGAAGCTGCCGGGAAAAGCAAAAATGAATTGCACAGTTTTATTTTCCTCCGGCATGGTAAAGTGATTGCCGAAGGCTGGTGGGATCCCTATAAATCCTCCCTTCGCCAAACCCTGTATTCCGCGAGCAAAACTTTCACTTCTACTGCTGTAGGATTTGCTGTTAGTGAAAACAAACTCAAACTGACCGACAAAGTCATTTCCTTCTTTCCCAACGATCTGCCAGACAGCATTTCGCCTTTTCTCGCAGCACTTACTGTTCGCGATGTACTGATCATGGCAGATGGTATGGATCCGGATTCTTCACAAAATGTCGCTAACAAAAACCGCAACTGGGTAAAGGGATTCCTGGCAACCCCCATTATGTATAAGCCCGGCACCGTATTCATGTATAATTCCATGGGTACTTTTATGCTTTCGGCCATCGTGCAAAAAGTAACCGGACAGAAATTGATCGACTACCTCAAACCCCGTTTGTTCGATCCGCTGGGCATCACCGGTATGGACTGGGAAGAAAATCTGCTCAGTGTGAATACGGGTGGCTGGGGACTGAGATTAAAAACGGAAGACATGGCCAAACTCGGCCAGCTCTATCTGCAAAAGGGAATCTGGAATGGAAATCAGGTAATACCTGCTTCCTGGATAGAAGAAGCTTCGACTGAAAAAATTATCCAGCACCCTGCGCTTGCCCGGGCATCGAAGGATTCGAGCGATTGGGAACAGGGTTATGGCTACCAGATCTGGCGCTGTCGTCATCACGCCTATCGGGCCGATGGCGCATTTGGACAATTTATTGTGGTATTTCCCGAGCTGGATGCTGTACTTGCGATTCAGTCTGAAACTGCCAGTATGCAAAACGAGCTGAACCTGGTTTGGGATTATTTGCTGCCCGCCATGAAAAAAAATAAACTGCCGGAAGATCAGCAGTCGCTAATTGCTTTAAAAGCAAAATTAAATACCCTCGCCATTCAGCCTGAACCTGGAAGTCTCACGTCTCTCGCCAATAATAAACAAACCAATAAAACTTTTATTCTCGAGCCCAACGACAATCAAATCGGCTCGGTGGTGCTGGATATTAAAGACAGCATCTGCCACCTGGTTTTAAATACAGGTTCTGACACCTATAACCTGTATTTCGGAGCCGGGAAATGGAAAACAGGTCAAACAAACAAACCCGGACCATTACTGAACGGAAATAAAAAAGAAAACTATGCGTTGCAATCACCATACAAAGTGGCCGGAAACTTTTTCTGGAAAGATGATCAGACCCTGGTGATGCAACTGCGATATCTGGAAAGTCCCCATATGGAAACCTTCACGTTGAATATGGATGGAAAAAAATTGGCAATGGATATCGCGTACAGCTTTTATTTCGGTGCGAAAAAGATGGAGCTGACGGGAACGCAGAAGTAATTGTCAATTGTTAATTGTTAACGGGAGGATGCTCAGAGAGGCAAACCATTTGCCTCCTGCTTCAGGCTTCGGGCCTCAAGCCTTAAGCTTTACGCCTTACGCCCCATGCTTCAATCAGTAAACAAAAACAGCATACCCCCAGGGCTCCATTTTCCAGGGTTTGCCGCTTAAGGGTTCTTTCCTTTCCTTAAAAACATTGAATGCTTGTCCTGATAGTGAAACATCCTGGATGGAAATAGCTTCTTCTCTATCTGAGAGATTCAGGATCACCAGGATTTTATTTGTTCCTTTTTGCCGCACATATGCATATACTGCTTTGTCATCGCCGGCATTGATTTTCCGGAATGAAGCATTTGCCGACAGGGCAGGATTATTTTTCCTCAGGTACAGCAGGGTCTTATAAAACTTCTCCCTGCCGAATTTTCCAAATGCAATCGGATCTTTTTCGAAAAACTGGAGGGGCCGAAGTACGGGCTCTTCCTGTCCACTATAAATAAGCGGCACACTGCCCGCCATGGTTTGGGTAAAAACAGCAAACGGCGCATGCACTTTTCCGGGGAAACTTCCATAATCTGCTTTGTTCCAGCTGTTCTCATCGTGGTTACTTGTGAAATACATTAGAATGGTATTGGCCGGATACCTCACTATAGTTTCCTCATGAATACTATCCAACCCGAATGCCGGACGTTCACCCTTCGCGATTTTTTCCATCATGTGAAACATATGCCAGGGATAAACAGCATCAAATCCGTTTTGCGGCAGATAACTGCTGTCCCCTTCAGCCAGCATGAACACATTTTTAATCTTCTTCAACTCCGGAATACATTTGTGCCAGAAAGATCCTGGCACGTTCCAAGCCACATCGCAGCGGAAGCCATCGATATTTGAACGGATAAGCCAGAATTTCATCGCGGCAATCATACTGTCTTCCATCACCGGGTTCTTATAATCCAGCTGTCTCGTATCGGACCAGTCTTTGGCCACAGCGGCCTTTCCCGTGCTGTCTTTCACAAAAAAATCAGGATGTTCAGTAAGCCAGCGGTTGTCGGCACCGGTATGGTTCGGCACCCAGTCGATGATTACTTTCATCCCTTTTTGATGTATCTCTTTAACGAGTGAAATCCAATCGGCCATTGTGCCGAATTCCGGATTAATTGCTGTGTAGTCAGACACTGCATAATAGCTGCCCAGCGATCCCTTTCTTCCTTCCACACTGATCGGGTTCAGCGGCATAAACCAGAGGGTTTGCACGCCCATTGCTTTTAACCTGTCCAGTTGTGAGGAAAAAGACTTTAATGTTCCTTCCCTTGTGTATTGACGAATATTCACTTCATAAATATTCCCCTGCATGATCCAGCCCGGATGACCATCGATTGTGCCAGATTTCATTTCCGCCGGTATTGCATTTTGGGTAAATGCAACGGAAAGGATTACGCATTGAAGGAACAATATCCTCCGGATTACAGACATCAGGATGCGCAATGGCTTCATATTTTCCATTTAAATGTTTATAAAAGAGTCCTCATGATAACCGGAAAACCATATAGCTTCCATAAGGTGAATGTACCAAAAACCAGAACCATAAATCCGATGGCCCTGATATACTTATATTTTACTGAATACAGTCGTATGGTATCCAGGATGAACCATATCAAATATAATATTTTAAAAGAATCAGAGACCTGCAAATCCACCGTTCCGGAATACGCGATATGGTAGATCAACGCGAACAGAGCGAACAGAAACTGAAACGGAATGATCGTTCCCAGGGAATAAATGGTAGCAACCAGGGTTTCAAAGTAGTTATATGATTTTCTGGTAACCAGCAGGAGGTTACTGATGGCCATCCGGGTGTCAGCGGCCGGTGCCGAAATAATCCCCGTAATTGATCACGGCATTATAACCAAATATTTTTTCGATCATGTACAGAAGCAGGATAAAAAGGGTTGTCCAAATCAGGAAATAAGAAACGGGAGACTGGTAGTTTTTATAATATCTGATTTTTTACATCCATTATTCTCCTGGTCAGCAGTTGCCGGATGGAATACAGATGCGCGAACAAGACGAGGGGCACCAGGCATCCGGGTAACCATATAAATGGAAAATAAAAAAGAGCAATATCCGGCTGACCAAAACCGAATTGCTGGATAGAAAAGGGCATGGATAAAACAGCAATCAAAACGATATTCAGCAATAATCCCAGGCTGATCAGGTTCCAGGCCAGGATTATGCTGAGGGACAACCGATTTTTAATGAATCCGAAATAGTAAATGAAAGGTGCTGAAAGTCCGGCGAGGATATCCGGATTTCTTCCCTCAAAAGTCATAATCTGCGGAACGGCCTGGTGAATAAAAAGCCAGAATAAAACCCCTTCAACGGGAACCCGGAGCGTATGCAGAAGGGTAAGCCACTTCAGATCCGGCTGACCTGCAAGATTCCGGCCCCCGGATGTTGTATTGACAAAACCGATGAAGATCAGAGGTAGCAGAATCAGGAGTAAAAATCTGGGCATACTGCCTCCGTGTGCCTGATAAAAACCCGATAAACCCAGGATGCCCTGGATTAGCAGCCATCCGGTCAAAATATAAAAGAACCTGCTGAATCTTCCCAGGGCCTTAAAAAAAATAAACATGGCCAGCCCGATGGAGAAGACAAAGACTATTGGGATAAAGAGGGGTAGCTGATTCATATCCTTAGTATTGTTATACAAAGGAAGTTCATCGCTTATTCCTATTTCTTCGCAAATGGCAAGAAATAAAAAATCTATTTTTTTGAGTAGCCCTTACGTATTCGACTGAGTGAGGTATCAGTGATTCCCAGATATGAGGCAATATGTTTTAACGGAACATGCTGGAATATTTCAGGGTTGCCTTTTAAAAGCGCCTCGTATCGGGCTTCTGCGGTTTCTGTAATCATGGAGAGCACCCGTGTTTTCAAAGATGCAAATCCTTTTACCAAAACAGAACGTCCGAAATCCCTGAATTCCGGAAGGGAGTGGAACAGGTTGTTCAATTGTTCGTAGGTGATGAACCAGCCTTTACAATCATCAATGGCCTGGATATTCTCTTTTGACCTGGTTCTGTTGAAAAAAGAAGAAACTTCGAATACCAACTGGTTTCCCGAATAAAAATTGGTAGTCACTTCATTACCTCCGATGTCGTGCGCGAAGGCCCGCATAAAACCTGATTCGAGAAATACATATTCATCGCTGATCATGCCTTCCTTTAAAAGAAACTGGTTTGCCATTATTTTTTTGGCCGTAAATTCTACAGCAATAGACTCGGCCGTTTGCGTTGACACCAGATTCGTCCTCCTTAAAAAATCAACCAGGCTTTGAGCTTCCATAATATACCGGTTTGATTTCGAATGTATCGATTTAAAATCCCACCACGTTTTCGAACGGATTGATTTTTCCAGCTGACCCGGGAATAATTTGGTAAAATCTGCAAATCCCCAAACTAAGATTCTCAAATTTCCCAAAATACCATTTCGCTTTTGCAAATTCTGCAATAAAGCCCGGATTTTACCCGGGATCTGCCCTGTATTTGCAGGATCCGCCAGACAGCCGTGTCATCGCCCAATTTGCAATTAGCGTTACCCTCGCACAGCGGATACATTTGATCGTCAAATCGAGCACATATCATTTTAACCCCCATCATTCAATTTTAAATCATCTGTTTATGAAAAAGCGTTTTTATCTATTTCTGACCTTCGCTTTTTTCCTGGCGACATCCTGCATGAAGGAAAATCCCCTGACCAATTTCCCGGGTAAGGGCGGACATGTTGGAGAAGGCGATGAGCTGAAAATTGCCATCGTGTCGGACATTCACTATATGTCCGCTTCACTTCTCAAAAACCATGCGAATACGGGTGCGGCCTTCCAGGCCTATCTTGACCAGGATCCTAAACTCATTGAATTCAGCGATCCCATTTTCCGCCAGTGCATTCAGCAGGTACTTGCCGACAAACCCGATGTTCTGCTCGTGCCCGGGGACCTGACCAAAGACGGGGAAAAAGTCAGTCACCAGGACCTCGTCAAATTGCTCAGGCAATTCGACAATGCCCACATCAAAGTATTTGTCGTTCCGGGCAATCATGATGTTAACAATCCGGAGTCTGCACAATATGACGGAGACAATGCCAGTCCGGCCCCAACCATTACAGCCAGTGATTTTGCTTCTTTTTATTCCGGTTACGGTTATTCCAATGCCATCGCACGCGATCCGCATTCGCTGAGTTATGTGGCGCAGGTTACCCCGGGACTTTGGATTTTGGGCCTGGATGCCTGCGAATACGAACTCAATACAAATATTGCCATTGTGGGAGGTCGTATTAAACCTGAAACGAAACAATGGGCACTAAAATGGATCACGGAAGCAAACAAAAGACACGTCGCCATATTTGGCATGATGCACCACGGCATAGTGGAGCATTATACAGGACAAAATCTATTGGATCCCGGGTATGTTATCGACAATTATGAAACAGTCGCACATGATTTTACCATGGCAGGATTAAGAATTATGTTCACCGGTCATTATCATGCCAATGACATCACCAGCCGGGCCGATGGGGACAAAACACTTTACGACATTGAAACCGGTTCCATGGTTACTGCACCTATCCCGTACAGAATCATCACCATCCGGGGGACAAATATGAATATAACAACAAAGTACATTCAGCATATATCAGCGGCTCTTCCCGGCGGCCTTGACCTGCCGACTTATGCGCACCAGTTTCTCTCTGATCACCTGGACGGCTATATCGGGTATGCGATTTCCAATCCGCCATATTCTCTTCCGGCTGAGTTGGTGACCATGGGCACACCTCTGCTCCGGGATGGTTTCCTGGCACACTATGCCGGGGATGAACATATTACTTCGGATGTGCAGACACAGGTTGACGCATTCAGTCAATTTGTACCACCACTCGGGGACGCAGTAAACTCCCTGTTTACCGACCTGGCTCCGGCAGACAATAACCTTCAACTACAATGGACGGCTCAGTAATATCCCAAACACTCTGTGCAAACAAAAAGGTCTCCAGAATAAGGAGACTTTTTTTATGCTGGGCATGTTCGGTTTTAGCGGATTAAAAACTGGCACCGATTCCTTTAACCGGAGGCTTTTTGCCGTTGAAATCAAGAACCCCTTCGTCACTTCCATATATGTTTTCCGGGTGAATTCCCACTTGGCGCAACGACGAATGTGCGGGTATCTTGTAGTGATTAAAATTTTTTATGCCGACAGCAGATGTCAGTCTGGCCTTACCCGCCATTTTGAATTCAGGATTTAAGGTGATTAATTTTCGGGCCGCCTGAAGTTTATTTTTTTCCGGATTATCCTCTTCGGATTCCATTCCATTTTTTCCTCCCGGGCGAATGGAATGATCCAGGTTCCACCAATCATTACCTTTAAAAATATCCCGGACTGCCTTGCTTGTTTCCAGGCCATCACGAGCTACAAAAATATTATTGAAAAAAGCAAAGCCCTTTCTTTCACTCAATTCGGAATAACTTATTGCAGTTCCCTTTGCATTGTAAATGGTATTGTTGTAACACCAGCCGTTATAAAACTGGTCTGACGATTTAGTACTATTCCAAATATATATACCGCCATGGGCATCAGAAACCGCTCCATCGTTTTCACTGATATTAAACCTGAAAATATTGTCGTGCCATGGACTCGCATACAGGTATTGGAAAAGGCAGTATCCGGCTCCCTGGTTTTCGTACGACAGACAATATTGCACAATAGAATGTGTAACTCCGCCATCCAGGTCGAATCCTCCTCCGTCTGCCCCACCGACAGAGGTTTTGTTCCGATAAGAAAGACAGTGCTGAATAACCACGCTATCTGCTTCAAAGGCCCAGATGCCTACCGGACCGTTTCCTTTTCGGGGCATATCCCAACCGTTGTTGGTTGCCGTACAGTATTCTATAAGAACATTGGTACATGCACTTACCACTATTCCGTTGCCACTGTGGTTGTTTAGGTTTGAGGGATCACCCGGATTGTTCTCAGCCCGGCAATATCCGATATAAATATTATGATTTGATTTTTTGGATATTCCCGTGCCGCTGATCGAAATACCGGCGAACCCGTTATCATGAGAAAAGATATGCTTTACAGTTATATCACCCGAAAAATCAATGTTTAATCCGGATTTTTGAAAACCGGAAATTTCCAGGCTGTCTGCTGTAATAAAATGACTATTCATAATGGCCAGACCAGATTGTACGTTACCCTTTTTTCTTCCTGATCCAATAAGAATCAATTTTTTTATTGCCACCCATTGCACTTCTTCAATATCTATCCCCGTTCCATTGCCGGCGTGTAGGAAAGCATAACCTGATCCGAAAGTGCCTATCAGGATCGGATGCCGCTGATCTCCTGGTCTCGTCGGATGTGGCGTAAAGTTGCCGGTAAAATGCCGCCCCCCTTCAAAAAGAATTGAATCGCCAGGATTGAAAGGGACCGTATTTAGTTTGTTAATGGATTGAAATGGTGCATGCCTTGTACCTGTATTGCGATCATTGCCGGATATACTTATATAATAAGCTCTGGCCTCCTGTTTAGCTTCACTATGATCAACCTGGCCTGTCCCATTTGGAAAACGAGAGACAAGGCATCCAACCAGCATGACGGTAACGAAGTGCATAACGTAATTTACATCCGTTCCTGAGAAATATTCGCCAGGAGAAAAATGAATACCTGGAATTAGTTGTGTGGAAGTGATTCATCCAATATCTGCTTCATCGCGAAATAACGTTCATGCCTATCTTTGAAATTCAGGTTAAACGTCATCAAAAAAGCACAGTATTGTTTTTCGTTGTCAACCCAGGGAAAACTTCCGAAAAGTCCGGGGCTGGTTACCCATTTGCCGGGCTCTCCCGTTTCCGGACCTTTTACCACCCATTCTCCAAAGCCATACCCCAATCCTTCTGCTTCACCGGGAGAATAAGCTATTTTCACATCGGGACCCAGACGGTTGATTTCCATTTCCCTGATGCTTTTTTCCGTCAGGATCTGCCGGCCGCCCAGCCTACCTTTGTTCAATATCATCGTAAGAAAATTCAGGTAATCTTCCGGGGTACTGCTGGCCCCACCTGCCGGAAGGGCAACGGGTCTATTACCAAAATCAGTATTTTTTAAACCCAGCGGTTTCGCAATCCTGTCTGCAAATAATTCTTCAAATGATTTTCCACTTATTTTTTCGACGACTGCCCCGGCAATCTGCAAGCCCACATTACTGTAATGAAAAACTTTCCCGGGTGTTCCCTCCATAGGTAATGACGCGATTTCCCCGATGGCCTGATCCATGCTTTTAATTTTTTTCATCTCTTTCAGGCTCTCCTTCAATGGGGGGGCTTTGATGCCGGTAAGATGGGAGAGGCATTCACTAATGGTAATATTTCCCTTCCCATACCGGGACAAGACCGGCAGGTATAACCCAACGGTATCGGATAACCGCAGTTCGCCATCGTCCACAAAAGTCATGACCAGGGCCGCACTCAGCCACTTACTGCAACTGGCAATCATTTGCTTTGAATTCAAGGCATATGGATCCAGCTCCGCTTCCATGCCTTGTTTCCTGGCGACATATCTGTTCATCGATTTCTGTCGCTGATTCATTTCGCTGACCGACTTATTATAAATGATTTTGCCGTCTTTATAAACGACTAATATCGTACGCCCACCCATAGATTTGGCATTCGCCTCCATCCAGTCGTCCAATTGCGTAAAGGATGACTGTGCACTGCCCGATAGCGAAAAGCCAAGGATGAAGAGCCAAAAGGCCAGACTGGTATAAGTCCCGGAACGGGTTTTCCGGTACACAATGATTCCCCCCATGATGATGTATTTATCGTCATATAGATAGACGGGCGCGGGGAATAAAGGTTTAATCTGCCTTTATCGATTACCAGATTTTAATCCGATCAGCATCGGGTTTATACATTTTATCGCCCTCCTTAATATTAAAGGTGATATAAAATGGATTGAAGTTCTCCAGCGTACCGATTACCCGGTAACGATCGGGCGCATGCGGATCCACATTAACCAGTTGTCTGGAAAACTCATCTTTATATTTACTCCTCCACGCTGTGGCGAAGGATATGAAAAAGCGTTCATCGGGCGTCAATCCATCAATCCGAACAGTATCCTGACCCTGCTTGGTCAGTTTAAATGCGTCATACGCGATGGCCAGGCCTCCCAGATCGGCAATATTCTCTCCCGTCGTCAGTGCACCGTTCACATGGAAAGT
>Ga0075521_10000155_pt1 | contig 16469 bp, 17 predicted proteins | sample NGEPerD_FD_74785 | JGI IMG/M metagenome (GOLD analysis project Ga0075521, IMG submission 74785) | Arctic peat soil microbial communities from the Barrow Environmental Observatory site, Barrow, Alaska, USA - NGEE PermafrostAB12-D | ecosystem: Environmental > Terrestrial > Soil > Wetlands > Peat ...
GTATTTCGCGAATACGGGGGCTATCCGCTGGAATGCCTCCCGGGCACTCAGCCGGGGATTGATCCGGATCGTCAGGTGGTTCATTCTCCAGGGCGACAAAAAGTACATCGCAGGAACCGGCGATTCATAAGGAGATTCCATCACCATATTTTTTACGACTCCGATAACTGTAAAATGCATTTTCATCCAGGTGACCGTTTTGCCGATGGGATTTTTCAATCCCATATACCGTATTGATGATTCATTCAGGATCATCGTCCCGGAGTCAGATCCATGAGGTCCTGAACGAAAATCCCTGCCCTCGGTAAATTTCAGTCCGAGTGTTTTAGCATATTCAGTTGTTACCCCCTTCATAGTAAAATCCGGATCCGATTCCATATTGATGTTGTGGTCGGTCCAGGTGAGTCCGCCGTTTTGAGGCCAGGATGCTGTAACCGGACTTACAGATTCAGCAAGTTCTGCTACAGCGCCGGTGTTCAACATGTCGTTACAGAAGGCAGCAAAATGATCGTGAATCGAATTGGTATGCAACTGCAACATGAACAGCCCTTGTTGCTGATATCCCACCGGTCTGTCTTTGGCATACTGCACCTGCCTGTACACGATGATGGTTCCGATGATCATCGCAATGGAAACCGTAAACTGTGTAACCACCAATACCTTACGCGGCAGGGAGGCCAGGCGGCCCATACGGAAAATACCTTTCAGTACTTTGATGGGTTGGAAGGATGACAGATACAGAGCCGGATAACTGCCTGCGATCAAACCTGTGAGCAGCGCAAATCCGATACCGACGATCCAGCAAAGGGGATTCGACCAGGGAATGGTCATCTTCGTTTCTGCCAAATTATTGAAGAAAGGCAGGGACAAAACAAACAGGCCGATCGCCAGGGCAAATGCCATGACTGCCACCAGTAAGGATTCAATAAAGAACTGACCGATCAGGTGTAAACGCAATGAACCGATGGTTTTGCGAATGCCCACTTCTTTGGCTCTTTTCTCCGAACGGGCCGTGCTCAGGTTCATGAAATTGATGCAGGCCAACAGGAGCACAAAAACTCCAATCAGTCCGAATAACCGAACGTAGCGGATCCGGCCACTGTCGCGATCTCCTTCTTTAAATTCAGAATACAAATGCCAACGGCTCATGGGATGCAGAAATAATTCAGAATTGTTACTATTATGCCCTGCTGAGTCGGGCCATGGATCATTGTCCGCTTTGATGGTCCTGATTTTTGTGGAGACCTTTTCCATATCCGTATGATCCGCGAGCTCAACAAAAACCTGCCAGTTATTGTCGCCCCAACTGTGTCGGTTATAGCGGGTTTCCGGATCAAAATATTCGTAAAGATCCCAGGGTGAGAGGTAAGTGATATCGCTGAATGTGCTGGTATAGGGAAAGTCTTCATAAACGCCTGTCACTTTAAGGGAGAGGCTATCGTCCATGCGTATGAGTTTGCCCATGGGGTCGGCACCTGCAAAAAAAGCTTTCGCCAGTGAAGCCGATAAAATAATCGAGTGCCGGTCATTCAGTGCGGACGGACTGCCTTGCAGTAAGTGTATGCCGAATAATTTCAGTACCTCCGGATCCATGAAATTACCGGGCTTGATCAATTTCTCCTGTTCGACACTCAGAATATGTTCCTGCGTCATGCTGGACATGACGATCTTTTTGAAATTGCTGCCAAATTTTGAACGCAGCTCGTCCACAACCGGCGCGGGCAATTGCCTTTGCGCACCTTTGTGGCCGGGCCAGAGTGCCCAGACCTGGGCAATGCGTTCGTGGTTTTCAAACTGCCTGTCGAAGGACCATTCATGATAAACCCAGCAGGCAATCAACATGGCTACTGCCATGCCGATCGAAAGGCCACCGATATTGATGAAGGAGGAAAGCCTGTTTTTCAGCAGGCTGCGCCAGGCGGTTTTGAAATAGTTTTTGAACATGCTGATTGATTTTCATTAGGAAGGACAGCTCCCCGATTGAAATGTTGCAGCGGATCAGCAGATTATTTTGTGGACATGCGGGCTATTCGTAGAAAATGATTCAGAACAGATATCAGGACGCTTCGACCTTGCCCGGTTCCATTTTCCAATCGGGCCTTATAAAATGGCAGGTATAACCGTATGGATGTTTTTGCAGATAGTTTTGGTGCTCCTCTTCGGCATTCCAGAAATCGGTGGCCGGAACAACCTCAGTCACGATGGCTCCGGGCCATTTATGTGAAGCGGTCATTTCTTCAATCAGTTTCTTTGCCGTTTCTTTCTGTGCCTCATTCAGATAGAAAATGGCAGAACGATAGGACAAGCCCCTGTCGTTCCCCTGGCGGTTTTTTGTGGTCGGGTCATGAATCTGAAAGAAAAATTCCAGGAGGGCCCGATAGCTCAGGCGGGCCGGATCGAAACTGACTTCAATCCCTTCCGCATGTGTACCGTGGTTCCGGTACGTGGCATTTTTTACATCACCGCCTGTGTAACCTACTACAGTCGATTTCACACCCGGGAGATCACGGATCAGTTCTTCGACTCCCCAGAAACATCCTCCGGCTAATATGGCTTTTTCTGATTCCATTGGCGACAATTTTTTATCAATTTAAGGAATTTCTAAGAACTTTCCCCAGCCATGCATGCATAAGCTCATTGGTAACAGAAGCGGCGATATTATTCGGTCTTCAGACTGTCAACCGGATTTACCAGCGCGGCCCGGATGGCCTGAAAACTGATCGTTAAAATAGTGATCAGGATCGCGGAAATTGCGGCAAAGACAAATGGGCCCGGCCCGATATGTATCCGGTATTCATATTTCTGCAACCAGTTCTGGAGAAAGTAAAATGCCAGTGGCGATGCAATCATACAACTGATGAAAACGAGACCCACAAAATCTTTCGACAGCAGAAACCAGACCTGGGAAACCGTTGCACCCAATACTTTGCGGATCCCGATTTCCTTGGTGCGTTGTTCGGCGGTATAAGCAGCCAGGCCAAACAGTCCGAGGCATGAAATGAATATGGCCAGAACGGAAAATATCCCGGCGAGTTTACCCACCAGTACTTCCAGGTTGAATTTATTCGCGTAACTGGCATCGGCAAACTGGTACTCGTAAGGATGCAGGGGATCGTATTTGGAAAATATTTTACCGATCGCTTTGATCGCATCGGCAGTTCTGACTCCGGGTGAAAGACGGTACATCATCACATCCTGCGGATCATGGCTGTACCAGAATATGGTGGGGTCGGCAGAAGAAAATGGGGAAAGCATCAGCGCATCTTTTGCGATGCCGATCACCCGCACTTTCTGGTCATGAAATACAATGGTCTGGCCCAAGGGATTTTTAAAACGCATTTTTTTTACTGCCGTTTCATTCAGCACCACATTATTTGTATCGGCGAGTGAATGGAAACCCCTCCCCTCTGCCAGGGTCATGCCCAGGGTTTTGAAATAGTCTTCCGATGCGAGGATGGTACCCATCTCGATGGTTTCGCCTGCTTTTTTTTCAGGCCATTGATCCACGTCCGAATGCCAGTTGATGTTGGTTGCCGGGCTCGAAGACATGGTAACGCCTTCGGAGTATCCGCCGGCCTCCATTTCATTTTTGATGACCGTATAGTTCTGCCTGAGTTCTTCATTTGTCCAGGTGATCATCAGCCTGTCTGACTGAAAACCGGTCGGGCGGTTCTGTGCATAGCGGATCTGGTTGTATATCACGCCAGTGCTGATAATCAGGGCAACCGAGCAACTGAACTGAAGTATCACCAGCATCTTTCTTGGAATCACCGATGCCTTTCCGGCTTTTATGCTTTTCAATACTTTCACCGGCTTGAGGCCGGAGAGGAAAAATGCGGGCCGGCTTCCCGCAAGCAGGGCTGTTATAAACACCAGCGGTAAAGTCGTGAGCCAGAACAGCGGGCTGGTATATGGAATGCGCATATGGCTTTCCGTTAGTGCATTGAAAGCCGGAAGCGTGAATGCAACCAAAACGATCGAAAATAAAAACGCGATGCCGGTCATGATCACCGACTCTGTGAGAAACTGGAATACCAGGTCTCGCCGCTCCCCGCCCATGGCTTTACGCACACCCACTTCACGTGCCCTCTTTTCGGAATGCGCGGTGGTCAGGTTCACAAAATTGATACAGGCGATCGCCAATACCAAAATACCAATCCCGCCGAACATCTTTACATATTCGAGGAAACCAGCGGTCTCTTTTCCATTTTGGTAATTTCCATAGAGGTGTACGTTTTCCAGGGGTTGTAATATCACATCGGAATTCATCGCATTGATATTGCCCTTCTCCGTTTTCTCGATATCCTTTATCCTCAAAGCGACTTGTTTCTCCGTTATATTTTTCTTCAGCTTTACATAAATATTGTAGGAGTTGTTGGAAAAACTATAGTCCCGGTATTTCTTTACGTCGGGTGAAACCGATTCCAGATAACTGAAGGGAAGAATAAATTTGAATTGCAATGTGGAATTGGACGGAATATCAGCGAGTATACCGGTTACTTTCACATTGTATTTATTATCCAGCCGGATGGTCTGGCCCATGGGTTTTTCATTGCCAAATAAAGCTTTCGAGGTGGATTCTGTAAGTACTATAGAAAATGGATCTTTCAGTGCGGTGCCGGCATTTCCCTGCAGCATAGGGAATTCAAATGTCTTCAGGAAATCTGCTCCCAGCAGTGCGCCGAACATATTGAGTTTTTTATCTCCCAGCATCAGCAGGTGCGCATCCCACCAGCCACCGGACTCGACCACATACTCAAATTCCGGCACCTGGGCTTTAAGCTCATCTGCCAGCTTCAGTGAAACACTCGTAAAATTCAATATCTCTCCGTTGCCATTAAAGTTTCGCCTGACCTGGAATACCTGTTTATAATTCGGCAGGAATTTGTCGTAAGCGTATTCCTTGTACACCCACATGCCAATTAATAATGCGACGGCCATTCCGGTCGAAAGACCCAGGATATTCAGCAGACTATAACTTCTGTTCCTGATTGTATTTCTCCAGGCGGTTTTCAGATAACTTTTCAGCATGTGTGATATTTCTGCTGGTCAGAGACCAATTTAAATGCCAGATTGCAGTCATTTAATATTCAGGAGATTATCCGGCATTAGATTTTTGGAAGTGTACGATTTTGAAAGGGATCTGTCCTCTTATGATAAAACGCCATTTTTATTTTTTGGTGCCTGAACGGGTTGCCCGGTTTAAGATTTGCTTTGATCATATTTCTTCCATAGTAAATCATGTATATACCATAACAACTTGTAGCGATGCCTACCCCAATGCCCACGAAGGCGGCGACTCCCTGAAAAGACATGGTTTTGTTCAGCGTAAACAGGAAACCCAGTAATGCGATCAAGGTGGTCCAGGAGGCCAGCCAGTAGTCTATTTTTCTTTTAAATATTTTGGCCATGGGATAAAAATGCAATCCGACGACCAGCGCGATCACGGGGATAATCAGATCCTCATGACCGAGATTTTTTACCAGATTGATTCCGAGAAAAATAAAAAGCCCTTCCGCGCCAAAGATGATTCCAAACCACATCCCCATTTTCTTTCCCTCAGCCGCATCTTCCGCAGATTGTATCGATGGGAATTTCCTGGCGGCTCCGAAAAACCGGATTGCCTGGACGACAAATAAAACCATACAAATAACGAATGGGAGCAGCAGCCACTGGTAAGGACTGCCTGATAAACCGGCGCCATAGGCAATGCCCGTCCATATTCCGGTAAATGCCGCCATCATGATCAGTCCGGTGCCTACGCTGCGCATGGCGATGGCCGGTAGTATTGTCCTGGTCAATTTTGGTTATTTTAATGAAGATAATGATTCCCGCTTACAGAAGGGCGGCCTTACGTAGGATTTGAAAATGAAAAACGATTCTAATTATTCGGGGGAATTCAGATCGGCTTACAGATTCACTTTGGCAACAGCTAGGATTTCACCGTTAACCTGATTCTGGACAAAGGCCAATGCTTCCCAATGTTGTGTATCGAAATCTTTTGGCAGTGCAACTACAGTACTACCTTCTCCCGTCACGCTGATTTGTCCGCTTTTCAATTTTCGGACGATTTGAATATGTGATAGCAGGTGTCCCGCATTTTCGCCGCGTTCCACTTTCGTTTGCGCCGCTTTTTGAACGATGGCTACCCATACGCGTCCGTCCTGTACAGCGCGCACAACCTGGTATTTTACTTTAAGCTGCCCGGCTTCGATATCAGCCTGGATGGCCAATATTGTAACCGGGTCATTCGCCAGTTGTTCCGAAATCGCCCTGCGAATATCGGAGTCTTCAGATCCTACAAATTGTACTTTCCCATTTACAATAACCTGGGGTGTATAAATGGGCGAAACATTCAGCCAGCGACTATATTGTTCCTGCCTCTCTGAAAATTCTGCATTACTATATATGTCTTTCCAGCCCAGCCGGTCCCAGTAGTCCACATGATAAGCCAGAACATATATGGACTTCCCTTCTGATTCACGATGTATTTTAGCCAGCAGTTCATCAGCCGGTGGACAACTCGAACATCCTTCAGATGTAAACAACTCCAAAACAGCAAAACCTTTTCCGTTGTTTTCCCCAATCGTTTTTTTGGCTTGCACCTTATTCAACGGGATCAAGGGACCCGAATTCTTAAACGAGGACTGGGATTCAGCTATAATCAACAGGCTTACAAATAATATGAGGAGATAAGGTATTTTCATTTTCTATTTGTATAACAGCACAAATATATTCATAATAAAATCCGATGAATTGTCAGATTGACTACAAATGCAGTTTCTTTTTGAGGTTAACTTTGATTCAATAAATTCAAAAGAATGGTTTTTAATCATCTGGCCGGGCAGCTAAAATCCCTGAACAAGCTCCTGATCCTGTTAAGTGACAGGCAGTACACCCGGGCAAATGCTTTCCTGAACAATGCCAGTATCGGGGGTCATACCCGGCATATTATTGAGTTACTCCAATGTGCAACGGATGGATACCACTCAGGTCAGGTTGACTACCTGAACAGGGTAAGGAATTTATTTCTTGAAACAGACAGGTGCCTGGCCATGCAGGAACTGGAAAACCTGCAAAGCCAGATTATAAAAAAGGATAAAACACTGAGGCTATTGTTAGAAACTGAAGAAAACGATTCGCCCGCTTTCGTCCATACATCTTATTTCAGGGAACTGGTCTATAATACCGAACATACCATTCATCATCTTGCACTCATACGGGTAGCGCTCAGGGAAATGAACCTGGATATTGTTGACGAGGAATTCGGGGTAGCCTATTCCACCCTTAAATATCGTCTGTCAAAAACATAAAAATCAAATGCTTTTAATCGGGATAGCCATCGGGTTATATGGATACATTTTCCCTGGCAATATCAACCTCATGGTGCTGGAAATCTTCAGAACCAAAAAATACAGATTTCTGCTGATCATACTGGGGTTAATCCTCAGTTTTGAAAGTATCTATTGCGTTATATCATTAACCCTCTTAAACACCCTCAAATCCAATCAAAATTTATATTCCACCATTGAGTTCATTTCTTATATCCTGATTTTTCTATTTGGATTGTGGATGCTTTTTGAAAAGAGAAACAACCATGTTAAAACATACAGAAATACCATATACAGGGGAATTATAAGTATGATCATCCATCCACAGCAAATTCCATTCTGGGTGGTTGCAGGCATACTGGTCAATCGATTCACTCATTTAAGCGCAGGCAATGGGTCCCTGTATTTGTTTGTAACCTTTAATGCTGTTGGCACCCTGCTGGCGATGGGTATTTATATGTTTGTCGGAAACAAAATATTGAATTTTTTTAAATTCAATACAGCACAAATCAATAGAGCCATGGGAAGTGTTTATATTCTTTTGGTCATATACCACCTGAGTCCTTTTTAAAAACCGCAAACATGCTTCATCAGGGTGTTTCGGTCTTTGGCCCTTCCGCTTCGAGCTCTCTCAGATAACGAAGCTTTAAATGGTCGTATAATGAATGTTTGTCGATAAGCAGGGATGCCATTCCGGCAATCATGCCTGCCAGCATAAGATAAAAAATCAGGTTATGCCGGTCAGTCATCTCCAACACAATAATAGAAGATGTAAAAGGGGTTCTTGTGATACCCGTTAAAAATCCGACCATTCCGGAAAGGATGAGCAGGTTTGTGTTTGAATCCGTCAGGTTCATCCAACCGGATAATACCGAACCAATACAGGCTCCAGAACTGAGCGCGGGTGCAAAAATACCTCCAGCTGCTCCGGAGCTGAAAGAAAAAATCGATCCGGCCATGCGTAACAACGGCGAATACCAGGGAAGGAATTTGTTAGATGTGAACAGGATTTCAGTCATTACCTTTTTGCCGGATCCAATGAATTCTATATTCGAGAAAAACCCGAGCAGCGCAACCATGAGTCCGCAGAAGATGACAAATATAATCTGCTGTTTTTTCTTTTTTAACCGGCTTTTCCAATTGATGATCACGACCAATGCGCGACCGGTAATACTTCCTCCTATGCCGGATAACATCGCCACTATAATAACCCCAAGAAATATGTAAGCAGACAAGGCATTAACGGATGGATATCCCAGGTACAGATAAGGACCGAACAGGGCCTGGGCTGTCAGCCCGGCAATGATCACAGCGGTGAAAAGGGCCGTTCTGAAATAACTGATATGGGTTTTAGTAAGTTCTTCGATGGCAAAGACAATGCCGCCCAGGGGTGTATTGAAGGCAGCAGCCAGGCCGGCAGCTGCACCGGTCATGATCATATTTCGCTTAGAAATTTTTGGCCACCATTCCGGGAGGAATTGATTGACCTTTCTAAAAACTGATCCTGCAATCTGAATTGTAGGTCCTTCCCGGCCCACTACCCCGCCTCCGAGAATCATAAAAAAACTGGAGATTATTTTGATAATGATCACACGAATGCTTAGTAGCTTCCGGGTCTTTATATTGTCGCGGGGATTGGCCAGTTCAATGGCGGCCATAACCTGGGGAATACCACTTCCGCCGGCATATTTTTCAAAACGAACCACCAGCCACCAGGCGATAAGGAAACACGAGGGCGTAATGACAAACAAAAGCCAATGATAAGACCTGAATAAAGAATCGGCACTGGTTTCTGCCAGCAGAAAAACCCTGGCATAAAAAACGGCAACCAGCCCGGTGATCAGTGAAGCAATCCAGAAAGGAATGGCCCGAAGAAAATTCAGTTTGAGTTTGTCGTTTCCTGTATGATCGAATACAGTTTTTAATTGTCGCCGGATTTTAGTACGTAAAGCAATCCTGGGAGATTCCTGCATTCTCCAAAGATAATGATTTCAAAAAATGAATTTTTGCGGGGCCTTCTCATCAATGCAATGAAATGAAACCGGCAACTGATTACTCTATAACTTCGTATTCAGACTCTTTAAATAGTTATGATCGATACACCGGAGAGCGTTAATCAGGGGAAAACCAACAAACCGGACTCCCTGCTCATTTTAAAGCAATACCATTTATTTGAGAAGCTAAGCCCGGTAGAATATGAAGCACTGACCGTTTTAGGCAATTACCGCGAAGCCAAAACGGGAGAATTCATCTATTTCGAAGCATTCCAGCATCAGCTCATTTATTTCATAAAAACCGGACATATACGTCTTGGCTACCTGGACGATGCGGGCCAGCGGATTACCAAAGACATTTTAGGTCCCGGCGACTTCTTGGGGCAGATTACCCTGGAGAAGACAAACCTGAATGGCGAATTTGCGCAGGCTTTTAAAGGAACGGTCAGTCTCTGTTCTTTCACCATTGATCACTTTTCCAAATTGCCGCAGAATCGTCCCGACATGGCTGTAAAATACAGCAAGCTGATCGGTCTTCGTATGAAGCGATTTGAAAACCGCCTGATCAATATATTACACAAGTATGTAAAATCAAAACTGATCGTTTTCTTGCGCCAGCTTTTACAGGACGCGATAAAACCAAAAATCATGGACGATCAGCAAGTGGTCATATCCAATTATCTCACGCATGAAGAAATGGCCCACCTGATCGAAACCAGCGGGCAGACCGTAACTACGCTGTTGAAAGAACTCGAAGCCAGGGGTATCTGCATCTATTCCAGAAAGGAAATCATTTTTCCCAATATCAAGAGGCTAACGGAATAACGCATACAGCCATGTACATTGAATTGAGACAGCCGGCCCGGGTCATTCCTTATCCCTGATCTGAAGCCAGTTTTTATTTGCCGTTTCAATATATGCCCCTTCGTCTTTAAGCCAGGTTGATTTGACTTTCTGATTGTAGTTCAGATACAATTTATTGCCAACGATGCTCCAGGTATCTATTTCTACAGGCGCTTTATGGCCCTGGGCTGCACCATAAGCACAATAACCACCATACTGTGGAGCGTATTTTTCTGGCGTCTTTTTAAAACTTTCCAAATTAGTCTGGTCAGCAAAGAGCCATTGCGCACTATTCCATTGCAATGCGTAAACGGAGGATCCCTTCACCGGTTTTCCCTGTGTAAAAAATGCCACTGCATCATACCCGTCCAGCGCAATACCCTTTGGCGCATATACCGGTGATTTTTGAGCAGAAACAACTGAACAGAACGAAATCAATGCGATCGCAACAATCCATACTTTTTTCATTACCATTTTATTTAAGATGATACCATTTTGGAAGAAACGCCAGATTAACAAGACGACCGGGTCCAAACTTTAGAATACAAAACTAAACTGTACAGATGGGCGTGGCTGTCGGATTCACGACAATAAGGTTTTTTTAATGGTCGGTTTGCTTTATATTTAGTTCTTGCTTTTATTGATTATTGCTTCGAACTGGCCTTGATTCTCTCTCATGCTTTTATTCCGTCACGTTTTTATCCTGAAGGGTAAGCGGGTTCTTTTGCTATCGGGCAGATCCGAAATGGGGGATTTTGCCCAGGTTTCAAATGGAATTTGGTCTGCATTAAAACATGCGATAAACAACAACCATGAATCAATCCAAAAAACAGGCCGCAGGATTCATTATTTTATCGGCCGTCTTATGGGTTTCAATTGCGGCTAAATCCCAGCCCACGCCATCGCCATCCTTTTCTGCCCAGACCCCCAAAGAAAAAAAAGGTGCTTTTTACACGGGTCTGTACCGGAATCTTTTTATCGAAGCAGGTTATAGTCCCGCAGATATTGAAAAAAAAGTCAACCAGGCATATTACGACCTCTTTGAAGGACCCCATAAGATTTATTTCGAAGTGGGCGACTCGATGGCCTATGTTTCCGACATCAAAAACCATGATGCACGAACGGAAGGACTTTCCTACGGGATGATGATCGCCGTGCAACTGAATAAAAAGGATGTTTTTGACCGTATCTGGAGGTGGTCGAAAAAATATCTCCAGCACCCAGACGGTCCGCGGGAAGGCTATTTTGCCTGGAGTATCGATCCGAAGACTATGAAGAAAAATTCCGAGGGTTCGGCTTCTGATGGGGAATTGTATTTTATCACCAGTCTTTTGTTTGCTTCCAACCGATGGGGAAATCACAGCGGTATTGATTATTATAAAGAAGCCAGGAAAATCCTGGATGCCATTTGGAAAAAAGACGGCACCGGCAATATCTATAATCTCATCAATGTAGAACACAAGCAAATCACTTTTGTTCCCGAAGGAAGGGGTGCTGGCTGGACCGACCCCTCCTATCACCTGCCTGCGTTTATGGAGATATGGGCCGAATACGCGAAGGATGGTCATGAATTATTCTACAGGGAATGCGCCGATACTTCCCGAATGTTTTTACACCGGGCCTGTGATTCGGTAACCGCACTGAATGCTGATCTGACGGAATTCAGTGGCAAGCCCTATTCCGCACCCTGGATGGCGGCTGCTTTCCGCTATGATTCCTGGCGCGTGCCTATGAATATCACCATGGACTATGTCTGGTTCGGTGCCGATAGAAACTGGCAGGAAGATTATGCCCGCCGTTTTCAAAACTTTCTGCGGACAAGAGGCTTGGACAATTTTGAAGATCAGTTCAACCTCGATGGTTCAAGACCAGAATTTATTCTTCCCGCCGGAGGTGTAAAGAAACTCAGGCATTCGCTGGGACTTGTCGCCTCATCTGCTTCCACTTCGCTCATCTTCCGGCAGGATAAAAATTTCGATTTCGTGAACGCCCTGTGGAATGCAAAACTGACACCTTATGATGACGGTTATTTTGATCCTTATTATGATGGTTTATTATATCTTTTCAGTCTGATGCATCTGAGTGGTAAATACCAGGTGATTAAACCGCGACCCATTGATATGTTCTTAAAATAATTGCTCATTAAATATGAACCAATCGAAACAGATGAAAGGGTCCTGGCATTCATGTGGATGTGTCCACGTTTTCAAAATATTCTTCATGAAGAAAATAATCTGCGCCGGAGCAATCGGTTTGCTGGTCTCTCTGCATATCCACGCACAATCCAGCCTGCCCTGGCGGGGTAAGACCTGTGCGGTAGTGCTGACCTATGACGATGCGATCGACCAGCATCTGGACAATGCCGTTCCGGTACTGGACTCCCTGGGATTGAAAGCCACGTTTTATATCACGGCATATTCCACATCCATACAAAAGCGGATGGACGAATGGAAGAAGCTGGCCGTGAAAGGATACGAATTGGGAAATCACACCTTATTCCATCCCTGCATGGGAGGGCCTGGCCGGGAATGGGTGAGACCTGAATACGATCTGAAAACCTATACCGTGCAACGCATGGTGGATGAAACCCGGATGACCAATGTCTTTCTTCAGTCGATGGATGGTAAAACCAGAAGGACCTTCGCCTATACCTGCGGGGATATGAAAATCGGCGATTCGTCTTTCATGATGGGTATGAAAAAAGATTTCGTTGCAGCCCGGGCCACGAGGAACGAAATGCACGCCATTCAGGAAGTGGACCTGTACAATACAGATTGTTACGTGGTGAATGGTGAAAACGGCGCGCAATTGATTGAATGGGTAAAAAAAGCCATGCAAACCCATTCCCTGCTGGTAATCCTGTTTCATGGTGTTGGCGGTGGCAATGCGTTAAACGTATCCTTGCCGGCACATCGGGAATTCCTGTTATACCTGAGACAAAATGAAAGCAATATCATGATCATGACGATGATCGAAACAGCGGATTATATCAGGGGCTGGCAGGTGGAAAATAAGGTTTTGGTAAAGTGACCTTTGAAACTCAGGATGTGCTCTTCCCTTTATGCTGAAGCATTCCAGCCGGCAACCCCTCCCAGTTTTATTTCCTAATTTCAATGAACCTTTAAGACTGTTTATGAAAAAGTTTGACTTCTTTGGACTTCTCATAACCTGCTGCTAATTCTGCCGTGCCCAGTTGAAGATCAGCTATGGTGTCGGCGCTGGTGTCAATATGGCCGGGGCTGGTTATGCTGATCCTTACAGAAGTCTTGGAGAGTATGGTAAAAATGGATTTATGGGATACGGGTTTGTAGATAAATACTTATATGAATTTTGCTGCTGTGGACAGGATTGGCTATCCAACCTATAGAATGACTTGTTTTTTTGGGATCACCGGACTGAGATATGCGCTCCCCTATGGGCTGGGTATCTCTGACCGTTATATGTATGGATTCTCATCGATCCTGGAGACTGATCCTTTAAAAGAAGGTTCAGTCCACCAGCAATCTTTCAATTTTCAACTTGACTATATTTTTCATTAACCTGGTTAAGCTTACTCCTGCATCGTATTTTCCCAAGCGGATTTTATCTTCAACAGTCTGACCAGGTAAGGAATCAGAAACAATAGTTCAAGCCTGAATGAAAATTTAAGGTTCGAACCAGGAACCAGGAAAGGTATTAACATCATGGCCACACAGATTGCCATTCCAATTATCGCATCAATGATGCCGATTGCGATTGCCCAATCTGTTTCTTTCAACAGTCCGTAAGATGTAACGCCTTTAATCAAAAAAAGTAAGATGACAGAAATTCCTATTATAGACAAGGGCTGGTTCGTATCAAGTCCATATAAGCCTAATTGGAAACCATATCCCAGTAATGCGAAGATGATTCCAACAGGGGCAAAAATGCCAAAAACCAGGAATATCCACATAAATACTTTGATCCACCAGGGCAGTAATTTTTTTCGTTTAACCGCAGTCAACTGCTGAACAATATCAGTAAGCAGGTCTTCTTCCTTGTTTTGCAAATCAGATTCCATGAAAATATTTTTTTAATAATACCTATGAATGTAAATAAATTATCCAATTCATCATCTAAGGGTAAATGCTTATGCGCAAACTGCAGTGGATTGTGTATTTTCATTAAATATCCCTCCCGCCGCATGCTCAAGCCCATATTGCTGTTATCATTCCTTTGTTTCAATTCAGAAATCTATTCCCAGTCGCCCGGTAAAAATATCATCATGGTGATCGACTCGATACCTGTTATCAATGATCCGCAGCCCGGGGACGTCCTCATTCCCAGTGACGTGTCAGACATAACCGTGATTAAAAACAAAGACTCTTTAAAACGCCTGGGGCTTGAACGATTTGATGGTGTGACGTATATTTTTACCAGGGCCTACCGGAGCCGGCCTGATTCCGTCAGGTCGATTCCTTCTTCAAACCAAATGGTCAATAATAATGGCAAATGGACTTTCCGCGGTGTAGTGTATGACGGACCATTTATTGATTATTATATCAATGGAAAAAAACAGGGAGACGGAACATTAGTCAATGGCAGGGCCAATGGCAGGAGGAGGATCTATTATCAAAACGGGCAGATCATGGTTGAAAAGATATTTCAGGACGGTAAAGAAAATGGTTTGAGTGAGGAATTTTATTCTGATGGCAGGCTCCGGCAGAAAGGCATCTATGTGCATGGCAAGGAAGAGGGAATCTGGGAGGATTATTATCCCAATGGACAGCCATCACTTCGCGGTTATTATGCAAACGGTGAAGTGACCGACTCTGTATATACATTCTATTCTACGGGACGGATTAAAGAATTGGTGTTTATTCATAACGGTGAGGTGACAAGGGATCCGCACCTAGCAAAAATCGAGTCCCTGATGAAGAAAAGTAAAGAGAGCAGCCAGGCGGGGGATATAAAATCAGCCATCACATACTGCATCCAAGTGATCACACTGGACAGCGCTTTTGCGGAAGCCTATTTTTCAAAGGCAACCCTGGAACTCAATGACGAGAAATTTGATGCCTCGATTTCTGATTTTGAGCTTGCACTAAAATATGAACCCTATATGATGGCTGCATTTGCCAACCGGGCTTTTGCGAGAATCCGGAAACATGAATTTTCAAACAGCCCTGAGCTTTTGAAAAACAGTGAGGTAACTGTCGTGGCGGCTAAGGATACGGTAGAAATACCCGCAGAAGAAAAGAAAAAAATATGTGCTGACCTGGCAGAAGCATTGTATTTGGGCGATAAAGCGGGAATGATTTATGAGGCCCAAACCAAATATTGCCAATAGAACGTTTGTGTATTGGAAAAATCCCTGATCCGGATGAATCAATGCATTCAGGCATCTGGATCAGCGAGATCTTCATTCACCTCATCTAGGTCGGCATGGTCATCCCCGCCCAGGCTATAATAATTATTCTCTTCGTCCTCTTCGCCGATTTCCTCATCGAGGTCATCCAGTTCTGAACCGGGCACATCCAAATCTGCACCCACCTGGTGTGATTTTTTTCCTTCATCTTCCTTGAGGTGAATTTCTTTATCCCTGGTATAGATATCCTCTTCCGCAGAATACACGGGAAGCGGAAATTTCTTATCCTCCGGAGAGGTTTCTTCTGATTTTCCTGGTTTCTTTTTCATTTTAAATGTTTATTTGAAACAGAAATACACTCACCATTGGCTTCAGAGTCCTGTCGCGACCGCAGCTTCTGCGGTCATTGTAGTTTCAGGAGTCAGATGCTCCAGGTTGGGGAGTAAAAACCTGAATACAAAATTAAGGTCTTTATCCAGATTTTTCTTTCATAAAATAAAATGGGTAATTGGCTAAACAGGAACAGCCACCTCGCGGCGGCCGTCCTAATCTCTGTTCTGGCCTAAACCCCGTTACATGAAAAACTCCTCAGCAACAATTTTACCCCCGCTGATCTTGTACACACAAAGTTCTTTGTGGTTCATACGTTTGTGGCCCTTCATCGTCACATCGATATGCATCGTCAGTGCAAAGGAATCATCTGCGACCAGCGGTGTGGAGATCTCAAATCCGTGTTGCTCTTCTACCATCCCGTTCCATTTCTGCCCCTTGGCGAGAATAGCATTCATCCCCTTTGTTTCACGGGCGAAGTCAGGCGATTCATTGGGTTCCATGCTTACCGCATCCGGGGAAAACAATTCTTTAATAGCATGTTCGAATTGTCCCTGTTCGCAGAGTTCTTTTAATCTGCCGGCAATTTGTTCTGTTGTCATACAATAAGTGTTAATGGTCAATTGTCAATTGTTAATTGTTAAT
>Ga0075521_10000159_pt1 | contig 16392 bp, 11 predicted proteins | sample NGEPerD_FD_74785 | JGI IMG/M metagenome (GOLD analysis project Ga0075521, IMG submission 74785) | Arctic peat soil microbial communities from the Barrow Environmental Observatory site, Barrow, Alaska, USA - NGEE PermafrostAB12-D | ecosystem: Environmental > Terrestrial > Soil > Wetlands > Peat ...
GGCGACGGCGGCGCTGTAGGCAAAGAAGACCCAGAACACAGGCCCCAACGCCACTGTCGGGAACGGCTTCAGCGGCCCCGGCGGATAGGACCGGACCATCTCGCGTGTGCCCGGAGCAGCCAACAGGCCGAGCACGATCAGGGGCAGCACAAGTGTGAGCCCGACCAACCGACGCGAGATCCAGCGCTCTCGGCCGGTGTACTGCAGAGCAAAGACCAGCCATGCGGTGGGCAGCACGCAGACGCCGACGTATTTCGCCGCCCCCCAGCTCTCCCGCCCCCGCGGGGTCATTGCGGCAAGCTCCATCCCGTACGCGAGACTCCAGGCCGCCGCGGCGGCCAGCACGGCGGCGAGCCCGGTGCGACCGACGGCACCCGCCCGCAGCCACAGATACAGCGCCGAGAGCCCGGAAACGAGTCCGCTCAAGAGCATGATCGCCACAGGCGGCGACCATCCAAACGCCATCCCTGACGCCTCCCCTCGACGGCAGGCCGGCCCCAGCTGCGGACTGCGACCCACGTGCCTGGGCGCAGCCGCCATCTTCCGGTACGCAGTGGCTAGTTGCTAGCGGTTGGTCACACTCGGCTGTACTACCGAAACCTGATCACACCGATGTCCCTGACAGCCGCGATCATGCTCGATCGGAGGTTGCCAACCGGCTGCGAACATACTTTCGAGCATGATCGGTGCAGCCAACACCCCCTCAAGCATGATCGCCACGGCCCCCACGTACGTCGAGCAGGGTGCCGCGGCCAGCCGCCAGTCCCCGATCCACACCGTACTGGTAGGTGACGCGCCCGGCGACACGAGGCAGCAGAGGGTTACTTCGCGATCTCTGTGGCTCGGGACTCGCGGACGACGGTAATCCGAATCTGACCTGGGTACGTCAGCTCCTCCTCGATCTGCTTGGCAATGTCTCTGGCCAGCACCTGGGCTGCTATGTCATCGATCCGCTCGGGCAGCACCATCACCCGCACCTCGCGTCCAGCCTGCATGGCGAAGACCCGGTGCACACCGTCCTTCTCCGCGGCGATCTCCTCGATCCGCTGCAGCCGCTTGACGTAGTGCTCCAGGCTCTCCCGACGGGCCCCAGGTCGACCACCGCTGATCGCGTCCGCGGCCTGGGTGAGCACCGCCTCGACCGTGCGGACCTCGACCTCGTTGTGGTGCGCCTCGATGGCATGCACCACGTCGTCACTCTCGCCGTACCGGCGAGCGATCTCGGCTCCGACCAGCGCGTGGCTGCCCTCCACCTCATGGGTCAGCGCCTTGCCGACGTCGTGCAGGAGCGCGCATCGCTTGAGCAAGCCAGGTTGCAGGCGCAACTCGGCGGCCATCAACCCAGCCAGGTGCGCCGATTCGACGAGGTGCTTGAGCACGTTCTGACCGTAGGAGGTCCGGTACCGGAGCCGACCAAGCAGCGTTACCAACTCCGGGTGCATCTCCGTCATGCCAAGTTCGACCAGCGCGTCCTCACCAGCCCGTACGCAGGAGGCGGCGACCTCCGCCTTACTCCGCTCGTAGACCTCCTCGATCCGGTGCGGGTGGATCCGCCCGTCCAGGACCAGCGCCTCCAGGGCGATTCTGGCAGTCTCACGTCGGATCGGGTCGAAGGAGGACAGGAGCACGGCTTCTGGGGTGTCGTCAATGATCAGATTGACCCCGGTCACGGCTTCGAAGGCCCGTATGTTGCGGCCTTCCCGGCCGATGATCCGCCCCTTCATGTCATCGCTTGGCAGGTGGAGCACGCTGACAACGGACTCCGCGGTCTGCTCGCTGGCCACCCGCTGGATGGCCAGCACCACCAGCCGGCGGGCGCGCGCATCGGCCTCGTCGCGGGCCTCGGCCTCAATGTCCCGCACCATCACCGCGGCATCGCGCTTGGCCTGGGTCTCGATGGCCTTGAGCAACTCCGCCTTCGCATCCGCGGCAGTCAGGCCGGCGGTACGCTCCAGGACCAGCCGCCGTTCCTCCTCCAGGTCGACGAGTTCGGCCCGCTTGCGGGCGATTCCGGACTCCACGTCATCCAGGTCCCGGACCCGCTGTTCGACCCGCCGACCCTCGACGTCGGCACGTTCCTCACGCTCAGCCAGCCGCTGCTCACGGCGCTCGAGGTCCGCCCGGAGCTGGTGAACCTCCTCTTTCAGCTCGTGGATCTCCGCGTCGGCCTGCCGCCGGGCCGACGCCGCGGTGGAGACGGCCTCCCGTTCCGCTTCCCGACGGATCCGATCAGCCTCATCCTGGGCGGCCTGGCGCGCGGTGTCCGCCTCACCCCGAGCCCGCAGGACCACCTCGCCCGCCTCCCGCTCCGCGCGCTGCACCACGGCCGCCACCGCTGCCGTCGCCCTCGCCGGATCGACCGCCGGAGGGGACACCGGCGAGGCAACTCCGGACGCCGGCACCGCCCGGGTGTCAGCGACCGCGGGCCCGAACCGCTTCGAGGCGTGCGGCGACCCGGGCGAGGCCGTCGAGGAGGATAGGTCGGTATCGGAGAGCCGGCGGAGCAGCACGACCAAGAGACCCACGAGCACGAGCAGCAGAACACTGGCAATGGCACTGAGGAGGACCACGACGGTCATGGCATCACCTCCCAGCATCAGTAGACCCGCACGCGCTTCGTGCGAGCGCGAGGCGTCTCCCGCGCGGCCGTGCCTTGCGGACCTCGCTCGTCAGTCGTCGTCACATAGGCATCGCTGCACAAGACCGCGGAGACCGAACGCACGCACCCTGGACCGTCGTCGTCCAGGTTGCCGGCCGTCTACCGTCGAGAGCACCGCGCCGTCGCCGACCCTCGCCATACGGTTGAACGAAGAACCTTCTCCAGTCACACCACCCGATCCGAGGACCGGCTGGTCCCTACTTACGCCACGCTATGTCCTGCCGCGGCAGCCCGCGATTCAATCTTCACTTCCAGCGAGGCTAAGCGCGCAGTTTTCGCAGGTCAAGCATCCGCAGACGGGCGCAAGCACAGGCAGCGGACCAACAGGCCCTCACCAGCCAACGACATCTGGTGGCCCGGCGCCATGCCCGCGACAGACTTACTCAGCCGACGACAGGCTCTCGCCCAACGCCTCCCGCACCACCTGCTGGATGAGATCCGCTGAGTAGCCCCGCCGAGCCAGCATGCCGGCCAGGCGGCGGGCCCGGGCTGGCCTGGCCAGTTCAACCGTAGCCGACAGTCTTCGTGCGACCAGCGCACGCGCCGCGGCGAGTTCGTCATCACGGTCCACGGCAATCAACGCCGTCTCGACGACCTCCGCATCGACTCCCCGCTGGCGCAGTTCGGCCCGCAGCGCCCGCCGCGAGAGTCCACGTCCCTGTTGTCGGGAGATCACCCACGACGTCGCGAAGGCGGCGTCATCGATCAGCCCCACGTCGGTCAGGCGATCCAGCACAGCACCCGCGGCGGCATCCGGGACGTGTCGAGCGGACATTGCGTCGGCCAAGTGCCGACGGGTCCGCGGAGCTTCCGCCAGCAGCTTAAGGCAGATCAGCCGCGCCACATTCTCCGGGTCGGCCTCGGCGTCGGCCGCCACCGTTTCGGCGTCCACCCGTCAGAAGTCCACGGGGGGAGCGGGCGGTGCAAGGGAGGCGCCGGCGTCAAGCTGCGGGCCGATGCCGAGCTTCTCCTTGATCCGCTTCTCGATCTCGTCGGCGAGGTCTGGGTTGTCCCGCAGAAACGCCCGCGCGTTCTCCTTGCCCTGACCGAGTTGGTCGCCGTCGTAGGTGTACCAGGCACCTGACTTGCGGACGATGCCCTGCTCGACGCCCATGTCGATCAGCCCGCCCTCACGGCTAATCCCGATGCCGTAGATGATGTCGAACTCGGCCTGCTTAAACGGCGGGCTCATCTTGTTCTTCACGACCTTCACCCGGGTGCGGTTACCGACAGCCTCGGTGCCGTCCTTGAGCGTCTCGATCCGTCGGGTATCGAGTCGGATCGACGCGTAGAATTTGAGGGCCTTGCCGCCGGTCGTGGTCTCCGGCGACCCGAAGAACACCCCGATCTTCTCGCGCAGCTGGTTAATGAAGATCATGGTGGTCGCCGAGTTGCTCAACGCGCCGGTCATCTTGCGCAGCGCCTGACTCATCAACCGGGCCTGCAGCCCGACGTGGGAGTCACCCATCTCACCTTCGATCTCGGCTCTGGGCACCAGGGCCGCGACGGAGTCGATGACGACGATGTCCAGGGCTCCGGAACGGACCAGCATGTCCGAGATCTCCAGCGCCTGCTCCCCGGTGTCCGGCTGGGACACCAGCAAAGCGTCGGTGTCCACGCCGAGCTTTGCGGCGTAGCCCGGATCCAACGCGTGCTCGGCGTCGATGAAGGCGGCGATCCCGCCAGCGCGCTGGGCACTCGCGACGGCGTGCAAGGCCACCGTGGTCTTCCCCGAGGCCTCCGGCCCGTAAATCTCCACGATCCGGCCGCGGGGAAGCCCGCCGATCCCCAGTGCTACGTCGAGCGCGATCGACCCGGTGGGGATCACCTCGATCGGCGCTCGCACCTCGTCTCCCAGACGCATGACCGAGCCCTTACCGAACTGTCGCTCGATCTGCCCGAGCGCCGTATCCAACGCCTTCTCGCGATCTGGTGCCGCCATGTCCCCACTCCGCTCGGGTCGATGTGTGCTGTGTCTGCCGTGCTGTCGAGACGACGCTAGGGGGCGGATCCGACAGTTTTCGACGTCTGCCGTCGCCGTGTGGACAGTGCCGAGACGGCATCCACAGTAAGCGAACACGTGTTCGAAGAGTGCGCGACACGCCGATCGGCCTCGCTCGCCGGGACTGGGCGTCAGCGTTGCCGGGAGGGTAGTTCGAACGCCTCGCACACGGCCAGCCACACGTTCTTGGCTTCCTCACCGGCCGCCAGCGCCTCGGTCGCCGTGCGCCCACCCAAAGTGGCAAGAGTCTGGTCGTCGGCCACCGAGGCAGCGTAGGCGGGGCCGAATTGACACTCCATCCGCGCCCAGAAGTCGGTCAGCCGCACCCCACCCAGTATCGGACCTCGGATCGGGGTCCGCTACTGGTCGCGAGTCCGGAGCACCCGTGTCGAGGAGGCGTCGCAAGAGTGTCCGAGAGTGTCGGAGCCCCGATGCAAGATGGATGCGTGGCTTCGGCTCTGGACTCCTTCTCCCCCGCGACCCGGGCGTGGTTCGCCGCCTCCTTCGCGGCCCCCACCCCCGCCCAGGAGGAGGCTTGGCGCACTGTCGCCACCGGCCGCGACGCGCTCGTGGTCGCCCCGACCGGGTCGGGAAAGACGCTGGCGGCCTTTCTGTGGTCACTGGACCGGCTGGCCGTCGACCCGCCGCCCAGCGACCCGCGCGGGCGTTGCCGCGTGCTCTACGTCTCGCCGCTGAAGGCACTGGCGGTCGATGTGCAGCGCAACCTGCGCGCGCCGCTGGCCGGCATTCGGCATGCGGCCACGCGACTGGGCCTGCCGGAGCCGGACGTCACGGTCGGGATCCGTTCGGGTGACACCCCGGCCGAGGAGCGCCGGCGCTTCGGCCGCACACCCCCCGATGTGCTGATCACCACCCCGGAGTCGCTGTTCCTGCTGCTCACCTCGGCCGCGCGGGACACGCTGCGGGCCGTTCAGACAGTGATCATCGACGAGGTGCACGCTGTCGCCGGGACCAAGCGAGGTGCCCACCTGGCGGTGTCGCTGGAGCGCCTCGACGCGCTGCTCGAGCGACCAGCGCAGCGCATCGGACTGTCCGCGACCGTGCGCCCGCTGGCCGAGGTGGCCCGTTTCCTCGGCGGCTCACGTGAGGTGAGCGTCGTCGCCCCGCCGGCGGCGAAGACCATCGAGATGCTCGTCGTGGTCCCTGTCGAGGACATGACGGCGCTCGGCGAGGTGGACGAGGCGCCCGAAGGGGCTGCCGCCGGACCGGATCGGCGGCCCTCGATCTGGCCAGCCGTGGAGGAACGGATCGTCGACCTCGTCTGCGAGCACCGCTCCACGATCGTCTTCGTCAACTCGCGGCGGCTGGCCGAGCGGCTGACAGCCCGACTCAACGACATCGCCTGGGAGCGGGCGCACCCCACCCCGGCAGACGCTGACCACCCGACGGCGACGCGCGAGCGGCCGCCGTCGCCGGGCCCGCCCGCCGAGATCACGGCTCAGGCGGGCACATCGGGCGGAGCTGCGCCCGAGATCGCCAGGGCGCACCACGGATCGGTGAGCAAGGAGCAGCGCGCGCACATCGAGAACGAGCTCAAGGTGGGTCGGCTGCGCGCGGTGGTCGCGACCAGCAGCCTGGAACTGGGCATCGACATGGGCGCCGTCGACCTGGTCATCTGCGTCGAACCGCCGCCGTCGGTGGCCAGCGGGATTCAGCGGGTGGGGCGTGCCGGGCACACCGTCGGAGCGATCAGCCGGGGGGTGCTCTTCCCCAGGCACCGTGGGGACCTGCTGCCGGCCGCAGTGATCGTCGATCGGATGGCCAGCGGCGCCATCGAGGCCCTGCGCTATCCTCGCAACCCGCTCGACGTGTTGGCCCAACAGGTCGTCGCCATGGTCGCCCTCGAGCCGTGGACGGTGGCGGACCTGGGCACCGTCCTCCGTCGGGCCGCCCCGTTCACCGGGTTGCCGCAGAGCGCGCTGGAGGCCGTCCTCGACATGCTCGCCGGGCGCTACCCGGGCGACGAGTTCGCCGAACTGCGCCCGCGCATCCGGTGGGACCGCGTCGCCGGGACACTGTCCGCCCGGCCGGGAGCCCAGCGACTGGCGGTGACCAGTGGCGGCACGATTCCCGACCGCGGCCTGTTCGGGGTCTTCCTCGGCGGGGAGCGGGGCAGTCGGGTTGGCGAACTCGACGAGGAGATGGTCTACGAGTCGAGGGTGGGTGACGTGTTCACCCTGGGCTCGACCTCCTGGCGGATCGAGGAGATCGGGCACGATCGGGTGCTGGTCTCCCCCGCGCCGGGACAGCCGGGCAAACTGCCGTTCTGGCACGGTGATGCGCCCGGCCGGCCGGTGGAACTCGGCCGGGCGCTCGGCCACTTCGTCCGCGAGCTGGGCCGGCTGCCGCAGGACGCGGCCACCGAGCAACTCCGCTCCCACGGGCTCGACCAGCACGCGGCGACCAACCTGCTCGGCTACCTCACCGAGCAACGCGGCGCCACCGGTCATCTGGCCGACGATCGGACGATCGTCGTCGAACGGTTCCGGGACGAGATCGGCGACTGGAGATTGGCGGTGCACTCCCCTTTCGGCGCGCCGGTGCACGCACCGTGGGCACTGGCGCTCGCGGCCCGGCTGCGGGAACGGCTCGGGCTGGACGTGCAGACCCTGCATGCCGACGACGGCATCGTGCTGCGCATCCCGGACGCGGAGGAGCCGCCGCCGGCCGACTTGGTGATCTTCGAGCCGGACGATGTCGAGGCCCTGGTACGGGACGAGCTCGGCAGCTCCACGCTGTTCGCCGCCCGCTTCCGGGAGTGCGCGGCGAGGGCGCTGCTCCTGCCCCGACGCAATCCCGGTCGACGCAGTCCGCTCTGGCAGCAGCGGCAGCGCTCGGCCCAGTTGCTGTCGGTAGCCAGCCAGTATCCGACCTTCCCGATCGTGCTGGAGACGATGCGGGAGTGCCTGCAGGACGTCTTCGACGTACCGGGGCTGGTCGACCTGATGCGTGACATCGCCTCCCGCCAGGTCCGGGTGGTGGAGGTGGAGACCCCCGCCCCGTCCCCGTACGCCCGCTCGCTGCTGTTCCGCTACGTCGCCGCGTTCATGTACGAGGGCGATGCGCCGCTAGCCGAACGGCGAGCCCAGGCCCTCTCGCTGGACCCGACGCTGCTCGCCGAACTGCTCGGCCAAGCCGAGCTTCGCGAGCTGCTCGACGAGGACGCGCTGCGCGGGGTCGAAGCCGACGTGCAACGCCGGAGCACCCGGCGGCGGGCGACCGATCCGGAATCCGCGGCCGACGTCTTCCGGGTCGTCGGCGACCTCACCTCCGCGGAGGCCGCCGAGCGGGGCATCGCGGCCCCCTGGCTGGCGGAGTTGGCGTCCGCCGGGCGAATCCTCGCCGTGCGCATCGCGGGCGAGGAGCGGTGGATCGCCGTCGAGGACGCCGCACGAGTCCGCGACGCGCTGGGCACCCCGTTGCCGATGGGCGTTCCGACCCCGTTCCTTGCGGCGGTGGCGGACCCGCTGTCCGACGTCGTGGGCCGGTTCGCTCGCACCCACGGACCGTTCACTCTCGCCGACGTCGCGCGCCGCCTCGGGGTCGGGGTGGCCGTCGTGGAAACGACACTGGAACGCCTTGCCGGCCGCGGCCGGGTGCTCAGCGGCGAGTTCCGTCCCGGCGGGAACGGCCGCGAATGGTGCGACGCCGAGGTGCTCCGCCTGCTCCGGCGGCGTTCCTTGGCAGCGTTGCGACGGGAGGCCGAGCCGGTAGCGACGTCGGCCCTGGTCCGCTTCCTGCCGGCCTGGCAGAACGTGGGGGGCGCCACGATGCGCGGCGTCGACGGCGTGCTGCGCGCCGTCGAACAGCTTCAGGGCGCGGCCGTGCCGGCGAGCGCACTGGAGACTCTGGTGCTCCCGGCCAGGGTGGCCGACTACGCACCCGCGATGCTCGATGAGCTGTGCGCCGCGGGCGAGGTCGTCTGGTCCGGGGCCGGCGCCCTCCCCGGCGGCGACGGATGGGTCAGTCTCTACCTGGCCGACCTCGCACCGCTGCTGTTGCCGGCGCCGGAGCAGTCAACGCCTCGGACACCGCTCTCCGATGCCGTCCTGGAAACGCTCGGCGGCGGGGCGGCGCTGTTCTTCCGGACCCTGGCTGATCGGGTGCACGCCCTCGACGATGCTGCCGTGGTCACCGCACTGTGGGATCTGACGTGGGCCGGATACGTGACCAACGACACCCTGTCACCGCTGCGGGCGGCGGGCGGCTCCCGCCGCCACCGCGGCAGCCGCCCGGCGGTCCGCCCGCGCGGCCGCTACGCCGGCCGCCCACGGCTGCCGACCAGGGCCGGTCCGCCGACCGCGGCTGGACGGTGGTCCCTCCTCCCCGACCGCGAGCTTGATCCCACCCGCCGCAGGCTGGCGCTCACTGAGACCCTGCTGGACCGCTACGGCGTGCTGACTCGAGGTGCGGTGCTCGCCGAGCAGGTACTTGGAGGCTTCCCAGGGGTCTACCCCGTGCTCAAGGCGTTCGAGGAATCGGGCCGATGCCGCCGGGGATACTTCGTCGAGAGCCTGGGCGGGGCTCAGTTCGCCGCTCCGGGCGCAGTCGACCGGCTCCGCGGGTGCGCAACCCTTCAACCGGACCCCGTTGCGCGTCCGTGGCCGCCGACGCCTACCGGGTGGCACCCGCGGCGAGCGGCCCCGCCGCAGACGTCCTCGCTCGTGCTCGCCGCCGGCGACCCGGCGAATCCCTACGGGGCGGCACTGCCATGGCCGCCTCGGCCGGGCAGCAGCGACGGCCAGCCGGGTAGCGAGGTGAGCACGGGCGCCGGACACCGTCCCGGACGCAGGGCCGGCGGCCTGGTGGTGATCGCGGATGGCGCCTTGGTGCTCTATGTGGAGCGCGGCGGGAAGACAATTCTCTCCTGGAGCGACGACCCGGAAAGACTCGAGGACGCGGCCGGAGCGCTAGCTGCCGCGGCCCGGCGTGGCGGGTTGGGCCGACTCTCCGTCGAGCGTGCCGACGGGACGGGCATCCTCGAGACCCCGCTCGCCGCCGCGCTAGCGGCAGCCGGGTTCGCCGCGACCCCTCGCGGCCTGCAGTTGAGAGCCTGACCGGGCTGGACAGACGACCGACCGGCACACCGATCGACGCCGCACGGCGCGAGCCGCGCTCAGCGAGGGCGGTTAATGCCCGAAGGGGACGCGGTCAGGCGGACCGCCGACCGACTACACCGTGCTCTTGCCGGGGGCACTGTGCTGGCCTCGGATTTTCCCGGGTGCCGTCGCTGGCCACCACGGACCTGCGCGGCGCGACGGTGCTGGAGTCCACCAGCCGCGGCGAAGCACCTGCTACTACGCGTTTCGGGCTCGGTCGCCGTGCACACGCACCTGCGGATGGATGCCTCGTGGCGCCTGTCCCGGATCGGAGGTCCCCGGGGAGGGGGACCGGAGTGGCAGGTCCGGCTCGTGCTGACGACTGTCGATTGGCACGCCGTCGGTTACCGCCTGCCGGTGGTCACCGTCCTGCCGACCCGAGAGGACAGCCGCGTGGCCGGCCACCTCGGACCGGATCTGCTCCGACCCGCAGCTGGAAGACGACCGAGGCACTCCGCCGGCTGGCCGACCCCGGCCGGCCGGTGCGACTGGTGCGGCGGATGATGCACCAAGCCGTCGGAAGCTGCCTGCAAGCCCTACCAACGCGACACTGGGTGGTGTCCACGCTGCCAACCGCAGGGATCGCATGCTGCACCCCTCAGCGGTCAGGGCCTGGTCAGCCGGTGTGGGTCAGCAGCAGAAGGCTGACGAGCCACGCGGGGAAACACACCACGACAACTGCGATCGCGATGCCCAGGGCGGCATAGACGGAGGCGGCAGTCGCGCCGGTGCTCGACGACACCGCCTCGCACGTCCGAACGAGCCAGCTGTCTCCATCAAAGGGGCCATGATAAGTGCTGGTGTTCATTGTCTTGCTCACTTCCCATCACGCGAAACCTGCCCGGAGAATGCACTCCCGCTTTATGACGCCACTCTGACGTCGCATTGCGGGCCTTGGCTTGTTCGCATGCCCCAATTGTACGCCGTGGGACCGATGTTTACCCCATCTGTCAGCTGTCTCGTAGCACACATGGAGGCGCCCTGCCATAGTGCGACCCATCAGGTCAGCCGGACCCCCGCGTATTGGCTCATCGCGTCCCGCAGTTAACTCACCGGAGCATCGTCTCCGCCGCCGATGTTCCGGCGGAAACGCTCGTCCGAGAGGTAGGTCTGCGCCAGGCTGCGGTGGCTCCCGGGTGGGGGTCCAGGAGCAGGCACGTGAGGTGGAAGTGCTCCTCGATCAGCCCCTGATGTACCGCTGCTTGATGTACGGCTGCGTATCCGGTCCGGCCCCGCTCGGCGTCGCTCGCCGACCAGCCCTGCATGCGCTGATGGGCGCCGTCCACGGCATCCGCGCCCCAGCGTTCGCGGGCCTCGTCCTCGTACCGGTTGTGCTCGAAACCCTCGTAGATTTTCTCCGCAGCCATGGCTCGCCACTCTGCAAAGCATTGATCGTGTGTTCTCGACGGTGCTCACCAATCGGTCGATACTCCTGCGCTCCTCGAGGAGGCGATCACGGTGGTGCCGCCGCGCCGCCACCGTGCGGCTCGGGCTCTGACCTGCGGTGACGTCCGGAGTGACGTCCGCGAGCCCGAGGGCGAGTCGGCGGAGCAGCAGGATTCGCTGCAGCCGCAGCAGACGATCGTGGTCGTGGTAGCGTCGCCCCCCGGCTCCGGCCCACGCGGGCTCCAGCAGTCCGATGGCGTGCTAGTGCCGCAGGGTGCGCGACGTCAGGCCAGACAGGCGCGCCACCTCGGCAATCGACCAACTCACGCCGGCTTCCCTTCGGCCTGCCCGCCCGACCGAGGTACGGGCCAACAGCCACGTTGGGCGGTGACATTGCGTCAACCGCAAGCCCATGCCGACGGAGTCGCGGCGCCGCACGACATTGGGGCGCGTCGTCACCGTCGTCACCGTTGAGACAAAGGGGCTCACACGTTGCTACGGCTGCGGGAATAATCCTCACAACGTCGGGACTGAAAGAGCCGTGGATCACGAGCGTTGCAATAACAGAAAGGCGACGCTACCCGTCCCGCCGCATTCTCCCACCCTGCGCAGGGACAGCCCACACTTATTGCATCAAAGCCATAGGGCGCTGGATATCGGGCCGTGTGTCCGCCCCGGCTACCTTGTCCGGCCTATCCCACGCTTCACGCCGCGTCGCGAACCTCGGGTTCGGTTCGGCCAGGCCCGGCGCTACCCTCCGGGAGGAGCAGCGGCTGCTCCCGAGGCGGTTCAACCCGGGCTAGGTCGGTGCCGACCGCCAGCAGTATCTCCGCGAGCCGGAGGCCGAGCGCGGCGCAGATCGCCGCCAGCAGCTCGGAAGACGCTTCCTTACGGCCGCGTTCGATCTCCGAGAGGTAGCCGAGTGAGACACCGGCCGCGGCACTGACGTCGCGCAGGGTGCGATCCTGGCGCACCCGCGCGGCCCGCAACACCTGGCCGAGGATCCGGCGGAAGAGCACCGCCGGGCGCGCGTCCGCCGTTGTCATCGTGGTCGTCAGAAGTGCCACGCTCGCGACAACGCGCGGATCACCCGGGCGCTTCCCGCAACAACCGTCGGCGGAGCGCATCCAGCCCGGACACGGCCGCGAGCAGGCGCACCTGCTCGCGGCGACCCGGCAGCTGGAGCTGGCGCGCGGCGGCGCCGGTCGGTCCGGCGATGCCGACGTACACCGTCCCCGGCGTGGCACCGTCCTGGATGTCGGGTCCGGCGACGCCGGTCAGCGCGACCCCGTAGGTCGCTCCCAGCCGGGTACGTACGCCGTGTGCCATGGCGACCGCGACGTCGCTGTCGACCGGTCCGCGCTCGGCGAGTAACTCCACCGGTACGCCCAGCAGCGCTGTCTTCAGCGTGGTCGCGTAGGCGACCACCGCCCCACGGAACGTGTCAGAGGAACCCGGGGTCTCACTGAGCAGGCTCCCGAGGAGCCCGCCGGTCAGAGACTCGGCCGCAGCGACCGTTGCCCCCCGCGCCAGCAGCAGTCGGGATACAACGCCGGGAAGGGTGTCGCCGTCGACGCCGTAGACCGCCTCGCCCAGGGTGGTCCGCACCTCCGCCTCGATCGGCGCGAGATGCTCCAGTGCATCCGTCCGGCTAGCCGCCTTGGTCGTGATCCGGACCTTGACCCGCCCACCGCCGGCGAGGAAGGCAACAGTCGCCGAGCCCGTGACGTCGAGTCGTTCGACCAGCCCGCCCAGGGCCTCCGCAACGGCGGACTCCCACATGCCCGCGACGTGCAGCGTGCGCGAGACGATGGCCCCCGGCTCACCCGCCCTGGCGAGCAGGTCCGGCAGGACCGTGACGGTAAACATCTCATACATCTCATGCGGTACCCCGGGCAACGCGTAGACCACCCCCGTGACCGGCGCCCCTGGCGGAGCGGTGTCGCCGCCGACCGCCCGCGCGCCCATGGGCATGTCCAGGAGGAGCCCCGGGGCGGTGCCTCGCCCGTTGGGCAATGCCGCAGCCCCGACGGGCAGATCGGCCTGCCGGAAGTTCGCCTCCGGCACCTGTCGACCGAGGGCCGAGTACCGCTCGCGAAGCGCGCCTTCGATCTCCAGGCTCCGGGCAGTGGCGACCCCGGCGACCGCGGCCAGCGCCTCGCGGGTGAGGTCGTCCTGCGTAGGCCCCAGACCCCCGGTGACGATCAGTGCGTCCGCGCGCCGCAGCGCCGCTCGCACCGCGTCCGCGATCCGGCCCAGATTGTCCCCGACCACCGCGCTGCCGTGGACGTCGAGCCCGGCGGCGGCGAGACGCTGTCCCAACCAGGCGGCGTTGCCGTTGACGATGTCACCGAGGAGCAACTCGGTACCGACTGCGAGGATCTCGAGCTTCACCGCCGCACCGCCTTCGCACCAGTCTTGACCTTGCCGACCCGAGCCCGTTTCATCACGGCCCGCTGGCTGGTCCGCCGCAGTGTGACAGCGCGCGCCACATAGTCCATGCCGGTCACGACGGTGACCACGACCGCGACAGCCATCACCACGGCGCGGCCGGTCGCGAACACTCCCGACAGCGGCAGCACGTAGCACCCGACAGCCACCGACTGCAGCACCGTCTTCACTTTCCCGCCTCGACTGGCCGGGATGACCCCGTGGCGGATGACCCAGAAGCGCAGCACGGTGACCCCGACCTCGCGGACGAGGATGACGAGGGTGACCGCCCACGGCAGCTCGTCCAGCGCCGAGATCGCCACCAGCGCGCCGCCGGTGAGCGCCTTGTCGGCGATCGGGTCGGCGATCTTGCCGAAGTCGGTGACCAGGTTGCGGGCACGAGCGATCGCCCCGTCGGCCCGATCGGTCAACGACGCGACGGCGAAAACCCCGAACGCCGCTATCCGCCAGCCAGTGCTCTGTCCGTCATCGTGCAGCAAAGTCACGAGAAAGACCGGCACGAGCAGCAGCCGGGCCACCGTCAGGGCGTTGGCCACATTGACCAACGGCGCGTCGGTGCTCGCCACCACCGCCGGATCGGGCTCCGGGCGGCGCGCCGCCTCCCGGGCCGTCTGGGCTACGGCCCTGGCTCGCGCGCTGGGCGTGTCCGGTCGGTCCGGTCGGTGCGTACCGCTCACCGACTCACCCCGTGCCCAGGTGGTCGACACGGTCATCGGCGAGCAGGTCGACCCCGACCGCCGCGGTCACGCGAGCCGAGACGAGTTGCCCGACGGCGACGTTGCTGCCCGGCGCCAGCCGTACCGTGGTGGTGCCGTCGATGTCCGGCGCCTGGTGCGCCGCGCGACCCTCGACGACAGCCGTGCGGGGCTGCCCGTCGGCACTCTCAGGGACGGCCTCCACCAGCACCTCGACGAGGTCCCCCACCCGCTCCTCGGCCCGTTCAGCCGTCAACGCCTCGGCGAGTCGCGACACGGCGTCCAGCCGCCGGGTGATGGCCGCCCGGCCCACCTTGCCGGCGAGTCCGGCGGCCTCGGTGCCCTCCTCGTCGGAGTAGCCGAAGACCCCGATCGCGTCGAGTCGGGCGGCGGAGAGAAACCGGCTCAATTCGGCGACGTCGGCCTTTCGCTCGCCCGGGAAGCCGACGATGACGTTCGAGCGCACGCCTGCCTCGGGTGCCCGACGTCGGATGTCCTCGAGCATGGTCAGGAAACGCTCGGTGCCACCGAACCGACGCATCCGACGCAGCACAGTCGCCGAGGCGTGCTGGAAGGAAAGGTCAAAGTACGGGACGACGCCGGGAATCTCGGTCAGCGCCTCGACCAGCGACGGTCGCATCTCCGCCGGCTGCAGGTAGGACAACCGGACCCGGGCCACGCCCGGCACCGCCGCCAGCTGCGGCAGCACTCTCTCCAAGAGTCGGATGTCGCCGAGATCCTTGCCGTAGGAGGTCGAGTTCTCACTCACCAGCACGAGTTCGCGAACGCCTTGATCGGCCAGCCAGCCGGCCTCCGCCAGCAGGTCCGCGGGAGGACGGGACGCGAAGGATCCACGGAAGGTCGGAATAGCGCAGAAGGCACAGCGACGGTCACACCCGGACGCCAGACGGAGCGCTGCCGCCGGCCCGCCGGTCAGTCGCCGGCGCAACGGTGTCATCGCGTACGTCGGCCCGATGTCCCCGCCAATGTCCCCGCCGGTGGGCCTCGAGCTGGCGTCTGCCGGGGCCGTCTCCCGCATGGTGGACACGACGCGGAGGACACGACGATCTTGGGGGGCATGCGCGGTCAACGGCCGGCCGGCGAGCACCTGATCCAGCCGGGTGCCGACATCCGGGTAGTCGTCGAAGCCGAGCACCGCGCTCGCCTCTGGCAGTGCCGCCGCCAGCGTGGCCCCGTAGCGCTCGGCCAGGCAGCCGACGGCGACCACCTTGCCGCCGTGCTCGCCCACCGCCTCGGCCGCCTCGAGTACGGCGTCGATGGAGTCCTTCTTAGCGGCCTCGATGAACCCGCAGGTGTTGACCAGGACGACGTCCGCTTGGGACGGGTCGTCGGCAAGCTGCCACCCAGCGGCAGTCAGCCGCCCGGCGAGTTCCTCCCCGTCGATGTCATTGCGGGCACACCCCAGCGTCACGACGGCGACGGAGGCGGGGGACACGACCGCCAAGGGTATCCGCCTTCGGCGTCGGCCGGCCGAGCCCGATCTGACCTCCGTCGCGCTGGCTCCGCTCGATCGGCCTGGCCGGTCGCCGATCATGCTGGAACGGGCGTTGGCGAGGCCGGGGCAACGCGCGTTCCAGCATGATCGGCGGAAGGGGGGGCCGGACCGAGCCGGTGGCTTCAGGCGGCCGGGGCTCGGGCGTGCGCCCCCGCGGCCTGGGTGCTGTCCCCGAAGGCGGCCAACGGGTCATTCGCGCGGACCACGAACCTCTTGACGGAGCCGGTCGCACCGCTCACTGTCACCGCCTGGCCGTTGACCGCGATCTGGACCGCTCCGACATTGCCCACCACGACACTGAGCTTGCGGTGGTCGCTGAACCCCTTGGTCTGGCCTTGCCGCAACACGTCGGCAATCTTGACGACACCATCGGAACCGATGACCGACAGCCAGCACCGGCTGCCCGTCACAGTGAACGACACCGCAACCCCACTGCTTGGCGAGGGCCCCGGCGTGGAAGGCCGCACGTACGGCTGGCCACTCGGCTGCTGAATCGGCTGTCGCTCCACCGCCTTGTTCGAATCGCCGCCGGAAGGCACGATGAGACGAAGGGCGGCGAGGCA
>Ga0075521_10000160_pt1 | contig 16348 bp, 13 predicted proteins | sample NGEPerD_FD_74785 | JGI IMG/M metagenome (GOLD analysis project Ga0075521, IMG submission 74785) | Arctic peat soil microbial communities from the Barrow Environmental Observatory site, Barrow, Alaska, USA - NGEE PermafrostAB12-D | ecosystem: Environmental > Terrestrial > Soil > Wetlands > Peat ...
GCTGGGTGAGCGTCGCGGCGGCGGCCATACCCTTCGCCCAGACATCGCTAGCGAGAACGTCGCCCGTGTGATCGCTTTTCATCTTGCTCCACGCGCCCTCGCGCGCGAACGCCCACGCTGCAACGTCGCCACTCGAGTCGCGCATGGCTGTCTTCCCCGCAATTATTGCCTGCTCCTGGGTGTCGGCCTCGAAGCGCATGAGCCGGCGCGCGCCGTCATGCTGCTCGACGACTGCAAGCGGAGAGAGTAGCTCGCCGTCGTCAGTGTCCGAGAGACTCCACGCGGCGTGGGCGAGTGTAAATCCGGCGAGCGAGAGGGCGGATTGCGGTAGCGTCGTCATTGTCGCGCAAGAATGCGCGACGCGAGCGCCGGCGGCAACCGTGCGGGCAATGAAGGTGCTTCGAAACGTGCGACCGTGTGCGCACGTACGGATGCTACAGAATCCCGGTTCATGGAGGCACCATGACGACATCGTCCGCATCCGCTGTTCCCGCAGCCCAGCGCCCACTCATCTGGCTCGGCGTCATCCTCACGGCGCTCGGCCTGCTCGGTCACGTGCTCGCCGCGCGCGCGATCGGCGGCACCCATCTCGCGTACCGCGATCATCTCTTTGGCTTCGTGCTCATTGCCGTGGTGACGGGCGCCATCATCGGCGGGCTGGGTTGGCGTTTCTGGAAGGGACGCCCCGGCATCACGATGCTGACGTTCGGCGCCGTGCAGGCGCTCTTCGGCCTCTTCGTGTACATCACGAGATTTCACGTGCACGGCTGACGACAACGTCGCACAGATCACAGTGCGTTGCGGCGCGCGACGCTCTACTCCGTCGTCGCCGGTGTGAACGTCAGCTGCCCCACCGAATCCCGCGACACCACCCCGGCGAAGTCGCCGAGGTAGGTGCGGCGCCACCAGGCGCCGGTGGCGCGCTTGGTCGCGGCATCGGTGAACCAGTATTGCCACAGCACCGTGCGCACCATCGCGGGCGGATGTCCGCCGAAGGGATCGCGCCGAAAGAGCGTGAGCACCTCGTCGCTTCCGTCCGCGAGGCGCGCCTGCGTCGCGACCACCCACGTCGAGCCGCGCCACGGCGCGAGCGACGCAAACCAGAGATTCCACTCGAAGCGCGGCTGATACGGCGCGTAGATCCCCGGACGCTCCGTGATCTCCTGCGGCTTGTAGCGAAACGGATACGCCGTCCACGTGCGGCCGCCATCGTTGCTCCCCTGAAACTCGATCTCGTAGCGCGCGACGGTCATCGTCGCGAAGAGCCCATATGCGTTCGCGATGCGGAAGGGCGCAAGCGCGTGCTCGGGGATTGAGAGCACGCTCGATGATCCGGGCGCGAGAAACGCCCAGAGCGTTGCGTAGAAGATCCAGGCGAGCACGAACGTCTCGACGTGCACACGCGGTCGTCGTCGGGGCGCGACCGGAGCGGTGGAGTCGGCGCGCGCGATGTCTTTACTCGTGCGAGATGGCAGCCAGCTCATGCGAGCGACCAACCACGCGATCGTCGCGTCGTCGAGCAGCAGGAAGCCGAGCATCAACACGAGATAGTTGAGAAACGCGTAGTTAGCGGTCGCGATGATGCCGACCTGCAGCGCCGTCACCACCGCAAAGCACGCGATCCGCCAGCGCCTCGGCGCGAACACCGCCCACACGATGAAGAGCTCGACGGCGAGCGTGAGCGCGACCGTCGCCGCGTGATACCAGTGTGGTAGATGCTGCACGTACCATCCCGGCCACGCCGGCAGCGGACCGTTCTGATAGTAGTCGTCCATCGCGGTGAAGTTGCGCCAGTGCACGTCACCGCTCAGGAGCTTCACGAGCCCGGACTCGAAGTAGATTCGAAACCACTCCCATCGGAGCATGAACAAACTGAAACGCGACGGCGGATCGAGCGCGCCGAGGCCGGGGCGGAAGCCACTCGGCGCGAAGAAGATCGAGATGAAGCCAGCCTCGAGAAGCATCCCGTCTGACTGATACGATGCGAAGTCCTGCAGCGTCGCGATGAAGGAAAGGAAGACGAGCGTACAGATCGCCGTCATCGCGCGCGGCCAGATGTTGGCGACAAGGAGCAGCGAGCAGACGATGCCGGTGGCCACCGCGATCGTGAGCGCAGCGTCGCCCGAGCGAAGCCAGAACATGCTCGGCGCATACCAGAAGCGCGTGGCGCCGGGGAGCGCCTCGCTCACCTGCTGGAGGTACGCCCCCGCGGGGAGAATGCCGCGCTCGCCGATCAGTCCGTGCACCTGTTGCGCGAACGAATAGAAGGCGGAGAAAAAGATGAGGCCGAGCGCGCGGAGGAAGATCCAGCGCGGGATGAGCGCGTTGGTGGCGCGCGCGGCCATCGCCCGAAAGAGTGCGTTCGCGTTCAGCTCGAAGCCGTTCGCGAGGGCACGCCTACCCATGATACTTTCACCCATCCCCGCCCCTCCATCATGCGATGCTCATCCCATCTTAATCAGAGCGCAATCGTCTGTGGCGGCCCACACACGCGGCCAACGGTGAGCCGTGTGAATTGGGCACTCAGGTTGTGGAAGGCTTGAGAGGGAACCGTCGTCGCAGGCTTAGGCGAGGGCGGGGTCTGCAGAGGAGTTGCTTGGGGTGGGGGATTTGCGGCGGAGGAGCGCTGCGGAGATCAAGGTGATGAGGAGGCCCACAGGCAGTGGCTCGATGAACGTGTAGGCCATGTTTACGAGGGGGTTTTGGTAAAGCTGCTGGGAGTGCAGGATATTCGCGACCTTCGCGGCGGTGGTGGCGGAGTCGAGGCCAGCGGACTGCACCTGGTGGACTTGCGCGGCAAAGTAGCTGTCCATGAAGTGGGGCATGAAGTTGAAGTAGAGAACCTCCCACGTGACGACGTAGCAGACGGTGGTGACGAGTGTGATGAGTATGCCGCAGGCGAAGGCGCGGCCGAACGAGATTTGCCCGCTGAGGGTGTTGTCGCGGTAGCTGCGGATGCCGAAGTAGATGAGCAGAAACGACGCCACCATCATGGTGTAGCCGAGCACCATGCTGTGGCCGGAGCCGATCTTGTCGGCCAGGAGCAGCGAGCCGCTCATGAGGACGGAGATGATGAGGCCCGCGATGAGGCCGAAGGTAAGGACGGTTTTCTTCATGTGAGGCTCCTGGGCGTGAGTGGGGGAGGAGTCACGATACGGTGTGGCGGGGCCGGATGTCGTCATCCTTTTGGATGATTTTGCACGAGTGGAGCCGAAATCGTGCTTTTGGGTGACGCGATCAGGGTAGCAGGCCGAGTTCTTTGCCCTTTCCGGACGGCTCACAATACCGGGCGTCGCTGGAAGAGCGTGGCGTATCTGGGCCATTGCAACCAATCAGAGCGCAGATTCGGCACTGATAATGGGCGGATACGACGCCGACTTTCTGGCGGCCGCGCTCGGCCAACGCCTCGGGCAACGACCCCGCAACGTTGCTTCCGCGCGCACCAAAGTCGATCACGACGTTCGAGGCGGAATGGAACTGGAGCGACATCGACGAGGCGTCGTTCCTGCGACTGATGCAGAATCACGGAGCGTGGTGCGAGTAAAATAGCGGCGTCGACTCGCCGAACGCGTCGCTCACGACGCTGATGGAGATTCATCGCAAGCAGTTCCGGAAGATCATCGTCCGGGGCGCGAGCACGGCGGGCGATGCGGCCGAGCGTCAGTGGGAGGACCAGCTCGCGACGCTGAGCGCGGGAGTCATGGCGTCGAGCGGGCGCGAGGTCGACAGGATGTCGTGGCTCGACTTCGCGCTCAATCCGTGGCCGGAGCTCTTCACGATGCCGCCGGGCGGCGTGAGCACGAAGGCGAAGGATGCGCTGATCAGGAAGCGCTTCACCGATCGGCAGATCGGCGTCGCGTACGATTATTTCACGCGCGCCGACCACGATGTGATGGGCGGCATGATGGGTCTCGCGACGTACGGAGGCCGAGTCAACACCGTCGCATCCGACGCGACGGCATCGGCGCAGCGCGGCTCGATTCTCGACACGGCGTGCAACGTTGGGTGGCTCGAGCAGCAGGACGAGGCGAAGAATCTCAAATGGGCACGAGACTTCTATCGCGAGCTCTTCGCGGACACGGGAGAGCATTTGGCGTTGCTGGATCGGGCAGCGCGTACGACGGCGCGCTGATCAACCATCCGGATGTGGATCTCGCGGATTCAAAGTTCAATACGTCGGGGGTGCCGTGGTCCGCGATCTACTACCAGAAGAACTATCCGCGTCTGCAGAAGGTGAAGGCGCAGTGGGATCCGCACGATGTGTTTCGCCACGCGCTGTCGATACGGGAGGGATGATGGCCTTCTTCCGGCTCCTCGACGAGTTCTTTTAGCGCAGCCCGCGAGCAGCGCTTACTTCATCACCTCATGCGGAAGTAAGCGAGCGGGCGAGTAAGCGTGCGGCCAACTTTCGAGATAGACGTGTGCGCTCCGACGTTCTCCGATTCACCAAACTGCCACTCCAATAGTGCGTAGAGCGCGAGCGCCGGCATCGCCGCGATCAGCGTCAGTAGTACGAGATTCGTGGGAAGTAGCTGCGTGAGACGCCAAAGCGCATGTTCCACGAGCGATACGACTACTTCGCTCGCGGGATACCTGCCGTATTTGAGATCAATGGCAAGCAGCGCAAGAAAAGGCGAGAGGACGCTCGTTTGAAGGACGAACTTGCGAGTGCCCTTTCCCGCGAGACGCCGCGAGAACGTGAGCTCGTTGGCAGCGGCGACGAGCAGAGCCAGCGCTATGATTACCGCGAGATTCAGGATTCGCATGGAGGGTGAATCGAGCACCCGCGGAGGGAGCGTCCCATTCTCCTCGTTGCGCTTGTAACTGGCGATGCTCATTGGGTGTCCATACACCGCGGTTGTGGCTCGCCCGAACTGCCACTCTATGAAACGCGCGCTGTTTCCCGTGCGTGTCGAATACGGATTGTAAAGCGTCAGTCCGGCAACCGTGAATGTATCGGCGACGGCGACATCTCCCCACGGAGACGTGATCGTCGGCACGACATCGCCTGTGCTGTGGGGCCAGTACTCCAGTGGAAGTCTCGTGACGTTGTCGCGATCATACGGGACTTCCGGGGCGTTCCTCGCCATCGATCGATGCTGGTGAAAGAAAAGCCGCGAGGTGAATATGCCAAGCTGAAGACACAATAATGCCACGATGACTCCAGGCACGAGCACGCACCAGAGACGCACCCGATTCGAGAGAGGATAGGCCGCGAGCCACTTCGTGCCGTTCCGAGCCATACTGAGAGGCATTGTGAGGTACACGATCACATAAGGCTGAAAGCGATCGACCCCTGCCGCGCCGGCCATGAAGAGCATGACAAGGATCAGCAACGCGTGGAGCGACTGCTCGCCGCGTGGGTTCTCTCCGTTGCGAATGAGCGACCAGAGGAGCGGCTTCCACGCGTGTGCCTTGCCCACCTTCCCCGGCTGTGACTCATAGATCACGAGCCGCGCCGGCTTCACTGCCGCAGCCTTCCTCGGCGCTATCTCGAGGGTGTCGGGTACTCTCATCCAGATGACGCGCGCCGCGACAACGATCGCGACCACGAGCGCCTCCAGCGCGACATCGGGCGGAAGGAGATAGACGATCGCCGCACTCACCGCCGCGAGGCCGGCCCACAGCGCGCCGATGATCAGGAATGGAAGATCGTTGATCTCCGCTGGTCGCACTGCATAGGGCAGCAGAGTCGCCAGAGTGATCACCGCCAGGGCATCGAGCATGTAGCTCACGGGGACGTCGCGGACGTTTCCCGCGTGCGGCGCGAAGATCCACGCGATGATCGGGAGCCACAGCAGCGGCAGCGCCCACAGCACCTGGGAGGCGAAAATGTCGCGCCCCCGAATTGGCAGCGTCGCGTCGAACGTCGTTCCGCGCTGCGGCAGCGCCGCCCATGCGATCACGAAAAACGGAATGCCCGCGAAGCGCGCGGCCTGCGGCAACATGTAGAAGGCCGCGGCCGCGACGATCGAGAAGAAGATCGCCCGTAGCTCGGGTGGATTGCGGCGCATGAGGAAGAAGATCACGTGGCCTCTGCCGCGTGCTCGCCGCCAACGAGCTCGATGAACAGCTCCTCGAGCGGCACGCTCGCGCATTGCACGTCCACCAATCCGAGCGCCTCGTGCAGGAGTCCCTGCACCTGCATCGGCGTGCCTCGGAACACGGAGTGCCACCCGCCATAGGTGCGGTGAACCTTGAGGCAATCCGGCAGGCGCTCGATCACGGCGACGTCGGACGCGGCGTAGCGCGGGATGACCGCAACGCAGTACGACTCGCGCAGCGTGTCGAGCTCGTCATCGACGAGCACCGTTCCTTCGTCGAGCAACACCACACGCCCACCGAGTCGCTCGACGTCGCCCATGTGGTGCGACGAGAAAAGGATCGCGGTTCCCTCGCGATTCAACAGCTGGATCGAAGTCTCGAGAAACTCGCGTCGAGCAGCCGGATCGAGACCGCCCGCGGGCTCGTCGAGAATGAGAAGCTCGGGGCGGTGAGCGACTGCACAGATCAGTGCGACCTGTCTCGCTTCCCCCTTGCTCAACTCAGACATCGTCGAACGGTTTCCACTCAGGCCGAAGCGCTCGAGGAGCGACTTCTCGAGCGCGACGTCCCACGCCGGGAAGAGATAGCGATGTAAGGCCATCAGGTCGGGAATGTTCGATCTCGACGGAAGGATCTGCTGCTCCGCTACGTATCCGATGCGCTTCTTCACTGCCACGGGCTCGTCTGTGGGCGACATGCCGAACACGCGCACGGTGCCTTTCTGCGGAAAGAGCATTCCCATCGCGATCTGGATGAGCGTCGTCTTCCCCGACCCGTTGCGTCCAAGGAGGGCGACGACCTCTTCACGGCCGAGCGAAAAGGAAACGTCGGCGAGCACCGGCGCGCCACGCTTGAATTCGCGTGAAACGCCACGGAAGTCGAGTACGGGCGTCGTTGTCATAACGATTCCTTCCGGCGCGATTGCGCCGGTTGATCTGTGAGATCGCGATCCGCGTCGGCCAGGAGCTTCAGCACGTCCGCGTAGCGAAAACCGGCGAGATAGGCCTGTGAGAGGAGCGCGCGCGCAGCATCCAGCACCTGCGTGTTCCGCGTCGCGCGCGACACTTTGGGGAGGCGCGCGCACACGAACGTCCCACGTCCGCGCTGCGACTCGATGTAGCCGAGCGCCTCGAGCTCGTCGTATGCCTTCTTCACGGTGAGTGGAGCGATGACGAGCTGCTCGCTCAGCTCGCGGTGCGAAGGGAGCCGGTCACCACTCGTGAGCCGTCCGCCGGCAATAGCGTCCGTTATCTGCCGCATGACCTGGCGATAGATGGGGAGGTCGTCTCCCGCACTGATGACGATGTGCATTAAGTGATATATATGAGTATATCACTTTGCCGTCAAGTGGAGTGCGGTCCACTCCTTCGTCTAGCCTCTCGGCGCATCCCCAGGCAGCCCCTGCAAGCGCTCGCGCGAGTGCCTGCGATTCGGCTCCTTCGCGAGCGTCGCGCGATACTCCGCGCCCGCCTCGCCCGGCCGCCGAAGCACCACGAGCATGTCACCGAGCAGCTCACGCGCGGGCGCGAGCGGCCCCGGCGTCACGGCGCTCTTCTCAGTCAAGTCCTCTCGCGCCGCAGCTTCGCGCATGTGCGTCAACGCCTCGCCCTCCCGATGCTCGGCGAGATCGAGCCACGCGCGCGCGCCGAGCCGCTCGATCGCCACCTGCTCCGCCCAATATCCTTCGCCGCTCGCGCGCAGCCGCTGCTCGATCGACGCGAGCGAATCGATGGCGGCCCGCGCGCGCTCCAAGTCGCCCGTGTGCGAGGCGCCGAGGGCGCGCGCGAAGTAGGTCATGGCCTCCGTGTAGGGAAAGGCACTCGCGTGCGGCTCGAGCGCGGCCGCCTCCGCCCACGCATCGCGCTCGAGCACCCAGCGTGCGGGAATCGCCGCGAGCGCGAACACGCCCGCGGATCCCGGCGCCGCGCCGGTGATCGCGACGGGATCGAAGCGCGCAGCGATGGCGGGAAGGCCGTCGAGAATCGCCTTCGCTTCGGCTTCCTTCCCCATTTGCAGGTAGGCATACATCTCGTAGTCGGCGGCGTGCAGCGCCTCCGCCATCGAGCCGTCGCGCAGCGCAACCGTCATCGACTGCGCATTCGCGTTCGCCGATTCGCTCCACATTCCCAGTCGCGTGAAGGTGTGCGAGGGCATGTGCAGCGCATGCGCGGCGCAGGGCGCGATGCTCGCGTAGCGCTCTGCCGCTGCGCGCGCCCGCGCCGCGAGCGGTGGCGCGTCGTAAGTATGGATGATGTAGTGCGCGAGCCCAGGATGATTGGGCTGCTTCTCCCACAGCGGCTCGAGTATGGCTCCCGCCTTCAGCTGGTTCGCGTACGTCTTGTCTGTTGGCGACGCGGACGCGGTGAGCGACAGCGCGTGGAAGATCATCGCCTCGGTGTCGGCCGGCTGCCGCATCACGAGCTCGCCCATCGCGCGCTCGTACGCGGCGACGCGCGTGCGCTGATCCACGTGCTCATAGTCGCTGAATAGCGTGGCGACAGCATCGATGTAGCCGCGCTCACGCTCTGACGCGCGAGCGCCTAGTCGCTGCGCCGCACTCGCAGCCTCACGACCCGCCTTCAGCACGGCAACCGGCCGGTTCCCCGGCGCCATCGGATTGGTCCAGCGACTGAGCGCGATCCCCCAATACGCCATCGCGCACGTCGAGTCACTCGCGAGCACCGCGTCGAAGCCTTTGATCGACGCGCCGAACTCGAAGGAGTGCAGCAGTGCCACCGCGCGATCGAATTGCGGCGCGACGCTGACGCTGCACGTCGTCGCGAAGTGCACGGTGCCGAGCCGTCCGTCATTCGGCCCGCCCGCGTTAGTGCAGGCCTGCGAGAGCGCGGCAATCGATGACAGCGAGAGAAGTGCGACGGCAACAGCAACGGGCGAGCGTGTCATGAGCCTCCTCACTACGCAGTCAGGCGTTGAGCACGGATTCGTTCACTCTACGGGTCGAGGCAAGCGTCGATGAATGCGGCGCACTCTGGCGGCAGCTCTTCACGCTACCGCTTCCCCTTCTGCATCACCGCGAGCCGCGCACTCGCCGCATCGGCCTCCTGCGCCAACAACGGATGCGAGGTTCGATACTTCATCAGCACGTTGTGCCCATCTCGCACCGGCGCCTCCGCGCTGTCCGCCTGTCCGAGCGCGAGAAAGCACTCTCCCAACACGAGCTCCGACTCTCCAGTGCGCCAATGATCCGCGCCCTGCCGCTCGCTACTCATCGCCGCCGCCGATCGCATCACCGGCAGCGCCTCCGCCGCGCGATGCGTGCCAAGGAGCACGCGGCCCAACCCTATTCGCCCCGGGACCACTGCGAGTCGCTCATCGGCGTTGTTCGTATCCAGCTTGGCGAGCGCTTCTCGCAGGAACGGCTCCGCTTCCGTGTTGCGGCCAGCCTCGCTGAGCGCTCGCCCAAGATTCACCGAGATAATGAGCGTCCCCCTCGCGTCCGCGCCCGCCACGCGATGACTCATCGCCAACGCCTGGCGAAGCAGTACGACGGCACTGTCGGGGCGCCCCTCCAGCCGCATCACCACGGCAATCTCATTGAGGTCGAAGCCGACATCGATGTGCTCGGGACCGCGAAGCGCGAGATCTATCTTGAGCGCCTGCTGCAGCAGTCGCTCAGCTTCGTCGAAATCTCCGCGCTCGCGCACGATCAGTGCGAGATTCGAGAGGTTCGCACTCACCGCCTCGTGATTTTCGCCGAACAGTCTTCGATTGATCGCTAATGCTTCGCGCAGCATCGTGTCCGCTTCACTCAAGCGACCGAGCTTGAAGAGCAATTGCCCCAGATCGTTGAGCGTCAGCGACACGCTCCGATGGTTGCTGCCAAGGGTCTTGCGCTCGATTGCGAGCGCCCGGCGATCGTCGCGCTCCGCGTCCGCGTAGCGACCGAGATTCTCCTCTGCCACTGCAATGTCATGGATCGTCTCGGCCGTCGCCGGATGCTCCTCACCCAAACGCCGGGTCCGTATCGCAAGTGCGATCTGATACTGCGGAATCGCCTCGGTGTCCGCGCCCTTCGAGTGCAACATCCGTCCGAGATAGTCGCGGCTCGCCGCAACGGTGAGGTCGCTGTCCCCGTACATCCCGCGCCGCATTGCGAGCGCCTGGCGAAAGAGCGGCTCCGACTTGTCGAACTGATCTCGATTCTCGTATAGCTCGGCGAGATGCTCGAGACTCTCCGCGGTCGCGGCGTTGCGATCGCCGAATAGCCTCCGGCGCATCGCGAGCCCATCGCTGAGAAGCGAGTCCGCCTCGTCGAGGCTGTCCTCCTGCATCAGCACCTCGCCCAGCCGATCCATCGCTTCCGCCACGGAGGCATTGTTTCCACGATAAAGTGCACGTCGCGCCACGAGAGAGCTTCGCAGCTCGCTCGTCGCCTTGTCGTACACGCCGAGATTCGCATAGACACGTCCCAACGCGCCGCGCAGCTCCGCGCGAACTTCCGGCTGATCGATCAACGATGTGTCCATGCGCAGCGCGCCGCGATCGAGCAGCTCGCGTGCGGTGATGTTTCCCCGCCTCACGGGCGTCGGCGCGAACGGATCCGCCGCACCGAACACGCTGACGAGATACTCCTCCACGGCAACGGCCTTTTTCGCCTCCGTCTCCGCGCGCCCGCGCAGCGTGCGCTCCCGCGCCGCCGCTCCGACGAGACCGATCGTCGCGAGCACCGCGAGCGCGACGGGTACGCGATGGCGCCTCACGAACTTCGACGTGCGATACTTGAACGAGTCGGCGCGCGCACTCACCGGCTCGTGATTCAGGCAGTGCCGAAGATCTTCCTCCAGCGCGCCAACGGTCGCATAGCGCTCGGCCGGATCCTTCTTGAGCGTCTTCGCCACGATGTTGTCGAGATCGCCCGAGAAAATCCGATGCAGCTTCTCCGGCGACGCATCGCGCGCCGCCGCCAGCCGCTGCGCCTCATGCGGGGTCAGCTCCGCGCTCGGGGAGACCGCACGCGAGAGCTGGCCACTGTCCGTTTTGAGAATCGCGACGACATGCTCGGCGGGCGTGTGCGCGCCGGAGCTCGTTGGGTGCCGCCCCGCGAGCAGCTCGTAGAGAATGACGCCCAGGCCGTAGACGTCGGTCGCGGTGGTGATGGGCTCGCCCTTGATCTGCTCGGGCGCCGCGTACTTATAGGTAAAAACGCCGTCGTGCGCGCCGGTCAACGCACTCGATGTCGCACCGCCCTCCTCGAGCAGCTTCGCGATGCCGAAGTCGAGCAGCTTCACCGTACCGTCGTTCGTGACGAGAATGTTCGCGGGCTTCAGGTCGCGATGCACGATGAAGCTCGCGTGCGCGTGCGCGACCGCGGCGAGCACCTGCTGAAAGAGGCGCAGCCGCGCATCGATCGTGAGCTTCCGCGCGTCGCACCATTCGTCGATCGGCTTGCCGTCGATGAACTCGAGCACGAGATACGGGAGCCCCGATGGACTGACCCCGGCATCGAGGAGGCGCGCGATGTTGGGATGCGTGAGGCGCGCGAGCACACTTCCCTCGCGGCGAAAGCGCTCCTCGCCAACGGGGCCCGCAACCGCGAGGCTCAGCAGCTTGATCGCGGCGACGCCCTCGAAACGGCCGTCGCTTCTGCGCGCCATCCACACAGAGCCCATGCCGCCCTGGCCGAGCGGTCCTTTGAGGACGTAGGCGCCGAGCGTTTGGCCGGCGAGCGTGGACGTTGCGGGCATGCGGGGCGCGACCCCAGTGCTCAGGAAGTCATCCGCAATGCCGGCCTCGCGATCGAGCAGCGCCTCGAGCTCCGCAGCCATCTCCGGATTCTCGAGGCGTCGCTCGGCGATCCACCACGCGCGATCACCGGCCGGCATTTCGAGCGCCTCGTCGAGCAAGCGGCTGAGTGCAGCCCATTCTTCCCGATTGAGCTGGGTCATCGTCTGCGCAAGCTGGGCTACTCCTGTGGGCGAGTGCAAACTGTTCTCGAATCCAACCAGTCGACCAATGATCTACGCTGACGACGACCTTCGCCAGTTCGAGGCTAACGGCGCCGCGCCGCTCCCCGCTGCAGCCAATCCACATCTTGCTTTATGACACAAAGTACTTTAGACTGACCCGAGACAAGCGTTGCCCAACGGCCATAAACCCGTTTCCGCGAGGCAAATGACATTCTCTCAGCTGATCAAGCAACCGAGCGCCTTCCTTCCCGTGGCGATGTCGCTCCTCGCCCTCGTCACCGTGCTCGGCACCATCGCGATCTTCGGTGTCCCCCACCACGCCGACGAAGGAAGCGCCGCGCACATCTTCCAACTGCTCATCGTCGCGCAGCTGCCGATCGTCGCGTTTTTCGCGATCAAGTGGGTGCCGCAGGAGCGCACCCCTGCGCTTTGCGTTCTCGCGTTGCAGGCCAGCGCGGGCATCGCCGCGCTCGCGCCCGTGTACTTGCTACATCTCTAGCCGCCTACGCCGCCCTAAAAAGTCTCCCACGCGAATCCCCCGTCCACGAAATCCAGCCGCCGCTTCACCGGATCGAGCCGCAGGATCACCGTCCCTCCAATGCGCTGCGCACGCCCCCGCACCGCTATGTCGTCCACGCCGTCGCCATCCTCGTCGAGGGCGCCCAGCGCCTCGTGCACCTTGAAGCGCAGATCGTTCACGCGCAGCGGCGTGATCTTCCCCGCCGTGTCGACCAGCACCGCGATCTGATGGTAGTACTCGTAGTCGCCCGCCCACTGCGCCACGAAGAGCATTGCGCGCGACTTGCCGAAGCACCCGATCGCCTGCGTCTTCTGCGCGTGCAGCAGCTTCATCAGCCGCGGCACCATCTTCACGGTGTCGCTCTGTAATACGGTGAGCAGCGAGTCCTTCACCACCTGCAGCCGCGCGCCGAGCTCCGCGCTGATGCTGTCGCGCTCGCAGCTGTCCACCACCGGCGGAAGCGCGCTGTCCGCGCGCACCGCGAGCGCGACGAGCGGCGACTTCCTCTTCGCGAGCGAATCGACGTGCGGTGGCACCGCGAGCACCGCGACGATCCGCCCGTTCCACTGGTCGAACGACTGCACCGTCGCATCGTCCTGCCCCCACGAGCCGTGCAGCCGAAAGCGATCGCCGATGTGCACGGGCGACAGCACCTTCACCGCCTCCTCGTACGCGCGCACGCGCGCCGGCGTCTTGAGCGGCGCGTCGACGCGCCCGATGTCCGCGAACACCCTCTTCGCGCGCGACGCCGCGAGAAAGTCGCGCTGCGTCTTGAGCTCGAACACGAGAGTCGCCGCGATCGAGTCCGCGAGCGGCGACAGCTTCCCCACGCGCTCGATGGCCGGCGCGTGCGCATTGATCGCCGCCGCCGCATCGATGTGCGTCACCTTCGACGTGTCGAGCGTGGGCGTATCCGAGTCGTCGGTCGTGTCGCTGTTTTGCGACGTGTCGGCGGCGGCCGAGCCCGCATTGTTAGCGACGGCCTGACGCGCGCTGTCGTTCACCGCAACCTTCGCGACCTTCGCCACCTTCTCCGCCTTTTGGGAACACGCGACGGCCAGGAGTGTCAGCAAAAAAGTCGAAAATGTGACGGTGGCTCGCCGGCGCGTTTTTACTCGAAGTGGCAAGGGCATCCCTGAGAGACAGAATGATCGTGACCCGCTCGCCCTGCATATTCGCTGTCAAACGGGTTATCCTCAAGCGCGTCCACATCTTGCGTAGGGCCGAAGTAACCCGCGCTCGCATGATGTTGCGGGCGCCATCGACAATGCGTTTTATCTATAGAACGGTCGACAATACTGCCGCCGCTCTTCCCCGGGCGCGCCGAATGACGTTGGAGAACGATTGATGCCTTTTCTCGAGTTGGAAGGAAAGCCGGACCTCGAAAACAATCCGCGTCAGCTCGTCGGCGATGTGATAGTCGGCAGCGGATCCCAGGCCACATGGCGGCTGTCAGGGAGCGATCTCGCCGCCCGACACTTTCGCATTGCACTCGGCACCGCCGGCGCGCTGGTCACCCCCGCCTCGCCGCAGAATGTCGTCGTGCTCAACGGAGAGCAGGTGCCCACCGATGGCGCGCCGCTCAACAGCGGCGATGTCGTCGCCGCCGGCCAGGCGCGTTTCGTCTTCCTCAACGACCTCAAGTCGAAGCGTCCAACGCCCATGCTCGAGATGCCGGAAGCGCATCTCATCGACGTTACCAACAAGAAGGGCTACACGATGCGCCGGCGCGTCGTGCAGATCGGCCGCGAGATCGGCTGCTCGATCGTGCTGAAGGATCCGACGGTTTCGCGCTTCCACGCGGACGTGCGCGCCGAGGGCGGGCAGTTCGTGCTGTATGCGATGGGATCGTCGGGGACGAAGGTGAACGGCGAGCCCGCCGTGGTGCCGCGGATGCTCCGCGAGGGCGACCAGATCTCGATGGGCGACACCACCTTCACCTTCTCGGCCCTCGCGATGCCGCCGGGCATCCGCGCGGTGCAGTTCGAGGATCACGAGGACGACGCGTTCAGCCGCAAGAACACGCAGCTCGCTCAGCGCGTCGTGACGATGGAGCACGGGAAGTACGCGAAAAGCCAGAAAAAGCCGCTGCCGATCGTGCTGATCATGATCGCGGCAGGGGTGCTGCTCATCGTCGTCGTGCTCTACCTGGTCTTCCGCCACCACTAGATCGTTCGTATAACTGGTTGCAGCGCTGAGACTTAGCACGCAGCAAGTGACCGCCCGCATCAATTGCTAATCCCGACAAAATCCATTAGGATTGACTACGCGCAATTGTGTGCGCGAAGGCGGGAAAGGAGTGGCGCATGGGCGGTAGTATCGAGACCCTGGTCAACAGGGAGTACCAGTACGGATTCGTCACGGATATCGAGGCGGAGACCATCCCGCGCGGTCTCAACGAGGATACCGTCAAGCTGATCTCCGCCAAGAAGGGCGAGCCCAAGTGGCTGCTCGACTGGCGTCTCAAGGCCTACGCGCGCTGGACCACCATGCAGGAACCGCATTGGTCCAACGTCAAATACAAGCCGATCGACTACCAGGACGTCATCTACTTCTCGGCGCCCAAGCCAAAGAAGACGCTCGGCAGCCTCGATGAGGTCGATCCGAAGCTCCGCGAGATGTACGGCAAGCTCGGCATCTCGATGAACGAGCAGAAGCGGATGAACAACATTGCCGTCGACGTCGTGATGGACTCGGTGAGTGTCGGCACGAGCTTCAAGGCGGAGCTCAGCAAGCTCGGAATCATCTTCTGCTCCTTCGGCGAGGCGGTGCGCGAGCATCCCGAGCTGGTGCAGAAGTATCTGGGCTCCGTGGTGCCGCACTCGGACAACTTCTTCGCCGCGCTCAACTCCGCAGTGTTCAGCGATGGCTCCTTCGTGTACGTGCCGAAGGGCGTGCGCTGCCCGATGGAGCTCTCCACGTACTTCCGCATCAACGCGGAGGGCACGGGCCAGTTCGAGCGCACGCTGATCATCGCCGACGAGGGCGCGTACGTGAGCTACCTCGAGGGGTGCACGGCGCCCAAGCGCGACACGAACCAGCTGCACGCGGCCGTGGTCGAGCTGATCGCGCTCAAGGATGCGACGATCAAGTATTCCACGGTGCAAAACTGGTTTGCCGGCGACGAGAATGGCGAGGGCGGCATCTTCAACTTCGTCACCAAGCGCGGCAAGTGCGCCGGTGAGAACGCGAAGATCTCGTGGACGCAGGTCGAGACGGGCTCCGCGATCACGTGGAAATATCCGAGCGTGATCCTGCAGGGCGACAACTCGGTGGGCGAGTTCTACTCGGTGGCGGTGGTGAACAACCACCAGCAGGCCGACACGGGCACGAAGATGATCCACATCGGCCGCAACACGCGCAGCACGATCGTCTCGAAAGGCATCTCGGCCGGACAGGGGAACAACAGCTATCGCGGCCAGGTGAAGGTGCTGCCGAAGGCGGCGTTCGCGCGCAACTATACGCAATGCGACTCGATGCTGATTGGAAACAGGTGCGGCGCGCACACCTTCCCGTATATCGAAGTGCAGAATCAGACGGCGACGCTGGAGCACGAGGCGTCCACGTCGAAGATCGGCGAGGATCAGATCTTCTATCTCACGCAGCGCGGCATCTCGAAAGAGAACGCGGTGTCGATGATCGTCGCCGGCTTCTGCAAGGATGTGTTCAAGGAGCTCCCGATGGAGTTCGCACTCGAGGCGCAGCAGCTCCTCGGCATCACGCTCGAGGGCAGCGTCGGTTGATCTGGCGGCTCCTCGACTTCCAAAGGATTATCGTTTCGTGCTCGAAATAAAGGATCTGTACGCCAAGGCCGGTGATCGCGACATTCTCCGCGGCATCACGCTCGACGTCGCGG
>Ga0075521_10000162_pt1 | contig 16318 bp, 14 predicted proteins | sample NGEPerD_FD_74785 | JGI IMG/M metagenome (GOLD analysis project Ga0075521, IMG submission 74785) | Arctic peat soil microbial communities from the Barrow Environmental Observatory site, Barrow, Alaska, USA - NGEE PermafrostAB12-D | ecosystem: Environmental > Terrestrial > Soil > Wetlands > Peat ...
CCCGTTCTGCCCGCCTACGTCCGCGGCCCGCTGCACGCCAGCGACCTCGCGGTGGGGATCGTGGTGGGGATCTTCGCGCTCACCGCCGTGGTCTGCCGGCCGATCGCCGGACGCCAGGCCGACCGGCGCGGGCGGCGCATCGTGCTCGTCGCGGGGGCGCTGGCGATGACGCTCGGAGGCGTGCTCTACCTGCTCTCCAGCGGCGTCGCGTCGCTGATCGCCGCGAGGCTGGTGGTCGGCGCCGGCGAGGGTGCCGTCTACACCGCCGGTGCGACCTGGGCGGTCGATCTCGCCCCCGCTGACCGCCGCGGTCTCGCGCTCGGCCTGTTCGGCCTGGCGGTCTGGGGCGGGCTCTCGCTGGGGCCGGTCGCCGGCGAGCTGCTGCGCGCCAACGTCGGCTACGACGCCGTGTGGGCGCTCACCGCCGCGCTGCCGCTGGCGGGCGCAGCGATCGCCATGCGCCTGCCGGAGCCCGCGCGCCCCGCCGTGGCGGCCCACCCCGGACCGCTGGCGCTGTTCCCGCGCTCGGCGCGGCGCCCCGGCGCGGCGCTGGCGCTGGCCAACATCGGCTACGCCGCGCTCGCCGGCTTCGTGATCCTGCACCTGCGCGCGCGGGGGATCGGGGGCGGCGCCACCGTATTCACCGTGTTCGCGCTCGCCGTGTTCGCCAGCCGGCTGGTCCTCAGCCGGGTGCCCGACCGCGCCGGCGCGCGGCGCACGGCGACCGCCGCCGGGCTGCTCGAGGCGCTCGGCCTGAGCATCATCGCGCTGGCCATGTCGCTGCCCGTGGCGCTTGCCGGCGCACTGGTGGTGGGCATCGGCTTCTCGATGCTGTTCCCCTCGCTCGCGCTGATGGTGGTCGGCCGCGTGGGCGAGGACCGCCGCGGCTCGGCGCTCGGCGCGTTCACCGCATTCTTCGACATCGGCGTCGGCCTCGGCGGTCCGCTGGCGGGAGTCACGGCATCGCTGGCCGGCTACCCGGCGGTGTTCTTCCTGGCCGCCGCCGCCGCGCTGGGCGCGGCGCTGCTCGCCGCCATGCCCGCGCGCGAGCAGTCTCGCGCCCGCTCAGTCCAGCCGCGGGGGTAGGCCGAAGCGCCCTACGTCTCCGGCAGCACGCGGTCGAGCAGCGCACCGCACGCCCGCGCGGCGATCTGCGGGCGCAGGTCGGGGCGGTAGGCGAGCAGCGCCAGGCTGGGCGCGATCATGAAGTCGGCGGCGTTGAGGGCCTCGCCGCCCAGCACACCGGCCTCGATCCACGCCTCGATCCTGTCGAACGCGGCCGGCAGCATGCCCAGCAGCTGCGCCTCGTTGCCCCGGTTGGCCCGAAACACGAACGCGGACGCGCGCGAGGCGAGAGCTCGCTCGTGCTCGCTCGGGGCGAGCAGCGGGCCGAGCCTGCCGTCGTTGGCGCGATCGTGCAGCGCATCCAGGCCGTGCGCCGAGGTGGCGAGCGCCACGCGCCGCGCGAGCATCTGAAGAGCCTCATCGCCCCATCGCTCGGCCTCCTCGACGGCAGCTCGGCGCCCTGGATCGGCTGGCAGCAGCGGCGGCTCGGGCTGCGCGCGATCGAGGAAGCGGGCGATCTCGCGGTTGGTCCGGATGCGCTCCCCGGCGAAGCGGAGCGCCGGCACCGTTCCGCCACGGTCCAGCATCGCAAGCGTGCGATGCGTGCCGCCGTCAACCTCGCGGATCGGGACCCGGTTGCCGGCGAATCCCCGCAGGCGCAAGCTGATGGGATGCGTGCCCGTCCGCAGATCGACGCGTCGGTAGGCGATGCCCTTGTGTTCGAGCATCAGCATCCCCGTCCGGCAGGCGTGGGAGCCGTGGATCACGTACAGCGTCGGCAGCTCGGTCGCGGCCATCCGCTGCTCAGCGCTCCGGGGCGGGGAGCCGCGACGCCAAGTCAGGGCCCGGGCCCGGGCCCGGGCAGGTGTTCGATCTCAGGCGAGCGCAGCGCGATGCCGAGGCCGCGCAGCGACACCCGTCCGGACTCGGGGTAGAAGCACATGTCGCTCGGCTCGCGGGTGCCGTAGGCGAGGTAGGTGAGTCCCTCGGCGCCCCCACGCAGAGCGTGCGCCACACCGGTCCCGGCCGGACGCGCGATCACGTCGCCGCGACGGAGCTGCTGCTCCTCGGGAGCGTCGCCTCCGCGCCCCCACAGCTCGAGCACCCCGCCCCCGTCCAGCACCACGAACAGCTCCTCCTCTACGGAGTGGCAGTGCGCCGGCGCACCCGTTCCGCCGGAGGCGAGCGTCACGTGGTTGAGGCCCGTGGCCACCGCGCCCGCGACGCGCGCGGCCGGACGCATGCGCCCCTCGAGCCTCGCGGGCACGTCGTCGAGGGCGATCAAGTTGGCCGGACGCTCCGCCTCCGGGGGCGGGCACTCGGGAGGCCCCGCGGCGGCCTCGCGCGCGAACGGCGGATCGCCCGCGCCCAGCTCGAACCAGCGCGGAAACGACCAGGCGACACCGGCGCGGGGGAGGGCCGTCAGCGTCGGGTCGCTCCGCTGCCCGAAGACGAGCGCGTCGAGGCCGCCGTCGCCCGCGCGCAGCGTGTGCGCGCCGCGTTTGGGGCGGTGCACGATGCAGTCGCCCGCAGCGACCGCGAACGTCTGGCCCTTCTGCCACAGCAGTCCGTCCCCGCCGAGCACGAAGAAGATCTCCTCCTCGGCGCCGTGCTCATGCGCGGGCGTGGAGAAGCACCCGGCCGCGACCTCGATGCGGCGGACACCGACCGTGCGCGTCCCGGCCGCCCGCCCCAGATCGCGCCACATCCCTTTGATATGCCCCACAGCGAGCTCGCCGCCGGGCGTCTCGTACAGGTTGGCAGCACCCATCGCGGGCGACGCTATCAGTGAATCGTCCGCGAGGCGACACGACGGGCGCGGCGCGCTACGGTCCTCACCTACCGGAGAAAGTGGCCGGGACGACGGCAAAGGAGGATCGTGATGGGAAACCTTGGCGGAAGCGCCAGCGATGAGATCGATGCGCCCCTGGATGAGGTGTGGGCGGTGGTGGAGGACGTGCTCACGGCGCCTGAGTGGCAGGGCGGCCTGGACGCCATGAGCGCGCTGGAGCACGACGGGGAGGGCCGCGCGACGGTGGTGGAGACGGAGAGCGACATCAAGGTCAAGCGCGTGAAGGCGCGCGTGCGCTTCAGCTATGACGGACCGACGCGCCTCTCCTGGACGCAGGAGCAGGGCGACATGAAGTCGGTGCAGGGCGCCTGGGAGCTTGAGGATCTCGGCGCCGGACGCACGCGTGCGACCTTCAGCCTGGACGCGGATCCGGGGCGGATGCTGGGGATGCTGATTCGCGGTCCCGTGGAGGCGGCGACGCGCGCGATCTTCGTCAACGGGCGCCCCGGGGAGCTGAAGCGGCGCGTGGAGGGCTCGCGGCCGGGCTGAGCGCGCTCAGCTGGAGCGCATGAGGTAGCGCGCCGGGACCAGGCGCTCGGTCCGCTTGGGAGGCCGCAGGTAGCTGCGTAGCTGGCGCGGGGGCAGCTTCAGCGGCTTGACCCTGTCGAGATGCTCGTAGGGGACCATGGAGAGCAGGTGGCTGATGAGGTTCAGGCGGGCGGCGCGCTTGTTGTCGGCCTCCACCACGTACCAGGGGCTGGCCTCGGTGTCGGTGTAGGCGAGCATCCGGTCCTTGGCCTCGGCGTAGTCCACCCAGCGGGCGCGGGCCTGGAGATCGGCGGGGCTGAGCTTCCAGCGCTTGCGGGGGTCGGACAGGCGCTGCTTGAAGCGGCGCTCCTGCTCCTCATCGCTGACGGACAGCCAGTACTTGAGGAGGATCATGCCGTCGTTCTGCAGCGCCTGCTCGAAGAAGGGGCAGAAGCGCAGGAACTCTTCGTACTGGGCCTCGGTGCAGAAGCCCAGCACGTGCTCCACGCCGGCGCGGTTGTACCAGCTTCTGTCGAACAGCGCGATTTCCCCGGCGGCGGGAAGATGGGCGACATAGCGCTGGAAGAACCACCGCGTGCGCTCGCGCTCGCTGGGCGTGGGCACGGCCACCACGCGGCAGGTGCGCGGGTTCAGGAAGGCGATCATGCGCTTGATGACCCCGTCCTTGCCGGCCGTGTCGCGCCCCTCGAACAGCACCACCAGTCGCTGCCCGCTGGCGACCACCCACTCCTGCATGTAGACCAGCTCGGTCTGCAGGCGCAGCAGCTCCTTCTCGTACTGCTTCTCGGTGAGCTCCACGTGGGTCAAGTTAACCGAACCCGCCGGGCAGCGCGCCGCGCGGACTGGCGATCTTCCTGTTCCTAGTGCGTGCGGCGCGCGGCGGTGCCGGCGGCGCACCAGGGGTTGGCGGGCACGCCACTGCACGGGTTGACGGCTCAAGCAGGCCTGCCCGCGTACCCCGCGCGCAGCAGGTCCACGAGCTCGGCGACCATCGGTATGCGCGGGTTCGTGCGCACGCTCGGGTCCATGAACGCAGCGCGGGCGAGGGCGGGCAGCGCAGCCTCGAACTCGTCTTGCGGCACGCCGGCCTGGGCGAGCGAGCGCGGGATCTCAACGGCGTCGAGCAACTCGTCCACGCGCGCGAAGAGCCGCTCGCGCCGTTCCTCCTCGCCCTTGCCGTAGAGGCCGAAGACGTAGGCGATCTGTGCGTACTTCTCGGGCGCGACGTAGGCCGTGTAGCTCGGCGCCGGCATGAACTTGCTCGGCAGCGACGCGTTGTAGCGCAGGACGTGCGGCAGGAAGATGCCGTTCGCACGGCCGTGTGCCACTCCGAAGCGCGCTCCGACAGCGTGGGCCAGCGCATGGCAGACGCCCACGAACGCGTTCGAGAACGCGAGCCCCGCGATCGTCGCCGCGTTCGCCATCGCCGTGCGAGCTTCCATGTCGCCGCCGTCGGCATAGGCGCGCGGGAGGTTGTGCAGGATCATGTTGATCGCCTGCATCGCGAAGGCGTCGGTGTAGGGCGAGGCGAAGATCGAGACACCCGCCTCGAGCGCGTGGGTGAGCGCGTCGACGCCGCTGTCGGCGGTCACCTGCGGCGGCATCGAGGCGGTCAGGTTCGGTTCGACGATCGCGATGTCGGGAACGAGCGAGTAGTCGACGAGTGTCACCTTGCGCTCGCCCACCGTGATCACGGCCGCCGGCGAGACCTCCGATCCGGTGCCGGCGGTCGTCGGGATCGCGACGAGCTTCACACGATGCTCCGCGTCGGGGTAACGCGCGACGCGCTTGCGTGCGTCCAGGAACGGCAGCGCGAGCTCGCGCATCAGCAGCTCCGGACTCTCATAGAAGAGGCGCATACCCTTCGCGGCGTCCATCACAGAGCCGCCCCCGATCGCGACGATCGTGTCCGGGTTGACGCGCCTCAAGACCTCGACGCCTGTGCGTACCTGCGCCTCGGGTGGCTCTGGCTCGACGTCGGCGAACACGTGCACGGCAGCGCCTCCCAGGTAGCGGCGAACCTCATCCACCATGCCGACGGCCTCGCAGCGGGGATCGGTGACGACGAGCGCCTGCTCGATGCGCAACTCGCGGAGGCTCTCGAGCGAGCCGGGGTTGAAGTAGGTGTCTGAGGGCACCCTGAACCACTGCGGCGGCGCCTGGCGATGCGAGACGGCCTTCACGTTGAGTAGGTTGCGGTAGTTGATGTTCTCGGTCGTGTGCGAGCCGCCCCACGTGCCGCAGCCGAGCGAGAACGTCGGGGTCATCGCGTTGTAGATGCCACCGAGCGCGCCCACCGCCGTCGGGGCGTTGACCAGGATCCGGCCGGTCCGGATCGCCAGCGCGAAGCGGCCTGAGACCTCCTCATCGCGCGCGTAGACCGCGGAGGTATGGCCAAGGCCACCGTGCTCGGTCACCAGCACGCAGGCGTCGATCGCGTGCTCGACCGACGGCGAGCGGACCACGCCGAGCACGGGCATGAGCTTCTCCTGGAGAAGCGGATGGACGGCCAGAGCATCCAGGTCCGACGGCAGCGGCGCGAGCAGCACCTTCGCGTCGGGACGCACGTGGAAGCCGGCGATGGCGCTCAGATTCAGACACGACTGCCCGAGCGCTGCCAGCTCGATCGCGCCATCCTCGGCGACGATGTGCTCGCAGAGGAGCGCGACCTCGCCGTCGCTCAGCACCTGCGCCCCCATGCGCTCGAACTCGGCGAGCATCTCGTCATAGACCGGGTCGTCGATTACGCACGTCTGCTCCGCGGGGCAGATGACCGACGCGTCGAAGGTCTTGGAGATCAGCATGTCGACCACCGCCATACGCAGGTCGGCGCTCCGGTGCACGTAGACAGGCGCGTTCCCGGAGCCGACGCCCAGGCATGGCTTGCCGGCCTCGTTGGTGGCCTGGACCGCCTTCGGCCCGCCGGTGGTCCAGATGAAGTCGACACCGGGGTGGTGGAAGAGATACTGGGAGACGTCGAGCGTCGGGTCGGGGATCACCTGGAGAGCGTGCTGCGGCAGCCCCGCCTCTTCGCCCGCGGCCTGGAGGATCTCGACCGCGCGCGTCGCGCAGCGCGCCGCTCGTGCCGACGGCCGGAAGATCATCGCGTTGCGCGTCTTCGCGGCGACGATCGACTTGAACAGCGCCGTCGAGGTGGGGTTGGTGATCGGCAGCAGGCCCAGCACCACGCCGATCGGCTCGGCCACATACTCGATGTGCCGCTGCGGATCCTCTTCGATCACGCCGACCGTGCGCTTGTCCTTGAGGTAGTCGAAGAGGAACTCGGTGGCGATGTAGTTCTTCACCACCTTGTCCTCGAAGACTCCGAAACCGGTCTCCTCCATCGCGAGCTCGGCCAGTTCGACGGCGCTCTCGAGCCCCGCCACCACCATCGCCCACACGATGCGATCGACGGCCTCCTGATCGAGCCGTCGAAAGGCATGCGCTGCGGCCTGGGCTCGCTCGACGAAGCCATCGAGCCTCCGTGCCTGCTCGCCATCAACCTCGTGGGGGGGCTGGATCGCGGTTGTGGAGGTCATCTCGGCGTGGTCTCTAGCTCATTGCAACGTCGGGGCCTGGCGAGGTGGCCGCGTCTTCTGTGCCTTGCTGCCCGCGACCGTCCTCGACTTGGTCGAAGCGGCGACGCGTGGAGCCCGACGGAGGGCATCGAGCGCGCTTGTGGCCCGTTCGTAGCCCTCCCGGATGAGCTCCGGCCAGCGACTGCGGTCGATGAAGATGTCGTAGAAGACGGGGCCCCGTAGGAGGTGGTGGTCGGCCGCGTCGATGATCGTCAGACGGTCGCCAAGGGCCGCGCGGAGCCGGTGCGCGAACTCGAGCTGGACGCCTTGCTCGGCTTGGCGGCTGGCTTTGAGAATGCCCATCCGCGTGTCCTGCCAGCCGGTGATGTCCTCCGGCTCGAGTTGGGGCGGAAGCATGAAGTTCACGCCGAAGACGTGGTCGAAGCCGCCGTCGCGCAGGATCGGCTCGGCCGGAAGGAGCTCGATGATCCCGCCGTCCACGTACAGGTGCCCGTCGACCTCGACGGACTCGATGAACAGCGGCAGCGCGATCGCGATGCGCACGAGCCGCCCGATCGTCAGCTCCGGCTTGGAAGCGCTGCCGAGGTAGTCGACGACGCCGCGGTCCATGTCGTAGACGATCGACGCGATGGGAACACCCAGCTCGCCCACCTTCAGGGATCCGAAGCGCTCGTTGAAGGTGCGTTCGATCGCCTCGCCCTTGGCGAGGCCGGTGAACCCTTTCAACGCGGCGGCGGCGTAGCGAGGCACCTTTGTCCACTGGATGTCGAGGTAGTCCTCCAGGTGCCACGAAAGCGAGAACTCGGCCATCTGCTCGGCGCTCATACCCGCGGCCCACATGGATCCCCAGATTGTTCCTCCCGAGCAGGCCGTGATCAGCGCCGGCTCGATGCCCGCCTCCTCGAACGCCCGCCGCACGCCGATGAGCGACACGCACGCCCCCGCCCCGCCGCCGGCGATCAGCGCCACGCGCTGGCCCTGCATCGCTGTGACGGGACGTCTCCTGAACGGCGGGAAGACGTCGGCGTCCACGACCTTCGGGCGATCCACGAGCGGAAGCGGGAACAGCGCGCGCCGAGCGCGCAAGAGGAACCGGGGGTCGATCGTCGCCTTGATCAGCTCGCCACGCTCGCGGGCCCAAGCGAACCCCAGCAGCACGTTGTACAGATCGAGGTCAGCGCGACCGGCCATGCCCTCATGCTCCCCCTACGCGTCGCTCGCCGCCAGCGCAAAACGCCGTACACGCGATGCGGGAAACCACTAGTCTCGACGCACCGGCTCAGAACGCGCTCGAGCTGACGCTCAGCGATCTCAGCGAGCTGCCGCCCCGGTAACGTGGTCGGGAGCCTCGGACAGAAACGCGGCGAGCGCAGCGTGGGTCTGCTTGGGACGCTCGATCTGCGGCACGTGTCCACAGTCGAGCTCGAGATGGCGGGCGCGCGGAAGAGCGTCCTCGACGTGGCGCGCGAAGGCGATCGGGACGAGCCGGTCGCGGCGCCCCCAGACGAACAGCGCATCAGCCTGAAGCGTCCGCAACCGCGGCCAGAAGCCTTGCTCCCCGTGAGGCTCCTCGAGATAGATATGGCGTGCTGCAGCGTAGAAGGCGGCCCGGCCGGCCGGTGTGAGATAGGCGCGCAGGAACTCGTCGACGCCGGCGGCAGTCCAGCCTTCATCGGCGCCCGGAATCAGGCGATGAACGATCGCCTCGACCGCTGGCCGCGGGGCCAGCTGGACGAGGCCGAGCTCCGGCCGGGTAAGGCGGAGCAGAGGCAGCCAGGGCCGCTGGCGTCGCCAGGCCAGAGATGGAGCCAGGAGCGCGAGACGGCCCACGCGGCCGGGATCACGCAGGGCGATCTCCAGCGCGACGCGTCCGCCAAGGCTGTTGCCGATCAGGTGGACGCGGTCCAGTGCGAGCGCGTCGAGCAGGTCGATGGCGGCGCGGGCGAAGAAACGAGCGTCATAGGCGGCGCCGATCGGCTTGTCGGAGTCGCCGAACCCGGGTAGGTCGACGGCGATGACGCGAAAGTGAGCAGCCAGCGCCGCCACCGTCGGCAGGAACGACCCCTTGGTGCCGCCCAGGCCGTGCAGGGCCAGGGCTGGCGGCCCCGTGCCGGCTTCGAGGATCGACAGCCGCACGCCGGACGTGGCGACAGTGCGAAACCGCAGGCGTCCAGGCTCGGTTGCCCCGCTCGTCGCGGCGAGGAACCCCACGCCGACGTGCAGGTTGCGGCGCACCGAAAGACGCCCCGACTGGTAGGCGGCCATCCCGCTGCGCAGGTCCGCGGCGACCTCGCGCCACGTCCCCGCGTCGGCGCTGAGCACGGCGTCTGGGCGGGCGTCCGGTGCTGCGATGGTGGCCGCGCCATCCACCACCACGGCATCCCAGGCGTCCTCGTCAGTCACGGCGAGCCGGATCCGGGTCTGACGTCGCCGCGCGTCGAACACAGCCGGGTCATACCGACCGACGAGCGTCTCTATCGAGTTGGGCACCGTGGGCATTGAAGCCACGAGACTAGTCAGTCGCTTCAGTAATTTCGAGCGCCCGGCCCACGGCATAGCCCCGATGTGCGGCTGTGCGCGAGGTCATAGACCCTCAACAATGCAGCGGCTGCGACCGATATCGCCGTGACCGGGTCCGGCTCGATCGGCTCAGTGTCCCCGCAACCGAGCTCGCCCTTCGAGGTGGTCCCGGCGGCGCTGCGGGAGCGCGACCCGGACTACATCCGCCGTTCGCTCCCGTTGACCTGGCCGCTGATCGCCGCGTGGTTCCGTCCGGACATCCGCGGGCTAGGCCGGATCCCGGCCCGCGGCCCTGTCCTGTTGGTGGGCAACCACTCGGGCGGCAACGTCGCCCCGGACACGCTCGCGCTCACGCTCGGCTTCTACAGGCGCTTTGGGGTCGAGCGGCCTTTCTTCCAGCTGGCTCACCACCTCGTGATGAGGGCGCCGTGGCTGTCGCTGCTGCGCAGGTACGGGATGATCGAGGCGAGCTGGGAGAACGCCCAGGCGGCGATGGACCGCGGAGCTGCCGTCCTCATCTATCCGGGAGGCGACTGGGAGGTACACCGGCCATCCTGGCACGGCCACCGGGTCGAGTTCGCCGGCCGCGAGGGATTCGTGCGGCTGGCCCTGGCCGCGGGCGTGCCGATCGTCCCGGTGGTCTCGATCGGGGGCCAGGAGACGGCACTGTTCCTGACCCGCGGGGAGCGCGTGGCCCGGGCGCTGGGGCTCGACCGCCGGTTCCGCCTCAAGGTCCTCCCCGTCTCGCTGGCGCTCCCCTGGGGCCTCAACGTCGGGGACTTCTTTGGCCACATCGCGCTGCCGGCGAAGATCACGATCCAGGTGCTCGAGCCGATCGACCTGCACGAGCGCTTCGGCCCGGAGCCGGACGTCGACGCGGTCTACAAGACGGTCACCGAGCTCATGCAGCGAACGCTTGACGAGCTGGCCGCCCAGCGGCGCTGGCCGGTGATCGGGTAGGCCAGCCATCGCTCGGCTCCCCGTCACGCTCGAGGAGTACGGGGTTCTCCACAGTCGAAGTGTGGCCTTATGCGCCTGTCAGCCGCTGTGACGCGGCGTAGGGTCCCCAGCGACGAGGACCCACGACGAGGACCCAACTCCTGAAGGGAGAGTGGCAATGGCCGCGACCAAAACCCAGGGAAGCAAAGCAGCAAAAGCAAAGGCGACCCCGCGGCGCCCAGCAACCGCGAGCAGGTCCAAAACCGCGGTCGACAGGACCACGAAGCTGTCCGAGGAGGTGCTCGAGTCGGTCGAGGCCGGCCAGCGTGCGGCGATCGAGGCGATGCACAAGTTCGTCGACACGGTCGACCAGGCGTTGCCATCGCCGGCAGACGGCGAGGGCCCATCCAAACGGCAAGAGGTCCTTGACTCCGCCCTGGAGATGGCCGACCGGCTGGTCCACACGCAGTACGACTTCATCCGCAAGGTGGTGGACAGCGCCGGCAGATCACTCGGCGGGAAGAGCGGCGGGAAGTAGAGCGCCAATCGACGTTGTCGCATCGCGCGCGTCGGCGGAGCCGACGCAGAAGCACTGCCGAGCGCGTGACTACAGGCTGTTCGCGGCGAGGAGATCGCCGCGAACACGTGTAGCTGTGCCGATCGCGTCAGGAGGAAGCGAATGACAACCCCTCAGACGAGCCGCGGGAAGATCCCGCGTGATCTCGAGAACGACTACACGTTCGAGACCGCGGCGGCGCGCCGGGCGTTTCTTGCCGAGCAGACGGGGGTGGCATTGGAGCACGTCTCCCAGTACTCCTTCGATCCGTCGATTCTTCCTGGAAACGTCGAGCACTTCACCGGGGTTGCGCAGGTGCCGATCGGCATCGCCGGGCCGCTGCTCGTCGACGGCGAGCACGCGCGGGGCGAGTTCTACGTCCCCATGGCGACGGTCGAGGGCACCCTGGTCGCGAGCTACAACCGCGGCATGAAGATGCTGCGCGAGGCGGGTGGCGTGAAGACCACCATCCTGGACGACGCGATGCAGCGCGCCCCCGCGTTCGTGTTTGATGACGCGCGCCAGGCGCGAGCGTTCGGGGAATGGCTGACGGAGCACTTCACGGAGATCAAGCAGGCCGCGGAGGCCACCACGCGCTCCGGTCGGCTGCGCGGCATCGAGCAGTACTCCGCGAGCCGGATCCTGTTCACGCGCTTTGACTACACCACTGGCGATGCCGCGGGGCAGAACCTCACGGGCAAGGCGACCGCCGCGGCGTGCGCGTGGATCACATCCAACTACGACGGCATCACCAACTTCTATCTGGAGTCGAACTTCGCCACCGACAAGAAGAGCTCGCAGGTCAACATCTTGCGCACCCGGGGCAAGCGCGTCGTCGCGGAGGCGACGCTTCCCGCCGCCCTGATCGAGAAGCACATGCACACGACCGGCGAGCGGCTGTTCCGGGCACGGCAGGTGTCGAACCTCGGCGGGTTCATGTCCGGGGTCAACAACAACGGCGCCCACTCGGCCAACGGGATCGCCGCGCTGTTCATCGCGACCGGCCAGGACGCGGCCAATGTCGCGGAGTCCTCCGCGGCCCTCGGCTTCAGCGAGCTGCTCGGAAACGGCGACTACTACGGCTCGATCACGATCCCCTCGCTGATCGTCGCCACCTACGGCGGCGGCACGGGCCTCGCCACCCAGCGCGAGTGCCTGGAACTGCTTGGCTGCTACGGGACCGGGAAGGTGCGCAAGCTCGCCGAGATCGTCGCGGCGACAGTGCTCTGTGGCGAGCTCTCGCTTGGATCGGCCATCGTCGCCGAGGAGTGGGTCAGGGCACACGACCGGCTCGGCCGCAACCGGCCATAGCTCGCCGAGCTGCAGGCGAAGCCGGGCGACCCTAGTCGACTGTCGGCGCTTCGGGCCGGAGGTCCGTGCCCGCCAGAAGGTCTGCAACCACATCCCGTAGGTCGTACGGTCCGCTGAGGTCAACTCCCATCGAGGCGATGTACCCGAACTCGTGCTCCACGCTGGGATCCCCGTCGGACGCTGAGACGAGCAGCTTGGCGGTGATTTCCACATCGCGCAGCTCGACACGAAGGCCCGTCGAGGTGGCTAGCTGCTCGACTGCCGCCTTCGCCTTCGCGGCTCTCCGCATCATGCCGCGGTTGCCGGCGAGAACGTCTGCCCACAGGACGGCGTTCTCGGTGATGAAGGCCACAAGACGATCGAGCGCCTCCTGTGCCACATCGGCGTGCGCCTTGCTGAGCAGCGCACCGAGGAACGGCGCGGGCTCGGGCGCCTCGGTGTCGAAGCCATACAGCGAGACTTCCCGGCTGACGAGCTCGCCGGGCTTGGCTACGCCCCCGGAGCGCCGGCTCAGCTCGTCCTCGATGGATGCGACTAGATCGGCCTCGCTGGGCGTCTCTTCCATAGCTTCGACTGCCTCCGCGAGCCGATGGAGTGCCCACGCCGAGCGCGCGTTGCGCGCATCGTCGGGGTGCTGCTCTGCCTTGCCGTTGCGCCACTCGGCCTGCGAGCGGATGTAATCTGCGAGCAACAATGTGAGCCTCCGATGAATCGGCCGTTGTGTTGGAGCGCCCTAGCCGGCTACGCCGCCTGCCCGGGCATGAGCGCCGGGAACCGACCGGCCCGTCGGATCTCGATCGCGGCCGCGAACGAGCGCATGAGCAACAGCAAACGAGTAAACATCTGTTTACCTAGAGTAGCGGGATCGATTCGTCGCGTCAACATGGAAAACCCGTTAGTGTGTCCTGTGCCGCACACGTCGCGTGTAAACGGGCATTCACGAACGGAGCCGGCCGGGCATGGGGGCGCATCCGCACACACGTAGACATCGGCGCAGGTCGTCGAGCCTTGAAACCCGCTCGGAGCGCAAGCTGCGCACGCGCGAGGCGCTGCTCGACGCCGCGCTGCGGCTGCTCGACGATCGCGCCTTCGGAAGCCTCAGCCTGCGCGAGGTCACGCGCGAAGCGGGGATCGTCCCGGCGGGCTTCTACCGCCACTTCCAGGACATGGACGAGCTCGGCTTCGCGCTCATCGACGAGTCGTTTCGCCGGCTGCGCCAGATGCTTCGCAGCGCACGCGAGGATCGCCGCGACTGCAAGGGGGTGATCCGCACGTCGGTTGCGATCCTCGTCGGCCACGTGCACGAGAGCCGCCTGCACTTCCGCTTCATCGCGCGCGAGCGCAACAGCGGGGTGCCCGCGCTGCGGCGAGCGATCCGCGCCGAGATCCGCCTGTTCAGCAGCGAGCTCGCGACCGACCTTGCGCGCGTTCCCGAGCTGCGCACGTGGAGCTCGGAGGACCTGCAGACGATCGCCGCGCTGATCGCGAACACGATGGTCGCGACGGTGGAGGCGATCCTCGACGCTCCCGCCGACGATCCGCTCGCCGAGCAGGAGATCATCCTCACCGCGGAGAAGCAGCTGCGCCTGATCGTGCTCGCGATCCCGCACTGGCGCATCAAGCGTGTCGGCAAAGCCGACGCGGAAGCACTGCCAGGCGCCGGGCAACAAGCGCTCCGCGGCGACGAGCTCGCCGCGGAGCCAGCGGCTCTCCCCGGGAACGTCGAGCACTTCTGAGCTGGAGGATCTGGCCGTGCCTCGCATTCCGTCGTTTCCCCGCCTGCCCGGGCTGCCGGATCCACTGCGGCGGGTGCACGTCCCGCGCGACCTCGAGTCGGTCACCGCGATCGGCCATGAGGAGGAGGCCGGCGCTGGCGGCATGAGCGGGGAGTCGGTGGAGCGCATCTGGAGCGCGGCTGTCGACCTCTATCGAAGCGGAGTCCACCCCGCCGTGCAGGTGTGCGTGCGCCGCCGGGGCGCGGTCGTGCTCGATCGCGCGATCGGCCACGCCCGCGGCAACGGCCCACGTGATGGAGCGGAGGTGGAGAAGCAGCCTGCGACGCCGGCGACGCCGTTTGTGATCTATTCCGGCGCCAAGGCGCTAACGGCGCTCGTGGTCCACATGCTCCACGAGCGCGGGTCGCTGGACATCTCAGACCGCGTCTGTGAGCACATTCCCGAGTACGACCGTCACGACAAGGGCGAGATCACGATCGCCCACGTGCTCGCGCACCGCGCCGGAGTGCCCAACCTCCCGCGGGAGGCCCTCGACCTCGACCGCGCGTTTGACCGCGAGTTCCTGCTCCGGACCCTTTGCGAGGCAAGGCCAGTTTCCAAGCCCGGGAGGCTTCTCGCCTACCACGCCGTCTCGGGCGGCTACATCCTGGGCGAGATCGTGCATCGGGTGACCGGCAAGGACATCCGCAGGGTGCTCGCCGAGGAGATCCTCGACCCGCTGGGCTTCCGGTGGACCAACTACGGCGTGGCACCGCGGGACGTCTCGCGGGTGGCGCTCAACTACGTGACCGGGCCGCCCACCGCGCCTCCATTCTCGCAGCTGCTCTCGCGGGCGCTCGGGCTCCCCTTCGACGAGCTGGTCCGGGTCAGCAACGACGAGCGCCTCCTGACCGCGATCGTCCCGTCCGCGAGCGTGGTCACGACAGCCAACGAGCTCGCGCGCTTCTATGAGATCTTTCGCCGCGGGGGCGAGCTCGACGGGGTCCGGGTGATGAAGCCGGAGACCGTGCGCAACGCGATCAGCGAGCAGTCGCACTGGGAGGTCGACCGCTCGCTGGGATTCCCGACGCGGTTCGGGTACGGGCTCATGCTCGGCGCGCAGTTGCTGAGCCTGTACGGGCGCGATACCCAGCACGCGTTCGGCCATCTCGGCTTCACGAACATCCTCGCCTGGGCGGACCCCGAGCGCGCGCTCGCCTGCGCGGTGATGACCAACGGCAAGCCGGTGCTCTACCCGGAGCTTCCGCGCTTCTACGGGCTGATGCAGCGCATCACCAGCGAGGCGCCGAAGGTGCACGGATCGGAAATGGCAGTCTGGGATCCGCTCGCGGGACGACCGGGAGCCGGCGAATGACGCCCGATCTCGGCTACGACCGGGTCCTAGCGAAGCAGCATGCGGAGGATCGGCTCGGCGCGTCGGGCGTCGGGCTGCTCCCCTGTGATGAGATCGAGATAGGTGTAGGACTCGATCAGCCGCACGATCACGTATGCGACCTCGTGCAGGTCGACTGGTAGATCAAGGCGGCCAGCGTCGGCCTCCTGCCCCAGCAGCTCCTGGATCGCGCCGATCAGCCGTGGCTGGAAGTCAGTGTCATGACGCGTGAGCAGTCGCATCGCATATTCGCCCTCCTCGGCGAGCCAGCGCTGCATCCCGGCGTTGGAGATGACCGCGTCGAGAAAGCGCGTGATGACCTGGACGATGCGCTCCGCGCCTTTGGCCCCTACGTCCTCGTCGATGCTCTCGAGGGTGCGCTCGCCCAGCGACCAGATGATCTCGACCAAGAGCTGGTCGCGCGTTCCGACCCAGCGGTAGAGCGTGGCGCGGTTGACGCCGAGCTCCTCGGCGAGCGCGCTCATGTCGACGCGCTCCGCGGCCAAGAACTTCCGCCGGGCCAGCCTGAAAGCGTCAAGAGCCGTGGGCCGCGACGGCTCCCCGCCACGCGCGAGCTCGCGCTGAAGCTTCGTGGCCGGCCGCCGGCCACGGCGATGCTGCCGTGCCGGTGTCATGCCAAGCCAGCATCGCAGTTGTGGGCGACAGATGGGTATAGGCCGGTCTCCCGGCTTCGCGGGACAAAGCAACATGTGATATAAAATGTTGTGTTTAGCCCACACATTCTCTCTATGCCGCATCCAGACGCACAGGACCATCTCTTCGCGGATGGGCCCCGTCGGCGCATCCGCAACTCGATACCCACCGAATCTCAACAGGGAGATCTCATGCCGAGAGTCATCGTGACAACCGACCCATCCCAGCAACGTGATGACGCCCCGGTGCTACTCGACGAGCACGTGCGCTCGGTGCATCTCAGCA
>Ga0075521_10000163_pt1 | contig 16315 bp, 14 predicted proteins | sample NGEPerD_FD_74785 | JGI IMG/M metagenome (GOLD analysis project Ga0075521, IMG submission 74785) | Arctic peat soil microbial communities from the Barrow Environmental Observatory site, Barrow, Alaska, USA - NGEE PermafrostAB12-D | ecosystem: Environmental > Terrestrial > Soil > Wetlands > Peat ...
AATCTCCAGTTCTTCCTCCCTGGTTTTTAAAGCCTGTTCCTTTTGTAAAAATTCAAGTTCTTTCTGCCGGGCTGCTTTTAATTTTTCCTGTTGCTCATCGTTCGACTGCTGCAGGATCGACAATTGGTTTTCAAAATCGCTATGTATGTTTTTACGGATGTTCTCTTCCAGCGACTGTTGGATCATTTTCTTTTCTTCGATTAATTTCTTCTGGAAAACTTCCTCCTGATCCATCAGTTGTTTCGAAAGATCCTGTGCTTTTCTTCTGAATTCATCTTCTTTTTTTTGTGTAAAAGCAATCATCTGTTCGCGCAGGTCTTTTTTGTACTGTTCAGAGACAGCCTCTTCCATTGCAAATTCATGACGGCAATTCGGACATTTAATGGTCGTGGACATCCGGTTTTCTTTTTGGCAAAGATAAGCGAAGGAAAGTATGGGAGTATGGGAGTGTGGGGCAATGGAATCGTTTTCAATGCTTAACTTTAAGAGACAATACTTTTTATGAAATTTCCTTTTATTATTTTTCTGTTGATTTGTGTTGAAGCTCTTCCGGCTCAAAAAACAGAAAAACCGCCACTTCATGGGAAACACTGGATGGCGGTTACAGGTAAACCGCTGGGTGCGGAATCCGGCGCACAGATTTTTCAGCAGGGAGGAAATGCCATAGATGCGGCATGTGCCATGCTTGCTTCCATGTGTACACAATGGGCTGTACTGAGCTGGGGTGGGGAAACGCAGGCGATTATTTACAATCCGAAAACAAAAAAAGTCATTTCTATCGATGCCCTGGGATTTGCACCCGCCAAAGCCACTGTTGCTTATTATCGTTCCAGGGGATATTTTTTTCCTCCTGAATATGGTCCACTCGCTGCGATCACACCGGGCACACCAGGAGGGCTTTGTTATATGCTGGCTGAATATGGAACGATGAGTTTAAAACAGGTGCTGGCGCCGGCCATGCAGCTGGCAGCGGGATATCCGATCGAGGCGATCGCTGCCAACACCATACAGAAAAATCTTTCGCAGATTAAAGAATGGCCATACAGCAGCAAAGTGTTCATCACCCACCCGGGCGAAAAGCGGGAAGCTCCTGAACCCGGAGAAATATTTGTACAGAAAGAACTTCTGACCACGCTCACAAAAATGGTGGAGGCGGAAGATCAGGCGCTCAAACAGTATAAGTCGCGGAAAGAGGCAATCTATACGGCTTACAACCGTTTTTATAAAGGGGATATTGCACAGGAATTTGTTCGCGGATGCCAGGAACAGGGCGGATTGATCAGTATGGAAGATCTGGCCGGTTGGAAACCCGTCGAAGAAGAAGCGCTGCACGTCAATTATAAAGGGATTGACGTATATAAACTTCAGCAATGGTCGCAGGGGCCCATGCTCCTGCAAAGCCTGAATATCCTGGAGAACTTTGACCTGAAGGCAATGGGTTATAATTCTGCTAAATATATTCATACCCTTTACCAAACGATGAACCTGGCATTTGCAGACCGGGATTTTTACTATGGGGATCCTTATTTTTCACCAGAGGAACCCATCAAAGGATTGTTGAGTAAGGAATATGCGAAACAGAGGGCGGGTATGATTCAGTTTGATCGCAACGATAGCACAGCTGCGCCCGGAGATCCATATCCTTATGAAGGGAAAACAAATCCTTATGTGGCCATGCTAAAATCCAGATTTGGAAATTCCTGGCCCGCAACCCCGATAAATTCATTAAGCTTCGGCAAGTTGAATACAGAAAATGATCAGATCACACAGGCGCAAAGCGCGGATGTTTTGAATACCGTACAAGAGAAACTTTATCAGGACAGGCTCTGGCGGGGCACCACTTCCATTGAAGCCTGCGACGAAGAGGGCTGGGTTGTTTCTGTAACACCCAGCGGAGGCTGGCAACCGGCCTGTATTGCAGGCCATACCGGCGTCGGCATGAGCCAGCGGATGCAGAGTTTCGTATTGGACTCAACACTAAATCCTTTCAATGTTTTGGAACCTCATAAAAAACCCAGAGTCACTTTGACTCCATCCCTTGCGATGAAAGACGGAAAACCTTTTCTTTCTTTCGCTGTTCAGGGTGGAGACACACAAGATCAGAACCTGCTGCAATTGTTTTTGAATATGGTTGAATTCAACATGACTGTTCAGCAGGCAGCGGAAGCGGCTAATTTCAATACAGACCAGCTCTGGCTTTCACTCGGCGGAGACAAGAAAGCAGACCGGGCTCCGCGGCCCGGATATATTTTGTTGAATAATAAAATACCGGAAGATGTGAGAAAAGAATTGCAGCAGAAGGGATATGTTCTCCGTTTTGCTGATCGGACCAGCGGGCCGCTGAATGCCATTTTCTACGATACAAAACACGGAAGTTTTTGGGGTGGCAGCAGTAACTATGGTGAAGATTATGGGATCGGATGGTAATAGGAATTACTACATTACCTGATCAATACAGTAGAACCCCGGAGAAAAAATGGTTTACCTGAACTACCGTCAGTATACCGAAGCGTCCAAACATATGTGCCGGTGGGCTGGGGTTTGCCACCGATCGTTCCGTCCCATTTCCGCGTCCAGTCCCGCGTCATAAAAACAAGTTGTCCGTACCGGTTATAAACGCAGAACTCCAGGTTTTTTGCCAAAAATGCATTTAGCGGATACAGAAAATCGTTTTTCCCATCCCCATTCGGCGTAAATGCATTGGGTACGGTGATAAAACAACTTTGCAGTTTGATAACGGGCGCACTGACCGTATCATAACAATCCAGGTTATTTTGTACGATCAGCCTGATCGTATACGTTTTTCCGCTCCATGTATCCGGATACAGATGAGGGCCCGGCGATTGCTCCATACTCGAACTGCCGTCGCCGAAATCCCATAACCAGGATATTATATTTCCGGTGCTGGTATTGGTAATTTTCATCACATCTTTCGGGCATATCTCTCCCGGAGATTGAAATGACGCGTTCAGCGCATTGTCGAGGTTAATCTGCGTATTAACCGTATCGCTGCAGAATCCATTGGAGACAATATGTTGCAGGTTTTTTATTCCGAATACTATTTCGACCAAATCAGGCGAAAGCATATTACTGGCAAAGGAAGAATCCATATTCCAAATCCAATCACTAACGCCATTTGCCTGCGGGTAAATCAGTTTAATGGAATCATATGTGCATCCAAGCGACAAGGTATAATTGAAAGCAGCTGATACGGTATCCTTTGTGGTGAACGAAAGGGACGGACCCGATGGGGTTTCGACACCGCATTCATTGATAATGGTATTCCCGTCATGACCGGTTACCAGGTTTACCTGATAATTCCCGCCCCGGACTATGGGTGTATTCAACCCAACGCGGATCGAACGGGTGAGACCTCCGGTGCAAACACCCTCAGCCCTGGTAATGAAAATTCCGGGGTCGCCCGATATCGTGAAATCCGATCCATCCGGAGCGATGCTGCTACACTGGATGGGATCTGAAAAAATGAGTTCAACCTCATTTAATGCGCAGGCCGGAGGGGCGAGGCTGTCAAAAGGAGTAGGATGCGGAGGCAATACCGTAAACGGAATGTTTTCGCCTGCAGGCACGGGCCGTTCGCAATCATCCAGTAGCGTGTTGTCGTCGCTGCCGGACTGCATAACGATGGTATAATTTCCCGCAGGCATCGGAGCGCTCAGGGTAATCTGGATACTGTCCATATCAAAACCATTACTGCATTGCGTGCCTGTCGCTCCCGTTACAGTACCTGTATAGGAAGGGATGGAAAAATCCGAACCGTCAGATGCCAGTGATGAGCATTGCATCTGTTTATTCAACAATAAGACTAATGTCTGTCTGTCGCAATGAATATTTACCGATTGGAGGTGCGGCTCTTTCGGATCAGTAATTACGGATGTCCCGCCGTTGAAGGTGAGTGCGTAACCACTTTGCGTTTCGGTGTAATGGCTGATCAGCAGGAGATATTTATGTCCTTGTTTTAAAACAGGCATGGTGCTGAATGTCGGAATATTATCCTTTGGATCAGAAGCACATTCAATGCGGTTGCTTCCCCCATTCCTTGCACCCGTCAATCCATAGGTACCCGCCCAGTTTCCGGCAACAACCAGGCTGGGATCAGTAAAAACATCAGAGGGATTATGGCCTGTGATATCAAAAAGCATCCAGTCGTAATCATCATTAAGATTTTTGGGTGTAATGAGAAAACCCAGAGTGCCGCCTGTAAAACAGTTGAATTCATACCAAAAGGGATTGGTATCCGGGTAGTCCCCACAACCTGGAACGGTAAGGACATTCGTGCTGCCGATCGGGACCACCGACTGATTAAAACTTTTTGTGCCACAGACCGGGAATGCAGTAGAAGGCAACTGACCGGTAACAGGAAAAGTCTGCGACCTGGTAGAAGTGGAAATCAAAATCAATAATGCAAACAGCGCATTTTTCACGATCGCCAATATATTTTTTTATTCTGGTATCTGATGAGAAGATATATGATGCTGTTCTGCGCCTTTGGGAAAACTGATTTTTTTTTACAGGAAATCAGCGTACACAAAATATAGTCAGGTATAATATTTATATCCGGCAAAGCAGTCTTGGTTTTAGTTTGATGACGGTTATTATTGGCAAAAGGTTGCTCGGAGAGGCATTGGATAGATTCCGGATTAAGGTCCTTTTTTTTACTTCATCCCGGATGAAATTGCCCTGATAACAGGAGAGACTTAAAATCAGTTCCTGATCCTGAAATTGAATACGATGGTACCTGAAGATTCGTCGGATCCGCCGTTGAATTTGACCAGGTAGGCCTTTTTCAATGCGATTGCTTTAAGACCGGCATCAGATGTTGTGGAGCCGTGCGGCTGGTACTCAGCACTGACCACTTTTCCTGCGGCATCAATATGTATGTCGACGGCCACTTTAGCATTTTCATTGAATTCGTCTGTGAAGGATGGCGTACTGACGATTTTTCTTCCCTGCAGACTCCCGCTTACGATGGCAATCCCGTTGCCATGACCACCACCTGAATAATTCGTGGAATTGGGATCGCCGCCTGGTGCACCCTGGTCGCCTTTTCCCCCCGCAATTCCCTGGTTCCCGCCTGGCTTAAAATGATCTGCATCGTTACCCCCGGTTCCTGTGCCTTTCACACCACTAAAAACGGCTTTGGGTTTTGGAGGTACAGGCGTAGGGTTCACAGCTGGTTGGACTGATTTACGCGGTGTCTTCACCGTGAGGTCTTTATCCGGAATCTTAGTTGCATCAGGTTTGGATATCGGAGGTTGTTTAACTGCAGGGGCCGGATCCGGATCCTTGTCGTCTGTTTCCACATCCTTCAATGCTTCTTTGGTGGCAGCGACTGTTTTTGGAGGTGTATATTTTTCCTGGTCCTTCGCAGAAGGGTCGTTGGGAAGATAGGGCTGGTCGCTGCCCAGTCCCTGGTCGCTGTTTCCCAGATTTACTTCCAGGCCCTCTTCAATCGGAACAGCCGTTGCGGGCAGATTCCAGGAAACCAGGAAAAGCAGGAGCAAAATGCATCCGCAAATCAATAGGGTGTACATTCCGGCGTTCCGGTTTTTACGTGCATTAAATTCCTGTTCTGCTTTGATGTAACTCATATTTAAGGCTTAATGCTTCTTCAGGCGTAAGGCATAAGGCTCAAAGCTCAAGGCTTTTAATAGTTAATACTAAAAGTGTTCTGATAGTAAAGTTAATTGAAAAGAAACAAGTATAATGCTTTACGCCTTAAGCCTTATGCCTTACGCCTCGTGCTTTATATCTTATGCTTATGTAAAAGATGCAAAATCTTTTTCAAACTTCCCACGGATACGTTCCATAGGGGGATTGAAATAACCAAATTTTAACAGCGGGAATTCTTCGCGCAACAATTCCATCATCGTTTTGACACCTATGGCATCACCGGTTTCTGTACAACCGATTTTCCCCAGGTACCAGTCCGGGTCGATATTAAAATTCCTCCATTGAATCATATTGAGGCCGGTACCGGAGATGAGTTTGCGGAGTGCATCATACTCCTCCTCACTGTCTGTCATGCCCGGGAATACAAAATAATTGATGGACGTCCAGCCACCTGCAATCCTTACTTCGCGCAGGCTGTCAATGATATCTTCAAATACATAATTATTGGGTCGGTAATAGGCTTCATAGACAGACTTACGTGCGGAGTTCATACTCACACGAATTGAATTTAACCCCGCGTCACACAATGCTTTTACAGCATCCGGTTTGGATCCGTTGGTGTTGATATTGATACTCCCGCGTTCGGTATGTTTGCGGATTTCAATGATGGCCTCCCGGATGGTTTCCCACATTAAAAGCGGTTCTCCTTCACAACCCTGGCCAAAACTGATTATGGGATAGGGCGCTGTTTGCAAATGCGGAACGGTAAATTCGACAATCTCTTCAGCTGTTGGACGGAAGGTGAGGCGGTCCTGAGTGGAATGAATGGTTTCTTCCTGTGGCTGGAAAGAAATGCAGCCGATACAGTTGGCGTTGCACGCGGGGCTAACCGGAACCGGGCATTCCCAGCGACCCAGTGAAAGGTTTCTCGCTGCGGGGCAATGATAGGTGTTGCAGCAATTATTCATCAGGTGTTTCACCAGGCGGTTATGCGGATAGGCCTGCATCAAGGCGGCGGCCCCTGTAGCGATGGCCCTTTTATTATAACCCGCAGCCTCCTGTCGTATATCCGGTTCAATCCGCAGGGCAGGCACATAAAATTTTTCGTTAAACCAGCCGGCGGCAGTATAACAAAACAAGGGCAGGGTGGGGGCATCCCCTTCCGTTTCATAGGCTGCCAGGTAGAGTCCGGTATGTGCCGGCGGTATAAAAGCGGCAACCGCCCATCCTCTGTCGCAAAGCCGCATATTCCCGGTTTGAACATCGATACCTATACCACGACGACCCGGGAGTTCATACAGGGAGCCTCCCTGAGGAATTTCTATCCAGTCTGATTCTTCCACAGGCACTGCATCCCACCCGCTGCGTCCGCTGGCATAAAGAGAAACATCTTCGAAGATATTTCCTTTCCCGTCTGAATATAATACGTAAGGGGACATGATCACAAATTTACGAGTTTGCTGCGGCAGTATTCATTAAATTCATTTTCGTCCGCATCAGGATCATCATCATCCAATACTTCCTTTTGTATTAAAGTATTGTCTTTACAATCCAGTGTGAGCAATCCGTCTTTTAGGATCACGGTGTCCAACGCAGTCCAGGGAATTTTTTTTTTGAAGAATGTATTAATCACGACGCCATCCGGATGGAACCCGATTTCCAGCGGATATTTCGCCTGTGCTTCCAGCAATGCAAAAAATACAAACGGAATGATCAGCCATTGAAGAAAAGGCATTCCCAGCCAAAGCAGGCCGGTAACAAATAACCAGTTGCGGAAATAGAGGTCCTTTTTTTTTCGCAACTCAAAAATATTGATCAGCAAACCGGCCAGCAGAATGAGTACGGAAATGCAAAGAAAAATACTGAGACCGCGACGGACAATCAAATAAGAAAACATAAGGAAGGAAAATAACAACAGGAGAAAACTGACTATGTCTGTTTTTCGGGCATTGTCCCTTTTCAATGTGACTACATAGTCGTAGTGCATTCCGGTTCTTTGCGGGTTGACGGCAGCGGATTGGCAGCCATGAGCATATTGCATAGCTTCCACAAAATACGGGCGCCTACATTGGCGTCATAGTTGCTTTCACCTATGGCAATCTCGTCCAGGTCGAAACCTATGAATCGGCGACCGCTTTCGATGATTTTTTTTATGAGGTATTCGATCTGTTCAACTTCAAAACCCCCGTTTACAGGTGTTCCGGTATGAGGACATAGTTTGGGATCCAGTCCGTCCACATCAAAACTCAGGTATACACTGGCCGGCAATTGTTGAATCACTTCATCCACGATGGATCGCCAGGTATGACCCTCGAATAATTTCTCTTTGATATTCTTATCAAAAAAAACGACTACGCGCTGATTGCTGTTTTGTATAAAATTGAATTCTTCCTCGCTGTAATCCCGTACACCCAGCTGCACCAGTTTAGTAATCTGTGGAATTTCCTGCAGGGCATTATACATAATGCTGGCATGGCTGTAGTCAAAGTTTTCGTAGGCTTTCCGCAAATCACAATGGGCATCAATTTGCAGAACACCGAACTCGCCATATTTCTCTGCGATCGCTTTCATGTATCCGAGGGGAACGCTGTGGTCACCGCCCAGCAAAACGACCAGCTTGTCGTCGCGAAGCAGACTGGCGGTTTGTTCGTACACCCATTTATTCATATTGGCACTTCCCTCGTTGATTTCTTTGTGCGATTTACACATGAAACTGTTCTTTTCAATTTCTTCGCCTTTGGAAATATAATTGATATAAAGTTCTGCCTCCTTGCGCAGGTAGTCACTTTTCATCAGCACTTTCCGGTCTGGGTGACGCATGAAAATTCCCTGTCGCCAGGCATTGCCCGATTCCTCATCAAACACATCCACCTGCATGCTGGCATTGAAAATATGTTCACCTGCGCGCGAGGTACCGGATCCCGAGGAAACGGTCACCTCCCAGGGTACGGGGACAATAACGAGGCGGGCGTCTTCTTCTGAAAAGGGGAGACCGAAAATGGTATTTTTCGGATTACTTGCGATGTTGGAATCGAAGTGGGATAAATCTATCATGATATTTTTTCTGGCCTTGGAACGGTTGGCAAAGGTATATCAGGAATCGCGATAATCAAAAGATTGTCTCTTCTTAAAGCTGAAGGCTTAAGGCATAAGGCTTAAGGCAGAATTGGCAAATTTTAAATATCTGAATATGATTGCAGGCCCATAAAAAAATATGGCCTTCAACTTTAAGCCTTACGCCTTAAGCCTGCACTTCAGCTTATATTAATATTATCCGTCAATTGCCTTTTTGGAGTACCTTTGCGGGTCATGAAACGGACCCATATCATCCTCCTGGTTTTTATTGCCATCAGCATTGGTTTGCTAGTGAGTTTTATGGGAAACCTTTCCACTTATGAAACCATCGCATCTGCGCGTCAGAAGGAGGGTAAGAGTGTAACCATCATTGCCAAACTCGATGGCAGCCGGCCGATGGAATACGACCCTGTAAAAGATCCCAACTACCTGAGTTTTTATATTCTTGACACCCTGGGTAGCCACGCCAAAGTAGTTTACCATTATGGAAAACCCTACGACATGGAAAAAGCGGAGCGTATCGTACTAAAAGGAAAAATGAACGGAGACGTTTTTGAGATCACGCAAAAAGACGGAATCCTGATCAAATGCCCCTCCAAATACAAGGATGATCCGGAAGCTGCGAAAAAGAATCTCAACCAAACCCAATAGTTATCATGGAGTATGTTGGTGAACATTTGATGCCGGGAAAGCTGGGGCAGTTTTTTGTTGTACTCGCTTTTGCAGCATCCGCGGTGGCCACGATGGCTTATTTCAAAATGGCTAATGCCAAATCTATCGATGAAACGGTTTCCTGGAGAAAAATGGCCCGTATCGCATTCCTCCTGAATATGGGTTCCGTTTTCATCGTCTTTGCCACTATTTTTTATATCATCCGCCAGCATTATTTTGAATACAATTTTGCCTGGGAACATTCCAGCAGAAACCTGGACCCGAAATACATGCTGAGCTGTATATGGGAAGCTCAGGAAGGAAGTTTTTTATTGTGGATGATGTGGAACGGGGTTTTGGGAACCATACTCATGCTGCGATCCGGCAAATGGGAAGCACCCCTGCTTTCGGTAATCAGTTTTGCGCAGTTCTGCCTGACCACGATGATCCTGGGTGTTTATGTTTTTTCTTTTCAGATCGGGCACAGTCCCTTCCTGCTCGTAAGACAAATGTTCCAGGAAGCGCCGATTTTTCAACGTCCTGATTATTTATCCATACCACAGATGCAGGATGGCCAAAGCCTGAATGCCCTTTTGCAGAATTACTGGATGGTGATTCACCCTCCCGTATTGTTCCTGGGTTTTTCCTCCACCCTGATTCCCTTTGCTTTTGCTTTCTCCGGGCTATGGAAAAAAGAATATGGATCCTGGACGAAAACAGCCCTGCCCTGGACACTTTTCAGTTGTTGCGTGCTCGGTACCGGAATTATGATGGGCGCGGCCTGGGCATATGAATCACTCACTTTTGGTGGATACTGGGCCTGGGATCCCGTGGAAAACGCATCACTGGTCCCCTGGCTGGTGCTGGTTGCCGGTATGCATACCCTGGTCGTCTACAATGCCACCGGACATTCATTACGCGCAACCTATCTTTTTTTAATATTGGGATTTGTCCTGATTCTGTATTCAACTTTTCTTACCCGAAGCGGTATCCTGGGAGACACTTCTGTTCATGCTTTTGTGGGATCAGGCATGGACCTTCAACTGATCCTGCTGATTGCTGTTTTCTTTTTCCCGGCCATCACCTACTTTATTATTCGCTACCGGCAGATTCCTCATATGGCCAGGGAAGAGAATACCTGGTCGCGGGAATTCTGGATGTTTATCGGAGCGCTGGTGGTTTTCCTGTCGGCCCTTTTCATCATGGTAGCGACTTCGCTGCCGGTGATCAACAATGTCTTTGGCACCCATTGGACAACAGGCGACGATCCAAAATTTGCCTATAACCGGATAGAAATTTTCATCGCGATTATTTTGGGTTTGCTTACGGCAACCGTACAATATTTCAAGTACAAAAACAGCAGCCTGCCGCAGGTGCTGAAAAAACTTCTGCCAGCAACTGCGATTGCGCTCGCCATTTCCCTATGCATAAGTATTTTTGGCGGAGTCCAATACGCAGTATATGGCAGCGGATACCAGGCAGCCATTCACCTGGCCATTTTTGCCGGGGTATACGCCATCGTTGCGAACGCAGTATATATTTTCAAAGGCATGAAGGGAAAATTCAGACTGGCTGGTGCCTCTGTAGCCCATGCAGGTTTTGGATTGCTGTTGGTGGGCATCCTGATTTCATCCTCCAAAAAAGAAGTACTCTCCCATAATACAACGGGGATTAATCTGCCGTTCGATCCGAAAACAAAGGAAAACCCTTTGGAAAATCTGACTCTGCTTAAAAATGTTAAGACAGATATGGGTAGGTACTATGCCACATACCTCAGCAATGATTCAGTAAATGCAGCAGGGAATATCACTTATTTTCAGGTGAAATTTGAAGATAAGAAAACAGGGGAAACTTTTAATCTCTGGCCCAACCTGATCAAAAATACGAAGGGCATGGAGAATTTTTCCAATAATCCCGACAAACAACACTATCTCGACCGGGACATTTTTACTTATATCAGTTATGCCAATATACTGGACAGGCAAAAAGATACTTCCGGATACAAATCCTTTCCTGTAGCCCTGCATGATACAATTTTTTATTCCCGGGGCATGATGATCCTGGACAGCGTAATCATCAATCCCTCCACAGGTAAATATCGTTTCACTACTTCGGATACCGCCCTTTTGGCGCGGATCCGTGTGATCAGTCGGGATAGTCAGCAGTATAGTCTCTCTCCACTGTTGTATGTGAAAGATAATATGATCTATCGCGTAGCCGACACGCTTTTTGCCCAGAGCCTTGCCGTTGAGTTGGGATCCGTCCTGAACAACAAGAAAATCCAGCTCCTGATGAAGGAATCCTCTGATATCGTTCCCTTTGTATCTCTGAAAGTATATATGTTTCCCCAAATCAACCTGGTCTGGATTGGTGTACTGGTCATGATGACCGGGTTTGTGATGAGCATCCGCAACAGGCGAAAAAATGCTATTGGAAAACCCGTTCAACAGCCTGCATAGCGGCCTCCCCTGGCTTGGGCAGACCCGGAATTTGTATTAACTTTATAGGCCAGATGCTTTCTTTTCGCACACGATACCCCGTTTTTCTTTTACCGTTTATCCTGATGATTGCGGTGCAGACTGTTTTTGCACAACAACCTACTTCCAACTTTACAGAGCAGCAGAAAAAGGATTCCAGCCTGCAGCATTTCAACAACCGCTTTGGTAAAAATGATACCATCTGGAGTCAGATCATCGTTTATGATGGCGATACCATTCCCTTCAAGTCGCTGATACTCGTTTATATATATCGCCCCATGCCAAGGGCTATGCGCAGACGTAGTGAAGCGCTGACAAGGCTCAGGAATGCGGTGTATGTTACTTATCCTTATGCGCGAAAAGCGGGCATGATCCTGAATGAAATGAATATGCAACTGGCCACGATGAACTCCGAGTCGGACAGGAAGGATTTTATCAAGAGTAAAGAAAAGGAAATAAAGAAGGAATTTACTGACCCCATGGAAAAACTTTCTGTATACCAGGGGAAAATACTGATGAAACTCATTAACAGGCAGACGGGCAATAACTGCTACGACATTATAAAAGAATACCGTGGAACTTTCTCAGCACGAATCTGGCAGACCGTTGCATTTTTCTTTGGCAGCAGCCTGAAACAGCCCTATGATGCCCAGGGGGATGATCATGAAATAGAGGTGATCGTGCAGGAGGTGGAGAGGATGTATCGAGGATGACTTGAATAATGTGGTCCCGCCTACGGCGGGACCACATTTTACAGGGCTCTGATCTTGCCGATAATTCCGGTAGATGAAAATCCGTGAACGAGGGGATTGATCAATACGCGTCCGCCATATGCCATCACTTCTTTGGCACCGACAATTTGTTCCAGGGAATAATCTCCTCCTTTGATGAGTACATCAGGTCGAACCAGTTCGATGAGTTTCAGCGGGGTATCTTCATCAAAGATGATCACGGCATCAACCATGAGCAGGGAAGCCAGCATGAGCGCACGCGAATTCTCATCCATTACCGGACGCCCTTCTCCTTTGAGTCTTCTGGCGGAAACATCAGAATTTAAACCGACCACCAGAAAATCAGCAGCCCGTGCCGCATCAGACAAAGAAGCAATATGACCCGGGTGGAGGATATCAAAACAACCATTGGTAAAAGAAACGGTTCTGCTGAGCAGTTTCCATCGGTTCACCTGAAAAACAATTTCTTTCGGGGAAAATATTTTAGACTGTATAACCTGGGGCTGATTCATCGGTTTTGATTTGTTGGCGGTTCACCCTGGGTAACAAAATAAAGCTGATGACTCCAAAGATGACGAAGCTTAAAAACTGTCCAAACCATAACAGCCAGCCGAGTGCCAGGCCATAAGGTTCTTTTGGAATATTATACAGAGCTACCGTGTTCATGACGAGAAGGGCGTAAGCTCCAATCCCGCCGGGCGCCAGGATCATTCCGACACTGCCCATAGCCAGTACCGTCAGTGCATCCGCCAAACCGAGTTCACTGGTTTGATCGATCGCAAAAAAACCACACCAGGTACTGAGCAGGTACATGGTCCAGATACCAAAAGTATAAATGAAAAACAGCGGTTTGTTTTTTAATGCCCGTACGCTGGTCAGCCCATGTAATACCCCGACCATAATATCTTTAAATTTCTGAACGATATTAATATGACCGAACCGGTTGAATAAAACCTTCAGAAGGATCAGGAAAAGGACAAAACCAACAGCGAGAATGATAATTTTTTTATAAGCAGTTCCTCCGTTTTTATTCTGAAATGCGGGATAGATATAGTCATGTACGAGTGAAGAAATGATGTCGAACTGGAATATAAAAGTAAGTCCGAATACGAGTGCCAGGCAAATAACATCGAAGGCCCTTTCAGCCACAATAGTTCCAACCAGTTTTTGGGCCGGAATCTTTTCATACCGCGCCAGGACGGTACATTTCAAAACTTCTCCCAGCCTGGGTGCTCCCAGGTTAACAAAATATCCGATCATCACTGCAAAAAAAGCATTTAACCGCGAGGGTTTATAACCCATGGGTTCCATCAGCTGCCGCCAGCGCAGGGCCCTTAGCCAATGGGCAAAAAGCAGGAGACTGAAAACAGGAATGAGAAGCCAGTAGTGGGCATGGTCCATGGATTTATTCAGCTGTTCCCATTTTTCATGATCCATACCCCGCACGCTCAACCAAACGAAAAAAACGGCCAGTGCGGCATAAAAAGCGTATTGCAAAACCGTGAAAAATGTTTTCTTCATAGAGGCAGGTAAGTTACAATTTGTTTCCTTCTTTAGGGAATACCACCCAGGGTTTAAATTGTTTTGCTTTTTCAAAATCCATACTTGCATACGTGATAACGATCACAACGTCACCGACGGCTCCGAGGCGGGCCGCGGGTCCGTTCAGGCAACAGGTACCTGAACCTCTTTTTCCGGAAATCAAATACGTTTCGATGCGTTCTCCATTATTAACATTCACCACCTGTACTTTTTCGTTCGCGATCATATTTGCCGCTTCCATCAGGTCTTCATCCAAAGTGAGACTGCCGATATAATTCAGATTGGCTTCCGTAATCACGACCCGGTGAACTTTTGATTTTAATACTTCGATCTCCATGAGATTTCTTCAATTTGAGTTGCAAAATTAAAACTAATTGAGCAGCAAATTGTCTATCAGCCGCACTTCCCCCTGGTAGGCAGCAATCAGGGCAACTGCTTTTTCTTGGCCATCCCAGTTTTGAATGGGCTGCAGGTCTGCCACACGGGCGACACATATGTAGTCCGTTATAAATTCTGCAGATTCCAGTTTTTTCCGGGCCTCTTTAAGAACCGGACCGGTATCCCCGGTCCTTATTTTTTCACTAATTTCAGTCAGGGCCTGGGATATGGCAACGGCATTTTTTCTTTGGCTGGGGCTTAGACGCCTGTTGCGGCTGCTCAGTGCGAGACCATCAGACTCCCTGACTGTGGCAACAATATGGAACCGGACCATCAATTTTAAGTCCCGTATCAGTCTTTGAACTACGAGGCATTGCTGGTAGTCTTTCTGGCCCATAAATAAATCATCTGGTCTTACCAGTTTGAGCAGCCGGCTCATCACCTGGCAAACGCCCTGGAAATGACCTGGACGATATCGTCCTTCAAGAATCGAATCCATCCCGTCCAGATTATATGTTTCCAGGCCGGAACTTCCCTGCCGGTATATTTCGTATACCGAAGGAAGGAACAATACATCGGCACCCCCCCTGACCAGCATATCGATATCTGTTTCCAGGCTTACGGGATATTTCTCGAAGTCCCTGGGATCATTGAACTGGGCAGGATTTACAAAAATGCTGCTGATACACAGGCTGGTAAGACTGCGGCAGGTGCCGATCAGCTCCATATGTCCTTCATGAAGGGCGCCCATGGTGGGGACAAAACCGATCGTTTTACCTTCTTTTTTTTGAATATTCAGCCAGTGCAGGAGATCCTCTGACTTTTTAAATAGAATCATTATCAGTGTTTTAACTCTTCAGAAGCAATCCGGAAACCCCATTTCGGTAATAAACCTTACCTTTGCAAACTGAAATTCAGGCGTTCTCCTGATCACCAATTCCCTCTCCTAATGGTAGCAAAGAAAAGAATTTTATTTATTGCCAATGAAATGTCTCCCTATCTGGAACTTACAGAATTTGCGGAAACTGTCAATAAGTTAGCGATAAAATCCAATGATAATGGATTTGAAGTTCGATGCATCATGCCCAGGTTTGGGGTGATCAATGAAAGGCGGCATAGGCTCCACGAGGTTGTACGTCTTTCCGGTATCAACGTATCTGTGGAAAATGATGATTATCCCCTGCAGATTAAAGTCGCTTCCCTGCCCAATGCCCGTTTACAAGTGTATTTCCTGGAGAATGAGGATCTTTTTAAGCGGAAATTTATCTTCCATGATGAAAAGGAAAAGTGGTTTGACGATAATGGTCTGCGCACTGTTTTCTTCTGCAAGGGAGCCCTGGAAACGGTAAAAAAATTCGGCTGGCCTCCTGATATCATCCACTGCAGCGGCTGGATGACCGGTTTGATTCCCTTCTTCCTGAAAACGGTTTACAAAAAAGAACCCGTTTTTGCGCACAGCAAAGTGATCTACACAATCGGCCAGAATACCTTCAAGGAAAAGCTGGGTGCTAATTTTACAAAGACTGCCACTATACATGCGTCCATTAAGGAAAAAGACCTTGAACCCTTCAGTGAGGCAAGTAACAACGCCCTATTCAGGGTCGGTGCCAGTTATGCGGATGCCATTACTTTTGGAGCCGAAAAAACAGATAAAAAACTGATCGAGGAGTTTAGTAAAGTGAGGGGAAAGAAAGTGCTTCCTTATAATACCGAATCCGATCTGAGTGATTACCTGCAGTTATATACTGATCTTTCACAATAATTAGTTGCCCGATTGATAAGTAATAATGCATCAACTATTATCTTTGCGTCGCCATCCATTAATTACTT